>Ga0247609_10000364_pt1 | contig 65071 bp, 24 predicted proteins | sample 172DNAGHGlowgp2_FD_193487 | JGI IMG/M metagenome (GOLD analysis project Ga0247609, IMG submission 193487) | Sheep rumen microbial communities from Palmerston North, Manawatu-Wanganui, New Zealand - 1728 DNA GHGlow gp2 | ecosystem: Host-associated > Mammals > Digestive system > Stomach > Rumen ...
AGGAATCAGACAGTTATCAACAAAAAAAACGGACAGTTATGAACAATGCTGTTCCGAAAAAACGGAGCAAATCCGTTCATAAGCGACCGACAAGATCAAAAGGAAAGAATTAAACGACAATCCCTACGATAGCGCGCAAATCGGCGGAGGAAATGAGTCATTCGATTGCGTAATAACAAAAGAAGCACGGCAGATACCGTGCTTCTTTTCTTTTCGATGTCGGGGTGAGAAGACTCGAACTTCCGACCCCTTGCACCCCATGCAAGTGCGCTAGCCAACTGCGCCACACCCCGAATCATTACGGTGGCAAAGATACTATTTTTTTTATTGTATCAGCCATTGTGAAATTTTTTTTTGCGTTACTTTATTATTCTGATTATTAAACAGATAGTGGATCAACAAAAGAGAGGTCTCCTGTTTGTGCCGCATAACGACAAACATTTTTCGGATGATTTTCTGTTTTTGGTGTAATAATTGAAAGGGGACAAAGACAATCGGCAGCGGACAATGGTCAAAAAAAAATCAACCCCCGCTCATTATTTATGAATAAAATGTACCTTTGCACCCTCAAAATTTTGTATTCACAAAAAATAAGATAACGATGAAGAAAATACTGGTCATTGGTGCATGCGGACAGATTGGTTCCGAGTTAACCCCCGCATTGCGTGCAGTTTATGGTACCGACAACGTGGTTGCCGCCGACATGATTTATCCCCTGAAGGGCGATTTGGCCGATGCCGGTCCCTCCTGCAAGATTGACGCCACCAACGCGCAAGACATCGCCGATGCGGTGAAAAAATACAACATCGACGCGATTTACAACCTCGCCGCCATCCTCTCCGCGAAGGCTGAGGCCAACCCGATGTTAGGCTGGAACGTAGGCGTGGGCGCGCTCATCAACTGCTTGGAAGTCTCCCGCGAGTTCGGCTGCTCCCTCTTTACCCCCAGCTCCATCGGCGCTTTCGGTCCCGACACGCCGCACGACATGACCCCGCAAGACACCATCCAGCGTCCGAAGACGATTTACGGTGTCACCAAGGTCACGGGCGAGCTGCTCAGCGACTACTACTTCAAACGTTTCGGCGTGGATACGCGTTCTGTGCGTTTCCCGGGACTGATTTCCAACGTGACGCTCCCCGGCGGCGGCACCACCGACTACGCTGTTGAGATTTACTACGCCGCCGTGAAGGGCGAGAAGTTTGTCTGCCCCATTGCGAAAGGCACCTTTATGGACATGATGTACATGCCCGACGCTTTGAAAGCCGCTATGGATTTGATGGAAGCTGATCCTGCTAAATTGATTCACCGTAACTCCTTCAATATCACGGCCATGAGCTTCGAACCGGAGATGATTTACAACGAAATCAAGAAACACATCCCTGATTTCCAAATGGAGTACAAATACGACGAGCTGCGTCAGAACATCGCCGACTCCTGGCCGAACCAGATGGACGACCACTGCGCCCGCGAGGAGTGGGGTTTCAAGCCGCAGTACGACCTCGCCTCCATGACCGTTGATATGATCAAGGTGCTGAAAACGAAGAACTTGTAATCGAGTTTTTCGGTCTTTATATTTCGCCCCCGTTGGAATCCCAGCGGGGGCGATTTGTTTTGGTTGAGAATTTATAGTTACGAGTTCTGGGAAATAACTGAGGCAAGAAACTCACTCGAAGTCATTATTGGAAGAGAGCAAAACTCGGTGAAGTCTTTTGTGTTATTCGTGACAATCACCTCACAATCGGCGGGACAGGCACATTGATATTGCAACATGTCCTCAAAATCCTTCGTTGGGTGAGCGATGGCTGCCGTAATATGAGCTTTGGTCCGCGTTCCATTGCGAGATCTATCAATATATTGGTATCCAGGAAAACACGTCTCATTTCGATAGTATATTAAAAGTCCGTTCGTCGATATCTTCCGGCGAGAGGTTCAGTTTTCGCGCAACCTCGCGGTTTTCTGGAGTGAGTTTGTCCCACGCCGACTAACAATTCCAGTCTGTCTGAATTTCTTTCAAGCGGTGCTCACGAAACCACTGAAGATCTGTTTTTCCCTGAGATTGCAGTAACTCTTCATCAGAATCATTCATCAATCGTTCACCAAGCCAAATTCGATCCTCAGAAGAAAGGTTAAGTCCCCGGAGATATTCCCATAAATTGTTTAATTCTGTAGCCGTCATAACCGAATGGTTTAAGGTTTGCGCGGCAAAATTACAAAAATGTTTGGAGCGACGGTCTCTGGGAAGAGTCAAAAAATGCTCTGCAGAACCATCACCCAACGTTTGTTTCTTTGTTCGTTCTCCAATAGTATCAGCCATAGTCTTTCGTTGTTGTTTTTTATTTTGAATAATCTGCTGGCAAAGATACAACAAGAAACGCCTTCTGTCAAGGGTTTTGAGAATTGTTTTAGACCCTGAATCTCAGCACAATACAAAAATCGATTTAACTACTCAGCTCTCAATTGTTAATTATTAGAACGGAATTTCGCAGGAAACAAGGCAAGAATCACAACATCTACAGTGAAAGTGGAGACGCTGCGCGTAACGTCTGACGTTGTGCGCAACGTCTCTACAAAGGTTTCAACGAGCATGAAAGATGCGCCGTGGCGCGTCCCTTAGCCGAGGGCGACCGTGGTCAGATACTGCGAGCGACCATACCGGTAGCCCCCTTCGTCGGAACGCATCTGCATCGTGTAGCTGAAGTCGCCGTCCGACGAACGCTCCGCCCCGTCGGAGCCGCCGGTGAGACTGAGCCCCGTTGACGTGAGCGACATCGGCACGGCATAGAGGTGCGCTACATTGCCTGCTTCGGTAGTCTGCGTGTCGAGACGGATGGTAGTCTCCCCGGCAGACAGCACCTCATAAACGGTGCGCGTGTATTGGCCCACCGTGGTGTCGTAAACCACGGCAACCATCATCACGGCATCCACGTTTTCCGGCAGGTCACCCAACGTTCCACCCACCAGACCGTCATTCACAACCATCCCGCTCACCGAAACGGGGGCGGCAACTCCTTGCGAGAACACCAAGTCGTTGGCATTGAGTGTGGCTGTAACAGACCCGTTGGCCACGCTCACATTTGCATGTCGAATGATATTGCTACTGAAGAGAGGACGGCGCCGCCGGCGATCCTCACTCATGCCACCAAGCACCTCCTTGGGCACAATCTTGTTGATCGAACTCGCAAGGGCGATTTTGGCGCGGTGCGACATCTGCGCCTCTGTGCGAGGGTTGAATACTTCTTTCTTGTAAGGCACGATGACTTGTTTGCCATTCACGACTTTGAAAACTAAACCGCCAATGCGGCCGGTCCATTGATTGAGACCATTAAAATCAGTTTTTCCCATAATGTTAATAATTTAAAGATTAATGAAAAAGGTTTATGGTTTATGGTTGAAGACTTATGGTTTGTAGATTAAGGTTCATGGTTGAAAGTGGGGTATTCATTGAGTAGAGTCTTCATCAAGAAGTGGGAAGGCCCCTCCTCTCAGGAGGGGTGGTCGAAGGCCGGGGTGGTCACGGGCCGCTGCCAATTATACAATATGTCAAAGAACGTTCGAAACCGTTCGCGAACTGATTTCGACGGCAAAGATACAACCGCACGCACCCTGAAAGCAAGAAAGAAAGTTGCAAAAAATTTTCTTTCTTGCTTTCTATCTGTCTATCAGATACTTACGGTATACAGAAAGAAAGTTGGCAGAAATTTTCTTTCCTACTTTCTATCTGCCTATCAGACACTTACGATATACATAAAGAAACTGCAGGGCAGTATGGCGGCAGTCCTGTAAATAAAATCACAAACACAGAGTTGGAGCAGAGGAGGAGCAGTGTTGGAGCAGTGTTGGAGCAGTGTTGGAGCAGTGTTGGAGCAGTGTTGGAGCAGTGTTGGAGCAGAGGAGGAGCTGTGTTGTGACAGTGTTTTGTAGTGCTTCCTATTATTAAAATCCGCGAAAACGCAGAATATGGAAGATTCTGTGTATATCAACCCAGACATTGTTGCGCAAGAGCGTTTCGGGGACTGGACGGCAACTTGGCACGAGCCGCATGGCTTGTTACCGTATTTTCCATAGTTACAGTATTGACACGCAAGTGCTGTTTCGGATTTCGAAACTACTGTGCAGGGATCTCTTTGAGAATTTTTCGGGAAAATTGCGCGAAAATAAATGAAACAATAATATTACATTTTGAAACACTATCGAAACAGCCTGAAGCACGGTGTAATGTGATAATTTTGCATTTTTGGAAATAATCCTGTCTATTCTCCTGATGAAAAGAAAATTGTATACGCAAAGCATCAAAGCAGTCAGTCTCAAATCTGGATAATGGACCATGATGGTGAGAATCAGAGTAAGTTGACAGTCAACAACACAATACAAATGGGCTACTTTTCCACGATTCAGTCCTGACGGCAAATATGTTATTTTCACAGGTGCGAAAAAGGACAAGTCAACACAAGCAATCAAAAGGCCGCTTACCGTTTATGCTTTCAGCGGCCTTTTGTGTGGGCGAACTCTTGTTTGCTGAAGCAGACATTTTTCATGACCCTCGTCCCCGTCACCATCCCGCTTTACCTCCTCTTCGAGCTCAGCATCCGCGTCCTGCGGTTGGTGGAGAGCTAACTACTAACTACTAACTACTAACTACTAACTACTAACTACTAACTACTAACTACTAACTACTAACTACTAACTGCTAACTAATCAGTACAGCAACCCCTCCATTGTCCCCACAATCCGCGTGTTCAACTCGCAGAGTCGCTTATAGGGTTCAGCGCAACGTAGCCGAAGGGCTTTGAAGGTGGTGCCGAGCTTGCGCAACGAACGCTTGTAGTTGGCGTTGAGAACGCCCGTAATGCCTGCTAAAACAATGTAAACCAGCCCGATCCAGAAATGGTGCGTGAGCAGGCTGACCGTCACCAACAAGATGATATACCATATCGGGAAAGTGACCAGGGTACCGATGCCATACTGGAACGTGGAATGCATCATCTTGTCCTTGATGCGGTTCGTGAGCCGCTGCGTGATGAAGTCCGGCACGAAATTGTTGAGATAGCCGAACAGGAAAATCGGCAACGTAATCAACATCACGAAGATGCGTAGAATCAGCTTCGGCCAGGAGATCCGGCGGTTGATGACCCAGTGGTGCAACCCGGTTTTCTGGAGCATCCCCATGTACTGGCGCGTGTCGTCCATCAGCGCGGTGAAGCCGTCGGGGTTGTCGTCGCGGTAATGCCGGATGGCGGCGATGATGGTCATGGCGGCGTCTTTCTGGTTGGGCAGAAAGCGCGGACGAAGTCCTTTGTGCCTCAACAGCGGCTCGCTCATAATGTGCGTAAGAGCCTCTATCTCATTATAATATTCGGGAATGTCAATGTCAGGGGTCATCTCCTTGACGCGGGCACGAGCCTTTTCGTTGAGGGCCAGATAGGCCTGGTTGGGTGCCTCCTTGTACAGTTCGAAGAATTCGTCGTAGGTGAACGGTTTCCCACAGGTGACCATCAAGTCGCTCTGGAAGTTGAAGTAGTTGGAATAGTGGATGTTGAGTGGCAAAATCTGCACACCGAGTTTGAAGTCGTTCATCTCTTCGGCGGCAAAAGCGATGCGACTGAACCCCTTCTTGAAAGTGGACATGTAGTGCCCCTGCTGGTGACCGGCCTCCGGGAAGATGACCAGCGTGCCGCCCTTCTTGAGAATCCGCGCCGCCCGGTTGAAAATGGCCAAATCCTTCTTGATGTCCTCGCGACCACCATCACGGTTGCGGTAGACCGGAAGAATCTTCAGGAAACGCATGATCCGCGCCACGAAATCCTTCTTGAAGATGTCGCCGCGCGCGATGAACACCGGCTGCCGGCCGTCCTTGTACATCGTGTGCAGGATAGCCATCGCGTCCATCATACCGTTCTGGTGGTTGGCAATCACGAATGTCGGCGTCCCCTTCGGCGGGATGTTCTCCCTGTTGACGATGTAGAAATTGCGGTAATACACATGGTTGTGCGCTGCACACAAGTACTTCATGTACAGGTCGTACAGCCACGAATGTTTGTCTATGTCTTCGAAAGATATCATCTCTGTACTCTGAGGGTTTGACCCCACATTGCGGCTTCGCCTTACGTGGGGTTAATTGCGCTTTTGTCGGTACCTCTCCTGTTTAACCCCACATTGCGGCTTCGCCTTATATGGGGTTAATTGCACTTCGTGCGTTTTGCCTCTTCGAGGCTGCCCAAAGATTTAATTATTCAATAACATCAATCTCGTCCACGATGTTCTTGGCACCGGCGAATTTATCGACGATGAAAAGGAAATAGCGGGCATCGAGGCTGATGTTGCGGCAACGATCGACATCGTACCAGATGTCACTCATGGTGCCTTCCCACACGCGGTCGAAGTTGGTGCCGATGAGCTGGCCGTAGCCGTTGATGACCGGGCTGCCGGAGTTGCCGCCCGTGGTGTGGTTGCTGGCGATGAAAGCCACCGGCAACTTGCCGTTCTTGTCAGCGTAACGGCCGTAATCCTTCTTTTGCCACAGCTCTTTCAGCTTCGGATGCACCTGGTAGTCATACACATCGGGGTTCTCCTTCTCCATGATGCCGTCCAACGTGGTGTAATAGACATAGTCGGTGCCGTCGGCGGGCTGGAAACCCTTCACCTGTCCGTAGGTGACGCGCATCGTGAGGTTGGCGTCCGGATAGAAGGTCTTGTCTTTGTCCTTCTCCATCAACGCCTTGACGTAAGTGCGGTAATACTGGTCGAGTTGGTTGGATTCGGCGCGGTATTTCGTCACGGCTGAGGCGTACTTTTCGAACAGTGCGGAATAGAGCATGACCATTTCATTGCCGGCGGTTTTTGCTATCTGTTTGGGTGATGCCTTAGCGATAAAGTCTTGATATTTGGCTGCGTCTTGGAAGTAGGGAGCTTTTTTCGCGCTGTTGTCCCACATCGCCGTCATCATCTGCCGCACCACAGGTTCGTTTTGCACATATTTCTTCAATTCGGCCGGAATGTTCTCGGGTTTCTCGTGCGTGAAATAATAGGTCATCAGCTCCACAAAACACTCTTTGTCAATCACATCGAAATACTCGGCACGGAAACTTTTGTCAGCGTCGACCATCTTGGTACGGGTGGCGTCGGAGACGTTTTCCTCTCCGAACAGCTTGCTCATGTACGGATAGACGACCTCTTCCATCAGTTCCACGCCGAAGAGGTATTCATTAATATAGGTAACCACTTGCAGGTTGTTGTTGTAGCTGTCATAGACCTTTTTCATGTCCTGCAACAGCGTGCCGTATTCCGCTTTGCGTTTGGGATCTGCGTTCACCCATTGCTGGAACTCTTTTTCCTGGGCTTGTTTCTTGCCGATAACGTCGCACTCGCGGATGCCCTTGCTCTCGCCCTGCCACTTCTTCCAACCGTTGGAGATGCCGTTGGCCTTGGCGGAGTACATCAGACGAATGCGCGGGTCGAGGTTCATCTGCTTCTTCATGGCATCGAGACGGATGGTGCGCGCCTGTATCGCAATGGGGTTCTGAATGTTAGCGACTGCATTCACCCCGTCGGAGATGAGGAACTGGCGGGTGGTACCGGGATAGCCGAACACCAACGTGAAGTCGTTCTCCTGCACGCCCTTGATGGAGACGGGGAAGTACTGTTTCGGCTTCATCGGGATGTTGTCCTTGCTGTAAGCGGCGGGTTTGCCGTCCTTGCCGGTGTAAATGCGGTAGAGCGAGAAGTCGCCGGTATGGCGCGGCCACATCCAGTTGTCGCTGTCGCCGCCGAACTTGCCGATGCTCTCCGGCGGAACACCCACGAGGCGGATATCGCTGTAGGTTTCCGTGACGAACATAAAGTATTGGTTACCATAGTAGAACGGTTTGATCTGCGCTTTGTAACCGTTGCCGTCGGTAGCCTTTTTCGTCACCTTGGCGATGTTTTCCTTGATCTTCATCTGGCGGTCGGACTCCTTGTCCTGGGCGGACACACCGGCCAAAACCTGCTCAGTGACATCCTCCATATAGACGAGGAAGGTGACGGTGAGGCCTTCCATGGGGATTTCCTCCTGCATGTTCCTGGCCCAGAAGCCGTCGCGGAGGTAGTTGTGTTCCATGGTGCTGTGCGATTGCACGAAGGAGTAGCCACAGTGATGGTTGGTGAGCAGCAGCCCCTTGGAGGAGATGAGCTCGGCCGTGCAGCCGCTGCCGAAGAGCACGATGGCGTCCTTCATGCTGTTGTGGTTGATGCTATAGATGTCGTCCGCTGTAAGGTGGAAGCCAAGTTGCTGCATCTCAGCCTCGTTCTGGCTCAGATAGAGGGGAATCCACATGCCGCCGTCAGCGCGTGCGAAGCTGAGAATCAGGGATAATAACAGGGTTAAGAATAAAGGTTTTCTCATATTTTTGATGTTTTTAATGACACGATTATTTAGAGGGCGCAAATATATAATTTTTTGGGTTTCAAGTTTCAGGTTTCAAGTTTCAGGTTTCAAGAAAAAAGACGATAAAAAATGTATTTTTGCGGGCCGATTACCGATTACCGTTCACTAATCACTAATCACTAATCACTAACTTCAATAACCCATAACCCATAACCCATAACCATTCAAATGAAGCTCATCAACTTCTGCGTCAACTTAGTACAGAAATACCTGCCGGAGCCGTTTGTGCTGGCCATTTTGCTCACACTTATCGCGGCGATTACCGCCATGCCGGTGTGCCACCAGACCCCTGTGGAGGTGGTCGAGCATTGGGGCAACGGCGTGTGGGGGCTGTTAGCCTTCTCCATGCAAATGTCGCTGATTCTCGTCTGCGGCGCGACTTTCGCGGGTGCTCCCGCCATCAAGAAGGGCATCCGCAAGATCGCCGCCTTACCGAAGACACCCGCCACCGCCATCGCCACGGTGACGCTGGTCTCCGCCATCGCCTGCTGGATCAACTGGGGCTTCGGGCTCATCGTGGGAGTCATCCTCGCCAAGGAGATCGCCCGCGACTGCAAAGGCGTGGACTACAGACTGTTGATAGCTTCGGCCTACAGCGGTTTCGTGGTGTGGCATGCCGGGCTTTCCGGTTCCATTCCGCTGACCATGGCCACCGCGGGCGAAGCCCTCACCAAGGCCACCAACGGCGCCCTCACGGAGCCCGTAAGCGTCTCCTTCACTCTGTTCGCCCCGCAGAACCTCATCATCGTGCTGCTCGTCATCATCGCCATCACCGTGGTCAACACACTGATGCATCCCAAGGGCGAGCATGTGGTCACGGTCGATCCGCAATTGCTCTACGAGCCCGAGGAGGCACCCGCGAAAGAAGACAAATCCCCGGCTGCCAAGCTGGAACAGAGCCATATCCTGTCAGGTATTGTGGCGTTGTTAGGCTTCAGTTTTTTGATTATCAAATTGTTCGTGCGAGGTGGTTCCTTGGATCTCAACGCGGTCATCATGCTATTCTTGTTTACGGGCATTCTTTTTCACGGGACACCGGCGCATTACGTCCGCGCCTTCACCAAGTCGGCGGGCAGTGCGGCGGGCATCATCCTGCAGTTCCCCTTCTACGCGGGCATCATGGGCATCATCACGGGTGTGGGCGCGTCGGGCATCTGCTTCGGCACGGTCATCAGCGACGCCTGCATCGGCATCTCCACACCGACGACCTTTCCGCTGCTGACGTTCCTCTGCGCGGCAGTTCTCAACCTGTTCGTACCCTCCGGCGGCGGCCACTGGGCCATCCAGGCGCCGGTCTTTTTCACCGCAGGAGCCAACCTCGGAGTTGACCCCGGTCTCACCGGCATTTCCATCGCTTGGGGCGACGCTTGGACCAACCTCATCCAGCCTTTCTGGGCCCTGCCCGCACTCGCCATCGCGAAGCTGAACGCCAAAGACATCATGGGGTTCTGCTTGATTGACTTGGTGGTCACGGGAGCGATTATTTGTGGAGGGCTGTTGATTTGGGCGATGTAATCAGTCAGCAGTTAGCAATTAGTAGTTAGTAGTTAGTAGTTAGCGGTTGGCACCGCACTGCGCTTCGCTTGTATGGTGTCGCCCTAAGGCGAAGTATGGCAGATTGTTGGGAAGGGTTTCAATCTTGATACTGATACCTAAAAAAATGTATCTTTGCGCTTTCAAAACATAAAACGTTAAATATCAGATTGTGAAAAAGTTACATTTTGTTTTAGGGTTGGTTTTATGCATGACAATGCCGTTTTACGCCATCGCGCAAGACAACAACGGCAAGAAAGAGAAGAAAAAGAAGGAACGCAAGGAGGTGAACCCGAACTTCAAGCACAAGTTCACGACCTTCCATTTGGAGGCGCGAGCGGCCTTTGAATACAACTATGACCTCCTCACATGGCATTCCTCCGCCATTGGCCCTTCTCCTGTGGGCATCCCGAATTCGGGGCAATCTGAGCAACATAACTACGGATTCCACGGCGACTACTTCAACTTCCTGCTCGGCGGTGACATCGGCGACCATATCTCCTACTTCATCCGTCAGCGCATCATTCCTCATGCCGGCACCGTCAACTTCTTCGACAACACCGACTATCTTTACATCCAGTACCGCTTCAACGACAATTGGGCGTTGCGCGTAGGCAAGGAGGCCCTCTACGTGGGCGGCTACGAGTATGACGCCCCGCCTATCGACGTCTACTACTACACCCACTTCTGGGGGGCGTTCCCCTGCTTCCACATCGGTGCTTCCGCCATCTTCACGGACAAGAGCGGCAAGAACAAGGTCGTCCTCCAGGTGGCCAACTCGCCCTACGTGAAGTACGGCAACAATACTTGGAAGAGCGGTCTGCTCTCCTACAACCTCTACTGGGCAGGCAATTTCGGTCCGTTCCACACCCTCTATTCCGTCAACATGATGGAGTATCAGCGCGGCAAGTTCATCAACTACATCGCGTTGGGCAACCAACTCAGATTCCCGAAATGGTCCATTTATCTCGACTGGACCAACCGCGCCGCCGGATTTGACAACTTCTTCGAAGACTTCTCTTTGGCGAGCCGCGTGGACTGGCACGTCTCGCCGAGTGTGAACCTCTTCGCCAAGGGCGGTTACGAGCAGAATACCGCAGGATACTATTACACTGTTGGCAATGACACGCGTATGGATGTGGACATGCTGATGCCCAACGACCGCGCCCACTGCTTCTATGGCTTGGGGGTCGAATATCGTCCGCGCGTCTATCCCGACCTCCGCGTGCATGCTTACGTAGCCAACAGCACAATGAGCAATTCCAAAAAATATGATGGAGACACTGGCTGGCGGGACATGACCCTCACCGCCAACGTCGGCGTCTCCTGGCGCCTCGACTTCATGAAATTCTTGCCTGAAAAATTGAAATAACGTTTGGTTTTGGCTTCTATAACCCTTAACCCATAACCCTTAACCCATAACCCTTGACATGCCAATCTTTCATTTCAAGACCAATAATATCCTGCATCAGGTCTCGCGCATTTCGCGGAACAACGTGGTGCGCTACATGGTGCGCGCATACGGACGCACCCGCGAGCTCATCATCTTCCTGATCTTGTTCTTCGGCTTCTTCGTCGGGCTTTCCATCAAGATGAGCCTGCCGAACATGCTGAACACCTTCATGAACACGGCCTACAAGTTACTGATAGACACGGTGTTCTACATCATGGCCATCACGGTGATGACGGGCGCCATCAGCAAGCTGTTCGTGGAATTCGGCGTGGTGGTGCTGCTGGAGAAGTTGCTGAAGCCGCTGATGAAACCGCTCTACAACCTTCCCGGCGTGGCCTCTCTTGGCGCGGTGATGACCTTCCTGAGCGACAACCCGGCCATCATCACGCTGTCGAAGGACAAGACCTTCAGCCGCTATTTCAAGCAGTACCAGATCGCCTCGCTGACCAACTTCGGCACTTCCTTCGGCATGGGTTTGGTGGTGGTCGCCTTCATGACGGGCCGCGGCTACGGCTCGGGAGCCCTCATCGGGCTGGCGGGCGCGTTCATCGGCAGTATCGTCACCACCCGCATGATGCAGTACCTGACGCTCAAGGCATACCCCGATCTGGACTCCCCGATGCCCGACACCGTGGTGGAGGAGAAACCGCTGAAAGAGGTGGTCGACGAATCGGACGGCACCCAGAAAGTTGAGGAAGAGGAGAAGAAAGGGGCTTTCCTGCGCACACTCAACGCCATGCTCGACGGCGGCAAGAGCGGCGTGGAGATCGGCCTGTCCATTATCCCGGGCGTGCTCATCATCTCCACCATCGTGATGATGACGACCTTCGGTCCCTCATTAGAAGGCACTTACACAGGCTCGGCCTACGAAGGTGTGCCGTTGCTCCCGTGGTTGGCAGGCAAAATCGACTTCGTGTTCCGCTGGCTCTTTGGCTTCAACCATCCCGAGCTCATCGCCTTCCCCATCACGGCGCTCGGTGCCGTGGGCGCGGCCATCGGTCTGGTGCCCGCCTTCGACGCCTCCGGCCTCATTGACGGCAACGCCATCGCGGTTTTCACGGCCATGGGCATGTGCTGGAGCGGCTTCCTGAGCACGCACACCGGCATGTTGGACTCCCTCGGCTACCGTCAGTTGATTTCCAAGGCCATCGCCTCCCACACTGTCGGCGGCCTCATCGCTGGAATCTCCGCACACTGGCTGTTTGTGCTGTTTTCGTTATTGTAGAAACGCATTTGTAGAGACGCGCTGCAGCACGTCTCTACAACGGACAAACAACGACGGACAATCACGAAAGAAAAACGGAAGACCTTGCGCCTTCCGTTTTTCAATCAACAACAACCAATTTTTATATTAAATCATGACAATTCTGTTTTAGGAGCACCGCCATTCCTGGCGGTTCTATTTTGCGATAGGAATGCCGCATTTCCCCTCTCTTTGCGGCAGGAATGCCGCATTTTCCTCTTTTATTGCGGCAGGAATGCCGCATTTTCCCCTTTTTTTTGCGGCAGGAATGCCGCATCTCCTTTCACGATGCAAAGAAACAATCTTTCCACCACGCGGGTTATCCTTATTTCTTGCGTATTTTTTCGAAGTGAGTCACTATTTTTTGGGATACGACAAGCGACAACCTAAAACAGTCGCAGATTATTAACCCGTCAACTCGGATCAGTCGTAACACAAAAAAGTGACAACCTAAATCAGCAAATCACAGTGTGACCTTTTTGCGGCAGGGATGCCGCGACTCCTAAGTCGCTGCAAACCTGGCATATTTTACCTTTTCGCATCCCACTCTCTTTTCAAGACAGAAAAGTTTTCAACACATTATCAAAATACAACTATCTGTAAAACAATAACTTAAATGAATAATAAAATATAAGTGTTAGTATTTTATAGTTCATCGTTAGTATTTTATAGTTCATCGGGGGGTGTTTTTTATTATTTTTGCAGACTGGTATAGAATACTGTAATTTTAAATCTTAATAGTATGAAAAAAATCTACACAATTCTGTTATTCAGCCTGTTAGGCTTATTCGCCATGGGCCAGTCCGCCATCGTGCCGCTTGGCGGTGACGCACAAGGGGCCACTGGCAGCGTGAGTTACACCGTTGGCCAGGTTGTCACCCAGACAACAGCCAACAGCAACGGATCCATCTCCGTGGCCGAGGGCGTCCAACAGCCCTACGAGATCCAGACTGTGGGAGTCAACGAATACCCGATGATTACCCTCAACGCCAAGGTCTACCCCAACCCGACCGAGAACATGGCCCAGCTTGAGCTTAACGGCTTCGAATTGCCCGCCGACGGTCTGCAAGCCAACCTTTTCGACAGCAAGGGCAAGCTGCTGCAGCGTATCCCCGTAACCGGCGACATTACGGAGTTCCATATCGGCCAGTACGCCACCGGCACCTATTATCTTGAACTTCGCCATGGCGAACAATCCGTCAAGACCTTCAAAGTTGTCCGTAAATAACGATTTCCCTTATTGTTAATTAAGACATTGTTGTAGAGACGCAAAATTTTGCGTCTCTACGTAAAGAAATAAATCAATTCACTAAATAAAACCAGTATGAAAAAGATTTACCTATTCATCACGATGCTGGTGCTCTGCGTGGCGAGCTTGTTCGCGCAGGCGCCAGAGAAGTTCAGCTACCAGGCGGTGGTTCGCAACGCGAGCAACCAGCTGGTGACGAACGCGAACGTGGGCGTGCGCGTGAGCGTGCTGCAAGGCTCGACTTACGGCGCGGCCGTGTATGTGGAGACACATACCGTGACCACCAACGCCAACGGCTTGTTGACCCTCGAGATCGGTGACGGCACCGTGCAAAACGGCAGTGTCGCCAGCATCGACTGGGGTAACGGCCCCTATTTCCTCAAAACGGAGATCGACCCCAACGGCGGCACGAACTACTCCGTGACCTCGACGCAGCAGATGCTGAGCGTGCCTTACGCCCTCTACGCTGCCGAGGCCGGCAATGTGCCCGCCTTCGCGGTGACCCCCACCGACACCGGCTATGTGTTGGTGCTCACCCCTGCGGGCGGCACTCCCCAAACCTACGTCCTGCGCAACGGCGTTGACGGACAAGACGGTGCCCAAGGCCCTGCCGGTCCCGCCGGTCCTGCTGGTCCTGCCGGCCAACAAGGTCCCCAAGGTGACCAAGGTCCTGCCGGCCAACAAGGTCCGCAAGGTGATCAAGGCCCTGCCGGCCAACAAGGCCCGCAAGGTGACCAAGGCCCTGCCGGTCCTGCTGGTCAAGACGGCTTCTCCCCTGTTGTGAACACTACCCACGCTGGCGACAGCACGATTGTGACCATTACGGATGCTACCGGTCCCCACACGTTTGTGATTCATGACGGTGCCCAAGGCCCGCAAGGCGAGCAAGGTATCCAGGGTGTCCAAGGTATCCAGGGTGTCCAAGGTATCCAGGGTATTCAAGGTATTCAAGGTGAACAAGGTCCTGCCGGTCCCGCCGGTAACGACGGCAAGGGTATATCCCAGATTACCGGTCCCACAGTGAACGGTTTGGAAAAGACCTATACTATCGTTTATACGGATGCTTCTACTTCCACTTTCACCGTGACCGACGGTGCCCCCGGTGCTGACGGTGCTGACGGTGCCGACGGTGCCCCCGGCGCTCCTGGCGCTCCCGGTCAGGATGGTCGCGGTATCGTTTCCATCACCGGTCCCGTGCAGAGCACGACCAACCCCCTCCAGCAAATCTACACCATCAACTATACGACAGGCGATCCCACCACCTTCACGGTGACAAACGGTGCTAACGGTACGGACGGCACCAACGGCGCAAACGGTACGAACGGTCAAGACGGCCAGGACGGTTTCTCCCCGGTCGTCACCACAGTTTCTGCCGGTGACAGCACGGTAGTGACCATCACAGACGCCAACGGCCCGCATGCTTTCGTCATTCGCAACGGTGCTGACGGTGCTCCCGGCCAGAACGGTCAGGATGGCACGAACGGCACGAACGGCACGAACGGTCAAGACGGCCAGGACGGTTTCTCTCCGGTCGTGACCACGGTTTCCGCTGGCGACAGCACGATTGTCACCATCACGGATGCCAACGGCCCGCACGCTTTCGTCATCCACAACGGTGCCAACGGTCAGGACGGTGCTCCTGGTGCTCCTGGCGCTCCTGGTGCTCCCGGTGAGCCCGGTGCCCCTGGTACTCCTGGTCAAGACGGTCGCGGCATTGTGGAGATTACCGGTCCGCTGAGCAGCAACAATGTGGACACCTACACCATCCACTACAGCGACAACACCACCTCCACCTTCACGGTTACAAATGGCCTTGACGGTACGGCCGCAGCAGCCGGCACAGGCATTGATTCCATCGTCAAGACCGGCACGGCTGACAATGTCGATACCTATACTATATTTTATAGTAACAACACCACCTCCACCTACACGGTGACAAACGGCATCAACGGTACCAATGGTACGAACGGTACTAACGGCACGGACGGCACGAACGGTGCTGACGGCCGCGGCATCGTGAACATCACCGGTCCGCTGAGCAACAACAATGTCGACACCTACACCATCCACTACAGCGACAACACCGCCTCCACCTTCACGGTGACCAACGGTGTGGACGGCGCCAATGGTACGAACGGCACCAACGGTCGCGGCATTGCCAGCATCGAGCTGATCAACACCGTGGACAATGTGAAGACCTACAAAATCAACTTCGACGACGGCAACGCTTACACCTACGACGTGGCTGACGGAGTACAAGGAGAGCAAGGTCCCGAAGGTCCTACCGGTCCGCAGGGCAAGAGCATTTCCTCCGTTGTGTTGGATACGGAAAGCCAGACCGCGGCGAGCAGCACTTACAAGGTGATGCTTGACGACGGATCCCAAGCCGGCACCTTCACGGTGTTGAACGGCCAGGATGGTGTCTCCCCGACGATGAACGTGGCCCAGTCCGGCACGAACATCATCATCACTTGGACGGATGCCGAAGGTTCGCACAGCCAGACCATCCAGACGGTCACCGGCGGCGAAGCCACGCAGCAGCAGGCCAACTGGACAGAATCCGACCCGGCGGCTGTCTCCTTCATTTTGAACAAACCGGTCCTCGCCCCTGTGGCCACGAGCGGTAACTACAGCGACTTGACGGGCACGCCCACCATTCCGACGCAGACGAGCCAGCTGACCAACAACAGCGGCTTCATCACTGCGGCTGACATTCCTGCCGAAACCGACCCGACGGTGAAGGACGCCACCATCACCATCAAGAAGAACGGCACCGAGGTGGACCATTTCACCGCCAACCAGGCCACTGACAAGGAAGTGAACATCACCGTTCCGACCACCGTGGCTGAGATGACCGACGCCGCCCAATACGCGAAGACGACGGACATCCCGACACAGACGAGCCAGTTGACCAACAACAGCGGCTTCATCACTGCTTCGGATATTCCTGCTGAAACCGACCCGACGGTGAACAACGCCACCATCACCATCAAGAAGAACGGCACCGAGGTGGACCATTTCACCGCCAACCAGGCCACTGACAAGGAAGTGAACATCACGGTTCCGACCACCGTGGCCGAGATGACCGACGCCGCCCAATACGCGAAGACGACGGACATCCCGACACAGACGAGCCAGTTGACCAACAACAGCGGTTTCATCACTGCTGCGGACATCCCCGCTGAAACCGACCCGACGGTGAAGAACGCCACCATCACCATCAAGAAGAACGGCACCGAGGTGGACCATTTCACCGCCAACCAGGCCACTGACAAGGAAGTGAACATCACGGTTCCGACCACCGTGGCCGAGATGACCGACGCCGCCCAATATGCGAAGACGACGGACATCCCGACGCAGACGAGCCAGCTGACCAACAACAGCGGCTTCATCACTGCTGCGGACATCCCCGCTGAGACCGACCCGACGGTGCACAACGCCACGATTACCCTTAAGCAAGGCACGACCGAGCTGGGCACCTTCACCACCAACCAAGCCGGTGACGCCACGATTACCATTCCCGAGGCCGCAGCCGAGTACCAAATCCTGAGCATCAGCCACGACACCATCTTCCTGACCAACGGCGGTTTTGTGAAGGTGAGCGCGAATTGGGACAACATTACCAACAAACCCGCGTTCGGTGTTGTTGCCCTTACCAACGACTACAACGACCTCTCCAACAAGCCTGATACCATCAGCCACTTCACCAACGACATGGGCTATATCACGGCTGCTGATATCCCCGCGCAAGTGCAGAGCGACTGGTTTGAGACCGATGCCACCTCTCCCGCCTACATCCTGAATGCCCCCAACATGGATGACTACCTCACCGATGCCGACATGAGCAACTATGTGACCAAGACCGAGGATGAGGTTATTAGCGGTGATAAGACTTTCACAGGCTATTCCACGTTTGACGAAAATGTGGAGTTCAACGACAGCGCTGTTTTTAATAGTTATGCTTATTTCAACGACTTCTCCTTTTTCAACGATCATGTCTATTTCGAGGATTGGGTTGGATTCTATAACGACATCTATGTTTCCAATTTGAGCGGTCGTCTCCAGATTCCGTCCGTATTACAAAGTATCTCCGCGGACGGTACACTCAATATACAAGACAACTTCGGAGGTAACTCCTGTAACAATGCGGTGAACTTCTGTGATCTGCAGACAGTGTATGACGACATTGCCGCCAAAATGCAGACCAAGTTGAACGAACTCACCGATGCCTTCGAAGACCAAGTGGACGATCTTTTGGACAGCATTGCCAAGCTGAACAAGAAGATCAACACCCCGAAGGACGGTGAAGCCTGCCCCACCACCCCGACTATGACGGATTACCAAGGTATCACATATTCCACCATCAGAATTGGAAATCAGTGCTGGATGCGTGAGAACATGAGAGGTAATAACACTATCAGTTCCTCTTTCAGCGGCAATACAACGCCCACTTATTCTTCCACTACAGCACGTTATACCTATCCTAACTTGAATAGTGCTAACGGCAATAATTCGCAATATGGCAAACTATACAACTACCCTGCCGCCTCTCAAATTTGTCCTCAAGGCTGGGAACTCCCCTCAAGTGAGGATTGGAATCAATTATTAACGTACCTGAAGGCAAACAGCAAGTATTGGACGAATAACAACAGTAATTACATCGCAAAATCTCTTGCTTATTCGAGCGGATGGACAACAGCTTCTAGCTCCTACGCCCCGGGAAACCTTCCTGGCGAAACCAACAATTCTTCCGGATTTGGCATGAGACCTGCAGGCAGATACCCCCAAAGCAATAGTGGTGCTTATTCTGGTAACTTTTATTCCGAATATGACTTTGGTAACGTTGCTGCTTTTTGGACGTCGGATAAAGTACCCGTTTGTATCACCTATGACTCATATCCTCTTCGCATTGGTGGAACGAGTAATGGTTTAGGAACCAATACTGTTCCCGACTCTTGCTTCATGTCTGTCCGCTGTATCCGCAGCAACAAGAACGGCGAGGCCAACACCATCCCGTCACCCACAGTGGAGACGTATTCCTCTTCTAAGGCCGTTACCGATGTCACTACAACTTCTGTCACCCTCATAGCCGGAAGAATTGTGAGCGACGGCGACATGTCACCTCTTACCGACATCACCAAATATGGTTACGTGCGCAGCACCGCAGCTGGCACATTCACGGATGCCACGCTGCGCATTGGTAAGACAAATACTTCCCACACTGATTTCACTACAGCTATAACTTCCTTCCCTTACGAATTACCCGCCCGTTATCCTAGCGGACTTACTTCCAACACCACATATTACTACCGCGTTTTTGCCATCAATGCCCAAAACGATACCGTTTACGGTGCCGTGATGTCCTTCAAAACAGAGAGCAACGAAAAAGCTTGTTCTTCTATCGCTCCCTATCAAGAGAACATCACAGACGCAGCGAGCAACAGCTACCAAACCGTGGCCATTGGTTCTCAATGCTGGTTGGGCGGCAACTTGCGCATCAACAAATATGCCGACGGTACCTCACTCACAAGCGGCACCGATTATAAATCCACATCAGGCACTCTCAGCAGTTACGGATACCTCTATACCTACAACGCTGCCATGCGTGGCACCTATGCGTCTACCGGAAACATCCAGGGTATCTGCCCTGCCAACTGGCACATGCCGTCCGCAGCCGAATGGCAGACCATGAAGTCCACTTTGGAGGGAACATCAGCCTACCAGTGCAACAGCACCAGTGCCAACATCGCCAAGGCTATGGCCTCCAAGAGTGGGTGGACTGGAAGCAGCTCGAACACTTGCAACCCCAACAACGACCTTTCTACGAACAACGCTTCCGGATTTAACGCCTATCCTAACGGTTACCACAACGGTAGCAGTGCTACAAGCTTCGGCACAATGGCCTACTGGTGGTACGGTGGTGGTTATTCCTACATCAACGGTTCCTATCCTGAGCTGTATACGAGCAATTCCGTCAGCAATACCTATTTGAGAGGTGTGCGTTGCGTGTATGGCGCCGACTATGCCCCGGCCATAGCTACGGGAGACAGCTCCAACACCTCTGTGAAAACAGTCACGCTCAGCGGTAACCTCAAGAATGCAGGTAGCGCCTCCGTCACTGTTCGTGGTATCTGCTATGCAAAGGCCTCTGTCACCACGACTCCCACCATTTCTAACACCACAGTGTCGGCCTCTGGCACCAGCATTGGTAGCTACTCGGTGAACTTAACTGGTCTTACTCCGAACACCACCTACTACTGGCGTGCCTACGCCACCAACGACAAAGGTACTTCCTATGGTGCAGTGAAGAGCTTCACGACGAAGGCTGGTAAGACTGTTTCCAACCACAACTACAGTAACGTTACGACAAACAGTGTAAGACTTACAGGTAGCATCACAACTGGTTCAGTTTCAAGTGAGTCTGTTGAAAAATGGGGCTTCTACTTGTATAAGAAGCAGAGCGATGGATCCTATAGTCAAGTATTGGATGTATATCCGACTGATTTGAGTTCTCATACTTCAGGTTCATACACTTACCAACTGGTGAACAAACCGCAGAGTGGAACCTACAGCATGGTTATCAGCGGTTTGGAGTCTGGTGCCACCTATAAGTACAAAGCGGAAATTTACACTAACCTGCAAGGCTTTGTATATGCATCCGCGATGTCCAACTCTGAAATCACCACAAAAGCGAAACCGTCTGTAACGAATTATGGCGTCGAATATTACGGTGGCAGCTTGTCTACAATGCTCAAAGAAGACCAGATGAAATATAGATTGAAAGGTAACGTTTTAAATGCCGGTAACTCTCCTTATACAGAGAAAGGTTTTATCGTAAGCACGTCGACCAGCAATCTCACCAAAAATGCCATCAAGACAGGTTCTGGTGTCACCAAAATGAGTAGTGTTAATACAGCTGCTGGTACTACGGGGGCTTTCCAAACAACGAACTACTATGTACCTTACAATGCTAACACCACCTATTACTATTGTGCCTATGCCATCAATGATGTTGATACCGTGTTGAGCACCGCTATTAATCAATTCACGACGCCCAGTAAACCTACAGTTACCTTGTCTAATCAATATGCCACACCATATTATTATACAAGAGATGTGACCACCACAACTATTAGGCAATTTGCATACACCAATGGTACTATAGCGGATAGCATCGGCCTTGTGTACAGTACGTCGAATTCCACTCCTACAGTAGGCGGATCAAATTGTACAGTGAAAATGTTTACCCCCTCTTCTTCCTATGGAGACACTGCACTTGTGATGACACTTGGAGGCCTTTCTTCCAACACACGTTACTATGTCCGTGCTGTTGTCAGAAACGCCACGTGTTACGGCGGAAGTGGTGTTGACTATAAATATTCTTCTATCCGTACTATCAGGACGGCCATCAATTGTGGTTCAACGCTATACGACCAAGACGGCAACTCCTATGCAACGACAACAATCGCAGGTCTTTGCTGGATGAAGAGCAATCTCAAGGCCACACACTACGACAATACCCTGAACTACGGAGTTACAGGAAATGTCATCACGCAAAAAGCAACGGGTTCCTCTAGCAACATGTCTACAACCACCCCCTACTATTATTATCCGAATAACAGTAGTTCTAATGTTGCATCTTACGGATTGTTGTACAACTGGCCGGGAGCCACGGGTTACGGAGTGAACAACTACTACAGCAATATCTATAATATGGGTAACTACCAGGGCAAGAACCAAGGTGCATGTCCGCGCGGCTGGCACATTCCCACGCAGACTGAAATGAATACGCTGAATAACAATATTGAAAGCAATTACAGTTCATTCTCGCCTCAATATGCCGGTTATATCAATTCGAGTGGCTCTGTCACCTCTTGGTCAAACCATAATTATTGTGAATATTGGTCAAGCACTTTGTCTTCCGGAACAAGCTACTATTACTGGTATTACAACAACAATACTCACAACCACGGTGTTTCCTCAGAAGGCGCTGCTGTTGCCAAGTCTGTACGCTGCGTACAGGACTACTAAACCTTTCATTGAGATTCTACAACAAATACGTAAATAAGCGGAACGGCTTCCTCGGGAACGGGGGAGCCGTTTTTTTAATGCTGAATGATGAATGATGAATGATGAATAGTTCTCCAACGTTGTCAAAGTTGTCGTAAAAACACGGCTTGTGCAAATGATTTTATCACAACTACTCTTGTGGAGAATGATTATGGCGTGCTAGGCCGGTCGTATCAACATAGTACCCTGTATCTAAAAAATTCTCCAATGCCTTTGCTATCTGCGGAAGAGGGTTGTCCGCATTTCTCAAATCTTTTTCCATATACACATATTCATCAAGTACGACTTCCGGATCGGGCATGAAAGAGTTTTTTGTTCTACGTCTGCTCTTAACAACAATGCTGATATTGCGACTATTCCTCTGGCGCGTTCTGTAATTGGAACAGTTTGCATTGTGGTTGCTTATGCGTAGCGAAACGTCGTAATGGTCGAAGTGTACATAATCGCTCACATTCCTAGGAATAATACCCATCGCAAGTTTTAGATTCGTAATGAAACCTTCTACCGAACTAACACCGTCGTAAATATTAGCGATTTTTTTCAGATTCGCCTTGCATGTTTCAATTCTTTTTTGTATTTTTGCCGCGTCATTCTCTTGAGAAGCCGTAGTGGCCTCGGGCCTGCTTATCAGTTCAGGAGAATGATTTTTTTTGTCTTTCTTTTCGTCCATGTCTTCAATATTTATGGGCAAAGATACACCAAAGAAACTTGTTTGTCAAGAGGTTTTTAAAAATCAGCGTTATACACTAACTGCCAAATCATTACGCAACTTTCACCAAAAGTGTTTTAACAATTAATAGTTAAAATTTCGCAACGGTTTCGCAGGAAATGCAGAAACGCGTGTGGAAACTGAAAAACAAAGGAATGCTCCTTGTCGCGATGGATCATACCCAGGGGGAGGCTGTTGAGATAAGATTCTACAATAATACATAAATACGCGACGGCTTCCTCGGGAACGGGGGAGCCGTTTTTTTAATGCTGAATGATGAATGAAGAATAGTTGTCCAACGTTGTCCAAGTTATCGTAAAAACACAGCTTGTGCAAGTTTTGTACGGTTATTTGCAGAAAACATATAGTTAATTGCATAAAAAGTGAATTAAAAAATAATTTTAACCAACCAGTGTATTGGATTGAAAAAAGTGTATTTTTGCGGCGAACTTTATCATTCACAAAAAACCAAAGACAATGATTGAACAAAATGTTATTAATCAGCAGGTTCCGGATTTCGGTGCCTTGCTGGAATCAGTAAAGGAGAACGGCCGCATTATGAGGGAAAGCGCCGAACGTCACCAGAGAGAAATGCACGAACTCAAGAAAGAGTATGAAGAAAAGCGCATGAAAGAACGCATGGAGGAGGAGAAAAGGCGCAAGGAGGAAGAGGCAGAGCGCAACGCCAGATGGGAGGCGGAACGTAAGGCGTTCCGGGAGAGGATGGACAAGCTCAGCGAGGACACCAACAGGTCCATCAAGGAGATGAAGGACGTTTTCACCACGCAGTGGGGGCGTTTAGTGGAAGCACTGTGCAAGCCGGCCGCCTACGCGCTCTTCAAGAAAGAAGGCATCGAAATCGACCGCGTCTACGAAGGCATGCGCAAAGCCAAGGTCACAGGCCAGGATGCTATGGAAATCGATGTCGCGCTGTGCGACACATCCGTAGCCGTGATCGTCGAGGTGAAAACCCGCTGCTGCAAACGCGACATCGACTATTTCCTCAGCCAAATGAAACATTGCAAGGAGTGGTTCCCCGATTTTGCGAGCAAGAAGCTCCTTGTGGCGGTTGCCGCCATCCAGTATGACAACGGGGCCGACACGTACGCCCAGAAGAAGGGCCTTTACGTGTTGCAACTCAGCGGCGAGGATACTTTCACGTTGCAAGCACCTGACAAGCCGAAGGAGTTCTGACTTTGACCTTTGACTTTTTGAACGAAGGAAAACCTTACAAGCAAAAAAATTGTATCTTTGCGCGGTAAAATTTTACACGAAAATGTACAACAACGACCCGCGCACCGTCATCACGTTGGACGCCGGCGGCACGCATTTCCGCTTCTCGGCAATGCGAGGCTGCGAGGCTGTGACCGACACCTTTGAAATCCCCACCCACCCCAACGATCTTTCCCAACTTTTAGAGGATTTGAGGGTTGGTTTCCAGCACATTATCGACCAGCTGCCCGGGCGTCCCGTGGCCATCAGCTTCGCCTTCCCGGGCCCGGCAGACTACCCCAACGGCGTGTTCCCCGACCGGCTGAGCAACTTCCCCTGTTTCGAGGGCGGCGTTGCTCTTGGCGCGTATTTGGAGGAGCAGTTCGGGCTACCGGTCTTCATCAACAACGACGCCGACCTCTTCACCTACGGCGAGGCACTGGCAGGTGCATTGCCCGCACTCAACGAGCGCATACGCAATGCCGGCGGCGTAAAGGAGTATCACAATCTCATCGGCTTCATCCTCGGCACCGGCTTCGGCATCGGCATCACCACTCACAACCAGATGTATGTGGGCGACAACTGCTGTTCCGAAATCTACTGTTCGCCAAGCAAGTGGGGACAGGAGCTCATCGCTGAAGACGGCGTCGCTCTCCGTGCCGTGCTTCGATATTACCGCGAGCTGGCCTCCGACCCCAAAGCCGCCCAACACACCGATTCGTACGACATCTACCGCATCGCCGACGGCACGCTCGACGGCGACCGCGAGGCCGCACGGAAGGCTTTCGACCGTTTCGGGGAGGCGGCGGGCTATGCCATCGCACAGGCCGCCTGCATGCTCGACGGCATTATCGTACTCGGCGGCGGAGTCAGCAAAGCGGCCAAGTTCTACATGCCCGGATTGCTCCGCGAGGTCCGCACCGAGATGCACACACTCGACGGTCGCGCCATGCCCCGCGTGCCCTCCTACGTCTACAACCTCGAAGACCCGCAGGAGTTTGAACAATTCGTCCACGGCCAAACCAAGGAGATCGAGGTCTACGGCACTGGCCGCCGAGTCCGCATCGACACCCAGCGCCGCCTCGGCATCACCCTCTCCCACCTCGGCACCTCCCGCGCAACAAACATCGGTGCCTATTGCTTCGCCCTCCACGCCTTAGACAATGTATAATGTACAATGTACAATTAAGAATGAACAATGGGCAATGTAATAACTATTTGAACTATACACTACTACCTGTACCTAATACCAGACCACTTCCCCCTCCCCTCACCTTGACCATCCCACCAACTACTAACTACTAACTGCTAACTGCTAACTACTAACTCATTGTTTACCACTCTCTCTTATCCTTTAGACAACAATAAATATCACCCAATATGGCAAAAGACCTTACCCAGCAAAACATTGATTCCTGGTTAACCGGGAAATTTGATCAGAACACGAAAAAAGAGATACTGCGCATGCAGGAGGAGGATCCGGCAGCGCTGTCGGACGCTTTTTACCGCACCCTGGAGTTCGGCACCGGCGGCATGCGCGGCATCCTCGGCGTCGGCACCAACCGCATGAACAAGTACACCGTCGGCTTCGCGACGCAAGGACTGGCCAACTACCTCATCCGCTGTTTCAAGGAAAACATCAAGGTGGCCATCTCTTTCGACTCCCGCAACTGCAGCACGGAGTTCGCAAGCATCGCCGCCAACATTTTGGCTGCCAACGAAATACAGGTCTATCTATTCGACTCGTTGCGTCCCACGCCGGAACTCTCCTTCGCGGTGCGCCACCTACAGTGCAACGCCGGCATCATGATCACCGCGTCGCACAACCCCAAAGAGTACAACGGCTACAAAGTCTACTGGAACGACGGCGGACAGCTCGTGCCCCCGCATGACAAGAACGTCATCAACGAGGTCAACAAAATCAAAGAAGTTGACCAGGTGAAATGGGACGGCCGTCCCGACCTCATCCGCAGCATCGGCAAAGACGTTGACAACGTGTATCTTACACTCGTCAAGCGGCTGTCGCTGCACCCTGAAGTCGTGGCCGAGGCTCAAGACCTCAGCATCGTCTACACCCCGCTGCACGGCACGGGCATCTCCGTGGTGCCGCAGGCGCTGTCGGACTTCGGCTTCAAAAACGTCCACATCGTGGAGGAGCAGGCCGTGATCGACGGCAACTTCCCGACGGTGAAATCACCGAATCCGGAGGAGTCTGCCGCCTTGGAATTGGCCGTCAAGCTGGCCAAGAAGGAGAAGGCCGACATCGTGTTAGCCACCGACCCTGATGCCGACCGCGTGGGCATCGCCGTGCGCGGCAAGGGCGGCAAATACCAGCTCTTCAACGGCAACCAGACCGCCACGTTGCTGTTCCACTACGTGCTCTCGCAGACCAACATCAACCCGACGGAGAACAACAATTTCGTGGTCAAGACCATCGTCACCACCGACCTGATTGACGAAATCGCCACCGACTTCAACGTCGAGTGCTACAACGTGCTGACGGGTTTCAAATACATCGCCGAGAAGATCCGCGAGTTCGAAGGGCAGAAGAACTTCCTCGTGGGCGGCGAGGAGAGCTACGGCTACCTCGTGGGCGACTTCGTGCGCGACAAGGACGCCGTGTCGGCCTGCTGCCTCATCGCCGAGATGGCGGCCTACTACAAAACCGTCCACAAACGCACGCTCATCCAACAGTTGGAGATGCTCTATCGCCAGTACCGTTACTACAAAGAGGCAATGGTTTCCCTGACGGAGCCCGGCGAGGCCGGCATGCAGGCCATCCAAAAGCGCATGAGCGACCTGCGCGAGAACCTGCCCATGACTCTCGGCGGCCAGCGCGTGCTTAAAGTCCACGATTACAAGTCACGCTGCACCTGCAACATGGTCTCCACCACGAACGACCGCATCGAGTTGCCCACCTCCAACGTGCTGCAGTTCGTCACCGCCGACGGCAGCAAAATCACCGTGCGCCCCTCCGGCACAGAACCCAAGATCAAGTTCTACTTCAGCGTCTGCGAAGCCCTCAATCCCGAGCAGAGCATGGAAGAGGCCGATGAGATGTTGGCGGAACGCATTGACGCACTGAAAAAGGATCTGGGACTTGTTTAATTAAGAATTGGAATGACAGATGTAGAGACGTGCCATGGCGCGTCTCTACAACCCCTTAACCCATAACCCTATCCAGTGAACATCACCGAAGAAGACATCCGGCGAATCGTACGCGAAGAAATCGAGGCGTATTTTCAGCGGCAGGCACAGGGCGGTAACGTCCTGGAGGAGCCGCAGGGAAAGTACGACACCGTGCGCGACGCGAAGGAGGAACTATACAAGCGGGCAATGGACGCTATGGATGCCACGCTTGGGGAGCAGGAGAATCCGAAAGTCGGCATCTTCTGGTACTCGCCGCAGTTGCAGGATGTGTTCGGAGTGGTGGCTATTGACGCGGCCACGGCACCCAAAAGCGGCAACAGCGGACTACGCACCTGCAAAGAACTCCACAAATACCTCTGGAAGAAGCAGTACAACTACGACAAGGCGCACAACCTCGACAGTCCGTTTCGCGGCGACTACAAGTTCACGCCCCGCGGCCGTATCTTCTACGACGACGAGCTTGACGAATACCATGTGATGGTCGGTGCCTGGCTCGGCGAGCACCCCGCAGCCCGCGACAAGATTCGCGCCGCCTTCAACCTCACCGACCCCAACCTCCGCGTCACCTTTGAACGCGGCATCCATTGGGAAATCGGCATGGGATACGGCGAATAGTTAGCAGTTAGCAGTTAGCAGTTGTGACGGGAAAGCCAGTATATTAAACTGCTTCCTTGAGCAGCCTCGGAGAGGCAAAACGCGCGATAGCGCAATTAACCTCACAAAAGCGACGAAGGAGCGCAATGTGGGGCCCGAGACCGCTTCCTTGAGCAGCCTCGGAGAGGCAAAACGTACGAAGTGCGATTTACCCCATATAAGCGAAGCGCAATGTGGGGCGACAGAAACGAAAAACAATTAAACGACCAAATATGATCAATCCCAAATTATTAAACCCCCAAAGCATCGTGATATGCGGTGCTTCCAGTGACATCCACAAACCCGGCGGCAAAGCCCTGAAGAACCTGTTAGAGAGTGCGTTCAAGGGCGAAATCTACGCCGTAAACCCCAAAGAGGCCGAAGTGCAGGGCGTGAAATGCTACGCCAAGGTCGATGATCTGCCGCAAGTTGATTGCGCCATCCTCTGCATCGCGGCCAAGTTCTGCGCCCAGACCGTCGACGTGCTGGCCAAAGAGAAAGGCTGCAGAGGCTTCATCATCGTCAGTGCCGGCTTCTCAGAGGATAACGAGGAGGGAGCCGCTATCGAGAAACACATTGTCGACACCATCAACAGTGTCGGCGGCTCGCTCATCGGCCCCAACTGCACGGGATTCCTGAACACCAACTACAGCGGGTGCTTCGACACGCCGATTCCGAAACTCGACCCCAAAGGTGTCGATTTCATCACCGGTTCCGGCGCGACGGCCGTCTTCATCAAAGAGTACGGCATGAGCAACGGTCTGAAATTCAACAGCGTTTGGGCTGTCGGTAACAGCGCCCAGCTGGGCATTGAGGACGTGCTGGAGCACTTGGACGAAACCTTCGATCCGGAAAAGTCGAGCCATGTAATCATGCTTTACATGGAGAAGATTGGCGATCCGATGCGTTTGCTGAAACACAGCCGCAGCCTCATCAACAAGGGCTGCAAGATTGCGGCCATCAAGAGCGGCGGCAGTGCCGCCGGCTCGCGTGCGGCCTCGTCGCACACGGGTGCGTTGGCCACCAACGACGCCGCTGTGGATGCCCTTTTCCAAAAGGCGGGTATCGTGCGCTGTCACAATCGCCAGGAGCTCACCACCGTCTGCGGTGTCTTCATGCATCCTGAGCTTAAGGGCAACCGCTGCGCCGTCATCACCCACGCCGGCGGTCCAGCCGTGATGCTCACCGACGTGCTGTCGAACGGCGGCATGGAGGTTCCCCCGTTGAAGGACCATCCCGCCAGCCCTGCCCTCTTGGCAAAGCTCTTCGGCGGCAGCTCCGTGGGCAACCCCATTGACTTCCTCGCCACCGGCACTGCCGAACAACTCGGCTACATCATCGACACGGTGGAGAACGAATACGACGAAATCGACTTCTCCGTGGTCATCTTCGGCTCGCCCGGACTTTTCAGTAACAAGGAGGTTTACGACCTCTTGGACGAGAAGATGAAAACCTGCAAGAAGCCCATCTTCCCCGTGTTGCCGAGCATCATCAACGTCAAGCAGGAAATTGAGGACTTCATCGCGAAAGGCCACATCAACTTCCCCGAAGAGTGCGTGTTAGGTAACGCTCTCGTAAAGGTGTGGAACACCCCGAAACCCCAGCCCGAGAACGTGGAGCTGCCTAAGATTGACGTGGCCCGCATCCGCGCCACCGTCGACCGCTGCAAGGACGGCTACATGGAAATCGCCGACTATAACGAACTTTTGGACGCTGCTGGCATCTCCCGCAAGAAATCCGTGGAGGTTTCCAAGAAGGAGGACGCTCTTGCGTTCGCTAAGGAGGTCGGCTGCAGCAAAGATGTGCCGTTGGTCATGAAAGTCGTCGGTCCGTTGCACAAGAGCGACGTGGGCGGTGTCACCTTGGGTGTCAAGGACTTGGACACCGTGGCCAAGGAGTTCGACCGTCTGATTGTCATACCCGAGACTTACGCTGTGGAGATGTACCCGATGCTGGACGGCACGGACGTCTATATCGGCGCCATCCGCGACCCGAAGTTCGGGCATCAGATCTTCTTCGGTTTAGGCGGCATCTTCATAGAGGTGTTGAAGGACGTGCAAAGCGCGTTGGCACCCATCACCGCGGCCGAGGCCAAGGAGATGTTCACAAAACTGCGCGGCTACAAGATCCTGCAAGGCGTGCGCGGCCAGGAGCCCGTCAACCTCGACCTCTACGCCGACCAGGTGGCCCGCGTGAGTGCGCTGGTGCAGGCCGCTCCCGAAATCGCCGAAATGGACCTCAACCCGCTGTTGGGCAACCCGCGTTACGTCACCGCCGTGGATGCCCGCATCCGGTTGGAAAAATAAAAACTCTGTGCAGGTCTGCGAGATCTGCGGAAATAATATGGAAAGGTGCGGAAACCCCAACGGTTTCCGCACCTTATTTATATTAGCCAACACAAAGTAGCCAACACAAAGTAACCAACACAAAGTAACCAACACAAAGTAACCAACACGAAGTAAAAAAAGTGTATCTTTGCCCCTTAATTTTTTTTTGGAATAAATATACAGCAAATATGAAGAATATCCGCATCCTTTTGGCAACTTGCCTGCTGGCTTGTCTGACAATTTCCGCTTTCGCACAGCCGTCAACACCCGTGAAATGGACTTACAAGACGGTGAAAATCAACGATTCCGTGGCCGAGTTGCAGTTCGCCGCCAACATCGAACCCAATTGGCACCTCTACGCCCAGAAGCCCGGTCAGGGGCAGATTGAGATGCCGTTAGTGTTCAACTTCACAAAATCCCCGAAGTACGAGCGCATGGGGAAAGTTGTGGAACCGACCCCGCAGAGCGAATACGACGACCTCATGGACGCACACTCCAACTTCTACTCCAAACAAGTGACATTCAAGCAGCGCGTGAAGGTGAAGGACGACCAGCCGTTCACGGTACAAGGCAAGTTGGAGGGACAAGCCTGCATCGAAGGTCGTTGCACCCCCGTGGAGGAGAAGTTTTCCTTCGATGTCAAAGGCTTCCACCCGGTGATGAGCTCCGTCGTGGCGGAGGAACCAGCGGAATCCGAAGAGCCTGACAACAAGGAAGTTACGGAAACACCCGCCGCACAGATGGTCCCCGCCGCCGAAAACGTTCCCGCCGATTCAGCTTCCGCAGACAAGGGCGAGGAATCACTGCTGAGGTACTTCCTCATGGCTGTCTTGGGCGGTCTGGCGGGTTTGCTGATGCCGTGCGTTTTCCCGATGATTCCGATGACGGTCTCCTTCTTCTCGAAAGACGGCCACGCGGGCAAGCGCAACGCCATGCTCTACGGTTTCTTCATCATCTTGATTTTCGTGATTTTCGGCTTTGTGCTTTCGCTGATCTTTGGCGCCGACCTCGGCAACGTGCTGAGTACGCACTGGATCCCGAACATCCTCTTTGCCATCATCTTCTTCATCTTCGCCCTCTCGTTGTTAGGCTATTTTGAGATCACCCTGCCGAGTTCATGGGTCAACGGTTCCGCCAAACGGCAGAACGCGGGCAGTGTTGCCGGCATCTTCTTCATGGCGCTGACCCTCGTGCTGGTCTCCTTCTCCTGCACGCTGCCCATCGCGGGTGCGGTGGCCCTGAATGCCGCCGGCGGCTCCTTCGTGAAACCCATAATCGGCATGTTGGGATTCTCGCTCGGCATCGCCGTTCCCTTCACCATTTTCGCACTCTTCCCCAACATGTTGCAGAAGTTGCCGAAATCGGGCGGCTGGATGAACACCCTCAAGGTCATCCTCGCCTTCGTCGAGCTGGCCTTTGCCCTGAAGTTCATCAACGTGCCCGACCAGACCTACCACTGGGGCATCCTCGACCGCGAGGTCTACCTCGCCTTCTGGATTGTATTGTTTTCATTGTTAGGCTTTTACTTACTCGGCAAGATCCGTTTCCCACACGACGACGAGTACCCCGTGCAAAAAAGCTGGTTCCGATTCCTGCTTTCCGTGACGGTATTCGCCTTCGTGGTCTACATGATTCCCGGCATGTTCGGCGCCCCGTTGAAAGCCCTCTCCGGCTGGATGCCGCCGATGACCACCCAGGACTTCGACATCTCAACCATCGTACGCAACGAAAGCGGGAATGGCGGCGCAACCGCATCCTACCAAATGACGGAAGAACCGATGTACGTTGACAAGTTGGAAATTCCGTTCGGCATCAAAGGTTACTTCGACTACGACCAGGCGCTGCGCGTGGCCAAGAAGGAGGGCAAGCCCGTCTTCCTCGACTTCACCGGCCACGGCTGCACCAACTGCCGTAACGTGGAGAACGCCGTCTGGATTGACCCCGAGGTGCGTCGCATCTTCGCTGAGGAGTTGATTGTCTGCACGTTGTATGCCGACGACAAGGTGATTCCTCTGCCCGAAGAGGAAAAGGGCAAGCTCACCGACGCCAACGGCGACCCCATCACCATGTTGGGCGCCAAGAACCGCTTCATCGAACAGACCAAATACCACGAGAATTCACAGCCTTGCTATTTCGTGGTGGATCCCGACGGTAACGTCCTCTCCGGCCCGACCTATTACGAGCGGGATGTGGACGCGTATGTCGCATTTTTGCGGAAGGGAATTGATGCGTTCAAGGGAAACAGGAAATAGTTAGCAGTTAGCAGTTAGCAGTTAGTAGTTTGTAGTTAGCAGTTTATACCAAAAATCCTCAATATATTAAACAACTTCCTTGAAAGCCCCGTAGGGGCGTAGTATGTTAGCTCAGGGTGAGCGATAGCGAGCCCTGAGATTCGAAATCAATAGGACAATCGATTGATTAATCGATGATTCATCGATTGAATAATCAATGATTAATCGATTGAAAAACGATGAAAAACGATGAAAAATCGATAAAAAATCGATAAAAAAAAACGATGCCGATGAACAGAACAAACAAATGGTATATTAAACTCGCCCTCAGTGTGTTGAGTGGGCTGCTATTCGCATTCGCGTGGTATCCACACGGATTCGCATTTCTCATCTTTTTCGCGTTCGTGCCGCTGTTTTGGCTGAGCGACATCTCGCTGAAGGAGGGCAAACGAAACGCCTTCGGGCGCGGCATCTTGCTGTTTTACCCTGCGTTTTTCGTCTTCAACCTCATCACCACCTACTGGATTGCCTACTGCACCAAGGAGGGTGCTGCGGCAGCCATCATCGTAAACGCCTTGTTGCAGACCTTGACATTCTCCGCATGGCACGCTTGCCGGAAGCAGGTGGAAAACCGTATCATACAGGCTGTTATGCTCATCGCTTTCTGGATTTCCTTCGAATTCCTTCACCTCAATTGGGACTTGACGTGGCCGTGGCTCAACCTCGGCAACGTGTTCGCCACCGTACCTTGGCTGGTGCAGTGGTACTGCATTACAGGCGCTTTAGGCGGCACGGCGTGGATCCTCATCGTCAACTTCTTGATTTACCAAGAACTTGTATTTCGAAAAGAGAAGAAAGATCGGCCAAAGAAAGTCATCATTGGCGTTTTCGCGGCCAGTTTCATTCTGCCCCTTTTGGTTTCTCTCTTTTTCTACTGGGATGGCGAGCTTAGAATGACCACCAAACCGCGTCCCATCGAGGCGGTCATCGTGCAGCAGAACACCGACCCGTGGGAGGAGGAGTACCGGCTCACCAACACCCAGGAGATCCAGCGGGTTCTCGATGTGGCGAAGCCCTACCTCAACGAGAAGACCAACCTCGTCATCACGCCGGAGTCGGCCATCGCGCACACCATCGATATGGAGGCGTTGCGGAGCCACACCTTCATGGAGGGCGACACCCGGTTTGAGGGGTTCGCCTTACTCGACAGTGTGACAGCTGATTACCCGAACCTCAATTTAGTATTGGGACTTTCCACAGTGGGCATTTACGACCATAGGCCATCGCCGGTTGCGCAGGAATACATACCTGGGCAGTTCATGGAATTTTACAACACCGCCGGTTTCTACAACAAGAACGGCCTGGTGAGCCACTACCACAAGTGCCGTTTGGTGCCTGGTGTGGAGGGGATGCCTTTCCCGAAGCTCTTCGGTTTCTTGGGGGACGTCCTGATCAAGTTGGGCGGCACCAATTCATCCCTCGGCAAAGACACGGTGCAGCGCACTTTCGCGTTCGAGGTGGACGGAAAACCGATGCGCATCGGCACGGCCATCTGTTACGAATCGGTCTATGGCGAGCTGGTCGCGAAGTTCGTGCGCAACGGCGCGAACATCTTGGCGGTGATCACCAACGACTCGTGGTGGGACGACAGTCCGGGGCACCGGCAGCACTTCGAGATGTCACGGCTAAGAGCCATCGAGACACGCCGTTACGTGCTTCGCGCGGCCAACGGCGGCTTCTCCGGCGTGATCGACCCTCTTGGGCGGGTGCTGGCGAAGACGAAATACAACGAACGCACCGCTATCCAGACCATAGTGTCTGCCCAGTCTGGTGAAACTTTCTACGTGAAACACGGGGACTACATCGCGAGAATTGCGGTGGTGCTGACCTTTATGGCGTTACTTTCTTGCATCATAGCACCAATTGTCCGCAGGTTCAGAAAATAGTTAATAACTATTCATAACTCCATAATATAGCGTATTTATATAATCACTATCTTTGCACCGAATAGCGAAGATGGTGGAATATTGTATTGCAACTGTCAGAAATACAATATCTTATCATTTTTCAGTGTTTTTTTTCGGACATTAGTCGATACGCTTATGAAAAAAAGTTTACTACTTCTGACCCTTTTTGCAACATTGTTTTTCGGATCGTCACGTGCGCAGACCACGCTGACGGTAGCCGACGGCACAGGATCTTCCGGGCGCGTGCCCGTATATGGCTACTATACGGACTACTATCAGCGATGCCAAGTGATCTACCCTGCGGACATGCTCGCCGAAATGACCGAGACAAACATCTCCGCCATTACCTTCCACATGACGAGCCTGCCCTCCATCGCGTGGACATCCGCCTTCGAGGTGAGGCTCGGCATCACGTCAAGCACTTCGTTCCCGAACACCTATTTCCTGACAGATTCGGTCACGATGCTCTACACCGGCACGCTTGCGTTTGCGGCTGACAGCACGATGACGGTCACCTTCGACGCCCCTTTCGTCTATAACGGCGGCAACCTGCTATTGGAGTTCGCCTCGACCACCAAAGGCAACTGGTTGTCCGTCAATTTCTTCGGCATCAGCGCCACCAATACGAGCCTCTCCGGCTATAATTCCAGTATTACTGGACCCTCCATCAGCTCCGGATCCTTACAAAACTTCATTCCCAAGACCACGTTCACCATCACCTACCATGACACCTGCAGTCCGAGCGGCCTTGCCGTCTCTGAAATCATGGGTAGTTCCGCGTTTGTAACGTGGCAAAAAGGGCACTCCGTGACGACGTACCCCTACGAAGTTTCCTACAGGGTTGTCGGCGACGCGAGCTGGACGGTTGCCGCCGCCTCCACCACCGACAATTCCCTACTACTTTCGGGCCTGCAGCCACAGACGGACTATCAGGTTCGGGTTCGCTCGTTCTGCGGCGAAGGTTTCTCTGACTATATCACCACCTCCTTCACTACGGAATGCACCGGGGGATACACCGACCCAGTAGTCATCGGAACACCAACCGCCCCATCTTCCTACAACTTCAGTGTTCCGGTAGCCATGAGTTATCCTTACGGTTATACACAACAGCTTTTCAAGGCCGAAGAGATTGGGGGAGCCCGGTCCATCGACAGCATTGTGATGCAATACAGCTACAACAGCCCAGTCACCCGCAACCTGGACATCTATCTCGGGCACACCAGCAAGACCGCTTTCTCCAACAGCAGCGACTGGGTGCCTTTCGAGAATTTAACGTTGGTTTATTCCGGTGAACTCACCTACAACAACGAGGGCGATAATTACTGGTTTGCCATTCCCTTAGACATTGTTTTCGCCTACAACGGCACCGACAATTTAGTGGTGGCCTTCGATGACAACACCGGCAGTGCGTTCTCCGCCGGGAGCAAGTTCGCCGCACATTCCACACCCAACTACAACTACCTTAGCCTGTTCGCTTACTCTTCGAGTGCGGACATCAATCCGGCCAATGTGAACGGCAATACTTCCCGAAATTATTACCGCACCAACATCCGGCTGCCGCGCGAATGCCTCTCGGGCGGCTGCGACCGGGCCAACGTGGTGTTGACAGATATCACGGATGCCTCTGTCCTGCTTAATCTCGCTGCGGGCAACGATGCCACAGGCTTCGAACTGCAATACAAGCGCACTTCCGACAACACATTCACCACCTTGACACCAACCGGCAACACCTATCCGTTGACGGGGTTGATGCAAAACACGGAATACACGGTGCGCATCCGCTCGTTATGCAACGGGGCGCAGAGCAACTGGAAAGAGGTCACTTTTACCACTTTGCCGAAAAACTACCCCATCATTTACGTTTCGGTCAACGGCACTGGCGACGGCGGAAGCTGGGCAACGGCGACCGGCGACCTCAACTGGGCATTGAACACAGCCTTGGCCGCCCACAACACTTTCGGGACGTGGCCTGACGTGTGGGTGGCGCAAGGCACCTACTACGGCGACACCACCTCCGACCATGCATTCACCATGGTGGATGGGATCTATGCCTACGGCGGCTTTGCCGGCACGGAGACCGAGCTCTCGCAGCGCAACTTCTATGCCCATCCCACTTACCTCGACGGCCAGCATAGCCGGATGGTGCTCTATCAACCCGTCAACTTCTCCGAGGCCACCCTCTGGGACGGCTTTGTCATACAAAACGGTTACTCTACCAACGGTCCCGGCGGCGCTTATTTGAGGAATGGTGCCTACCTTTATGACAGCGAAATCCTCAACAACACCGGTACAGCAGGTGGCGGTCTGTTGGCCAACTACGCCGTTATCGACAACTGCCGGTTCAGCGGCAATGTATCCACGGGAAATAGTTATAACGATGGCGGCGGAGCCGTGAAGTCTTCCTATTCAAGGTTTTACCATTGTACGTTCACGCACAACAAAGCCACAAATTGTGGCGGTGCCATCTATATTTATGACGCCACTTCTTACAGTGCCACCTTGTCCAACTGTTTGATAGCCAACAACTCGGCAAAAGACGGCGGAGGTCTTTACTGTACGACAGGCTCTGCCATCATAGAGAACACCACGATTGTCAACAACGAAGCCTCCTCAACAGGCGCGGGCATCAGGTCCAGCAACATGTACCGCCTAATCAACAGCATCATCTGGGGCAACCGCACCACGTCAGGCGCAGTGAGCAGCATCTACGACAACGGGAAGTCGATCACCTGCTTCCACAACGCGGTGGAGGGCGGTTACAGCGGCACGGGAAACGTCACCCTTTTGCCCGACAGCATCCTGGGCGGGATGTATTCGCCCAAGTTCGCGAACCCCTCGGCCACGGTGGGCTACGCGGACAACACCCCCAACCCCGACTGGCATCTGCAAAACGGCTCCATCTGCGTCAACCGGGGCGACAACTCCTATGTAACCTACTACAACAGCAATAACAGCACGGATCTCGACTTCGGGTCACGTGTCCAAAACGACACCGTGGATATGGGTTGCTACGAATCCAACTTTTACGGACACCCCCTACCCGAATACGGCGACATCATCTACGTGACCCAAAACGGCAACGGCACCCGTGATGGCAGTAGCTGGGAAAACGCCACCGACGACCTTGTCCTGGCCTTGAGTCTCGCCGACATGTACAACGCGGATGTGTGGGTGGCCGAAGGCACCTATTATGGCGACACCCTGTCCTTGGACGCTTTCACCATGCGTGACGGAGTGAGCGTTTATGGCGGGTTTGCAGGCAATGAAACGGATTTCTCCCAGCGCGATTTCACAGCGCATGCCACCGTATTGGACGGTAAGAATGCCCGCAGAATCCTTAACCAGCCCGGCGCTTTCAACCATCGCTCCATTTGGGATGGATTCACGTTACAAAACGGTTTCCACACCCTCTCGACAAACGGGGGAGGTGCTGCCAATCTGCGTGCCAACTCCACCCTCTCAAACTGCGTCATCACCCACAATCGGGCCAGTCATTACGGTGGCGGCGTTTACGCATACGGTTACCTTTATAACTCCGACGGCAGTGATTCCATCTACCTGCTGAATTGCACTTTCTCTTACAATTCAGCCCTTAGTGAGTCGGGCGGCGGCGGTTACATAAGTCAGAATGTAGTGATTCGGAATTGCGTATTCACCCACAACACCGCCGCTAAAGCTTCTGGCGGCCTGTCGCTGAGTGAAGGTGCTGTCTTTAACTGCGAGTTCACGCACAACACGGCTGGCACGAGTACAGGAGGATTGTCCCTTGACCGGAGCACTATCTCCAACTGTTTGATAGCCAACAACACCTGTGCCACCGCAGGTTCCGGTGTTACTTGCGACCGAAGCGAGATGTACAACTGCACTGTAGTCAACAATGAGAGCAGCGCGAGCGGCCTCAATGTTGGTGCGGGCCTCTATACGGGGAACACCACCTATAGCAGCAACATGTCCACCGTGTCGAACTGCATCATCTGGGGAAACCGCAACAACGGGGAATCAGCCAACTACTCGGGAACGTCCCCCTGCACATACTCGGCGGTGGAGGGCGGCGTAAGCGGCGACCACAACATTGTCCTCTCCTCTGCGAACAACGGCACGGGGCCATTCTGCCCCCGTTTCGTGCATCCTTCGGATTCCGTGGGCGCGTTCGACGGTCCGGACAACGCCGACTGGCGGCTGACGGACGTTTCGCCTTGCGTGAACCGTGGTGACAACACCGTTGCCGATTCCACCGACTTGGCCGGGAATGCCCGTATCCAGCAGGACACCATCGACATGGGCTGTTACGAATCGGAATACCACAGCATCACTCTGCCTCAGTATGGCAACATTATATATGTCACGCAACAGGGTGGCGGCACCCAAACCGGCGAAAGCTGGGAGAATGCCACTTCTTCCATCGTTGATGCCCTCTTTATCGCCAAGACCTACGGCGCGGATGTCTGGGTGGCCGCAGGCACATACTATGGCAACACCGCTTCCGATAAGGCTTTCACGATGATAGAAGGGGTGAATGCGTATGGCGGATTTGCGGGCAACGAACCGGAGACTTTCGATCTCGCGCAGCGTGACTTTTCTACGAACGCCACTATCCTTGACGGCCAGAACATGCGGCGTGTGCTCTACCAACCGAACAGCTTCTCCGAAAGCACGGCGGTGACCTGGGATGGTTTCACCATCCAGAACGGTGCCTATTATGACAACGGTGTCGGTGTCTATATGCAAAGTTACTCCACTTTGAGCAACTGTATCGTGCAAAACAACTACCTCTATTATCTCAAGACTCCTTCCAGCAGTACTTGGCAAAGCAAGTATGGCGCTGGCATTTATGTCTCGGGTGGTACTAACAACACCACTGGATGGACGACCCAAATCCGCCATTGCACGATTCGTTACAACAGCTTCCAGAACAGCGGCTATTTGGACGGTTATGGTGCTGGAATCTATGGCAACTGTTTGAATATCAGTCATTCGGAGATTAGTCACAATACCAATCCCCGCTATTATGGCGGCGGTATCTATTGCCAAAATAACAGTCAGTTATCCAACTGTCTTGTTCACAATAATTTAGCGGGCCGCGGCGGCGGTATCTATTTGGCCGGATACGTCACTATGGTAAACTGTGATGTTGTGAACAACAGTGCCACATCAGAAGGTGGCGGCCTTTACCGCAACTCCGGCACCCTCAATGCCACCAACAATATCATTTGGGGTAACAAGAAGAATTATGCCGTCAATAATATTTACGGGACAGGCACTTTCAACTACTGTGCCGTTGAAGGTGGCGTTTCCGGTACGAATAACATCAATCTCGCATCCACCAACGACGGTTTTGATCAGTCGCAGTACTACGTGCGCTTTATCGACCCGGAGAACGGGGACTTCCAGCTGCACCCTACCTCGTCATGTGTCAACACGGGCAATTCGGAAGGAATCGCTGACAGTCTCGATTTTTATGGGAATCCGAGATTGCAGAGTGTGGTGGATATCGGCTGTTCGGAAGCGCAGGAATTCAGTGACTGTCCGTCGGTGGTCGGTTTGCACGCTGACAACATCACCACCAACAGTGCCCATCTGAGCTGGCATCCGCTCGGTACGGAAAGCCAGTGGGTCGTCATCTATGGTGTCGTGGGTGAGGAGTCCGGTACGCTGACGGTCAGCGACACCACCTGCACCCTTTCGGGGCTCACCTTCAACCGCAACTACAGCGCCAAGGTGCGTGCCGTGTGCGGCGAAGGGGCGATGAGCATCGCCTCCATCCCCGCCAATTTCCATACTACTTGTGACCCGAGTGTTTTGGACACGTTGTCCAATTTCACGGTGATGCTGCCCGCCGACAGCGATGTCGTCTATCAAAATGGTGTGTCGTTCAGTTGGACGGCGCTGCCGGAGGCCACCTCGTACGATTTCTTCCTTTGGGCCGCCGACGGCACCGAGCCTGAAACTCCGACCCAGTCTGGTCTGAGCTTTGCAGGATTGAGCAATGTGCAGTTGCCCGCCTATGAACGAGGCAAGTACTATCGCTGGAAAGTGGTTGCTTGGAACGAGTGCATCAGCAAGAGCAGTCCGGTGATGAATCTGCGGGTGAATCCGCTGCCAGACCTGCATGTGAGCACCATCACCACCTCCACGCCGATAGCCTCGCAGACAATGACGGTGACATGGACAGTGACCAACGACGGGGAGGGCGGCACGCCTCCCGGACAAAACTGGAACGACTATATCTGGCTCGTACGCGATGCTGACGTACGCTGGTACGACAACAATGACATGAGGTTGGCCACGGTGACGAATCTGCAATCGCTGGGTGCTGGCGAATCCTATACCAACACGGCCACAGTCACGATTCCTGAGGGTCTGATGGGCAACTATTACCTATTCGTCTTTACCAGTCAGCCGGATGCCTATGAGATCGACTTCACACCTGCCGGTGGTACCGCCCCGGATCCCTACACCCCGAGCGTTACAGGCAATCCCTATCCCTATCTGACTGGTATTTATCACTTTGCGGGAAGTGTGGATGAGGTAAACAAGAGAGACAACTTCTTCTACGTGGTGCTGAACATCCTGCCGCCACCCTCACCTGATCTGGTGGTGAGCAGTGTGGCGCACCCCGCCAACACCTTCTCGGGCAGCACTGTCCCGCTGACCTGGACAGTGACCAACCAGGGCGAGGCCACCGCCATGGGCTCTTGGTACGATGTGGTTTATCTCACCTCCGATACCACACTCAGCACGGTGGATGCCTGGCGCGTGGGAACCTATCGACACAACGGGAACCTCCTCGTTGACAGCAGCTACACCAACAACGCGCAGGTGACCATCCCCATTGACTATATGGGCGAATACCGCTTCTTTGTTATCACCGACAACAACGACGAGCTTTACGAAGGACTCTACAATGGGAACAACATCGGCGTATCCGAGCATCCGATGACGGTGACGCTCACGCCGCCTGCTGACCTGATTGTCTCCTCCGTTGTCATGTCGGACACAGTAGATGTGAATGCCACTTGCAATATTCTATGGACGGTGAAGAATAACGGCAGCAGTCCTACGTATGGCAACCATTGGTATGATGGCTTCTACGTCAGTCGCGATTCCATCTTCGACCGGAATACCGCCCGTGTGCTGAGGAAGATCGGACACAGTGGCACTTTGGCGGCGGATTCTTCCTATACAAGAGAAATTGTGGTGGGAGTTCCGACGGATTTGGAGGGCGGCCTTTGGTATCTTTTTGTAAATACAGATGATCAGGGCAGCATTTTCGAGTACACCTATGAAGGCAACAATGTCATGGCGCGGCCCTTCACGGTGCTTCTGCCCGACATGGAGGTTACGGACATTCAGGTGCCCGACACCGTCGATCCGAATGTGGTCACCCGCGTGACTTGGACGGTGCGCAACAATGGTCCGGGCAACGTCGTAGGCCGTCATTTCACCGACCGCATTCTCTACAATGGGGAGCAGGTCTATACTGCCAACGTGACGAACATCAATATTGCGGCGGGCGACTCTATGGTACGTTCCGCCAATGTCCAACTTCCTTGTACGCAGGGTGATGCCACACTAAGTGCTGTCACTGATGTGACGGAGAACGTGCTGGAGAGCGATGAGAACAACAATACGCTTTCCGTTCCGCTCAACATTCTCACGCCCGACCTGACGGTCACGGGGGTGAGTTTGTCCGACGAGTTGTGGAGTGGTACGCCGGTCGCGGTTACCTACACGCTGGTCAACAACAGCGACATGCCCGTTTCTGGCACCGTCACCGACCGCATCTACTTCAGCCAGCAGGCCGTGGACTATGCGGACGGCGACCTTGCGGGTGCGCACACGCATGCCCTCACGCTGGCGCCCGGTGAGAGCGAAACCTTCACTTTCACGGTGAACGTGCCCAACGGCATCAGCGGACAGTACTACTGCCATGTGAACGGCAACGCCACGGGTTCGGTCTGCGAGACCAACCCAGACAACAACTTCGGCCATAGCGCGGCGGTCAACGTGCAGCTCAGCCCGTGGCCCGACATCGTGGTGACGAACGTCATGGTGGAGGGACCGGTGAACCTTGGCGGCACCTTCCCGTTGGAATACACCATCGCAAACCAAGGCACTGCTCCGCTAAATTACGCTGGGGCAAATACCAAATTCTACTATTCCACCTCTGCCACTCAATACGACAGCAATCATCTGCTACTCACACAGATGGATTATCTCAACATCCCCGCTGGCGGTGAGGAAACATTCACGGCCTATCTGACACTTCCCGTCAACGAGGCACCGCATCTCTACTATATCCATGTGGTTGCGGATGCCACCGACCTGATTTATGAACATACTGGCGAGAATAACAACACGGCTGTCAGCAATGGATTCCTGGCCATGGTCTATCAGCTTGATCTGGTGGCGATGGAGATCGACGGTCCCGATGAGGTGGAATGGGGACAGACCGCCACCTACCGTCTGCGCGTGCGCAACAACTCCGCCGTGCCGACATTGGCCCATCAGTGGAAAGATGCCTTGTATGTCTCTGCCGACCAGGTGCTTCAAGATGACGACCATCTGATGCAGCTCATCGGTCACCAGACCACGTTGAACGCCGGCGAAGACTATTGGGTGAACTTCAACGTCACCATCCCTTACGGTACGCCGTCCACTGCTTATTTGCTCGGCTTTGCGGACTTCAACAACAACAATCCCGATATCAACATCTTCAACAACTCGGTAGTGAAGACCCTCACGGTCAGCAGCGTGCCCACGCCGGACATCGCCGTCACGGAGGCTGTGCTGCTTGGTGATGTGGTTGCCGGACAACCGACGCGACTCGCCTATACCGTGACCAACGTCGGGGAACAGGATGTCAGTCAGCAAACTTGGAGTGACAAGGTTTTCCTGTCCGCTAACAGCAGTTATGGGAGCGAGGACATCGAGTTGATTACCAAGCCGTTCCCGAATGTGACGCTTCCGCAGGGCGGTTCCTATACCGACACGCTCACATTCACCGTCCCGTTGCCTTACAGCGGCTCCATGTACCTGATTCTCAAGACGAATGCTAACAACAATCCCTACGAGGTCAACACGGACAATAACACGGCAACCCTGCCCGTCAGCGTCATTCTGACGGATCCCGGCGATTTGGTGGTCGCTGACATCACCTCAGAAAATGCCATCCAGTCGGGCAGTATGCTCCACGCTTCTTGGAATGTCCAAAATATTGGCGATAATAATTTGGAAGGCAATGGGTTAAGATCCCTTGTCTATATTTCGAAGAACACGGTGTTCGATGCCAACGACCGATTGGTCGGCAATGTGGTCACCCCGGGCATCCAGCTGAACCCGGGCGATATGGTCGGGCAGACTTTGGAATGCCGGATCAGTGGCCTGGCCGAGGGCGAGTACTACCTGATTGTGAAGACCGATGTCACGAACGCTTTCTATGAGGTGGATGAGACGAACAACACGGGCTGCTCTCTTGAGCCGTTCGCGGTGACCATCCGTCCGTTGCCGTTCAACACCGATGTGGCGGACGTGCTCTACAATGACGCTCCTTCCGATTTCAAGATGGATGTGGGGGACAACCTCAACCAGACGGTGCGCGTCCATCTCACTTCCGAAGATTCGCTGGCGGGTGCGATGAACATGATCTACGCCACCTACAACGGTATGGGCGACAATCTGAACTACACCTATTCCACTATCGGGCAATACACTGCTAACCCTGAACTGTACATCCCATCTACGAAAGCTGGCTATTACGGCGTGAATGTCTATGGCAGCACGCCTGCGGGTGATGAGCAGAATGCGGTCATTCGTGCCGACATCCTGCCCTTCGAGCTGCGCTCGGTGGATGCGGACCACGGCGGCAACACCGGTGTCGTGACTGTAGAGCTCACTGGCTCACGGTTCCGTCCCGACATGCGGGTCTGTCTGCGCAACGCCGGCGATACCATCTGCGCTGACACGCTGTTGTACGTGAACTACTACAAGGCATTCGCCCGTTTCGACCTCACCGGCCGCACGCCCGGCATCTACGATGTGAGTGCGGAGAATTTCTGCGAGGGTGAGTCGGTGCTGACCGACGGCTTCGAGATCCGGCAGGGAACCCCCGACGGGCTGGCCTACAATCTGATTTTCCCGAGTTCGCCGCGCGCGAACCGCAATATCGTGATGATGCTGGAGTTCGGCAACACCGGAAACCTTGACCTGCACGATCAGGTGCTGGAGATCACCAGCATGGGAGGATGTCCCATTGCGCTGACCCCCGAAGGGGTGACGGCGGGCGAAACCACCCTGTTGGTACCGCTCAACATCGAGGGTCAACCTCAAGGGCTGCTCCGTCCGGGCAGCTATGGCACCATCAACATTTACGGCTACACCTCCGGTGGTCTTGTCTTTACCATCAAACCTGTAAACCAGTAAGTTATGAAAAAAATGAACTATATAAAAAGCATGATTGCCGCCGCACTGCTCCTCTTGGTGTGGCTTCCCGCCCAGGCGCAATTTGCGGGTGAGGACAAGACCGTCTTGAAGGTTCCCAACAACAGTCAAGAGGTGACCATCGGGTTGGCTCCGGAAAAAGATGGCTACTGCTACCAATGGGTGGGCCCCAATATTGTGGGCGACAGCACCACGGCTAAGATCAAGGTGAACCCCAGATCCCCCAAGGAGGACTATTTTGTGAAAAGAATCTCCGACTGTGACGGTGTGGAATATGACAAGGTGACGGTGAAACTGGTGGACACCATCTCCCTGGTCAGCGTCAAACCCAAAAGATGCTACAACGATGGTGACACTATCAAGCGAGAACATTTTGAAATTGTGACTTTGCCAGAGGGTTATGAGTCGATGGTCACTGTGACGCCGATTATCGCGCACCATCCCACTACCGAAGAGAACCCGGAATGGCTTCAAGCTGTCAATTTCCGGCTGGAATACAACAACCACACTTCTCACAAAAGCACCAATGTCAGTGTCATTAACGACTCAAAGCCATTGACCATATCCTTTAATCCGGAATTTCTTGAATTTGAGAAAAAATTAAAGGAGGTCGAAGATGTGTTGGACTTGGCCTTGAAGATCAAGGAGGGGATACTGCTTCCTTTGTCGAAAGGCTCTCCTATAGATATTGGTTGTGATCCGAGTTTTAATATCTCTACGGCGGTTCCCACATTCAGCTGCTACTGCTGTGAGGGTAAGAGAGTCAACACTTTCAACCTTCCGGGTTGGGGCTTCTCGGGATCTATCGGCTGTGAGGCCGCCATCCCGATTCCCGCCCTCAGCTGTCCCATTCCCTGTGCCAAGACGGGGTTGTTTCTCACATTGGGCTTTTCTGGCGGTGTCTCTTTAGGACCCACATACATCGTATGGCGCGGGAAATGTTCCTATGTGGAAATTCCCGGGGAGTTTACCGTTGAAATTCATGGCGGGGCCCGAGTCCAGGCGCTGGACAAGGATTTCCTTTCTTTGACCGCCCAACTCGGAGGCGTCGCGTCTCGAGCGTTTTCCTGGAAGCTCGGGCAACCGTTTGATATCGGCCGTGCGAAGCTCCAATGCACCTTGTCAGGCGAGGTTGTGGCGACCAGTCTGCTCAAAGTGCCTTTCAATATTGTTTTAGGCGAAGTGGTTCTTGAATAATCCCGAAAATTGAGACAAGATGAAAAAGATACAATATAGTTTATGGATGGCCCTCATGGCCGTGTTATACATGAGCGCGCAGGCGCAGACCTGTCGCTTTCCGGCATATACGACAGCGGACTACAACCTTACCTACAACATGGAGTTTGATTCCGTGGCGGGGTACATACCGGACAGTCTCCATCGCATCTGCGGCCAGGTGTTCACCTACTCCCTCCATGGACTGGTGCCTTCCTCGGATGACAGTCGGACCATCGCGCTCACGGGCGGAAGTGCCGACCCTACGACGAGCAACACGCTTCCTGCAGTGCTTTGTCGCTTGCTTCAAGGTTATAATCAACTGGATATTAATGCCATAAAACAGCAGTATAGGCCAGCTGACGCTGCCGTGTTTGACCAGGTGCTTACCGACAGTGTCATTGCCTTGCAATATCTTAGCTCCATTGGTGCCATGCAGACCATGAAACTGCTGTTCACCTACGAGACAGATGGCTATACCTTCGCCATGTTGCAGTGTGCTTTCAACGATGGCGATGTCAACGTCATTCCGTTTGCTCTGCAGAACATTAGCGGTCAGTGGTATGCGGCCATTACTTCGACAGATTCTTTGCTGACCCCCAGCCTGATGGTGTTCCTGCAACACCGTACTGTCGGGGATTTCGTTTTCGGCAACGACTTTGACGGCGATGGGATTGCCGACAGTGTGGACAACTGTCCGTGCAACGCCAATCCCGACCAGCTCGACACGGACGGCGACGGTGTGGGCGACGGCTGCGACAACTGCCTCTATGTCTCGAATCCCAGCCAAGAGGATTTTGACAACGATGGGGTGGGCGACCAGTGCGACAACTGCAAGTACAGGAAGAATCCCGACCAGATGGACAGTGACGGCGATGAGGTGGGGGACGAGTGCGACAACTGTCCGTCAACGCCCAATCCCAGACAGTACGATTTCGATGCAGATGGGCTAGGGGACGAGTGCGACGACGATATGGACGATGACGGCATCCCTGATGACGAAGATGATGACATCGATGGTGACGACATTCCCAACGAAGAGGACAACTGCCCTTACACCTTCAACCCCGGACAAGAGGACAGCGACGGAGACGGTCTTGGCGACGGCTGCGACAACTGTCCGATGCAGTACAATCCGGAACAGGAGGATGCTGACGGCGACGGCATCGGCGACCTTTGTGACGAAGACGTGGATGGCGACGGTATTCCCAACGACATCGACAACTGTCCCAAAACCCCGAATCCAGACCAGGCCGATCTCGATTGCGACGGCACCGGCGACGTCTGTGACGAAGACGTGGACGGTGACGGCGTACCCAACAATATTGACAACTGTCCGAATGTGTTCAACCCCGACCAGTCCGACGTGAACGGCAACGGTATCGGTGATGTTTGCGAATAATTAAGAAAGGAATATTATGAAAAAGACCAACCATATCCTCTTTCAGATTTTAATACTGTCGTGGCTTTTCTCAGCCTTATCGGTGAGTGCCGCTTCCGTTTCCGTGGGCAGCACGTTGACCGACACTCTGCCCACGGTCACGACGAAGCCGGTGTATGACATCTCCGCCACTTCAGCCAAGACGGGCGGCATTGTGAACAGCAGTGGCGGTTCGCCCGTGATTGCCCGCGGTGTCTGCTGGGGCACGACGGAGGAACCGACCCTCGAGGATAACTACCTTGTGAACGGCACGGGTACGGGCACATTCTTCAGTAATTTGCAAGGGCTTGCCCCGGGGGTGACCTACTACGTGCGTGCATACGCCACCAACAGCATGGGTACAGGTTATGGCGAGGCTCTGCCGTTTACTACCCTTAACTTGGTTACTCATATTATTGACTCGACCAGATGCATCTTTCCACCTCAATACCCGCCCATCGATTCTATGCCAATCCACATCATAGATTCCCTCCCCGTTATTATAGATAGTACTGAGATCGTGTTGATTATTGACACAATATTAGATACTGGCACACCAGAATCGAACGACATTACGTGCATCTTCCATCTTTCGCATGGTCACGATGTCATCTTGCATCTGACAGTGCTCCCAACCTCTTACACCGAGACGGCTTGTTTCGAGTATCTTTGGCCACGTACGGGGCAAGTATATACCAATAGCGGCACCTATTTTTGTCCTTATATGCTTCATGGACAATTGGTTACGGATACGCTGTACCTGACCGTTATCAAACCTTCAGTGACAGTAGCCAGCATCCCGCCGGTGACGGTGTGCGAGAACCAGACGGTCAACTTCTCCGCAAACGCCACCGGTAGTGGTAATGTTGCGCTCAACTGGTCAGGCCCCGGCCATTTCTCCGGGGGAAGCAGCGAGGTCTCTTTGGTAAATGCAACACTTGACATGTCAGGGGTTTACACCGTTACTGCCACGACCATGCAGGGTGATTGCAAGGCCACGGCCTCGGCCTCTGTCAGCGTGACGGTCAACCCGTTGCCGGAAGTGCATATATCGGGTAATGCCATTATCTGCCAGAACGGGAACACTACGCTCACTGCCACGGGTGCCGAAAGCTATCTGTGGAGCACGGGAAGCGCGAGCAACAGCATCACGGTCGCCCCGACCACGAGCACGACTTACTCTGTGGTGGGCACCGACGAGAACCAGTGCCAGAATTCCGCCGCGGTGTTCGTGACAGTCAACGAGTTGCCGGAAGTGACCGTTAGCGGTGACAGTCATATCTGTGATGGGGAAACGGCGCAGCTCACGGCTTCGGGTGCGCAGACCTACGTGTGGTCCACAGGCAACACGGGGGCTACCATCAATGTCAACCCTGACGAGACCACTGTTTACACGGTGGAGGGCACTGACGAGAACGACTGCTCCAATACCGCCACCTTTACGGTGACGGTCGGCGAGGGCGGCGACGACACCGTCCATGTCTCCGCCTGCGAAAGCTATTACTGGCCCATCTCAGGTCAGACCTACACAGCCAGCGGCTACTATCCGTTCAACTACAATAATAACCAAGGGTGTTTGAGTTACCACACACTGCATCTGACCATCACTCATGATGAAACGCACGAGATTTCGATCTCGAAATGCGAGTCTTACACTTGGCCTGCCAGTGGTGCCACCTACACGGAGAGCGGCACCTACTATTCCGTCACCACCACCCCTACCGGATGCAATGTCACGGAGGTCTTGCGGCTCAATATCAACCATGGCACCCATGACGAGGAGACGGATTGGAACTGCGAAGCGCATATTTGGGCCGCCAACGGGGAACTTTACACGGAAAGCGGCGACTATGTTTTCGAATACACCAACTTGAATGGTTGTCCCAGCTCTAAAACCCTCCACCTGACGATCAAGCACGGGCAGGATGACGACGAGTATGAGACGGTTTACGGCAACAGCTACACATGGCCGAGAAACGGGGAAACCTATCTGGAGAGCGGCGACTACGTGTACCATTACGTCAATGACGAGGATTGCCCGTGCACCATCACGTTGCATCTGACCCTCATCTATCAGGAAGAATATCCGCGGGAATGTATTGAGGTTATCGTGGACCAACACGAGTCCTGCGACCCCGGCGAAGACGGAATCGTCCATCTCAAAATACCTGCCTTCTTTAAATCTTCTGATTACGAGGTGGAATGGAATATTCCCGGAGTGGAGACCTCCAGCCAGATCTCCGTGGATGGCTTGTCGGAGGGCACCTATTCGGTGAAAGTGACTTCCAAGAAATGTTCGAATGTCACGTTTTTCAAACGCCAGTTCACCATCGAAAAAGAGGACGATTGCGACTTGGAATTGAGAATTTCCGGACCGCGCAACGTGGCGGTCGGGTGTGATGAGTTGCCTACGGTGACGTTCACCGCGACAGCATCGGGCGGTGCCCCGCCATATACCTACGAAGGGTGGAACGGCAACAGCAAGACGGTGACCATACCGGAAGGGACCACCATCATCACCTGCAAGGTAAGAGACCGCAAGGGCCGGACGGCTACCGCCGCCCTGAATGTCGCGGGCAAGAAGATGGACTGCGCCCACGACCCCAACGAAATCGCAGGCCCTGTGGGATACCACGACACGTTGAGATTCGTGAATGCCACCGACAAAATGAACTACACCATCAATTTCGAGAATGACCCTGACTTCGCGACCGCACCCGCTTCGCGCGTGAGTGTGACGTATGATGTGCCTGCTAATCAGAATATCGCCTCGTTCCGTCTGGCCGATTTCGGGTTCGGCAGCCATCTCTTTACGGTACCTTCCAATGTGTCATCCTATAGCCAACGTCTGGATGTGTCTGATTCCTTGGGCGTCTGGGTCGATGTGACCGCAGGTATCGACATTGTGAATCACAAGCTTTTTTGGATTTTCCAAAGTATTAACCCCGCTACCGGTTTCGAACCGTCCAGCTCGCAGATGGGCTTCCTGCCGATTAACGATTCGCTGAGTCATGGGGAAGGATATGTCAGTTTCTACATTTTGCCTGACGGTGGGGTGGAGACGGGCGACACTGTCGCTGCCGAAGCACTCATCGTCTTCGACGACAACGCGCCTATCGGCACCAATGTCTGGCGCAACACTTTCGATGCCGTTGCTCCGACTTCCACACTCCATGCGGAGCTCAACGCGCAAGATTCACTCTACTGCACCTTCTCTTTCACAGCTCAGGACGATCAAGGCGGTTCCGGTGTGCGAAGCGTTGAGACCTTCGTCTCTGTGAACAACGGTGCCTATACCTCTATTGGCAGCTGTTCTCCCGACAGCACGTTGTCATACGCGCTCGAAAACGGACTCTTTTATCAGTTTATGTCGCTTGCCACCGATAACGTGGGCAATACGGAACCTTTCAAGAGCGTGGCCGACACCTCTGTGAACTTCAATGTGGCCCCCTTCGACCTGATTCTGACCGGAACGACATTTTACGAATATGTACCGCTCAATACCTACATCGGCACGTTCACCACGTTGGATGACGACATGAACCAGACGTTTGTGTATGAGTTGGTTGGCGGTGCTGGCTCTGCCGACAACAATCTCTTTGCTATTGTGGGTAATGAATTGAGAACCAATGCGCTGTTCGAGTGCAGCCATCGAACGGATTACACCGTTCGGGTGCGCACCACCGATATTGGCGGACTCTCTTTCGAGAAGGAGTTCTCGCTCACTGAATTTATCCAGCATGAGACTCCTGTGACATTCATCAACGCCGCCATTTGTGCAGGTGACAGTTACCATCACCACGGGCATCAGTTGACGGTTGCAGGTGCCTACACCGACACTGTCAACAGCGCCGACGGCTGCGACAGTATCGTAACCCTCTTCCTGACCGTGAATCCCGTCTATCATATCTCATTTTCGCAGGAAATTTGTCAAGGGAACTATTACGACTTTAACGGCATATTACTCTCCGAACCAGGTATTTACACCGACACGTTGCAAAGCGTCAAGGGCTGCGACAGCATTGTCACATTGAACCTGACGGTGAATCCGATTTACCACATTTCCATTCCGCAGGAAATCTGCCAAGGCGATAGTTTTGATTTCCATGGGGTTATGCTCACACAGTCTGGCATCTATACGGACACTTTGCCGACTTTGAACAGGTGCGACAGCATCGTCACCCTGACCCTGACGGTAAATCCCATCTATAACACCTCCATATCCACCGAAATCTGCGACGGCGAAAGCTACGATTTCTTCGGACAAATTCTCACCACGACAGGCACTTACACCCACACCTTGCAGACCGTCAGTGGATGCGACAGCGTAGTCTCCCTTACCCTGACGGTGAATCCTTCTTATCACCAGACCTACGAGGTGGACATCTTATGCCAAGGAGAAAGATTCCTGCTGGGCGGACAATACATCACAGAATCAGGCATTTATATTGACTCCGCACAAACCGTCAACGGCTGCGACAGCATCACCACACTGATTCTGACCATAAACCCCGTGGATACCATTGACTTTGCTGAGACAGCATGCGACTCCTATGTCTGGAATGGCGTTCCTTACTTCCAATCCGGCGATTATACAGAAATCCTGACCAACCAGTACGGTTGCGACTCCATCGTGACCTTACACTTGACCATTTTCAACTCCAATGCCTCAGAATTCACCGAAACAGCCTGCGACAGTTACACTTGGGGGGACGAGACCTACACCCAAACGGGCGACTACACGCAAACTTTCACCAATGCGGCGGGTTGTGACAGCACTGTCACCCTCCATCTGACCATTCTGTACAGCACGCACATTGTTGAAACTGAAACCGCCTGCGAGAGCTTTGCTTGGCATGGGGCAACCTACACCACGTCAGGCATCTACACGTATGAATACACCAACGCTGTCGGTTGCGCCAGTGCCGACACCTTGCATTTGACGGTGAACCACGGCACCCACAATGCCGAGACCGAGACTGCCTGCGAAAGTTTCACCTGGCATGGGACGACCTACGCCTCATCAGGCACATACACGTATGAGTACACCAATGCTGACGGCTGTCCGAGCGTCGACACCCTCTACCTGACCGTTCTCTACGGCACGCACAATGCCGAAACTGAAACCGCCTGCGAAAGTTTCACCTGGCACGAAACAACTTACACGACTTCCGGCACTTACACGTATGCGTACAACAATACTGACGGCTGTCCGAGCGTCGACACTCTCTACCTTACCGTTCTCTACGGCACGCATAATGTCGAAACTGAAACCGCCTGCGAAAGTTTCACCTGGCACGAAACAACCTACACAACATCAGGCACGTACACGTATGAGTACACCAACGCCGTTGGTTGCGCCAGTGCCGACACCCTGCATTTGACGGTGAACCACGGCACCCACAACGTGGATACGGAAACAGCCTGCGAAACCTTCACGTGGCATGGCCAAACTTACACGGAATCGGGCACCTACGTTTACAATTACACCAACACAGGCGGCTGCGTGAGCGCGGACACCCTCCACCTGACCATCTTGTCAACGGTGACCGGGGAAGTTGAAGCCACCGCCTGCGACAGTTACACCTGGAACGGCACCACCTACACGACATCAGGCGAATACATGCAGACATTCTCCGGTGCGAACGGCTGCGACTCCGTGGTAACGCTCAACTTGACCATCCACTACTCCACCGTCTCCGACTTTGAAATCACCACCGCCGATTCCTGCTACGAATGGAACACGCAAGTCTACTGCGAGACCGGTGATTATGTCCAGACATTGCAGACGGCAGACGGCTGCGACTCCGTGGTGACGCTGCATCTGACCATCACCGTCAGCATTGACGATCACGAGCTTTCCGGCATTGAGGTGTTCCCGAACCCGACCAACCACATCCTCAACATCAAGGGCGAAGGAATGCGGCACATCGACATCTTCAACGCCGACGGCCAGCTGGTCTACACGAAAGAGAACGACGGTTCGAACCAGGTCCAGGTGGATGTTACCCGCTTCGCCGCCGGACAGTATTTCGTGAAGGTGCGACTCGGTGACGGAAGGACGGCGACGAGGAAAGTGGTTGTGAGCAGACGTTGACCATTGACCGTTAAGGTCAGAATAGGATTTTCATTGTACACAGGTAGAGACGCAAGATTTTGCGTCTCTACGTTTTTTAGGTTTCTTTGCTGCCCATGAAACGGAAGAAACTGTAATTTTGCCATTTCGTTAAACATGGTGTACTGTAAAATGAATCCGACATGAAAAATAAACGTTTACTTCGGCTCTTTTACATTCTGTGTATCAGCATATTAGCAATCAGTAATCCTTTGTCGGCCTCGACGATCGACAGCACAATGGCACGCAAGGCGGCCACCAATTTCTACAACTGGAAGACTGGGCGGTCAGTGAGTCCCGACCATGCCCAGCTGACCTACGTGGAACGGATACCGTCGCAGCAGGGTGCAAGCGGCTTTCAGACGGCACCAGTGAACGCGTTCTACGTGTTCGACTTCGGCGGGCAGTTCGTGATGATCTCCGCCGACACCCGGGTGCTGCCCATCCTCGCCTACTCCACCGAGACGGGTTTCAGCGGCGACAATGTGCCGGAGAATCTGGGACGGTTCCTTGACCAATACACCCAGCAGATTGCCTACGCCATCCAGCATCTCTCCGATGCGGAATGTGAGGAAAACGTGAATGTCTGGAACCAGTGGCTCTCCAACGAGGTGCCAATGATGGCAACCACCGCCTCGGTGAATCCGTTAGTACAGACCTCCTGGAACCAGTCGTACCCCTACAACACGCAATGTCCTGAGGATCCGTCTGGATCAGGCGGACACGTCGTCACGGGTTGCGTGGCCACCGCCATGGCCCAGATCATCCGCTACTGGCAGTACCCCACGCAAGGCCTCGGCAGCCACAGCTACTCCGGCGACTATGGCGTACAGAGCGTGGACTTCTCGGCCGCCACCTACGACTACAGTCTGATGCCCCTCTCGCTGAACAGCAGCAGCCCGGCAGCTCAAATCAACGAAGTGGCGAAACTGATGTATCACTGCGGCGTGTCCGTTGACATGATATACGGGACAAACGGCAGCGGAGCCTCCACCCATAACGCCGCCAATGCCCTGAACACCTATTTCGGCTACAGCGGCGTAATCGAAAAACAGAGAAGCAGCTACACGGAAGAAAACTGGATCGCGCTGCTTAAAGGGGAGCTGAACAGCATGCGTCCTATCCTTTACAGCGGCAGCGGCACCATTGGCCACGCTTTCGTGTGCGACGGCTACGACAACAGCAACAACTTTCACTTCAATTGGGGTTGGGACGGCTACTACGACGGCTACTTCACTTTGTCAAGCCTGACCCCCGGGGGGAACAACTTCAGTATCAACCAGGCAGCCGTCGTCGGCATCGACGCCTCGCAACCGAAAATTCGATCCGGTGTCTCGTCCATGACATTCCTCACCGAAGCAGGGACTGTCAGTGCCAGCAAATCCACGACAATACTGACGGCCCACCTCAGCAGTGGCGTCACGGCCACCGCGACTGGCAACTTCAAAATCAGCATCGACAACACCAACTTCTACACTTCCCAGACATTGAGCATCACCGGCGGGACCCTGTACGTGCGCCACGAACCCGCCGCCACCAGCGGCAAGGAATACGGTTTCGTCACGCTTGTCTCCGGATCCGTCCAAGACACCTTTTTTCTGGAAGGCATCCTCTACGACAACACGCCTCATTGTCTGCCGCCGAAAAATCTGAACATCTCCTCACAAGACCTTTACAACATCTCCCTCCATTGGGATGCGCCCGTAATAGACCCCGACCCGCACACCCTCTCCTGGTCATCACAAACTTACACAACGAACCTCAGTATCGGCAACAACTACAAGGTGAGCTTGTTGCAACGGTTCAGCAGTGAGGATCTCGTCCCCTATCACAACCAAGCACTCACAAGCATCACGTTTTACGCGAAAAGCGGTTTTTCAACCTTCAAGGCCGTGGTTTATCAAGGCGGTAGCTACAACGGCGGCTACGATGCAGGCACACAAGTCTTATCTCAAAACATTCCGTTGAGTTCCCTGACCATGAACGCATGGAATACGGTCACGCTTAACACCCCCGTCATGGTGGATGCCACCCAGGAGCTCTGGTTTGGCATATATGTGGAATCAGAAAGTGCCTCCCTGCCTGTCACGTATCAGAAGACCATGCCAACGAAAGGATGTATTATGGGCACTCATAATTCAGAATCGGCCTCTTGGTCGGAATTAAGCCAAACCTATTCATTCTGTCTTTTAGGTACCGTTAAGAACGCTCAAACACTAACCAACTACACCGTATCCCGAAATGGTTCCACCCTCGCCACCACTTCGAACACCAGCTACACGGATCATTTGACTGGTACAAACACGTACCATTACACTGTCACGGCCAACTGGAGCAACGGTTGCAGTGCCTCCGCGCAGAGGTCTATCACAAATGTGATGAGTATATCTGCCTCACCCAAGATACTGAGCTTCTACTCCAACCACGGCCATGGCACGCTCGTCAAGACCGTCGCCTTGGGTGGCATCGGCCTTACATCGGCCATCAACATATCCGTGACTGGCAACTTTCTTGTCAGCACCAACGGCACGGCTTTCGCCACATCGGCCAACCTACCGAAGACTGGGGGAATTCTTTACGTGAAATACACCCCCACCTCTAACAACAGTGAATATGAGACCGGTCTTATGACACTGACTTCGGACAGTTTGAGCACCACGGTATCGCTGACCGGACAGAACTGCGACGAGTGCAATCCCCCGCAGAACCTTGTGATTTCGCAATCAGGCAATACTGTCGAATTAAGCTGGGACAACCCTGCCGCACCCATTATCACGCAGCAGCCTTTGACATGGTTCGAGGGCACTGACTTCATAGGATTCGGAAGTTCCAACAGCAGTATCCAGCGCTATATCGTTCACCGTTTCGACACCAACGACCTCGCCCCCCATCACGGGAAACGGCTTACGGCTGTCTCTTTTATCGCAAGTCCCGATGTCACCACGTACAGAATCGTGGTTTATCAAGGTGGAGGAATACGAAACGCCACCTATCTCCAATCCGGAACACAAGTCGTTAATCAAAATGTGAATATTTCTTCATTAGCCATGGGCTACTGGAACACCATTCCCCTTAACACGCCCGTCACCATCGATGCCAGTCAAGAACTGTGGTACGGTATTTATTTGGAATCTCCAGTCAACACCTATCCTATCTATGTGAGTTCCCCATACGTGAACAAGAAGGGAATCATCTCCAAGACAGCAACCGCTTCAGACAACGACTGGGTTGAATACCTTGCCAACTCCTATTATCACAGCACATACTGTTTTGTGCTGAACGCCACGATTGAAGACGCTCCCCTATCGTTGTCCAACTATCAAATTGACCGCAATGTAACAAGACTTGGCACGACTGGTAACACCTTCTATGACGACAATATTACTTACAACGGCACCTACAACTACGACGTATGGGCGGTGTGGAACAACGGATGCAAGGCACCAGTACGGGGCAGCATAACCGTGAGCGGGCTCTGCGACCCAGCAGGCCAGACCTACACCCAAGAGGCCTGTGAAAGTTATATCTGGTACGGAACACCCTACAACACATCAGGTACTTACCACCACTCTTACATTGATGGCAGCGGCTGTCCAGTTCTTGACACGTTAGTGCTGACTATCCATACTGGGACACATAATGTGGAGACAAAGTCCACATGCGAAAGTTACACCTGGCACGGAACAACTTACACCACGTCGGGCACGTATACCTACGCTTACAACAACGCCGACGGTTGTGCCAGCGTGGACACGTTGAAGCTCACAATCTTTCCCGCAGATCGCGCTGAATTCGCAGAAGTTTCCTGCGGCGAGTATATTTGGAACGACAGCGTCTACACCGTTTCCGGCGACTATGTGCAGACATTCTTGAACCACAATGGCTGTGACAGCATCGTCACATTGCACTTAACGGTGAACTACGCTACGCACAACGTCGAGACAGAGACTGCTTGCGAGAGCTTCACGTGGCATGATACGATTTACACCACGTCGGGCACTTACACCTACGACTACAATAACGCCGACGGTTGCGCCAGTGTGGACACCTTGCACTTAATCGTCAACCACGGCACCCACAATGTCGTGACGAAGACCGTGTGCGAGAGTTTTACCTGGCACGGGACAACATACACCACCTCCGGCATCTACACGTATCCGTACACCAACGCCGACGGCTGTGCCAGCGTGGACACCTTGAAGCTGACCGTCAACCACGGCGCCCACAATGTCGTGACGGAGACCGCGTGCGAGAATTTTACTTGGCACGGGACAACATACACCACCTCCGGCACCTATACGTATCCGTATACCAACGCCGACGGCTGTGCCAGCGTGGACACCTTGAAGCTGACCGTCAACCACGGCACCCACAATGTCGTGACGGAGACCACGTGCGAGAATTTCACTTGGCACGGGACAACTTACACCACCTCCGGCACCTATACGTATCCGTATACCAACGCCGACGGCTGTGCCAGCGTGGACACCTTGAAGCTGACCGTCAACCACGGCACCTACAATGTCGTGACGGAGACCGCGTGCGAGAATTTCACCTGGCACGGGACAACTTACACCACCTCCGGCACCTATACGTATCCGTATACCAACGCCGACGGCTGCGCCAGCGTGGACACCTTGAAGCTGACCGTCAACCACGACACCCACAATGTCGTGACGGAGACCGCGTGCGAGAATTTCACCTGGCACGGGACAACATACACCACCTCCGGCACCTATACGTATCCGTATACCAACGCCGACGGCTGTGCCAGCGTGGACACCCTGAAGCTGACCGTCAACCACCCGATTGCTGAGGTTTTCGAAATCACCGCTTTCGACACCTACACTTGGACAAGCGGCGACGGACAGACATACAACACCTCCGGCACCTACCTGCACTCGCATCCCGATGCCAAGGGCTGCACACAGGTGGACACGCTCCTGCTGACCATTTTCTACTCTTCCGAAACCGAATTCAGCGCCACGGAGTGCGAGTCTTACGTCTGGAACAGCGAGACCTTCACCACTTCCGGCGATTACACGCGACATTTCACCGACATCCACGGCGCGGACAGTGCGGTAACACTGCACCTCACCATCCACTACGGTACCCACAACGTCAATACCGAAACAGCGTGCGAGAGTTTTACCTGGCACGGACAAGCGTACACCACATCGGGGACTTACACTTACGCTTACAACAACACTCACGGCTGCGCCAGCGTTGATACACTGAAACTTACTGTGAATTACGGCACGCACAACGTCGTGACTGAGACCGCATGCGAAAGCTTCACCTGGAATGGGGAGACGTACACCACGTCAGGCACTTACACGTATGCGTACAACAATGCTTCTAATTGCCCGAGCGTCGATACGCTGCATCTGACCGTCCACTACGGCACACACAACATCGAGACGAAAACCTCGTGCGAAAGCTATACCTGGCACGGGACAACTCACGACACGACAGGCACTTACACGTACGCTTACAGCAATGCTGACGGCTGTCCGAGCGTTGATACCCTGCATTTTACACGGAACTATGTGAGAAGTGTGGAATTTGCGGAAACGGCCTGTGAAAGCTTCACCTGGAACGACTCGGTTTATAAAGAGACTGGCGACTACGTGCAGACCTTCACCGCTGCCAACGGCTGTGACTCCGTCGTCACCCTGCACTTGACGGTGAACTACGGCACACACAACGTCGAAAACGAAACAATTTGCGAGAGTTTCACTTGGCACGGAACGACTTACACTACATCCGGCACCTATATCTACGAATATGACAATGCCGACGACTGCGAAAGTGCCGACACCCTCCACTTGATCATCTACTACGGCACACACAACGTCGAGAACGAAACGGCTTGCGAGAGTTTCACTTGGCACGGAACGACTTACACTACATCCGGCACCTATATCTACGAATATGACAATGCCGACGACTGCGAAAGTGTCGACACCCTCCACCTGACCATCTACTACGGCACACACAACGTCGAGAACGAAACGGCTTGCGAGAGTTTCACTTGGCACGGAACGACTTACACCACATCCGGCACCTATATCTACGAATATGACAATGCCGACGACTGCGAAAGTGCCGACACCCTCCACCTGACCATCTACTACGGCACACACAACGTCGAGAACGAAACGGCTTGTGAGAGTTTCACTTGGCACGGGACAACCCTCCCGGTATCCGGAACTTATACTTACGCCTACTCCAACGCCGACGGCTGCGCCAGCGTGGATACCTTGAAGCTGACGGTAAACTACGGCACACACAATGTCGAGATAGAAACGGCTTGCGAGAGTTTCATCTGGCACGGGACAACTTACACTTCATCGGGAACTTACACCTACGAGTATGACAATGCCGACGGCTGCGAGAGCGTTGACACCTTGAAGCTGACGGTAAACTACGGCACACACAATGTCGAAACAGAAACCGCCTGTGAAAGCTATTCTTGGCACGATACGGAATACACCTCGTCGGGTACTTACACTTATGAGTACACAAACGACCTCGGATGCGCCAGTGTCGATACCTTGGAGCTCACCATCAACTACAGCACACACAATGTCGAAACAGAAACCGCCTGTGAAAGCTATTCTTGGCACGGTACGGAATACACCTCGTCGGGTACTTACACTTACGAGTACACAAACAACCTCGGATGCGCCAGTGTCGACACCTTGGAACTCACCATCAACTACGGCACGCACAATGTCGAGACAGAAACCGCCTGTGAAAGCTATTCTTGGCACGGTACGGAATACACCTCGTCGGGTACTTACACGTACGCCTACAATAACGACGACGGATGTGCCAGCGTCGATACACTCTATCTGACCGTCAACCTCGGCACGCACAACGTCGAGACCGAAACGACTTGCGAAAGCTTCACGTGGCATGGCGAAACGTACACCACGTCGGGTACTTACACGTATGAGTACACCAATGCCGACAGTTGTGCAAGTGTTGATACCTTGCACCTGACGGTCAATTACTCCGCCGTCTCCGACTTCTCCATCACCATTGAAGACTCCTGCTACGAATGGAATGCTATAAGCTACTGTGAATCCGGCGATTACACCCAGACATTGCAGACGGCGGACGGCTGCGACTCCGTGGTGACGCTGCACCTGACCATCACGGTCAGTGTCAACGCCCACGACCTTTCTGGCATAGAGGTGTTCCCGAACCCGACCAACCACCTCCTCAACATCAAGGGAGAGAACATGCGGCACATCGACATCTTCAACGCCGACGGCCAGCTGGTTTACACGAAAGAGAACGACGGGGCTGACTTGCTGCAGGTGAATGTCACCGGTTTTTCCGTCGGCCAATACTTCGTGAAGGTTCGGCTCGGCGACGGAAGGACGACCACGCGAAAGGTCGTTGTGAACAGACGTTGACCTTTGAACTTTGCCCCCTGAAGTCAGGACAGAATTTTACATTTTTTCTGGTAGAGGCGCGATATTTGCGTCTCTACTATTTTTTATGTCCAAAGAGCAAAATTAACAGAATTTATCGCCCGACCGAATGGAAAAAACTGTAATTTTGCCGTTTGCTATATATGATATATTATATATTGGAGGAGTTGTGTCAATATGGGAAATAAACTTTTACTTCGGTTTTTTTACATTCTGTGTATCAGCACATTAGCAATCAGCAATCCTTTGTCGGCCTCAATGGTCGACAGCACAATGGCACGCAAGGCGGCCACCAATTTCTACAATTGGAAGACGGGGCGGTCAGTGAGTCCCGACCATGCCCAGCTGACCTACGTGGAACGGATCCCTTCGCAGCAGGGGACCGGTAACCTTCAGACGGCGCCTGTGAACGCGTTCTACGTGTTCGATTTCGGCGGGCAGTTCGTGATGGTTTCCGCCGACACGCGAGTGCTGCCCATCCTCGCCTACTCCACCGAGACGGGTTTCAGCGGCGACAACCTGCCTGAGAACTTAGAGTGGTTCCTTGACATGTACACCCGGCAGATCGCCTACGCCATACAAAGCCTCACCGACGCGGAATGCGAGGAGAACGTGCAAGCTTGGAACCAGTGGCTTTCCAACGAGACACCTGTGATGGCGACCACTGCCACGATGGATCCGTTAGTGCAGACAACCTGGGACCAGCCCTACCCCTATAACGCGCAATGTCCTGCTGATCCCAACGGCCCTGGCGGGCACGTCTATACGGGTTGTGTGGCCACTGCCATGGCCCAGATTATCCGCTACTGGCAGTACCCCACACAAGGCATCGGCAGCCACAGCTACTCAGCAGACAACGCCTACCTCGGTGGCGGCTACGGCGACTATGGCGTACAGAGCGTGGACTTCTCGGCCGCCACCTACGATTACAGCCTGATGCCCCTCTCTCTGAACAGCAGCAGCCCGATCGCCCAAATCAATGAAGTGTCGAAACTGCTGTACCACTGCGGTGTTTCCGTTGACATGATGTACGGGATAGGCGGTAGTGGAGCCTCCACTTATTATGCCGGCATTGCGCTGAACACCTATTTCGGCTACAACGGTGTGCACGAAATCGACAAAGAGAATTACACTGAGGACAACTGGATTGCGATACTTAAAGGGGAGCTGAACGGCATGCGCCCCATCCTCTACAGCGGCAGCAGTACCGGTGGCGGTCACGCCTTCGTGTGCGATGGCTACGACAACAGCAACAAGTTCCATTTCAACTGGGGATGGAGCGGTTTCTATGACGGTTACTTCACCCTGTCGAGCCTGACTCCCGGGAGCGACAACTACACCAGCGGTCAGCAGGCCGTCATCGGCATTGACGCCTCGCAGTCCATGATTCAGGCCGGAGTTTCGTCCATGTCGTTCATCACCGAGGCGGGAACTGTCAGCGCCAGCCAATCGGCCCCGGTTCTGGCCGCCCACCTCAGCAGCGGCATCACGGCCACAGTGACGGGAAACTTCAAAGTCAGTACCGACAACGCCAACTTCTATACGTCCCGTACATTGGGCAGCACTGGCGGAACCTTGTACGTGCGCTACGAGCCCACCGGCACCAACGGCACCGAAAACGGTTTCGTCGCCTTGGTCTCCGGCACTCTCAAGGATACCATTTACCTGACGGGCACCATCTATGACAACACGCCTTATTGCCTGCCGCCGGAGAACCTGAACATTTACTCACAAGATCTCCACAACATCTCCCTGCAGTGGAACGCGCCCGTGATGGATTCCGACCCTCACACCTTGACTTGGTCGTCGAACAGCTATAACAGTTCTTATGTTTTTGGATACGATTACAAGGTATGCATGATGCAACGTTTCAGCAACGAGGATCTTGTCCCTTACCACAACCAGGCACTCACAAGTATCCGGTTTTTCGCAATCGAGGGTGCCACTGCATACACGGCTGTGGTCTACAAAGGCGGCAGCTTCAATGGAGACTATGACCCCGGCACACTGGTCCTTTCACAGAGCATCAACATGAGTTCCCTGACCATGGGCAGCTGGAACACCGTCACGCTCAACACCCCGGTTCTGGTGGATGCCACACAGGAGCTATGGTTCGGGATCTGTGTGGAAGCACCCGCCGGGTCCTATTGTTTGACTCTTAACTCACAGGCCAAGCCCACGAAAGGGTGCATCGCCGGGATATATTCCGGCAGTTCTATTTCTTGGAGTGAGTTACTTCCAAACTACTCGTTCTGCATATCAGGCACCGTGGAAAACGTGCAAACGATAACCAACTACACCGTCTCCCGGGACGGCGCGCCACTGGGCACCACGACGAATCCCAGCTACTCGGATTATGTGAGCAGCACGAGCACCTACAACTACACCGTTACCGCCAACTGGAGCAATGGTTGCAGCGCCTCGGTGCAACGGTCGTTCACCAATGTGGCGAATATCACCACCTCGCCGCAAGTGCTGGATTTCTTCTCCAACCATGGCGTTGGCACGCTCGTCAAAACCGTCGTGGTGAGCGGGAGCGGCCTGACGTCCTCCATTACGGCAAACGTGACCGGCAACTTCCGCGTCAGCACAAACGGCAGCTCGTTCGCCACATCGGCCACCCTGCCGGCAACAGGAGGGCTCCTCTATGTGAAATACACCCCCACTTCCAATGACAGCGAGTTCGAAACCGGCCTGGTGACGTTGACTTCGGGCAGTTTGAGCGCCACGGTGGCGTTGAGCGGACAGAGCACCGGCGAGTGTGCGCCTCCTCAAAACCTTGTGATTTCGCAATCAGGCAACACTGTCGGATTAAGTTGGGACACTCCCCCCGCACAAGTCCTCACGGAACAGGATTTAACATGGACGGATGCCGTTTATACCAACTACGGAATAAGTGACAACCGATATTATCTTGTGCAACGTTTTGTTCAGGCGGATCTTGCCCCACACAACGGCAAACTGCTGACAGCGGTCTCATTCATCCCCGTCTCCACAGCCACCACTTACAGAATTGTGGTGTATCAAGGAGGCTCGACAAACGGTAGTTATAATTTCAATTCCGGAACGCAGATTGTCAACCAAAATGTAAATTTATCCTCGCTAACCAGCGATACATGGAACACGATAACGCTTAACACCCCCGTCACCATTGATGCCAGCAAAGAGCTGTGGTTCGGCATCTATGTGGAGGCACCAAGCAACAGCTATCCCATCATTGTGGGGACACCTTATGTGAGCAAGAAAGGTTGTTTATACAAAAGCTCAACAGGCTCTAACGGCTCTTGGGGCGAATTTTTCAACAGTTCCTTCTGTTTTGCGCTGAAAGCCACCATTAAAGACGCGCCCATCGCCCTGACGCAATACCAGATAGACCGCAATACCACAACACTCGGCAATACCGGAAACACATCCTATAACGACAATGTCTACTACAACGGCAACTACAATTACGACGTATGGGCGGTGTGGAGCAACGGCTGCAAGGCACCCGCACGAGGCAGCATAACTGTGAGCGGACTCTGCGATCCGACGGGCCAAACCTACACCCAAGAGGCCTGCGACAGCTATACTTGGCATGGCACCACGTACAACACGTCTGGCACCTACTACCACACCTACATTGATGGCGGCTGCCCTGTTTTGGACACATTAGTGCTAACTATCCATACCGGCACGCACAACGTCGAAACCGAAACCGCCTGCGAAAGTTTCACCTGGCATGGAACCACTTACACCACGTCAGGCGTTTACACGTCTGATTATAACAACGCCTTTGGTTGTCCGAGTCAAGATGTCTTGAATCTGACCATCAACCACGGCACGCACAATGTCGAAACCAGAACCGCCTGCGAGAGTTTCACTTGGCACGGAACAACATATTACACATCAGGCACTTACGAATATCACTACACAAATGCAAGCGATTGTCCGAGTGCTGACACGCTGCATTTGACGATAAACAACACAAAACACACGGAATTCTCAGAGACGGTTTGCGAAAGCTACGATTGGAACGGCCAAATTTACACGGAAAGCGGCAACTACGTGCAGACATTCACGGCGGCAAACAACTGCGACTCGATCGTGACCCTCCACCTGACGGTACACCACGGCACGTACAATGAGATAAACCATACTGCTTGTGAAAGCTATATCTGGCATGGGACAACGTACACCACGTCAGGCGTTTACACATTTGATTATACCAACGCCTTTGGTTGTCCGAGTCAAGATG
>Ga0247609_10000366_pt1 | contig 65005 bp, 90 predicted proteins | sample 172DNAGHGlowgp2_FD_193487 | JGI IMG/M metagenome (GOLD analysis project Ga0247609, IMG submission 193487) | Sheep rumen microbial communities from Palmerston North, Manawatu-Wanganui, New Zealand - 1728 DNA GHGlow gp2 | ecosystem: Host-associated > Mammals > Digestive system > Stomach > Rumen ...
CACAGCCATATCGGGTGGATTCCGTTCTTTCTATAAATATTATATCAGAATTTATGTAAGAAGTCAAATGGTATCCCACCCGAGATTTGAACTCGGAGAAACTAGAACCTTAATCTAGCGTGTATGCCAATTCCACCAGTGGGACATATTGGCGCCCGCGGAAGGATTTGAACCCTCGCGCCGGTTTCCCGACCTCTCGGTTTTCAAGACCGATCTCTTCAGCCAAACTTGAGTACGCGGGCACATGCCCGTTTTCACGGGCAATTACTATCAATGAAAAATATTGAAAATATCATTGAATAGAGTTGGGATGTCACTAACATCCTTGGTAGAGTAATGATAGCTGCCATACTTAGAACAGAAAGCCTCCAGCTCCTTCTTATAGGCAGACTGAGCTTCGTTCATAGCCTTACGCGCGGCTTCAACCTTGTCCGCGGCAGCCTTGCGTTCAGCCGCAATACGCTTCTTTTCATACTCTTCCTTTTCCTGCTTGGCGATTAGTTCGCGTTCAGCAGCTAGACAATCATTAGCATTGTCATAAAACTTCTTAGTTACATCACTGTAGTACTTCATATAAGTTCCTCTCCTTATAAATTTATTATATCAGGTAGGAGTTCCTTTCCTCCTCCTGACATAATAATTATAGCATAGTTTTTATTTAGAGTCAAATAATTAATTAGACAATTTGCCTATTTGATTTTGTAAATTACCTAATATATTTTTAAGAGATTGATAATATTGAATATAAATATCCGGTAAAATTGTTCCTAATGTAGATACTCTACCTTCGGTAGTAGGCATTACAATAGATTTTAATGCTGTAAGTTGAGATTCAGTAAGATTTATTTCAATTGGATTGGCAAGTATATATTTAACTATTGTAGGATGAGCTGTAAACCATGTTTGAAATTCTTCTTTAGTAGTTGCTTGTACAGAATTTCCAAAACATATATGACATACACCATCTTTATCAATACTTACCCCTGGATGTCCGCCATATGTTCCACTACCAGAAGTAGCAATATTTCCTAAAAGACGATTACACAATACTGGTTTTATTGTATCACTGCGACCATTTGTAAGAGCAGGATAGCTTTGACTAATATTTAATCGTTTTATATTATCATTGGTTGTTTGTACAACCGTATAATTATTAAAAGTTCCATCAAGTGTAACAGTTCTAATACATTGAACAAGTTTTTTCCTTTTAAAGTCAATAAAATCAGAGGCATAATTTTCAAAAAAATTACTATTATTAAAGTATTCTGTATTATCACATTGTATACCTGATAAACCATTGGTTATAGGAATATTAATAGTGGTGTTTTCATAAGGCATAAACTTTACATTACTTGATGCCTCACTTACTTGCATCATCATTGGATAGACTACGCAATTATATGTTGTACCTACAGAAACATCACCAGTCATACGAAGACGAAGATAATTGCGTTTTATAGTATTATCTATTTCTTGTTGTTTAGATCCATCATTACCATTAGTCCAAAATTTAGAACTTAAACTTCCAGAATCTGAAGTGCTAGAATACATTTGAATTAAAAGATTTTCAAAGCCTTGCCCACTTCCAAATAAAGCAAATTGATATACCCCTGGAGGAACATTAAGTATACAATTATTATCTACATAATTTTTATGAAATGGGTATCCGGCTACGCCCTGTTCTGTACTACCACCCGCAACAAATCCAGCAATATGAAGTCCGCCATCTGGTAATGGGGTAACACGTACATAGGTATTTACAGCAGAAGGGTTTATAATCACTTCACCGTTTTCGTATTGGAGTAAATTTTTAGAACGAACATTTATTTTAATTGCACCTTCGTCACCAACATTAGTAATTTCTTGTGGACTATAGGGTGACGGTATTCCACCAACATAAGGTTCAAATGATGTGTCACTTTCACTACTTAATGTCAACATAGGATAAATTGTACAATCATAAGTTTTATTTGGGGCAATCATTAATGATACGTAAGAAACTGTTCTGGTATAATCAACTGTGATAGGATTACTGCTAGGTAATTCCATTACCATTCCACCATCCCTTCCACTTATTAGAGTTAATCCTAATTGTAAATTTTCAAACCCTGTGCCATTACCAGTTAATAATAAATTATATTTACCTTCAGGAACATTTAAAATTGAATGATTATTATGAAACCTATAACTAATAGAACTTGTACTTGTGCCTACTATATGTAAACCACCATTATTTTCAACACTAATTGTTACACCAGATTCAGTTTGGGGAAGTGGTGATTCGTATGGCAATAAATTTTTGCCAATATTTTGTATAGATTTACCAAAAATCATCATATCACGTGGTGGTAATGGTAAAGAGTTATCTGTGTAAAAACTTGTTGTAGTTACTGTAGCACCCTTATTACCAACTCTAGAGCCAACATTATCATAAGGATATTCATAATTATACATTGTTCCATCATCTACTGGACTATTATAGATTCCACCATCTATCCATTCACCATTATCATAATAATACCAGTGTCCACTTTCATATCCGCTTTCATTACCAACATATATATACACTTTTTTAGTATCTTGCATATCATTGATAGAATAAGCAGTAGTTGGGGCACCATATAAATTTTTAATAATAGCTATTGTATTATTTAATTGGTCTTGTTTAAAATCTATATCACTTATTAAAGCATTTATTTGTGATAGTTTAGTGTTAACATTTCCAGTAATTTCAGATGTATCCAACAATTTTTGCCATTTTTCATTATTCATGTTCGGAGCTGATTCACCTGGATTAATATCTTGAACAGAAATATATACACTTCCATTAGAAGTAACTACATCTAATTGTTGATAACTATCACTAGAATTCCATTCTCCTTTTGGAGTCATTGCGATTTTACCTAGAGGTTGATATGCCATATATTATACCTCCTTCCATCCAGCGGGATAAGTTGATGGTGACCAAATATTATTTGCAATAACACACTCATAAACTTTACCTTCAAACATTACTTTGTCACCAATTTGATAGGCATTTGTACTATCTGGCTGTTCCCATTCTGGTATAACTTCTGGATCTGGAATTAAAACTTTTGCCCAAAGACTTGGAGCCGCGATTGGACTCCAAGTTGGTTGAGCAATATGGTCTTGTAGACACTTATAAAGCACATTTTGTAAACGAACTTTATCGCCTACTTTATATTCAGCGCTGTCGTTCCAGCGTGGAAATAATTGAACTACTTCTAAAGCATCTTCATCATTAAGGCTTAAAGCAGCCTTCTCAATGAAAGGGCGGAGTTTAACCGCTAAATCAACTAAAGTTCCCATTTACTCCACCCCCAATAGTATTTTAGCCGCCTGCAGTTCTTCTTGTAGCGCTTCAATGTCTTGTTGATTTTGAGAAAGCAAAGCAAAATATTCATCTTTATCATATTCAGTAAGTGTATATTGATAGCAATGTTCTATTGTATCTTCTACTTCACGTTCAACTTCTTGAATATTTGTAGCAAGAAAAACTTTAGTTTCTGTAATTTCTATAGATTCGGGTCTAATAAAAGAATAAGTAGGATTATAAATCTTCATTTTTATCACCTACCATTTGTTAATTGCCATAAATTATAGCTATTAGTTTCAATTGTAGAACCTGCGGTTGGAATATACATAATACGAGCAGAATCACTACGATAATGATAATTATCTAAAGCAATATTAAAGCCATAATAGAATAAACCACTATTATCTTGAGAATTACATAATCCTCCAGCAAGACCACTCATAACTCCTGCCGCTGTAGTGGAATGAACATAATCTCCAACAGGTAAAGCATTTGTAGCTGTGCCACCTATTTCTATTGGTAAATATACCCAATCAAAAAATTCGTCATATCCAAAAGCGTTTATCCAACCGGTAGTAGTTGGAACAATAAAATCTATATTATCATCATAATAAGAGACAATGCCTTGTTCAAATTTTACTCCGCCAATAAAACGCCAGATATTTCCATAAGGATTTTCAACTCCACGATAAGAAATAGCGCATTTACCACTTGTATTATAAGTATTTGTAACACCATTTATAATTTGAATTGTTTCTTCAGCTTGGCCAGAAGTATTACCTAAAGCATGGGTTGAACCAGAGTTACAAGAAATATTACTAGAAGAAGATGAAGAAATTTGTGTAATGCCAGGGTTAAAAACGTTTTGAATGTTTAAAGAACCATATTCAATTGCCATTAGCATTTGATGTAATGATTCAAAACGTAAATCGGTAATAGACCATCCAACTCCATTATTTTCTGCCATTTGTTCTGCGGCAGCATAAGTAAAGTTTTGTGTTTCGCCGCTAATAGGTTTAGTATTTACAATAGATACTAATTTGTCTGTTTCAAAATTAATATTTTGTGCATCATCTTTTTCAAATTCTCCAGATGCACGTAATGTACCAGATTCATAAGCAGGAAGTAATACATATTTTACTGTTTCATTATCTTTGTCTTTAAAAATAGGATGTATTTTAAATCCTGCATATTTTTTATCTGAAATAAATATTTGTTCTTTATCAATTTTTATACCGTTAGTGGTTTTAGTAGTAGATATAGGCACACGTAAATAATAAACTGGAGGTTGATAAACCATAATACGTTTATTTTCTACTGCTTCTAAAGTATCGTTATCACTTAAAAAGCGTTCAATGCTTCCATCTTCATTAACTATACAACGCTTGCGGCCGCCTAACATAGTATACGCATCAAAATCAGTTCCATTAGTTTTACCTATTGCTCCTTGTAAGCGTTTAAAACTACGATTAACATAATCAATTTCAAGTCCTATAATATCTTCATTATGATATGTGCCACTAATAATTTGCGTTGTAATAATATCTGCTTCAGTTATTGTGCTGGGAGTAATATTACCATTTTCGTCTACTATAACAATAGACCCCTCATCTTCTGCTGAAATATTACCAGAGATATTACCAGAACCAGAACCTCCACCAGATGGAATATTGTTAATTTTATTTTCTAATTCTGTTTTTTGATTTTGTAAGGCTTGTGTAATAGCCTTTTGAGTCATACTACCGTCTTCATTTAAGCCAGTAGTAAAGTAATTTTTCATTACTTCATAAGCCTGTAAAATACCCTTTTTTCGCGTGCGAACTTTTTTGATTTTTGCCGAAGAAGTATTATCATCTATTACATCTACTTCTGAAACTCCATCTGTTTCAATAGAAGACACGGCTTCTTGAACTTTGGATTCAATTGCCGTATCAATATCATTTTCTAATAAATCAAAAGCTTCTGCGGCTTCTTGCGCGCGGGTATTAGCTTCCTCTGCGGCATCAAGTGCTTCTTGTGCTTGGTCTATTTTTGCCGCGACTTCATTTGCTTTTGCCATTGCTTCATTTGCTTGGCGAGTTAATTTTTCTGTTTCTCCTGTGAAGGATTTCTTTTTGGCTATAATAATATCTAAAATATCCATAGATAAATCCTCCTTATACTAAATTCCATTCCTTATTGCTGCCAGCAATATAAACATCTAATCCTCCGCTTTCGCCGCTTACAACAATACAGACAGAACCAAGAGTAATGTATTTTGGATCTATATTATCCATGTCTTGTATTGTGTCACAATAATGCTCATAAGTGATTACATTGTCTTGTGAGCCATGCTTGGTCATAATATTCATTCTATAACCCCCTTTATTCGCCTTCCCCAAGAAAAGCGTTTATTATAATATCCTTCTAATAAGGTAGATATTACCACTTTATGTTTGCCAGAAGAACAATGAATAAATTCTCCATTACCAATATAAATACCGGCGTGGTCGCATAAATCTCTATCATTACGGGTATTAAAATATACGGTATCGCCAGGCCGCAAGTCTTCTATTTTTTCTATTTTTTGGTATTCTTCATTATAACCTTGTTGTTTTGCTGTTCGGGGAAGTTCAATATCGTAAATAGTTTTATAGCAATAAAAAACAAAACCAGAACAATCAAAAGCATTGGGTCCTTCGGCACCATACCGATAGGGTTTATCTAAATGAAGAGTCGCTTTATTAACTATTTCTTCGGCGTATCCTATTGTTATAAAGAATAATAGAATTGCCGCGAGAAAAGCGATAAGTGCTTTTTTCATTTATATCACCTCAAATAGAGAAGTGAGAATGCTATATAATTGTTCTGGTTTTTAGTGCTTATTCAGTAATTAGTTGCCAACCGGCTGGATAGGCTTCTGGTGACCAAGTATTATTATCAATTAATGATTCGTATATATCACCATTGTATAATACGCGGTCTCCTGTCATATAAGGATTATTTGAATCTGGCTGCGTCCATTCGGCAATGGTTGGTTCTTGTTGTGCTTCAGAATCAGAAACCCAAGGGGCATTCACTGTGCCAGGCTCCCAAACATTATTATCCGCGGTTGAAGTCCAAATTTCTCCGTTGTGGCGAACACGAGCTCCCGTGGCGTAACCGTTTGTAGAATCTGGTTGAATCCAATCATAGATAATGGTTGGGTCTGGATTTAATAGAATTGCGAATAAGCTTGGTGCGGCGTCTGGCGTCCAAGTATCTTGAGAAGTATGAGCAGTAAGAACTTTATATAAACCTTGACGATAACGAAGACGATCGTTTACTGCGTAATTTACACCAGACTTCCATTCTTTGAAGAGGATTGGATATTCTGCGGCGGCCTCATCAGAAAGTGTGGCTGCTACTGCGTTTAAAGAAGTGCGAAGTTCTTCAACTTCAGAGGTTGTATTTACGCCAAGTTCTTCATAAATTTCTTCTGCTTCAGTGCGAGAATAGATAACGCCTTTTTCTACATATAAATTAAAGTATTCCAAGGCTTCTTGGATGCTATCAGTTGGAGTGTAACCTTCTGTTGGTTGGTCTCCGCCAAATGCGACTAATAGACCAGCACGATTATTAGAATAAGTTTCTTTCATGAATCCCATAGTAGATTCCTCCTTTCATATTAAATTGGTTTTAACCAAATCATCCCTTCTGTGGGTGATGATGGGGTATCGGTGGAGTAGACTATTCCTAAAGCTGTGAGGAAATTTTCTGGTTGAGAAATAATATAATTTACTGTATTATCTTTTGGAGTTTGAATTGTGATTCCTAGATAATCTCCCCAGCTACTAGTGGAACTATTATAATTTCTAGATTGTAAAGCCAAAGAAGTATTACCATTTGTAAAAGCATTTTGTCTTATTCTAGCAATACCATTATCTCCGCTATCACCTATATATGCTACATTATAGCTTACTGTTGTGCCGCCATTGTCGGCGGCACTACAAGTTGCGGTAGAATCAAATGCCATTATACCATTTAATATAATTTGTCCAGAACTAGTTCTGTATACCAGCCATTTTCCACTTGTTGTAGATGTTCCAGATCCTCCGTATCCAGTGCTCCATATTCCTTGAGAACCACTTGTATTAAAAGCTAATGTTATGGTCTGATTAGGTACTGTAGTTTGAGTAACGTTAATACCGCTGTTTCCGCTTACTCTACTAACAGTTAAATTACCGCCCATTACACCACCACTAATATAAGGAACTACATTAGTACCATTATGACAAAAGACCGGATGATAAGCATTTAAATAGATATTAGATGCACTATAAGCAAGTCCTAAATAAATATAAATTTTTCCATCATTTGTTGTTGGTAGTGTTTGTGTCCACCATTGTGTACTATCTAATTTAAAAGTGGCTCCATCGGCATTAGGTATACCTACTAAATAAATTGGTTTTTGATAAGATAAACTTACATCAGCTGCAGTTGTACCTATACTATATCTTAAGTTCATGCCTATAGCAGAATAAGCTGTAAAGGCGCCAGTTCCTCCTGGAGCTGCGTAAACATTTGCAGATGGATATAATATAGAAGAATCAATTAAGAAATTAGCGGTTGATGCTACTTTTGCAGATGCAGTACCTTGATCTGCTGCGGTTGAACCTGAAACTGCTGAAATTGCTGACCATTTTTGATTTGGTGTCATCATTAATAAGCAATATCTATGATAGCCTAAACCGCCATTAGCACTTGTTTCTAAATCTGTATTAGCACTGCTTGTACTGCTAATTAATTGTGATAAATCATATGTAGTATTACACCAATACTGACGGAACCAACTAGCACCATCGTATATAAACATTACAATGGCTCCAGCAATCCAACCGTTTGTGGTTGTACCTGATGACATTGTAGAAGTACCATATTGATATAAGGTTTTTGCTCCAGTTCCGGCTACATTTAAGGTCATTGGAGTAGCCGCAGATGCATAAGTAAATTTTACTACCACCATAGTTCCTGCGGCTAATGTAAAATTATTTCCATTAACAAGAGTTACTACTTTTGCTTGTGTGGCGGCTGCAGTGCCACATGTACCATAATACACCCCATTGATCGCGGGTGCTACATCATTTAAGTCACCCCAATAAGCGCTTGTACCATTTGTGCGTAAAATTTGTCCATTACTTCCAGCACCATATGTGCTTCCACTACTAACTGTAGGCGCCTTTAAAATTTGAAATTGTGCAGTTGTGCTGTATAAAGTATCGGTTGCCCGTAGGCTTCCGCTAACGACTGTATCTTTAAGTGCTGCCATAACGAGCCTCCTTTTAAATTTCTAGAAATTCATTTGCTTCTGTAATTTTATTTTTATAAAAAGAAGCTTTTTGATTTTCTCTAAAATTACCTTTGAATGAATTTTTATTTAAAGAAATGTTTCCATTTAAAAGAATTGTTGGATAAAATGTGAAATTATTAAATGTAACGTTTGGCCTAATTAGTAATCTAATCCAATTATATTTATAAGTATCATCTATTGTTACGGTAGTAGTAGTAGAATTACCAGATTGTATCCAAGTATATGTATTTCCAGTGACATTAGAGCCAATTAGTTGTATATCTATTTTAGGATGACCAGTATACATTGTATATATTCCATTAGGAATGTGTTTAATTGAATCATTTCCATTATAAGATGAAGTAATTGTAGAATCATAAAAATTCCAGATAAGAATAAAATTAGATGAATTGGTGTTGGTACCATTTAAAGTCATAGAGCCGTCAGAATTAAAAGTCCAATTAATGCCATTTGTAGTTCCTGATTTATTAAGCCAATTTTCTCCAATTTCAACATAATTTTTACTTAATTCTTCCATTTCAAAGGTATGTAAATTTTGAGAATTATCAACTCTCATACCCATATTATACAATAATTTTATATCATTGTCAAGTAATGCGGTAGCATAGATTCTCATATCACTTATTCCGCCAATCCAAAATTGACTAGTTTCATCTAATGCGAATAGATAATGTCCTGTTTTGGCTTTTATAAATTGTCCTGTGGAGGTACGATCGCTGGTACCAATAAGTTCTCCATTTGTATATTGTTTTAAAATTCCATCTTTAAATGTTAATGCAAGATGAATCCAGGTATCATAAGGCATTGCATCATTTGGTGGTATCCAACTATTAGACGACCCAGTATTATTAGATGTATAATGTAACCACGTAATATAGGGTCTAAAATTTATATTATTATAATCTGTTAATCTTATTTTAAATATACCGTTATAAATTACTCTATCTGTAACATCAGTATATTCTCTTTTTATCCATGCTGACCAAGTTAATTCTGGTATTAAAACATTGGATTGAAATATATCATCTGTGGAGCTTGCGGTGGTTCCATTTAAAAAAATTGTCTTATCATAGCGTGGGGTATTACTTGTAGCAGCAAGAACTGATGGAGTGGTAGCAAAATGATTATAACCGCTAGAGTCTTCAATTTGTGTATGATATAATACCTTATGTAATGGTTCACTTTCATATGGTATCCAAGGGGTGGCTGTGTCTCCTTCTTCTAACTTATAACCGCAAAGAAGAACAGTCCCAACGCTTCTTAAACCGCCGCAATATATGCGAGTTAAACCATCAGGAGCAGTATCACTGGTTGGAGTAAAGGTCCAACTATATTGATGCCATTCATTATCATTCGTGAGGGTTACATTAGTATTAGCATACGTTCCACTTCCAATTTCAAAACATATACGTAAATTTGTTCCTGAAACAACTTTAGCATAACAACTCATTGTATAAGTGTTGCCTATTGTTAAAGCAATAGTCCCACCACTATACCAAACCATTGAATGGAAGTTTGCTTCACTGGTGCGGGTATGTCGCACCATATATTGTAATCCTGGTGCGGGTGGGTCTTCTATTGGTTCAAATGTATTCGTATAATTAGTTCCACCAGCACCTTCCCAATATCTATTATAATTTCCATATACTTTAGTAAGAGAAGGAGCATCACTATCAGGCAATAAATTAGGATTAGGATTTGCATCATCCAACTTATAATGCACAATTAATCCCATTGAAATCTCATGAACTTCCGCGGCAGAAAGGCAGTGGTCATAGATTCTGAAGTCATTTATTTTTGCTGCACAGTATCCTGTTTTACTATACCTGCATCCTAACGTAAAATTACATTCTCCGCCTTCAAAGCCTTTAGCCGAAGTAGTAGCAATTAATTGACCATTTACATATAACTTGCCAGAAGTGCTATCATGTGTTACACATATATGATACCATGTATTTGCTACCCAATTATAAGTTATTTCAGGAAAAGATGAACCACTTCCTCCAATTTGAATCCTATGTGCAGTAACATATATAGGCTGATAGCCTACTCCTGTTTCAGATCGTGCATCACATAAAAAATTGCCTGTAGGTTGAGAAGAAAAATTTGCCCAACAACAAAAACTTATGTTTGTTGTTATTTGATAGGTTCCTGTAATATAATTGCTAGTACCGTTTAAAGAATAGCATTTTCCAATTTTTCCATTATCATCAATCGTTGCACCATTATTAGTAACTTCAATATCACTACACCCTAAATTTCTCAAATCCCCATCAAGGGGGAGCCACACTTTTAAACTCATATTAACTCCCCCTTAAACGAATATAAAATCAAGACTTTCATCTGTGCTATTCCATTGAAGTTCTACGTTGTCTTGTACACGATAAATATTCGCGCGAATGGTGCCAGTAGAAGGTTGAACTGCTATATTATTATTATAATAGACTACATTCGTTAAATTATTGGTCGCTGCACCGGTTGACGAATTAACAGAACCAGAATAAGTAAGTAAAATTTTGTTCCAACTATCAGTAGTAGTTGAATTTTGTGTAACTGCTGTATTTATCCAGGGCACATTAACAAACATTCTACCAGCTTTATCCATTTCAACCGCGTAATATTTTTCCTCGTAAGTAGTAATTTCATTAACTGTAACTGCCGTGGCATTACTACCAGCAGTGGGGCCTGTGCTTGCGACAGTATGGTTATACCAAGGCTTTACAAGTCCTATAGCAGTATTTGTTGCGATTGTATCGGGAATTGTTACCGTTCTATCTGTTCCACTAACTTGACCCGAAGTTGCTTGTAAAATTTGCTGAATAGTAAATGTACTACCAAATCCGGGCGTTTGATTTCCAGTTGGTTTTCCAGTAAAAGATGTATAGGTTTGATGCGCGGTTAATACTTTAGAACCACCAGAATACAAGCATCCATCAGTTCCAACATAAGCGGTATCATGTGAATAAGTTACTGGATTAGCACTTTGTTCTGTAGCACCAATTAAATAAATTTTACTTGAAGTGTCAGTTGAACCAGCAGTATTTTTGGTGTTAGTATCAGACCAAGGAACATTTACAAACATTCTACCATCTTTATCCATTTCAACCGCATAGTATTTCCCAGCATCAGTTGTAATTCCATTTACTGTAATAGCAGTAGAGTTATTACCAGTAGTAGGTCCGCTACTTGCCGCAGAATGATAATACCACGGTTTTACTATACCAGCAACGGTGTTGGTAGCAATACTAATATTAACAGTATCATCAGCTGGCGTTAAATAAAGTTCATTAGCATTAATCTGGTTATTAGCTAATGCGGTATTATATTGTGATTGAGTTAAATAATTTATTTTTAAAGGAGATACATCTGTTGTAGTTGCCATATTATTTACCTCCTTTTATGATAATGCGGCATTGCCATATGCGGTTTGATAAATGCGGCTATAAGCATTTGAATCTCCTGCATATATATGCCAAGTAAAAGTAAGAATAGTATTTGTTGGATCTATATAGTTCATTGCATCTACTGGGAAATAAGAAGCATGAGCACGAACAGAGATACTGCTTACTTGCAAATTAAAATAATCTTTACTTGCATTAGTATAACTTATTGTTGGAGTGTTATTAGAATAAACGCCATAACTGGTAGTGGTTGAATAAGTTCCATCAGTTTTTTTATATAATAAAACTGTCTGACAGGTTATATAGCTACCACCATAACTTTTTGAAGTGTTTAATTCTCCAGTATTAGATATAGTATAATTTTTTCCATATTGATAATCTTTACATATACCAGTTTTTATTCCATGAATTAAACCATTCATTACACTATCAGATTGTGTATATGCATATTCAATTTTCCCTTCTCCTATACAGACATAATCATATAAATCTCTATCAATTATTGTTCCATCATAATCTTCTCCAATTCTAAAAATAGTAATTGAAGTAGAAGGAGAAGTGGTATAAGTGGTGGCTGGCAAAGTTAAAGTTTGAGAAGTAGTAGAAACGGTTAAAGAACTATAATTAGTATCTGACAAAGGGAAACTAAATGTTTTTTCTGCAATTAATTTACTATTTCCCATATATCCTAATTGATTTCCAGGTTGTAATCCTGTTACATCTACTTTATTTGTGCCTAAATATATTGCCATTTAATCACCACCTTATTATTTGTGCAGAAACAGTGCTTACTGTTCCTAAAGTATATGTTATTGCATTATTTGTTACACTCATTCCTGTTACAACATTGCCACTACCACTAGATGTCACGCTTACTGCCGCGGGTAAATCAGCCCAAGTAGGGGCTTTAGCTGAGCCATTTGATTTCAAATATTGCCCTGAAGTACCACTAGAAGTTGGAGCATAAATAGAAATACTCCCTACAACAGCTCCGTTAATATTATATGCAAGTGATGCCCATGAAGGTTCGCCAGAACCATTTGATTTTAAATAATATCCAGAAGTTCCTGGTCCGGTAGGAGCGTAAAAACTTGCGGTAGAACCCCCAGCTGAAGTGCCATTTAATGTAACTTTAGTGCCACCTGCATAAGTACTCGCTTCTGTTACAACGCCAGCACTAGAAATATAAACGGGCTTGGTTGTACTACCAATATCTGCAGAAGGAGCAGCGCTATTTAGTGTTACTAATAAACCAGTTTGATTTGGTAATGTATGCGTATAATCAGTTGTAGTAGATTTACCTACTATAATATGTGATTTAGTCGCCGCAGAATAAATGTTGATTTTTCCTTCAGAGTGGGCGGTTGTACTAGTTACATTTGTTGAATTACCTAAACTTAATACATCATAAGCATTACCATTTGCTGAAGTGGAAGAAGCAGTAGTTAATGTAATAGTACCATTTGTTAAAACTTTGGTACTAGGATTATATGATAAAGTTGTAGCATAGTTTGTTTCATAAGTATTGCCGCTAGTCGGTGAAGCGGCGGTTGTCATTAACAATTTATATGCCGCGCTTGTTGTTGATGAATTTTGTTTGACTTTTTCATCGGTATTATCGCTGCTTGGCAATGAAACTGTGATTGAAGATATACCAGTTACATGCCCTGCTTCATCTATGGTAATTTTAGGTATATTAAAAGTAGAGCCACGAGAGCCAGTTTGATTTGAAGTAGGACCATTATTTGTAATACTAGAAGGTACTAAGTGAGCAATTTTTAATTCATCACTTCCAGCAGTATCACTATTTGTACCAGCAAGAACAACCCACTTATTTGCCGCAGTTAATTTTAGATTTTCGCTATAATTACTGGCAACCACAGCAGTTGTATTTCCAGTTAAAGCAGAAGTTGTTGATGCATTATTAGTAGGCGTAATTTTTCCATATCCAGCATCTCGGCTATTTGTATAACATCCACTTGGAATTGTGCCACTTAACTTAGCTGCATCTAAAGTAGAAGAAGCTGTTAATGGTGTAACTGCACTTCCATAATCAGAAATATGTCCTTGTGCATCTATTTTTATTGGATAGACCGCTAAGGTTGTTTGTGCATTTACAGAATTAGAGTGACTTATTGTGGTACCACTTATTGATAATCCTTTCTCAGCAGTATCTATTTTTCCGCTTACATCGGGAATATCAGAAGTCAAAGCAACTGTACCAGTTTTATTTGGTAAAGTTATAGTTTGATTTGAGGTAGGAGCTCCCGCTTGTAAACCAACATAATACGCAGTAGTTCCATATAATCTAATAACACCTTCTTTCCCGCCTGTAGATGAAGTAGCAGTTGCATTACCTAAATCTAATCTCGCAAGACCTCCAGTAGTATTATCTGCTGATACATATGCCTTGACAGAAGCGTGCTTGCTTAGCCCTCCAGTAGCGGTAGAAGAACTTGTGCTACCGGTTAAATAATAAGTAGTTGCTGCAGTAACAGCAGTATTAGTAACACTTACATCTGTATTACTAACTGTATTTTTAATAGTAATAGTTTTAGTGCTTGTATTATCTTCTAAAGAAATACCCGTTCCTGCTGCTAAAGTAAATTCAGAAGTTGAGGTGCCAGTACCACTTCCACCCGCGGTTAAAGTAGATGTAAATTTGTGGGAACTTAATGCTCCACTTAAACTATAAGTAGTATTAGTGTCGGTATAACAGCTGGTAGGAATTGTTCCTGTTAGCTTAGCAGCATTTAAATCTGAAGCAGCTGTTAATGGAGTAATAGTATTACTTCCTAAAGTAATGACTCCACTTGCTATTTTAGCATCAGTAATACCATAACCGCTAAGTGTGGTTGCTTTTAAAGCGTAGGAACTTTCGTCACCAAGTAAATTCCATTTACTATTGCCCCACACATATTCTTGAGAGCCATACAACACAACATCACCTGCGGCCGCGGTTACATTTGAACTTCCTATTTTTACGGTAGCGGTCGTATTTGCAGTTCCAGTAGAAATATTTGTAGTTGTAACACCTAGAAAATGCATAGCATTTGATAAGCCTAAATCTGCGAGTGTAACCGCGCCAGTTTTTCCTGCGATACTAGTTACACCAGTACTAGAAGTTAAATATGTATTAGTATCTAAACTCCAAGTATCCTCGCCAGTTTTTTTCAAAAAGCCCGAAGTCCCAGTTAAATTTTCTATTGCTTGTAAATTAGTAGCCCCACCTATATCCGAAAGTGCTATTGTTTCTTCTGGCACTACATATAAAGCATTTGCATCAAAGCTATAAATTTTACCGCCAATATTAAGAGTACGTCCTGCTGTTAATGTTTTATATTGACTATCAGTTAGGGTGATAATTTTTTCCAAATTTGCCACAATTCTCACCTCTGTACATAATTATTTGCGGTGTTGAACAAGTTGGCAAAATTTGTTTGTTCAACCCAATTTCCATTTATTTTTTGATACACTTTACTACAAGCTACCCAATTATTATTTATTTTTAAATAAATAATCGGTCCTCCGCCCGCAGAAGCACATGTAACATTTATATTATGCGTTGCTGTAATATTGGATAAGCGATAAACATAATTTACTATAGTATTATTTTGTTTATCTACACCTTCATAGTATTCTAATGACGATGTTTTATCTACATTATTATCCGTTAAAGTAACTGTTGCATTATTATTATTTGGTATAATAGTTATATGATAAGAATCTCCTTCAAGAACAACTAATTGTCCGTCTGGATATAACTTCGCATTACTTCCTGTACTAGTCACAAAGTAATAATTTACATCACCAAATATAAAAATTAAACTATGTTTTTGTTGTATATTTGTAAGAGTGTATGTATATTCTCCACCCGCGCTAGTTGCTTCTATATTTAAAATTTTCCATTGTAAAGAATCATTGCCACTATCACTAGCTTGGTCTTTGGCATATTTAATATCAATATAATGTTCACCCATAGGGATTTCATAAGTAAGAGTTTTTACTGTTGTAGTTGAATCGGCTGCTGCTGCGCACATATAATAATAATTATTAGGGTCATCTGGACTAGCACTGCTACTAGCATAAGTATTACCAGTAGTAGTAACAGTAGTATCTATTTTTCCAAACATTCCGTAGTCAGCTTGTGATTCACCTTGATTTATATATTGAATTGTAACTAAAACATCAGATTCTAAATTAAAATGTACTCTTGCTACTGATGCTGAAGAACCCACTCCATTATTAGTTGATACATAATATCCAGTACTACTATTTAAATTAAATCCATATGATGCTCCACTAACTTGTGTTGTTACAGTATAAGTATTATTTGGTGTTCCGCCAACTAATTGACTTGTTATGTCAACACCATTATCTAAAGCCAATGTTAATTGTGGGTCACTAGGAGTAATAGTAATTGTTTCGGTTGTACCTGCTTCTATACGAGTTGTACCATTATTTGGCGAAGTAGTAGCATTAATTGAAGAAATTGTAAGTGAATAATAAGTTTTTTGCGGGTCTTCCTCTGGAGGAATAAAAGCCCCCGCTTGTTCTATTACAATAGTATGGTCAGCATTTACATTTGTTAAGGTATAGGTATAATAATCTTCTGATGGTGTTGTATATTCAACAGACCAAGTAATACCTAACATGCGGCCGCCATAATATCCAACTTCAAATCGTAATTGGGCATCTTGCAATTCTTCTACAGTCCAAGTTCCAGGGTTGGTTACTGTAACAATGCTATTTGATGTAGAAGTAAAATTCTGTATAGAACCTTTTGCTGTAGAACCAGAATAGCACTGAAAACGCGCAACGTGAGAAGTATCAATAGTAGCATTTTCGCGCGCACCATATACTTTTACAGTTACATCTGTAATAGTAGCACTTGCGGGTATAGAACTAAAATCAAATGTATAATTTATCCAGCCAGTAGCTCCATCTGGTTTTACATAAGTGTTAGAAGTGTTAGAAGTTGAATATGGATTTTCTGCTGAATGCCCTATTGCGTATTCTAGCCAACTAGTGCTTGTTGTACTAGAACTTTGATAAAAATTACTTCCTGATTCAGAGAAGCCTGTTGTAAATGTTTCCTCTGGTACAGCAGTTTTTGTTCCACTTTCGCCACCTTGATGTTTTTGTAATAATGCTGTAACATCATTATCATTATCTGTTACTTTTATATCTTCTACACTTAAACTGCCTGTCATAATGGTAAAAATTTGATCTCCACCATTCATAACATTTTCGGCTAATGGAGAAATTGATACGCCATCTACTTCGCTTACAGCAGTAAGAGTATATTGTGTTCCAGAAATAGAATAATTTATTGTTAATGTAGCGCCATAGAAGTATAAATATGCGGCACGGGTTGTATTACTTGTTCCACGAGTTCCCGTATAACGAACTTGAATATCATCAAGTTCTGCTCTAGTCCAAGAACCAGGAGTTAATGTATAAGCAGTAGCAGTAGTAGTTCTTGCACTAGTACTGCTTCCTTTAGCAGTAGAATTTGTATAAAGTTGAAGGACTGCAGTTGAAATATAGTTTGTACTACTTACTCTAGCTTTAGCAGAGCATGTAATTGAATCAATTGTAGCATTATCTGGTACATCAGAAACATCAAATGTATAAGAAATATAAGTAGTAGCATGTGAGCCGGTATTACAAGTAATATAAGCATAGCTTGTAGAACTTGCGTCAGTATAACCATTTGTTACTGGATAGCTACTACTTATACTTGAATAAGAAGAATTAGCACTACTATAACCCGAAGGGGTAAGAGTAACGCTGTCTTGAATATTAATAACTTGTGACATTCTCACCCCTCCTTATTGTTGTATATAAATATCACCATTACTTCCTAATGAAGATGATGGAGCAGAGCTACCAGTATAATAATTATTTATTATCAAATCACCAGTAATTAGTCTTCCGTCAACATAAGCAGTATCACCATTTACTATACTGTGTGTTGTGGCTGTTGCATCACTAGTAAATGTTCCAGTAATTGTAGCAACACAGTCATCATCTAATTCATCACCAACTTTAACGGTTACTCCAGATTTTATATTCGCGGCAGTAAGTCCAGAAATTTGGACAGCTTTAACAGTCATATTACCAGTTAAATAAGTACCGCTTGTTATAATCTCGTCTGTTGTTGAAGGTGAAATAATTCTCGCGCCCTGTGTAGCGACTGTTGCAGTTAAAGAAACTGAACTATTACCCGCAGTACCTGCGCTTATATAGCCAGCAGTAGTAACGTTTGGAGTAACACTTATTGTTTTTGTAAGAGTTAAAGTGTTAGTACCAGTAGAGATACTTGCGGTTGTACCACTAATCGTTGATGGCGCTGTGACGCTACCATTCGGCGTAGCACTAATTGTATAATATCCACCCGTAGAATTATACCCCGGAGGAATATTAATGTACTGATTTGACGTACTTCTACCAATTGTTGCTTTAGATGTATATCCAGAAGTTGCTGATGATGCCGCAGAAGTCGGTAATGTCATCGTAGTTACTGATTTTGTTGCTTGGCTAGCATAATAGCCTGCTGGTACAGTCACTGTCGCACCAGATGCCGTCAAATTAGTTGAAGAACGTCTTGTAATTGCAGACCCTACATAAGAAGAAGAAATGGCTCCAATTTTTATTGCGCCCAGTGTATAGACATTTGCTGCGACTGCCGTTTGTTCTGATTCAGTTGGCGTAATAGTGGCGCCTTCTTGTGTAGTTAATTGAAGAGTCTTACTGGCTGTTTGAGCGCCTGCATACCATCCTGCTTTGTCTGCGGCAATAGTGGACGTACCAGTTACAATTCCTTGAGTTGTATCTATTGTCATAGTAGGAGATAATAAGTCTCTTCGGGCCATTGTATAAGTCGCTGCCGCACTATAATATCCTGCAGGAGCTGTTATTACATTAGAAGAAGCAGTTAAATCAGATGAAGCTCTCCGAGTAATTCCAGAACCCACGTAAGTTGAAGAAATAGCGGTTATAGTGACTTCTCCTAAGCCTGTGTAATCTTCATCTGCATTAATAACTTGTTCACTTTCTGTAGGTGTGACGGTTTTGTCTTGATTATTAATTGTTGAACCAGTTGGAACCGCTACACTAACAGTGGCATAATTTGTAACATCAATATTTGTGCCATTTGAAGTTATTGACTTATTTCCACTGACTAATTCACTTGCTGATACTGTTACTGCGGTGCCACTTTTTGTCCCACTAGTTATATAACCTTCTGTATATGAAATAGAAGGTCTAATATTAATAGAATGGTTACTTACTGTTCCTTTAGAAGCTGTAGGATAATCCACGCTACCATTAGCGACAGATTTTGTAGCTTGTTCAGAATAGTACCCAGCGGGAACAGTAACTGTCGCACCAGATACTGTTAAATTAGATGAACTTCTTTGCGCTATGCCACTACCAATGTAAGTGCTAGAAATTCCTTCAACAGTTACAACACCCAATCCAGTATATCCAGAATCCGCTGATATAGATTGTTCAGATTCGGTTGGTGTCACAGTTTTATCTTGATTATTGATTGTATCGCCAGCTGGTGGCTCATAAGTTCCAGTTACTCCAAAAATAGAAATATTCTTTTTAATATTTCCTGCAACCAAGTTAGAATCGCCCAAAATAGTTTGTTTTCCTGTTAAATAGGTTCCTGCGGCAATTATTTGGCTAGTTGTGGTTGGAGTATAGCTGGTTGCGCCTTTAGTTGTAACATTAGCAGTTAATGAAACCGAAGCATTGCCAGCAGTTCCACTTGAAACATATCCTGCGGTTGTAACGTTTGGTGTAACGGAAATTGTTTTAGTTAGCGTAATAGTATTTGTTCCATTACTCACTGTCGCAGAAGAGCCAGAAATAGATGCCGGTGAAGTTACAGCACCACTTGGCATTGCATTTATAGTTACTGTACCTAAACCACTATAACCTGAATCCGCAGTTATAATTTGTTCAGAAGTTGTAGGCGATATTGTTTTATCTTGATTGTTTATATCGCTACCAATTTGTACATTAACATTTTTATAATTTGTGACATCTTTAGTGCCATTTGAAGTAATGGAAAGTGTTCCACTAACTAATTCGCTTGCGGTGACTGAAACTGCGGTTCCAGTTTGTGTAGACCCTATAATATAACCAGTGGTATTGGTAACACTTGGAGTAATAGATATAGAGTGATTAGTAACCGCGCCTTTTGAAGCAGTAGGAGTACCAGCAGTACCACTACTCACACTTTTAGAAGCAGAAACTGAATAATATCCGGAAGGCACAGTAATTGTGCTTCCTGAAACTGATAAATCGGTAGAATCTCTTAAATCTATTTCAGAACCTATATATGTAGAAGAAATAGGTTGTATTGTAACATTACCTAATCCAGTATAGCCATTATCTGCTGATATTATTTGTTGAGATTCTGTAGGAGTAATTGTTTTATCTTGATTATTTATTACAGAGCTTGCAGAAATATTTACATTTACACTAGCATAGTTAGTAACATCTTTTATACCATTTGATGTAATTGATAATGTGCCACTAACCAATTCACTTGCACTAACAGATACTGGATTTCCAGTAATTGTACTACCAGTAATATAACCTGTAGTATTAGTTACAGTTGGAGTGATGTTTATTGTATTATTGCTCACACTTCCTTTCGTAGCGGCAGGGGTTCCTGCCGTACCATTTGGTACGGCAGAAATTTTATAATAAACATTAGAACTATTATAACCAGTTCCTATATTAATATATCTATCAGAAGAAGTACTTATAGGAATTGTTGCTTTTGCAGTATAACCGCTAGAAGCACTAGAAGAAGGTTCTGTTGGAAGTACCAAAGCTGGCATAGCATTAACTGTAATATTTTGAGTTAAAAGCTTGTTTGTTGTTGATAAGACAATATTTGTAGTTGCTGGATTAATAGTATAATTACCAGTATAAGTTTCATATCCGCCTGAGTATACTAGTTTAGTAGGTGCTATACGTTTTCCATTTAAATAAAGTGGCATATTATGCACCTCCAGTTAAATCTATTAATTCTATTTTAGGACTTTTTTCATTCCAATCATATTTTTCTCCTCTGGTCACTAATGAAACTTCTGTATTGCCGTTTGACGCGGTTTTACTTTCATATGTAGTATCTTTAATATTACAAACGTCACCATTTGGCAATTTAATTTTGCTTATTGTATAATCAGCCATTTTATCACCTTCCTAGTGATAAATTAAGAAACAGTAACAGTAGTATCAGTTTCTGTAATATTAGCAGTATAAGTATTTGGAACGGCGATATTACCAGTTACTAATCTTACACCTGTACCAGTAAAAGTGCCTTGACTTGTGATACTTCCATTTGGAGTGCCCGTAACAGATACATTACCTTCTGTTCCTGAAAATGCTCCAGTTGGTTCTTTAATTGTCGCAGTTGTAAGCATTGTACCAGTTCCCGTAAAGGAGGGTTGTGAAGATTGATATGCAGCATCTCCATCTTTAACATCTACATTTTCAGTAGTAATTGAATCTCCAGTGGTATACCCTAATTGATAAAGACTTAAAGTTTCACCACTTACACTGTAGTAAGTAATAGCATTTGTCGGGGCTGTTGCTCCAGGTGCCGCAGCAACAACTGTCTTGGCTACTGTTACACTTGTAGGATTTTTAATTGTTCTAACATGTCCTGCTGTTTTTAAAGAAATAGTAGGAGCACTTACCGAACCCGCAGGAGTGTAATTTGCCGTACCATTTTGAGGAACAGCAGAGCCAGTCACCGCGAAAGTTTTGTTTGAAGTAGTTACAGTACCCGCCGGAGTAAATTTACCAGTAGAAGTTGTTGAACTACCAGCCCAAGTAATTCCTGACATTGAACCATCAGGAGTATAAGTTGCTTCTCCTGATGCTGCGGGAGCAACCGTAGCAGTTTTATTTGTTGTTGCATTAGTTGTAACAGTAACGCTTGTGGCACGTTTATAAGTTCCAGAAGCACTATTTTTATAAGCTAATGACCCTAAAGACTCTAAACTGCCTAATGCGTGCCACTTACTATCATTACCATAAATAAATTCTTGAGTGCCATAGAAAAATAATTGTCCAGTTGCAGGAGTTTTTGTTTCACCGCCAACAGTCGGAGTTTGATTTCCGCCATCAGTTAACTCGGTAGTAGAAACACCAATAAAAACTACTGCATCTCCACCTGTTAAAGCTGCAATTTGATTGCGAGCTTCATCATCTTTAATTTTATAAGTAGTACCAGAAGGTAGTGTAATTTGACTAATATATTGAGTTGTATTATCAGGCATATTAATTCACCCCTATAATCTAGTTAATATTAAAGTTTCATTAGAAACTGTATCTTCACAATTAATTTTATTATTCCATTTAGTGCGTTCTGCCGCAGTTATATGAACCGTAGTATTGCTAATATGGCTTAATAAGTCTTCTGCAATATCATCACCAACAAATGGTAAATCTATACCATAAGCTAAACCATCGCCTATTTTAATTCCTGGCACAGTAGTATTATCATTTAAAGTTTCTTTATCTGTATAGATAAGAATATTTCCTTCATTTGGAATATAATTTAATCTAGCTTGCCATTCAACAGTGCTACCAATTTCTATTTTCATTCCATTTAAGGTAGCGGCATCAATAAATGGTAAATTGTTAACTGTTATTCCGCCATGTCCTACCTTTAAACGAGAAAAAGGGTGAGTGTCATCAGGAGAATAAATGATGACCTCACCCTCTTTTGGAGCAAAGTTAATTGCTTTTTCCCAATTGGCTTCAGTATCATTTTTCAACTGAATTCTCGTTTTTACGGTATTTACTGCCATAAAATCACCTACTTGGCATCATTTCAGCCAATTATTTTATTTATTGTTTTTGGACCGCATATTCCATCTGCGGTTAACCCATGATCTTTTTGAAAGGCTTTTAGTGCTTTCTCTGTATTATCATCAAAAAATCCGTCTTTTCTGCCGCATAAATAACCAAAACTATTTAATAATAGTTGTAGTTCTGCAACCGCTTTATTATTATCATTTTTTCTTAAAGTATTTCCTTTTAGGTAAAAAATACTGCGCTTTAGTGGCGGTTCTATTCGTAAACCATTATGAATAAACCACTCTAAATCTTTTTCTCCATATAAAATATTTAAATCTACACGAGTAGGAATACCATCTATATGTCCCATACTTGTATATTGCCAAATATCACAAGGATATTTCGGCGCATAATTTTTATCTACTTCTCCAGTATTTTTTCCATATCGTGGTATCCATATAAAATCAAAATAATCTTTTATGTCTCTTATATAAGAGTAGCGACTTTGACCTATATATAATCCAACTTTTTTCGCTCCTAAAAATCTTAATGTATCTAAAATAGTCTTACAAACTACTTTTGTAGTTTTAGAAGTTTGTGTTTCATATTCTATATCAGGGCAGAAAAATAAGGGCTCTAATCCTTCTTGGGTTGCACATTCATAGAAAAATTTAGCTTCTTTTTCCGCTTCTTCCGCTGTTCCCGCTTTAAAATAATGATACACACCAAAAGGTAAACCGCAATTCATAGCATTAAAAATATATTTATTATCTTGTTTATTTCCTACGCTAGAACGAAGAATAACAAAATCTAATTCTTTTCTTGCCTTTCCCCAATCTATGTTTCCTTGATAGGTACTAATATCAGCTATTTTCATCTTATTCCCTCCTAAAAAGAAAAAGGCGGGTTTAAAAACCCGCCTTACTTATAGAAAATAAAATAACGTTTACATTGTGCTTTCATAAGATTCTTTTTTGCTTTTGCTCTTGCTGCAGACGCAGAAGCTGGGTCGTTAACATATACATATGTTTCATCTGCCCACCACCAGCAAATAAAGTGCCCACCTTTAGTCCAAAGGCCAGGACGCATACTACATACTACATAAGCTCCATCTTTAATAGCTGCTTCTGCTGTAGCGTATGAGGTTGTTTCTACGTATTTACTTGCTCCATATTTTTGGGCACAATACTTAAAAAATCCCCAAGAAGTGCCAGCGTTTTGTGTGCGGTATCCTTGTTTAACGGCGAGTGCTGCTAAGGTTTTTGGTGTAACAGAGCTATCCCACCAAGTAGCAACAATATCTGCCATACTAGTAGGGCCGCATCCAGAACTCTTAATCGTTTGTTTTTTATTATATGTATTATTTCTAGTATATACAACAGAACCCCATCTACTATCATACTGTTTAAAATTTTTAGGTTGAATATTCTTTTTTCCTGGGGTATTAGATGTAGAAGTGGAAATAGTTTTGGTTCCAGTAAAGGCTTCTAACCACGTAGAAGGACCAACTATTCCATCTACTATTTGTCCCATAGTTGATTGGTATGCTCTAGTAGATGACTTTGTTTTTGCTCCAAAAACTCCATCTGCAGAAATACCTAAAAATAATTGCCACATTTTAACATATTTATTTTTATCACCTTGACGTAAGGTTGGTAAACTCTTTGCTAATAAACCCCAATCGGTTTCTGTCATTTCTCCATTAGGAACCTGTCCGAGTTTTTCCTTCCATTTATTTAGAGCCGCGGCGGTTTCTGAACCAAAAATACCGTCCACAGTAACATCTAAATAAGTTTGGAGGATTTTAACTTCGGTTCCTTTACTTTTATTCTTTAGTGTCTGCATTGCTACTGTCCTCCATTAAAACCAGTTGTCCTTTATCATTTTTAATCCAAATTTCGTCTTGACAATCAAAAATCTCATGAATATTTGCTTCTGTAGCAACTCCAAAATTAAATAATGCCATAGTTAAAACCCTCCTTTTTCTCAGTCTACCAAGATTGAAGCAGAACCACAATCTAAAACTAAATATTTTTGACTTCCTGTTGTTGTTGTATTACTACCTTCGGTAACATCATATATACTACCAGTTTTAGCAATTTTTGCTAAAGTAACTTCTGTATGGCCAGAAAGCTCGCCATCAGTTTGAGTAATGCCAGTTAAAACACTATAAACATCACCATTTGCGGCAGTAGCAGATTGAGAAGAATCTAAATCAGTTACTAGTCCACTTGCATAAGCTTTGACCGCGGCAACCGTTGGCAACTTAGCATCATCAGCTGTCCCAGAAGCAGGAATTGAAGTGCTAACATCTTTATATGCTGCGGTATCTAATCCATGTACTTTTACTTGAGAAGCAGTACCACCGAGTGGTGTAACTGAAAATTCACCATTTACAGAGCCTTCAGCAAATGTATAAGTTGTATCTGTTACTGTTTCTGTAGCAGTAGCTACACCAGTAATGTGACCAAATTTATCAGTAGTAATTGTTTGGATATATGTGCGGCCGCCTGCTGTGCCTTTAGTGCTTGCGGTAGCTCCAGAAGGAACCGCGTGACTAATTGTTTGATTAGAACTAATTGCACCACCGCCAGTTAATCCATCAGTACCAGTTACTGTAGTGGTTTTTAAAGCGTAAGAGCCTTCATCGCCCAATTCGCGCCAACTGGCGCCATCATAAACATATTCTGAATTACCATAAGTAACAACATCACCAGCATTATAAGTTCCTGTTGGAGTCGTCTGTGTTGGGTCAGCTTCAACTTCACCTTGATAATGCATTGCTCCACTTAAACCAGCAACTGCATCATGAACAAATGCTGTGGTAGCAATTTGTGTGGTATTTGTACCAGCTGCAGCTGTGGGAGCTGTAGGAGTACCAGTCAAATCCGGAGAATTGATTGGCGCTTTTGTGGCTAAATCTGTAGTTAAATTTGTAACTTGAGATTCAGCGATAGCAATATCACTAAAGGTGGCAGTAATTTTACCATCTACTTCATCAAAAGCAGTGATAGTTTTTGCTGCTCCAGGGGTTCCTGTAAGGGTATCAGTTAATCCACTAATAGCATTTGTTACAGTGCTTTGAGTAGCAACTTTATTTGTAGAAGCGTCATAAGTGCCATCAAACTCTAAAGCATTCTGCACGCTTGATAGATCAATAGTGCTAACTGTCGTATAAGTACTATCATTAGTTCCTTTTGCTTTAGATTGCAAGAAATATTTACCTGCGTCTTCACCAGTGCCTTCCTGAATTCTATATTGAGTATCAGTATCTTGAATTTGTCCAGCAATATAACTATCTATATTTTCAATTTCTGATGCTGTATAAGTGGGTTTTGTAGCGGCTTTTGCCCAACTATAAACATCGCCAGCTATTGCTTGAATCCAAGGTAAAACAGAAAAAGTATGTCCCGCAACTCCATCACCAATTTTAATACCTATAGCTGGTGGATTATTTGATAATGTATTGCCGTCTGGACTTGCGGTAGCCCCAGTAGGTATTTCAGCAATACAAACTTCACCCTTCATTGGAACAAATGTGCTAGACATCCAATGAGCTAAAGTATCATATTTTAATTGAATTCTAGTTTGAATTGTATTAATAGGCATTGCTTACACCCCCTTATGCTGTACCGCCATTAAGAATAAATTCATCACCATTTGGAACATATAATTTTGTAGTTGAAACACGATTAAGTGACATAATACCAGTGACAGAATCAACAGAAACACTATTATCAGCGTTGCTAGAATATACACCACCTAAAACTGAAGTGGTTGCGATATTTAATTTTCCAACTTCATTCGCAGCAACACCACTATCAACTAGGCTACCATCCGCGGCAACACTTACTAAATTGCCTGCGGCTTGAACTGTTGGTTTTTGAACATAATTTGTTAAATCAACTGATGTGTCACCAATTTGAGTAAGTGTTCCATCAATTAGAATATACTCTTTATATTTATCTGCTCCAGTAACAGTATCATCTTTTATCATGTATATGGTATTAGATTCAATACCAACTGAAGGTAAAGTCGTAACTATGCGACGCTTTAAATGATCTACATTAGCAATTGCACTTGCTATTGTAGTATCAACATAATTTTTAGTAGAAGCCTCACTGTTGGTTAGTGGATCGCGAGCAAGAGTAACTAAAATGCCGTCTAAAGTACCCTGCATAGGGTTATAAGTGGCTTTTGGACGCACCCAGCGAGCAACGCCATTCTTTACTTCTAATTCTACCTTAGCAGGCCATTTTGTTAAATCTGTTTCATTAACTTGAACTTCTTCAAAATTATTTTCATCATAATACCAATAACTTTTACCATAGTCTGCAACTGTGATTTTATTATCAACTAATGTAGTTAATGCGCCATCTACATCATTATGTGTATTAATATAGTCTAATTCATTAAAATTAGTAACCCCATCACCGACTTTAACCAAACCAGTATCTATTTCAATACCAACCTCACCACGAGCTAATTTAGGATTTTTAGTTGCCCATGTTGCGGCAGAATCATTACGAATAATAAGGGTCGCTCTTACATTATTTTGTGCCATTATGCTTCACCCCCATTTATAGTAGTATTAGCAATAAGCATAGCATTAACTGGAATATATTCATTATTCCAATAATAAAGTATTTTTTCATCTAAATCAAAATATAACTTTGTTTCTTCACCAACTTCAGGAAAATCTATAAAATTAGCAAATATAATCGGACGATTTTCAAGAAAAGCACCAAAGTTATTTATAAAAAATTGTTCATTTCCAGTAAAGCCACTTTGCTTTGCTACAATATAAAGTTGATGGCCTAATGAACTTATTGCCATATTTTCCCAGGGATATACCATACTTAAACCCGCGGTGCGGGGTTTAAGCGTAGGAATATCATATTCAAGAAGTAAATCTCTTGTACGCCATCTTTCTTTACACATTTTGTGTCACTTCCTTTATTTCACAAATTGGAAGAGAGAAGGCCGCGTAATAAGAGTTTATTTCTTCTCCATTAATGAGTAGACCATCTTCATCGTATTGTGGACTTTTATAAATTTTAATATCCCAAAGATATTTTTTACATTCTAAATTTACCGTATCTATATGTTCAAAAGATATAGTAATTGTATCATTTGTTGCAGGAACAATTTTTTCAAATACAGTAGAATGTATCAATGGATCATAAATAGAAAATACCGCTACATCTCCTTCCCCCACCGTTCCTAATGTAGGAATAGTAAAAGAACCGGTGTCACCGCGAGGAATGATTAAACGACGTTGAATTAGCCTAATCATTAATCATCACCTACTTTTAACGATAATATCTATAATCATTTCCGCGTCTGTTATAACGTGGATAGTATCCAAACTCTTCTTCATCTTCATCTTCATCGTCATCATTGAAATTGTAATTAGCATAATTACCTTCGCCACGACGACGGAATTGAGAGTTCTTTTCATTCATTGTACGAATCTTGTCAGCATAATGACGTTTTAGTTCATCTTGCTGTTGTAAAATATAGGCCATATCATAACCAGTGCTTTCAAGATTCATCATCTTATTTTCAGCAGTTGCAATTTCTTTTTCTACATGCTCAATTAGATGGTCTAATTTGCGGGCGGCCTCGCGCTCATTCATTTGCTCTAAACGCTGTGCCATTTGAGATAGATACTGGCGAGTTTCTTTCTCATATTCAATCCACTTTTTAAAGCCATCTTTAACCGCATTGCGCTTGGTGCCCTGGTCTACATCATAGCGAGTGTAATTATACCAAGTGGTAGGAATAACATTATTAGCATAATTTTTACCAACATTGGCCATGCTGGTCATACCATTGGTATTATTGTTCATATTATTGTTATTCATACCATTTTGATTATTATTATTTTGATTATTATTTTGATTATTATTGGCCATATTAGCCATATTAGATAACATGCCACTTACCATATATGTGGGCTGTACTAGCTGATTGTATTCTTTCATATACATATCTTTTGCTTTACGATACGTAAGTAGTTCGCAAAGCATTTGATACTCATGGCACTTCTGATAACCAGGTAGGTTTAAGAAAGCATAATAATCAGCAAGTTGTTCGTGCATCTCCACACCCTGCTTCATTCTATTAATTAGTTCGGAGTAGAGAGTCTGTAGTTCTTGATTATTCTGAGCCATAACTCATCCCTCCATTAAATTAATTTAGAAACTATTATATTGATATGTGCATCTGTCGCCTCAACTGTGCTAGGATTAAGTACACCGATAGTTACTGCCGCAGAAGTCCAATTACAAGGACAATCACTTTCTTCTACTACAACAAGAGCTTCAAAGGCACCATTAGCAGAACCCGCGGCCGCAAGAGTAGTTGTGCTGATAGCTTGTGGTAGCGGTACACCATTACTGGTTAGCTGGATAGAATAATCTCCTGCATCAGCTAAAGTAGCAAAGCCATCCACATGAACATTATAAATACCACGTTTTGTTAGGGCAATTCCGCCTGCACCCGCTGCTACAGCTGTATTACCTTTTAGAAAAACAACGTTATTTAAAGGATAAGTACTATTCGCGGCGACAGTTACGCCATCACTATAAGCTTGAATCATTTTAATTCCTCCTATAATAAAAAAGAGGCACCTGTCCGAAAACAAGTGCCTCATTAAACTAGACACACTAAATGTGTTCGGTGTTTAAATTACATGTTAAATCCATTGCAGCCGCAACCATTGTTGTTGCAGAAAGGATTATTGCCGGCATTATAGGTCCAGCCGGAAGGATAACGAACTACGCCGTTTAGAGCATTCTGTAGCTGTAGAGCATCAATCTGATTCTGCATATCAGCCATACGATTACCAGTAATAGCATCAATAATCTTCTGGACGCCAGCATTAGTAGTCTGGTTGATAGAAGCGGTATTCATAGCATTCTCATAACGAGCCTGGGCGATGCCAGCATTAATGCCATTGAATCCTTCCATCATTGCCATACGAGTATCACAGCAGCACTGATTCTGGTTAGCTAGTAGAGTCATTTGATTGGTGCGAATGTCACCAATTTGAGCGGTTAAAGCAGCCTGAATGTCTTTAGCTACATTAATATTGTCATACTTTGCCTGGTTAGTAGCGGCTACAGCTTGAGCAGCACTGTTAGTAACAGCATTCATTAGATCACGATTTTGGTCTTGTAGGTCATTAAAGTTGAAACCATTTTGTACGAAATCTTGTGTAGCATACTGTGGATGATAGCCATTGCCACCAAACCACCGTTGCCCCAGCCGCCCATTAGGGCAATAATTGCGAATAGCCAAATCATGCTACCCCAGCCTCCTTCCATACCCCAGCCATTATTATTGCCGGTTAGTAGAGCAACATCAGAAGCAGTTAGTCCTTCATTACCATTCATAAGGGACACCTCTCTAATTTTATTATATATAATAAAAAATCCGCCAAAGCGGATTTTTGGCATAATAAAAGAGCCAGTAATAAATTACTGACTCATTAATTCACGCATAAATTCTGCGGGATCAACACCTTTTTGTTTTGCTAATGACATAAAAGCTGTTTGAAGATTTCCTCCATTTTGTTTGATTAACTCTAATGCTGGTTTAACATTAGGGTTATTCATAAGCATTTGATTCATCATAGCTTGTGGATTTCTTAAACTCATTAGCTGTTGTAGTGCTTGTTTAGCCTGCTGTATTTGAGGTTTCGTCAAATTGTTCATTGCGGGTATTTGACTTCCGCTGTTTATTTGCTCCATTATAGGATTTGGCATACATCTTTTCCTCCAATGCTGCTAGTCGTTGTTCAAGAGAATTTAAATCAACTGGCGGGGCTGGTTGAAATGGCGTAATGGTATATGGGGTTATTGTTTTGTAACCCGCGCCATCTGTCTGTACAAACCAGACCAGAGGATCATTTTCATCTAATAATAGAACTTTACTGTTAGGCGCCATTTGAAAAGCGTCTGCACCATTTTGGCCCTTAACCTTAATGATGTCATAATGAGGAAAACTATTTACACTCATACGAGATAAATAATCTTGTTGTGACATAGTATTCATTCCACTCATCATGCCCATTAGGTTATTATTATTCATCATACCATTATAACTATTCATATGTGGTCCTCCGAATATAAATATCCTTCATTGAAAGTGTATGAGAATTAGAAAGTAATCAGCCCGTTTTCTTCTTACTATAAATAAAAAAGAGTAAGGTCAAACCTTACTCTTCTTCACTATACTTGCGGCCGCAAGATGGACAATAACTACATACTCGCATGTTATTTGCCGCATCTAAAAAGAATAGTTCCTTTTCCTTCTTTCTCTTTTTGTCCCAGCAAAAACCACAACCAAATTCTTCTTCAATCTTTACTGGGGTCGGTTCTTGTGAAGCCTTATAAGATTCTTCGTCGTAAAATTTCATATTGTTCCTCTTTAATATTTATTAGCGGAGACTAAAGCAATTAAAATAATACCCACCATTGTTCCTAAAAAGAATGCACCTAATAGCCACCATGCGCTTACCATACGATTACTCCAGCTCCGTTTCTAAGGCGATCAAATTCCTTTTTAGAAATCCAGCGAATAATATCAAAGGTACGCTTGGAATAGGTATTATTAATATTGATTTCCTCCGCGTCTAAAACGCCAATCTTTACTTTCATAGCAATTAAAGGCGTTTCATTTTCATCATACATATTGACTACCATCGTATCAAGAATAATCCAGTTGTCAATATCATAAAAATTAGGATGCAAGTTTGTCATTCTCCTTTCCCCTTTCTGATAATATTATATCAGAATTTTAGATAAAAGTCAAATATTTATCTTGGTAAACCATAATCAATTATACGCAAACCGAAAATAGGATGAAAGCCAATATTAGAAGGATTATATATAATATCTTCTTCATTTAAATCTAAATAATTACATATTTCAGGTATGGCTCTAAAAAATGTCATAAAATCTTTTATATGTAATTGATTTATTTGAGCGCCCATTAAAATAAGATTTTCCTGATTATTATGGGCGCTTACTACCTTTTCATCTAATATTGGAATAAATCTAGGAAAATATAAAGTGGGAGTATTTGAATACTGATCCCAACCTGTTCCTATAATAGGCGCTAAATATTTTCGTATATCTTCTGGACTAGTAAACCAAGAATACCATTCATTATATTGTTGTTCAATTGCCGTTTTTATTTCTGGCTTTATATCGTTAGATAAATTTAATATTGGATCATTTTCATATTCATCAAAAGTGGGAAGCCTAATATTGATAAATACACTATCAGAAGGGACAATCTTTTGAACATATTCTTCACTGTTTAGGTATGGAAGAATTATACGACTCCCCATTACTTTTCCTCTGGCTCACCGATAAGTGAAGCAATCTTCTTATGACGACGATTAGTATTGATTTCAAGCTTCTTACCATAACTATTAATAGAATCCATAGCCTGATTTAGCCAATTATCAATAGTATTAACATATAGATTCGCGCGCTTAAAAAAGCTATTCTGAATCTTGTCCTTCGCACGAGTAAAAGCAATTAGCTTACCAGTTTCAACAGAAAACTCGTCCTCTGGATTACAAGAAGCGATACCCACAAACTTGTTAGGCATCTTTAGTCTTGGATATAGACGAGAAGTGCGACAAGAGTCCCAAGTTCTACCAACATTATCACAATCAGGTCTAATCTTCAAGTTCTTATCAGCATAGTCAATAAATAGATGAGAAGTATGGTCAATAATACAAATCACCTTGCGCGCATCCTCATTAACAATAAATTGAGCCTTGTCCTTAGTAATGTTAATCTTCATAATTTATTATCTCCTTTTCTTTTCTTTATTTATATTATAATATAATTTTAATTAAAAGTCAATGTTTAAGTCGCCAGAGTATAACATTATAATCATTTAATTCTTCTTCAATAATAGAATAAATAATCTCCCATTCGCCGCCACCAAGACCCGCACCAATACCATATGGCATATTAATTGTTATATTATTTAAATGTAATCCTTTAATTTCACGCTTAATTGCGTCACAACATTCGCGAAAGGCAGCATAATCTGTATTACAATTATATACACTCCAACTATCCTGCGCGAACATACAGCACGTCCATTTACCGTCATTTTCTGCACGCATTAATATTGTACCAAGTAATTCATCAGATATAAAATCATGACATAAACTTTGATATTGCTGAAAAGCAAACGGATATAATTCTTTAAAAGTTTTAGCAACGCCTCGTCCCATATTACCTCTACAATTTACTTGATGACATATAATACCGGTTGGCGCTGAAAATAAATTCCCTTCTACTATTTTAATCATGTAAATTCCCTCATAACAATAATATTTGGATGATTACTGCGATAAATAGAATTTGTAGTATATACTTTTGTAATTAAATTTGGAATATCCATTAATGATTGGCCATTAATATGCGGTTGAAGTACAGTATTTTCGCAATGCGATGCCCATACATAAATATTATTGCATCCCATTTCTTTTAATTGTTTTGCCGCAAGATAAAGCGTACTTCCGCGAGAAATAATATCATCTACAATAAGAATATCATGCCCGGCAATCATATGCTTTGCGCCCAATACTTGAAGAGAATTTATTTTTTGTGTAGACCATTCTCTTTCCTTCACTCCAAAAGCAAAATAAGTGTCTCCAATAATATCCTTATACCTCTTTTGTGCGCCTTCATCAGTGAAAAATAAGGTTGCTTCTGGATATGTATTAAGTAAATATTGAATTTCTCGCTCTGGTTTTTGTACTCGTACATTATTTAGTAATGCGGGAGTAACATTGGAATGTGGGTCATATATCTTTACTTGATTAAAATGAAGCGAATTAATAAATTCACAAAAATACTTTAGAGTAAAACATTCTTCATTTTCTTTGCATCTATCCATTCTTGCGTGCGGACAATATGGCATTTCAAGTATTAACCGTGACATTTCGGATTTTTCTCGCAAGTGATTTACAAGAAAAAATAAATCCGCCATTTCTTCATCGGAATCATAAAGCCAAAGAATTACACATACGCCAACTAATGAACGAGGCGCATATCGTAGTCGTAAAGTTCCATCGTTAAATTTCTTAAACTGAACTTCTTCTCCATCTACCTTAATCATATTCCCTCACAAAATTTTCAAATTCTTGCTTACGTTCTGTAAGTGTTTTTAAAGTACAAACTGTTTCATAAGCATATTCACGCTTTATGAATATGAAATACCAATCTGGCCCGCGAAAATCACCATTTTCAATAGTGACTATGCTTTCACAACTAGAAAGCGCGACTTTCCAGTAATTTTTTATTAGTTCTAATTCTTGCTCATTATGAATTTTTGCCGCATATTTTCCTATGTGGTCATTCATCAAAACTTCTTTGGTTTTTAAAGTCGCATCTACTTCTTTGCTCAAACGGTCAAACTCATAAAAATCACAATGAACATGATAACCCAAAATATTCATATTATAAATCCTTCTTGTTCGGTATATTAAAACGTTTTGCGTTTTCTAGCGAAATAGGAGTACTTAACCATTCAAGGAAATTAGTTGCATCATGATTATTTTTAAACCCTTCATAATGATTATAAATGCTATGTAGCCATTCATTCCAAGTAGGAAGTTCCGGATGCTTTTGTGCCCATTCATAAACAAGCTGTACTGCTTTTTCGGGATATTCACTATCAATATCATCACAGCTGCTTTTATGATTCGGAGTAATTAAAATTAGAAAAAACGGGCAATCTGCACAATCTTTTTGTACTGAGCCCTCATATTCACACATACGAGACTTTTGCCGCAAATATTCTACTGCGTCCATAGCTATTGTAGTTTCTGTCTTTTTTCGCTTTTCTGGATAAAAATCACATTTTGATTCATCTCCGCCACATTGACATATTTCTCTTTCTTTTGTGCCATAACAACGTGGTATATAACCTCCAAGGCCATCAATATCTCTTATATAACTATTACATTTATTCATTAATTATTTCTCCCATACGCTCTTGATAAGTAAATTCTTTATTACATTCCATACACTCACAAGTATGAGTAGTAATATTTCTATCAGGATTAATATTTACTCCATTTTTATAAATGGGTGGACAATACATTGCGGTTGTTACACTATATTTTATCTTATAATAGCTTTTGCCGCAATATGGACATTTAATCATTATATCCATTTTTAATCTCCTCATAAGTTCTAGTAATGTAGAAAGGGCACTCTCGTTCTTCTACAATAGGACGATTCTCCCATCGTTCCATAAAAGCAGTTATTCCGCCTGCGAGAATAATAGTTCCACCGACACAACAAATTAACTTTAATAGAAATAGCATATTATTTTCTCCTTTTCTTTTTCTATATCTATTATACCAAAAAATAAAAAGGAAGTCAAGAATTAATCTTGACTTCCTTCACTTATTAATTGCCATGCTAAAGGAAAATCAATGGGGTTCCAGTTATTATCATTTATTAAACTTTCATAAATATATTCTCCCATTTTTATTTTATCACCCTGAGAGTATGGCGTGCGTGTTTCATCCCAAGATTCAATAAAATCAGCAGGACATTCAATTGCGGTAAAGTTAACTAAATCCTGATCAGGAGAAACACTAGATTGTATTTGATTATTTACTTTATAAATAGTATTATTGTATACAACTTTATCATTTATAAAATAAGAAGTATTAGGAGCCCAAGTTGGAATTAAGAAACGAATTTGATAAATATTATTATCTGATACATTTCTAATCATTTGAATAAAAAATTCATGGGCTTTTTGTACTTGTTCTTGTGTTATATTATAAAAATTAATAAGAAAATAATTGTTAAAATATTCTTTTGAAGCGGTTGGAGATTTAATAGCAATATTAGATTCTATAATTCTTGCTATTTCTTCTTGATTATTAGAAAGATAAGATTCATAATATCTTCCATCTAATTGTATATAAAAATGTTTATTTGAATAAATTTTTGTAACAGCCTCTGTCATACCAGAGGTTTGATAACTTTCATAAACTAGCATGGTGATACCTCCTTTATGTACAGAAACCAAAAATAATATATGGATTTGACGCACTATTACCAATTGCAGTTACAGTTGAATTAGAGTATTGAATTGTATCTAAATAACTCGCAGTAGAACTGCTATAATCACGAGTAACTATACCATTTATTGGGCGAATATTGGTTTCACCCAATTTATAGTCATTTCTATTACCGGTACTGAAATAACTATAACGTTTAGACTGCGTACTATCGTGAATAGTTATACCCACTTCCGCGTCAGAGGGTATCCAAATTTTTTCTTCTGTTGTAACAGTGGTGCTCGTATCACCGTCGTATCCAAAACTTTCTTTTTGAACCGTTTTAATACCGTTTCTTATTGGTTCATCTATTTTTAAATATAATTCATCTAAAAAAGTTTTTATAGCCGATGGTGCTTTATAATAATTACGATCTATCCCGGTAGTTAAAGCAGAGCAGGGTATAGTATTAAAATATGTAATTGTTTTACTCATCCAGGTTAATCGTACAGGATTACCATTGGTATTAATATCTTTATTTATATCTACAATGACCATTTGAGTAGGAATACCATCAATTTTTATAGTTTTTGTAGCGCCGATTTTATAAATACTTATATCAAAACCAGAGGCAGAATTACAATCATCAATAATATTTTTCCAAGTTTTAATATCATCACTGATACTATCCTTATCCAAGGCTTTATCATTTTCATAATCTATTAAAGGTTTAATAGAAGATGCATATGCACTCCAACTAGTATCAGCTTTATAATCTTCTAATAGCTCTTCTGGCACATAAATAAATCCATTTCCTGAACCAATAGGAGTACTAGCCAATCCAGTAGTTACAGCGCGGTTTGGAATTAGAACATATGGATTATATAGTCGTAAAAATTTTAAACTATAATTATTTCTAAACCAAAGGCCATTAAACCAGTCTGCATTCGAGTTATGATTTAAAATATTTGCGTTCTTTCCTATGGCCACATCACGTAGCCAGTAATTGTTCTGGAAACTAGCTTGCATAGACTGCGATTCAGTTGGAGAAACCGTGCTATTAGGTATTGGGTTGCGAGCGCCCATTAAATTTGGTAAATCTAATGATTCTAGTTTGGTATTATGAAGAAATTGTATATAAAATTCACTATGGTCATGTAAAAAACCATATTGACTTTCTATATATTGCAAACTCTCTAAATCAATTTCTTCCAATTTATCATTACCTATAAAGCCAATTTGTTGCTGAACATTTGGAAATTTAATAGATTTTGCATTTGTATCTAATAATACTATTCCATTATAGTTGGCTCTAGGATTGTCATCTATACTAATTAATTCGGGTATATTAATTTCAGTTAAATTAGAGGACTTTGAAAAAAAGTCCTCTAATTTGTTTAAACTAGTAATTGGGTCGTGTATCATGCATTATTCGCCTCCTCAATAAGGCTATTTACTGTAGCTTGATTACCTTCGGTAATTGGTACAATACGCTCTTTTGCCGTATTTATTAAATATGTAGGAATAGAATAGTTATTTGCATTTGTAGAATTATAAATATCATCATAAATTGTTGAATTGACATAAAGAGTATTGGAACTATTTAAGAAGTTATCAAAACTTCCTATGGCGTCTGTAGCATTAATAATTGGTAGTGTAGCATTAGGTGTTATAATAATACAATTTGTTACTCTATAGAAGCAGCTACTATCTACTATTATATGACCAGTATTATTAAAAATAATAATAGCATTATTTATACCATAAAAACAATGGTCACCTAAAGTAATATCACCATTACCATTAAAAATAAGATAATTCCGAATATTATTATCAGTAAAATTAGCGAAACAATATCTTCCAATCGTTGTCGCGGTTGTTTCTAATTTTACAAAATTAGTATTATGATAAAATGCACCGTCATTAATTGAAGAAATATTATTTAACGTACATTTAGTTAACTTATTTAAGAAATAATTAGTATAATAATCATCTGTTTTATAATAAGTCAACAAAATATCTTGATCACCAGTGACTCGTAAATTAAAATTAGAGTCAATGCGTGGATTCCAGCCCAAGAATTGATATTTACGTTCATCTATTGGTACGTTTAATTCATTACTTCCATCCGCGGCTAAAACATTTATAGCTGGTTTATATTGTTCCAAGGCGCTTGCTGTGATTGTATTCCCAACGGTTGTTCCTGCAATTACTGTACGTCGTAATACAGCTATGGGGTCGCCAACTTTTTCTCCATTAATATTTGTATTATATACAGAAATATTATACACAGTTGGTTCATCATGATTATAAACGGCATACCACGCTTCTACCTGAGCTTGTTTATTTACAATATTGATAGTAGCATAAACACTTGCACGTTCATCGTCATTAGGATAATTTTCCGGTATATTGGAATCGCTTGTCCAATGCTTTAGTTTATAAGTATAATAATCCTTAATGAAATTATTAATAGTAATACCAGTAATTTCTTCACCCGCGGCTAGATAGGTATAAATAATTTTGGGTTGTACATTTTCATCTAAATAATGGTATTCCATTCTATACTCATCGCGCGGTATTGGTCGTACTTCCAACAAATCACTTTGAATATTTATTGGTGCAGGATTCCATCCACCAAATCCAATTCGTGTTGGATGTTCTGATTTATTTTCTTCAGTTAAACCATTATAATTATCCAAATATTTATCAGTAAAGTATGAAGTTGGACCCTCTATACTAGTACCTTTTACAACACTACTTATTCCAATTAATTCTCTATTAAATCCATAGAAATAAACATTATAATATTCATCATATCCATCTTCTGTTTTTCCATAAATCTTAAAATCAAACTTTGCGGTAATATCACTTGCTGTGAAGTTTGCGGGTAAAGCGGTTTCAAGATAAATAGTACAATTTTTAACACTAGCATTTATTTTATCTAACTGATCAAAAAATTCTTTAAAATCATTGCCAGACATAACAAATATTTGATTACTTAATGAACAATTAGTAATATTATCATTATCTGTAATAATTTCAGGAATATTTAATGATGTTTTTACTGATTTTACTATAGGTTTATTATCTTCATCATATTCATAAGTATAATCAACTAAACCAACATTATCTAATACTACTGAAGTAATATTACTATAATCATTATTTCCATTAAAGAGAACTTCGTGCTTACTATCAGTAATCTCGTCTGCCGGTAAAAATGCTCCTATAATTAAATTCTCTAAATAAGGCTGATTTATAATTCTAATAGTATTAATAGTTGTAGGGTACTGAATAGTTTTTAATACGCCGCCTTGTGGTAAATTGACATTTGTAATTTGAGTGCCACTTAAATAAATGTATTCCAAATTATAACATTCATTCACAGATAAGTCTGCTGTATAAGCAGCATAATTACGCAAATCAAATAATCTTAATAGTTTGTTACCAGATAAAGAAATAGAAGTCAAACGAGTATTAGTTATATTAGCACTTCCTAGACGCAATGTTTGAAGTCTAGTTGCTCTAGTAAAATCAACATTTAACAAGTCTAATGATGCTAAGTTTTCAATTGAACTAATTCTAGAAGCTGGTGAGACGCTAGACTCTACACGGTCTGAACCTCCTTCTCCTGTAGCATTACGTTCAATTATTCCTGACTGTCCGGCCGCTAAACGAATAGTAGTAGGAGCGCTATCTTGTGCACCAACTTTAAATGTTACATAAGCGTCTGCATAAACAGATACTGGAATATGTAATAGGCCACTTCGCGCACCTAAAGAGATAAAATCTGTATTAGCGTCTATTGCATACTTGCTATTAAAATATTTAAATCTATTTTCTAGCCACCATTTACGTTGTTCTGTTTTAAGACCTAACAACATAGGAAGTGCACGAGTATCACGAGTTAAAGGCTGATTATTTGCGTCATATGCAGTAATCCAGTCAATATATTTTGCATCCATATCTTCATTAACGACTGTTTCAGACCACACCCCTTGGTGTGCTTCAAAACTATTTTCAAGAGAAGTATATGAAATATTAGTTTGAAATCGTGTATACATACTCTGAATTTCAGATGGAAATACTTGTGTAAAAGCTACCCATAATTTTGATTGTTGTCCATTAAATATTGGTGAGCCGTTTGGCTGCAAATCTCCTGTTTCATAATGATAATCAAAAGTATAAACGCCTACATTATTAGTACCTATAGCAGTATCCATATCATAAGGTAAACTAAACCATCCAGTATACGTATCGCGTGTAGAGGTTGAAGAAGCAAGTTCAACTACATTACTATCATATGCATTATGCCAGCTAGAGCTGTTAGGTCTGGTACTACTAACCTTATAGCGAGTTAAAAACATATTTTTCGCGCGGTTATCAACCATAAGGAAAAATTCTGTAAATACATAAAAGAATGTAATTAAATTCATATTAAAGTATTGTTTAAATTCTCGTTTAAATGCTTCTTCTTCTGCTGTTTTACCTGTGCGCGCGGCATTTGCAATATCTTCAGAAGTTGTAGTAATATTAAAATGTACACTAGATTTGGTATTATCATCCCATATTACTTTGCTACTTACCCAATGGACCATTTCACGCAAACCAGCTAAACGATCAGCAATCTGTTCGTCAGTATATGGATCTTCTTTTTTTGTCAGACTATCATCATCATCTGGGAAACGTGTTTCAAAAGCTGTACGCCAATTTTCCCAAGTTGGATCTTCTGATTCATCAAAGAAACATAATAATTTTTCATTATTACCTACTTCCCAACTTTCATCACCGTCTTTAAATCCATACACTTCTTCTGTGCCTTTATCATTGTTAAAATTATATTTTCCTAAGAAAATATATTGTTTGGTTTTATTATTAAAATACCAAACAACCATTGGATAGCCATCAACGCCTTGGCGGATATTAGGATTATCACCTTGTGGTGGAGTCAATTCTATTCCTTTTACTATATCATTATATAATTTTACCAATTGTACATTATTTGCACTTTCAGAAGAAGCTACATCAGCTTTTATACAAAAAGTAAAAGTTGGAATAGAAGTGTCAATTAATTTATATCCTTCATCAGTATAACCCTCTTTTAATTCAGTATAAGTATTATCTGTATAATATTCATCTTTATTTGCAGATTTTGCAGGCTTTTTAACGTGGGTTATTCCATTTTGTCGGAAAACATTTAATTTAATTTTATAATTTTTTCTTTTATATTCTTGAGAAGAAGTACCCTGAAGAGCAACTCCAACTGAGCCACCTTCAAAGTTGGTTGTAAAACTTTTTGTACTATCTAAAGGATCAATATATTCTACTACGATTTGTTTATCTTCAGTAGAAAATGTGCCTGCTGCTTTAGTAGTAGGCATTGCATTTAGACCATCTTCATTATTCCAGTCGCCTTCTCCAGTGATAATCATATAAGGAGTGTTAGGAGAAGCTAAAGTAAAGGCGTTATCTGTCATCGTAATACGGCCCTGATTCGCACCATAGTTATTACGATTAAAATAATTTATTTTATTCTGATAAATATCTTCATTAGCAATCCAATTTTTAATAACTTCTGGGAATGTTAATGGTCTATTGTAAAAACGAATAGAATAAATATCTAAGGTACATTTTTCTGATCCGATTTGAATAACGCCTTTAGAAATATCTGCAAAATTTAAGGCTGTTGTTTCATATATAGTGGCCGCGGATAAAATACCATTTATATATATTTTAAATAATTGATATAAAGGACCGTTATCACTATTTTCTACAACAATAGTAATAGTTAAGCGTTCTTCTTCTTTAAATTGAGTTTTTAATTCAGTTGTATTATTAATAGTTAATCCTTGAGGTGTAAAAATAATAGATTTACTTTGCGCGTTATCCTGCTCAAAGCAAGAAATAATTGGCGCTGTATAATCAGTAACGTTAGAAGTTTGAAAATCAATTTCAAAAGTCATACCATCTAAAATTTTACCATTAGAAATAGAAAAATTAAACACAGGTAAATTAATATTGACTTTATCACGGTTACGCAATCTTAAAAAGTTATGACCATTTGCGTTACGAAGCCAACCATCATAATTATTTTCACTATAAAATAAGAAATTATTATTTAATGTTCCATAATACTGCTTATAAGGATCGTCATTTTCTAGTACAGCGGTATTAGTCCATTGTATTAAATCAGAATTATTTCCTACATTTGTTCTACCTTCAGCATCTAATTTTACTTTTAATCCTTCATCTACAATAGAAAAATCATAGGCGGTGCTTGTAATAACTTCTAATTGAAGAATTTTTTCCACGCCATTAGCTTCAATACGAATGGTTAACGTGCCACCGGCTTGAGTTACAGGATATTCAAAAGTATTATGTTCTGCCGGAACTCTATAAGGAATTGGCGTTGCTGAATCATTAATATAAAAATTAACTAAAGTAGTTTCCATATTTGGAGTTACTACTAAATAATCAAATCTAAGAACATTATATTGTTCTATAGATGTTTGTGTAAGATTAGTAACGATTCGTGTATTATTACTTTCACCGCAAAGTATGCCATAAGATAAAACATTAGATGTAAGTGTTGAATTTAAACCATTATTTGTAATACTAGCAGTAAACCAAATCTTTAATATATGATCTCCCGCAGCAGGAATTGCGAAAGTAACACTACGTAAAGATTCAGAAGTGCTTACATTACCTGTTAAAGTAATATCATTATCATCTATTTGTATATGTAAAGTTTTTTCTACTGTTGTAGAGCCAATCGCCGCAACATAAGGAAAATTAATAGTAGAACCTGTTTGGATTATATTATGATTAAAAGTAGAAGTTAAAACTGCATTATAAACAGTAATAGTATCATATAATGTGCGCTGACGTACCGCGGGATTACTCACTAATAGAACAAATGAATTATTACCAGTAGAAGTTATATATTGTCCTAAATTCAATGTAAAATTAGTATTAGACATAATATATATAGTATCAACGACTATATTATTTAAACGAACGGTTAAAACTCCATTCAAAGATTGTGGTGTATTATTTTGTGTAACCTGCCAAATAAAATTAGCTTCATAAGTATTACCTAAAGTAATAATTTTATTTACTGGGAAGATTGGAAGTTGTCCTTGCGGTATGATATTAGCATCTAATTCATATTCAATGCCACCGCCACCTCCCATTTTAGGTAACAAGACATAATCAATTTTTGTATCTGATTGAATATCTTCTTCTGATTGAGCTACGTCTTGAGTACGATCTTTTTTAAGCGCCAAATACGTATTCCCACTGTCTTGATAAGTAACAATATCAGAACCGCTATATTTTGTATTAATAGATTCAATGGCAGTATCATATGTATCAACTTTAGTAGATAATTTGCGAATATTTTGTGTATTTTCGCCTACTGTTGTTGTTAATCCCGCTAATTGAACAGGAACAGAACCATTTGCACCATTATAAAAATCATTATATAAAGTAGGGTAACTATTAGTAAGAGAAAATTCATTTAAATCGGGTTTGCCATATCTCGCAATTATTTTTTTACTAGAATCATTTGGGTCTTGTTCAAAAGTATAACCATATAGCAATGTAAGCGCAGTATTCACATCTCCAACCAAATCAGAAGTGCTACCGGTGGTACCACCTTCCATACCTAATACACCTTTTATAGCATCAATTTGTGCTTGTATAGGAGATAAATCTACTGTAGCGGTTTCTAAATCATTTAAACGAGTAGTAATCGTTTTTTGATAATTTGTTATAGTCCCATTATTATAATAATATGTACCAACTAAAGATTGAATATCATTAATTGAAGACTGAATATTACTATCAGATGTTTCCAATGCTGCGACACGTGAGGTTAAAGTACCACTTCCTGAGCCATTACCTACTTGTGTTTCTAAATTAGTTAAACGAGCTCCAACTGTTTTAGTATTATCAGAATTATAGGTGCTTATAGCAGTACCGAGCACATTTTTTATACTAGTAATATTAGCATTTATAGTATTTATTCCTAAAGCGGCGATTTGGGCAGAAACCCACGCTTTAAAAGAAGAATACCCCTCATTATAAACATTACTATTTTCACCATAAATATCTTTTATTTTTACAAATGAATTGATAGTAGTGTTAAAATCAGATAGCTGTTCGTTTATAGATGTTTGTGCCGCGTTTAATTCTTGTTGGATAGCATTTCGTGCAGCAGTCAAACTGTCACTGATATTTGAAGTTACACGAGCAATTATTCCTTCTTCATCAATATTTGCAGTACGAGCATCTAAACTATGTATGGAATCAACCATATCAAGCATTTCATTTCTTAATTTTTGTATATAAGTTCTATTATCAAAAATGCCTTCTTCAGCATGGTCAAGCGCTGCTTCTGTAATAATGTCGCCATCATTCCAATTTTTTAAATCGTAATTTTCTACGGCATCATTTAAAGTCCAATTTGCATTTACAGCCATTTTATCACCCCTCCTTCACGGGTAAAATAAAAAGAAGAAAGTTTATACTTTCTTCTACCAAGGGTTATCGTAAGGCACCGTGAGCCAAATACGATAGATTTTATTATTTAAACGTTCTTTAAAATCTTGCGGATGCGCCAATATTTCATTTTGAAGAATTGAATATCTTTCATATTCTTTATTATATTTTTGATATTCAATTACATAAAATAAGGCTTCTCTATTTAATCCGCCATATTGTAAAAAGCTATTATAATCACTTATAAATGAAGCCATTATGCTCCCTCCAAATTACGCTTTTCCCGCTCAAGTGCGGCAATAAGCTTCATATTCATAGCCTCTCCGCGGGCCTTCATAAGATTGATACGATAATTAATCAGTGCAATTGTAGTTTCCTTACTATATACCATATTCCTTTTCCTCCTTAATCCCATAGGCAATCAAAATGTTTTCCTAACTCATGAAATGTATTTTCTATTAAGACTTGCCGCTCTTTGGAAATTTCTTCCATTCTAGCAAAGTAAAGTTCTTTGATTTCATTATAATGATCGCTTTTATTATAGCTAATCATCTTATGACCCAAATCGTCAATAACTTCTACACGCGCTTCTTTAGATACATTATCCCATTCTTCCGCAAACTCATTTTTAGTAGTATACCAAAAATCTTCATCATTGAAAGTTTCTATGACATCCGCTACACTATGAAGCCAATCATGCCATTTTTCAGGTGTCTCAAAAGGTTCGCTCCCTGGATAAGCGCTACCATAGTCTGCCATATGGCGAAGCATCGACGGCAGCACTAAACAAAACCAAGTATTAATATTCCATACATCAGTATAGCAATAGCCTTTTGTCGCGCGCATCCAAGCAGCCTTTAAATTTATAGCAACTTCTTTAAAAAATTTAATAGGATGTCTAAAATAATAAGATGGACGAAACCAAAGTTTAAAAACATTATTCATTTCTTATTTCTCCAAATTCGGTATCAACTTCTTCTGCTAGCTTGCGGCCGCAAACAGGACAATAATTTATTTCAATTTCGCCATCAATATCAGCATAGCCAAAATATCCACCATCCAAAGAACCCCAAATTTCAATATAGGGATTGCCTCGTCTAGTTTCAATGGCCGCGCGCAAGCCTAGATCAGAATAAACATTAAAACTTTCATTATTTTCACAATATTTACACATATTATATTCTACTCCCATCTAATTGTTTTAAATATCTTACATATCCTTCTGCTTCTTCTATTGTATCATAAACGCAATAGTTATCAAAATCATCATCAATACTTTTATCAAAAACAGGTTTGCCCCATTCAAATTTAGTTATTGCCCTAATACAATATTCTTGTCCATGAATTTTAAAAATAGAAACAACATTTTCATTCCGAGCGAATTTATTGTATAAATCAATGATGTAGCCTATTGAGATGTCTTGCGAAGGCTTCCTCATCTTCGTAATCTTCAAACTCCAAGAACACATGATTTTCAATCCACTCTGTATAAATGTCGTCATATTGTGCCTTTCTCACACTAATTCCTCCTTTAAAATCCACTGAATTTATAAACTAGAATATTACCATTTTTATGACTTACTTCCATCCAATAACGATGGCGCATAGCCCACGCTTCTGCTTGTTTAATCTCATCTTCTTTAAGAGGATAATAAAAACTAGTTTTTCCTAATTCTTTCATTTCTTCTACACGCATATCAAGAGAATAATGAAGGGCTGGTATAGAATTTTTCTTTTTAAATAAAGTCATAGTTCTTTCTTCAAATGTCCTTTCACAAGATTTTTCATACAATTTGCTAAGTCATTATCCCAAGATGAAATTAATTCTTGCTCTAATTTTGAATGTAAAATTTTATAATAATCACGACTAACAGTAGCAAAATGTTTCATATCCCCAAAAGTAGCAAAAATAGCCTCTTTTGTAGGAAGTTCTTTTTCTTCATTAAAACGAAGTTCGCGAGCGTCAGTAAATACTTGCTTTTCTCCCCAAGTTGTGCTATCCATAATAAAGTCATGCTCTACTAGAAAATAACAAAGATTGGTAAGATACAGAGCGCGCGAAGCAGATTTGCGATTGACCCCATAGCGGTCAAGTGAGTTCTTAATCATTCCCTCAACCGTAACAATAAACTTATCCCAAACTGAAAAAATATATCCTTCTCTGTATGCCTTCCGCACCTTATTGAGATAGAAATCAAAATAAGGGTCTTTTACTTCGCTATGCTGTGAAAAGAGAAGTTCAATAGCATTGATATTACCATTACGAACATTCTTATCAAAAGTAAGAACACTCATGACATTATAATGTTCGCTATCATACTTTTCAGGCAAATCATTCTTATCTACTTTATGGTAAGTATAAAAATCTTCAAATTCAGGCATCATAATAACTTTGTAGTCGTAATCAGATTCAGGGCCATCCAATCTGTAATTCTGGGAACCGTAACATATTTTTGCGACTTCCTTCATTTTATTTTCCTTTCTTATAGAATCTTTCTTCTACATATCCTTCCGCATCAGTATAACAAACTGTTCTTATGCCTAAATCGCGCAAAAGTTTTTCACAGCCGGGACAACACTTCGCGAGAGCCATTTGTCCATTTTTATGTTCTCTATAAATATAAACCACTACGTCTTTGAAATCAATATCCAAATAACGAATCTTTCTATAAAGATTGGTTTCGGCGTGCGCGCGGGCGGGTTTCAGCATTATATCGCTTTTATCTTCTATACGATAGCGGTTATAATAATATTGAGTAGTGTTGGTTTTTGAAGTATTGTGCGCGCGAGCAAGTATAAATTTATCCTTATATACCGCCAATGCGCCCAAGTGCGCTCCATGATAATCAGACAAGTGACTTTCTTTTTTAGCTTCTTCAAAAAACCGCTCTTTCACTAAATATTTTCTCCCTTCCTTTGATATAATTATTATATCATAAATTTAAGAGTTAGTCAAATATTGACTAACTCATTTATATATTCTGGATGTTCTTGAAAGGAAGGGATAACCATTACTACTTTCCAACGTTTACGAGGGACTTCAATTTTAGTACCATCTGGCCGCGTAAAAGTTTCTACACATTCATGTTTACGCACGCAAACGCCTTTGCGATAGAAAGAAAGAATAAAATTCCAATCAACCTTATGTTGTTCTTGCATCATTTGCTTGCGTTCTTCTGTTGATTTGCCTTCAAGCTCTTTATCAGAAAACAATGTGCGCGCAACCATACTTACAGCATTACGCTCACAATCTTTTTGCCGCCAAAGAAAATAGTTATTTACTTCTTCTTTGGGGAGCACAAAAGCACGACAATCAAACACAGCTAATTTACTTTCCTGTGCCTTATAATGTGCTTCAATCCATTCTGGAATAATAAAATCATTTTCTTCGCAATCTTCAATAAAGTCTTTAATCGCCAGTTCATGTGCCTTGTAGAAAAACACAGAAGCCATACTTGCGGCGACACTACACATTTTTTGTAGATTTTTGCCAAACCAAGGCTCGGTTTCAAGAGCATCATAATCTGTTAGAAGAATAGAGATTTCATCGCTCTGAACATAAGCCATCTTCGCGCCAGAAATATTTTGACAAAGCTGTTTTGCCGTATCCCACATGGCCTCCATAAATACACGATCAAAAGGCTTATTAAAACCCTTTGTATAACTATGAAAAGCCTTACCATCCAGTCGCAAAATACAAGGCATCCTTCTTGGAAGATAAAAACGATTTACATTCTCATACGCCTTAAAGCGGTCGCCCATTTTATCAATCATAATTTTATCCTTTCTTAATAATTCTCTTCGTTGTAAGTATTGCTATAACCATCGTGATAACCAGAATAATCAAGCAGTATATAATGACCGTCAATGTCTCCTAGATTATTCTGATGAAGGTCATTTACATTTTTACGTAAAAGAAAATCGGTAATACGATGATATTCTTCTTCACCATATTGACGAATAAAATCCACTGCAACAATAAGATTCTCATTACGCATAGGACTATAAATTTTTTGGGCCTTATTTATATATTCGTTGTCATCATAAGTGCCCGCGATACCCATAGGACGATGTGGCTTCGCCTTTGGATAGGCATAAAGCGGCACGGAGATAGTAATATCATGAATATCACCAAAATCATCTTCGTGTTCCATAAAATCTTGTTCAAATTCACGCCAATCATAGCCATACCAATTTATATGACGAGAAATTTCATCATAATCATAAAAATGAATGATTCTGGTATAAGTACCTAAATAGACACATTCAGCAAAATACTGATTGAGATTCTCGCGGCTAGCTTCATTATAGATATATTCTTCTCGCTCACAGGCGTAGCCCATAGCATCAGTTTCAACATCAAATTTGACAACATAATCATAGTTGTCATCTACAATGCAACCACGGGTCGCCCCAAATTTGATGTTCAAATTTTCTGGTAAGGCTTCATCATCGTAACTACCATAAAAATCGTCTGACGAGTATGGGGCCTGCCAAAAGGTTTCAAAGAAAAGAGAAGTATCCAGCATGTCATTCAAAATGGAAGAGAAATGCGCGAAAACCTCATTTTTATTCATAAAATGAATATCTCCTTTTTCACTTTCTATAAATATTATAACAGAATTTTTAAGAAAAGTCAATAATTAATTTCTATTAAATTTGTGGTACTAGTATCAATTGTGTAAAACCAATTCACCCAAGGAGAGCGGGCACCATGAGTATTCATGCGATAATCATTATTCCATTTATCTACTTCTTTTATAATTTCTTCCTTATTAAAAGAATCAATATGCTGTATTTTTTGTTCTAATTTATAATAACGTTCTTCATACTCTGCTTGATTAATAGGAGCGGCACAAAGGCTAACGATAAGAAACACTAATGTTAAAAATAGTGCCGTACCGCCAATAATACTAAAAACACATGCTAATATATCTATTAAATCTTCATGCCAAAATTTATTATTACAATATACTAATATTATAGCAGATGCAGTAATAAGAATCAAAACAATAATTAATAACATATTTTCTCCTTATAAATTATCGCAATATTCCTCTCTATCGGTATAGGTAAAACGAGTTACATCAATATCAGTATATCCCTTCTTTGCTAAATTCATACCGAAACGTACAGCATCAATGAAATCATCAGCGGTGAATAAATCACGGCCTATAATGGCATCTTCCGGGCACTCGCATAAATCTCCGACTTGAAATTTTCCTTTAAAATTGTCATGATCCCAACATAAAGTTTGCGAATCAATTCCATCTTTGTAATAATCATAATTTTCTAGTAATCGCATTGGATATTTCATATTATTCTCCTTTATTTAACATAGAATTTATTAAATCTGACATTGAGCAGTTCGTATTTTGAGTTTGCATTATTTGATTTGTAGCCAATGAATAAGGAGTATTTAGTATAGGATTTTCTAATGTAGCGTGTGCTTCTCCCATACCATTAATTATTATATTCAATAATGTTCCACAACATGGGCAAATTACAGTTCCATAATTAGTCATCTTCTAAAAGCCCCGTTCTTCGTATCATATCTTCCCATGAAATAGATGAAGGATATTTCCACCATTCATTATCATAGATGTCATCTGTTCTGCTATTGTCTTTATAAATCCATTCGGACTTAGCTGTACTACTACCACTACTATAAGTTACTCGCCTATCATTACAATACAGACAAAAGGATTGTGTAGGACTATAAACTCTATGACATTTGGGACATTCCCATCCCTGTTGAATAAAACCATAATCAGGATTATACATAATATTCACCTCATAACGGTATAAGTAAGATACCGCAATCAATCATTAGTGCGGCGAACACAATACTTAAAGTACTCCATGTCCACCTATCTTGTTCTAAAAAATAAAGAAAACTAAATATACCACCGGCGACAAAGCACCAAGCAACTATATCAAGAATCATCTTTTACTTCTCCTTCTCCTTCATAATTTTTATCATATTCTATTTCATTTGCATGTTTACATAGTGGACAATATACTAAATTAGCACCATAAATATCACTCTTTTGTATATTAGCTAAAACAGCACCACAGCCTTGACATATAATCATAATGCCAGGGTATTTTTGAGATAAAACTTCCATACTATGCGCGGCCTCCTGGCCAGCTACCATCATGGGTAGAATCATAAATTACAAAGAATATGATAAACAAACATAAAACCAAACTAATAGACATCTACTATATCATCCTCATTACAAAAACTGTCTTCCATTACATCGTAATGCCAGCCATCTTCGCCCTCTGATCGCCATTCGCACCAGCCACTGTACCGCCCAACTTCATCAGGAATATAATCACTAATAAAATAAGGACAGTCGCGGCAAAAGCGAATATTAACAGGAGTGGAATGCGCGAAAAGATACATACTTTCTATCTCACTTACTAATTCGCGCACATCATCTTCACTATAATATTTCATCTTTTATCTTATCCTCATTACAGAAATCTGTGTCATCTACACGGACATAGTAAGGTACGTGTTCATCTGAAAAACGAAGGCACCGACCGTGAATAATACCTGGGTCTGGTTGTATTCCATTTATATCAAATAACGGGCAATCGCGGCAGAAACGAACCTTAATATTTGCGGGAACAGTTTTATCTTCTGTGAGATAAGGTTCGGTTTCATCTATAATATCTAAAATTTTATTTAAACGAGTATCTTTAAGATACTGTTCAAGAATTTCACGGCTATAATATGTCATTATTCATACCTATCCATTTCTTTATTAATCTTTTCTAGTAACTCAGTAAGCATATTTTTCATTCCTAATAAAGTGGGATAATTTGTATGCTTAAACCACTCTGTATTGTTAAAGCATTCTTTAAAGAGATAATAAATACAAGATTCATGTTTGTTCATGTATCAATGGCTCCTTTCATCCGCGTTGTGTAGAATAAGAACTTTCTTCCATAGTTCTTCACCCAAACGCTTTTCCCACGTAGGCGCAGACTGTGAATCGTAGGGACACATATGATAGTTAACTAATTGAATAGATTCTATTGACGCGCCCATATTCATAGCTAAGAATGCTCCATAGTTGTGATGAGAGTAGTAGTGCGCTACTCCATTATCATCATAGGAACGAGTATAAGCCTTACCAATATCATGCAGACAAGCTGCTATACCGATATTAATCCACTCTTTATCGGATAAATGAGAGGCATTGATATTTTTTACGCAAGCATTCAAATGATCGTATAAAGTATGGGTATGATGCGGATTATCTTGCGAACCTACCGCGCGCACGTCATCCCATATTCTCTTTGAAAGTTCCTTTGCATCGTATTCTGCGGGAGTAACAATTTCAATTACATCCCATCCCTCGTTATAAACGGGCATCTGGAAAGAGCGTATCTGCCGCTCAAATAGCCAATCGGGCACCTGGCGCTCGCGCTTCTTATTCCACTCCTTACAAATGGAAAGAGGAGTATTAAATACGACGGCACGGCACTTAACATCAGGAAAACGGCGCTTAATTTGATTCAGAATATGGATACGATATTTCATGCCCAAATTGGTGGCGCAATATACTACAGACTGATTGCGAGAAAGAGCTTCTACCGTGCGCCGATACATCAAATTAAAAACCTTATCAGGGTTCTGTTGATCAGTTTCAGAGCCCCATAATTCCTTGCGGATAAGGTCACTATCCAGTACACAATAACCTTCCTGTGCATTAGCCCAAGTAGACTTGCCAGCGGCAGCGATAGAAACAGTCATAACAAATTCAGTCATTTATCTCCACATGCTCCTTTCTGTATAAAACGTGCATTCTGCTTAAAAATCTTACGCTTGGATTTTGGGACATCAGCGATAAACCAAAGCGAACGAGTAGTAACCAAATGATTATCTTCAAACATTATAGCATAAAAACGTCCGCCCATACCACGAGGTTCATCCTTATCAGAGCCAATCTGATAGAGTTTATTATTTGTAACAAAATATTCATGCTGTCCAGGCACTACATATCTGGCCGCGAGTAAATCCCACCTATGAATGGACCAACAATCTCCTTTGTAGCACGTATAAGTATTGGGCCCCACACAATAATATGGCTCGTTTTCCTTAAATTCGCGGCCGCAAACGCAACAAAATTTGCTCATAATGAATTATCCCCTTTCTCTTTACTATAATTATTATAGCAAAATTTATATGAAAAGTCAAATAAAAAAAGAGTAGGATTTCTCCTACTCATTCGTTACATTTCTCTTATTTAGCTTAATCCAGTTAATTAAACCAATTACAGCCATAATTAAATAAATAGACTTTTTAGTAAGATATACAGGGTCAAAGTGCTGAATATACATAGCAACCGCTACAATATCAGTAATAATCCACCATACATACTGCTCACGGAAACGAAATAGTTCAAGAACAACTGCGATGATACCAATTGCCAAAGTCGCAGCATCAAGCCAAGCTACATTACCGCCAATCTTTACTAGAATAGCATGATAAATAACTGTACCTGCAATAATTGCACCAGTAACAAGAGCATTTTGCCACCAAGTCATCTTTCTACTCTTAGTAAGCTCGCTCTGCTGTTCATCACGATGCCGCGCCCAATACCACCAAGAAATAATATTCATTGGAGCATAGAAGAAAATTTCAAGGAACATTGTACCATAAATCTTCCAATACCAAAGGTAAATAATATAAACAAAAGTGTTAACGCAAGCAAATGCAAAATTGGAAATACTTGCCTTTGCGCACAAGAAAACACAAAATACACCAGCAATAGCACTAATGAAATTAATAACTGTAAGCCAAGGTGGATTCATGCTTCCTGTTGAGTTTATAAAGCCGATAACCATCGCACGTGCTGCGATAAAAATCATAATCGCAGCCATTAACCATTCGTACCACTTCATCGCAGCAAGCGACTTCTTCAAATTTTCAATCTTCATAATTAATATTTTCCTTTCTTAAAATTCACAAAACCATTTTCTTGCTTCTTTTTCTGTCATATTCCGAAGCATAGTTGCGCTGATAGGGTAATTTTCTCTTGGTGGGTCTACTAATACATGTTCGGCCCAAGGATATGCCCGTTTAAAGTAATTATCATAAGCAATCTCACTACTGAAAACCGCGTCTAGTTTGCCACATACATTGAGTACAAGAGGAGTTTCTGCGTCCCAATCTTCTTGGCCATCAATAGTTTTACAATTCGTGACATCAATAAAAACAGGTATCACATGGCTAAATTTAGAACAAACACGATAGACTTCTTCTTTACGGGCTTCTACATTAAGATACTTTCTATCAAGAGTAGTATCATTACGAAGAATCTCTAATTCTTGGTCGCCGCCATAAAACAAGATGCAATAAACTTTATCGCATAAAAGTGACGCAACATTTAAACAAAAGAAATGACCTTTATGAAATGGTATAAATTTTCCACCATACATACCAACTTTGTAATGATGATTACACTGAAAAGCATCTTCCCATTTAATCAAAATATCCTCTCCTTTCTTATATATATCATATCAGAAATTGGAGATTTTGTCAAATATTTTTAGAGTCCAAATCCTGAATAGGTAAAACCTGAAGACGTAATACTTGTTTCTTCGTGTTTAGATGGTTCTGTATTAACTTCATAAATAAGTAAGCCACAAGCACAATGCTCGGTTGCCGCCCATTTTATATCAATAATATCTTCTCGTTCAATTTTATATTTATTGATTAGATATTCAAGTCCAGCGGCATTATCAAAATATTTTACTCTAATCATTTTGTCCTCCAATTAAGTTAATAATTATTTCTGGATATACTTCATAAACACTTATATAATAATATTGTGGTTTATAATCAGCATAAGAAACTGTATTCTTTTGATAATAAATTTTTATTTGACTTCCATCATCTATTGTTAGCCAAATATATTTTACATTATTATAACGTGGTTCAAGTCTATATTCTTGGCCTGGCGCGATAGTAAATAAATCTTTGTTTGCTTGCTCAGAAGAAAATTCAATATAAGCACCATAATCACCTATAACAATCCTATCGTAGCCATTGCAAATTAAAGATCCATTTAAACTATAAAGTGATTTTGTTTTATCAAACGAAAGTAAAAACGCAGGAATAGTATTTGCATAAATATTTTGTGCGATATTACTTAATTTATTAGATAACTTTTTATATTTATATTTATTACTTAATTCATCACTCAAGAATTTCATCGTTTTGCTCCTTATAATTCTCTAACAGCACAACTTCATAATTAGAGAAAAAATAACCACAAAACCAGCAGGTGTCTTTAATCTCCTGCTGTTTCATGCGGCAGTTGCCGCAAATGTAACCTGTCGGCTTTTTTACTAAATGTGTAAACATAATCTTCTATAATAAGAATTGCACGTGTAATCGCAATTTCTTTCTCCTTATTTGGAATTGTTATATCTGTTATCGTATATTTATTCATAATTCTTATTCGCGCAATTACAATGATACTGTTCTTGTGGTGCGGGCACAAGATGTAAACGCTCCTTATAATCAGTGGCCACCTTCATTACATACATTAACCATTCCCAAGGATTTTCTCTTACAGCAACAAGATTTAAAATACGATTATTCGCGCACTCCATGATGTCAAGAAGTTCACTATAATCGGCTTCTTCAATATAGTTTTTAATATTCTTGTTCATCATCATTTTCCTCATAAGTTAAGTAAGTAGTTGTCGCACCATCAGCAGAAACAAAGTTTTTTTCATAGGCAATTGTATCTGCGCTATCAATTATATTTTGCGCTTTTTGTAGTATCGCATATGCAAAATCAAAAATATGGTCAGGGTCATATTGTTCACTCTTATTATTAAGCCAAGTAAATCCATATTCTATCATAGTGTCATGAATCATATTTTCATAATCAAGCGATTCAGCAAATAAATCACAATCGCGGCGATAAATTAACTCTTCATTCATCGTCAACCTCCGGATAATGGTGAGCCACCTCAATACTATGACCGCACTTATCACAAGTATACATATAATCAGTATAATGATTATGGCCAATAGCCTGCTGAAATTTGTAATGTCCGCCGCAATTAGAACAAATACCATTATTCCATATTGTACTACTGGCACAAGAACGCACAATAAATAATACAATTAAAAGAATAATAGCAATAGCAAGAAATTCCCAGTCAAAGGATTTTGAATATTCTCTTCTATAATATGACATTATTCCTCCACAGGCTCATAAGTCTCTTCAAATACATCACGACGACAAGGATATAGTTCTCCCTTTGGTCCGCGAATAATATAACTACCCCAAGGGCAAAGCATTTGTCCTTCAAGTGTTTGGATCATAAATCCTCGATTTTCAATAAAATCAAATAGGACTTCTACTCTATACATAGCCTCACGCAACCAATCAGGCACTTCACTGTGCAACCAATTTTCAACAGTATCCCAATCTCCATTGGCTGGAATTTGAATTGCTTCAACTGGAATAGGCTTCTTTACATATCGCATTTCTTTTTCCACCACCTTAATTCCCATTCATCTGGGTCTTTTGTATTCCACTCTTCTTCGGCTTCTCCTTCTTCCCATCCAGAAGCGGTGTGGCCGCAAGTTAGACATTCAATAAATTTTTCAGTTTTTTCAGTAAACCACATTACGCCAAATTCATCACGGCGTGCTAATCCTTCTTCAAAATGACGCATATGATTTTTGCCGCAAAGCGGGCAATTCCGTAATGTCATTAATAATCTCCTCCAAAACCAGCTATGTTATGATGCCATCTATCTTCATCATCATAATCATCTGGATAAGTCATTGTCCACTTTGAACCTGCATTTCCTACATCTATCCAAGGGCACCATTCTGGCCGTGGCAAATTCATCCATTCTTGTTGAATATTTTTATTCTCGTTATATTTGGTCAAAGTAGTTTGATAAATAGTCATATAATTACCGTGGCATATACGGAACATATATATTTCATTCTTATCATTAGGTATGTCATAAGTGCCCATACAAGGGCATTCAAGACAACTCTTTGGCATTTCTCTGTTTAACGCTATCATTATGGTTCCCTCACATACGCTTTCGCGCGCATAATATAGCAATTACTTACTTCATCATAATAAAAATCATAATAAAGTAAATTATATTTAAGCATAAAATCTGCTACTTGATGACAGAGATTATGTTTAATTGCTTCTAGTCTATCGGAATCTGGTTTTCCATATTGTGCATCAATAGCAAACTCTACTGATATAGGAAATAATTGCTTTTCTGTGCGGCAAAATTCAATTTTCTTTTGTTCTACAAGTTCATTTTGTGTGTAGCCGCCAAGCCATTTGATAATCTTATTCTTGATATTCATAATTTACTCCATAAATGGCGATAGTAGGTTTTCCATCTATAGTAATATAGTAAGGAGATAGACCCGAGCGATAAGTATTATTACCAATGCTTAAATAAACAATTTTTGTGTCTTTATCATACATGAGGCAAACAACACCATGAAATCCTTTATCTTCACCTAATATTACAAATCTGCCATAAAGGTCTGTCTTGCTGCCATCGGTATAGGTTTTGTGAGAACAGCCACATAGTAACATTCCTGTAAGAATAATCAGAATTAAAATTGAAATTATCTTTTTCATACTATCACCAAAGTAAATACATTAAATAATCCGGTTCCAAACCTAGATAAAGTGCTACAATATCTTCACATTCTTGATAATTACCGCGGGCGGCCGCGCCAAAAACCTCTTCCTTACATTCTTCTACGAGGTTTTCTGCTTCAAGTTGTGAAATGCCGTCTCGCCGCATAAGGATTTCTACGATTTCATTCATTACTTTTGTTCTCCCACATTCTTAGGCCGCACCGCGGACAGAAATCATAATGAATACTAATATACTTATCCACAGCACAATTACAATTACTACAAACTGCCATATTATTCATAACCTGCCATTCTGCTTCTCCACCAGTTGAATTATATGCGCGGCGGAAACCAGCATAGTAGGCTTGACGCACAGTAGTATTATCAGGTTCGCAAACATCTTTTTTAAAATATTTTTCACATGCTCTATTCATTCTACTTTATCCTTCTTCTTTTTAATGGTATTGAGAAATTCTTTTACATATTCTTCATCGTAGTGTGTAAGATGAATAGTCGCAATACAATTTTCACAATAATATGACATACACTTCATATTTGATACTTCTTTTAGTATCATGCGGCCACCGCAATATGGGCACTCAACATTAAAATTATTCATCCTCTTCCGTTCCAATCTTGGTTGTTCCCATTTCTGCCATAATGTAAGAGGCCAGAGTGCGCGCACGCATATTCATCAGATAGTCGCTACCATCCTTTACCTTTTCATCTAGTCGCGCATATAGGTAAGAACGCACGATAGGCATGTAAGTATTAGCATACATAGCAAAATCACGACGCTCTCCCATTGCTCCGATAACGCTACGCACTACCTTAAACGCAGTCTCGCATACTCCAATGTAGTAGCGAATACGCTGAACCACATCATCAGTAAAGTCTTTAAACTCCGGATAGTAAGCAATGAAATCATCAAGAGTTCCCTGCTGATACATTTCTACTACGCGCAGAACAGTCAGCGGGCCATTACCACGCATCTTGTGGAGAGCAAGATATTCATCGCCCTTAATCTTAATGCGGTTGAAGTGTGCATCGCAGACAACATAACCCTCTTCATCATCGCCCATTGCGTGCGCGGCCGCAACACACTCAGAAAGAGAATGATGGGGGTATACTTCCGGGTAGAGTAGACCATCAAGTTCCAGACCTTCGCTATCTTCGGTATCATCTAAAATGTTACGCCGGCCAAGATACCAAAGATTGATACCCTCATAGCGCACAACAATGCGGTTATAGGGAGAAGTAAGTTCAAACATATAGGTATAGTCGCGGTCAAGCATCTTCAAAAAGTTAGGAATACGATCAATTACATTCTGAACCAAATCACCATAGGTAGTATCACCACATTCAGCCTTGAACGCATCAATGGTTCCATTGGTAGAAATTACCCAACCGTCATAATCCCACCAAATCTTAATCAGGGAACCGTCCACCTTCTGCTGAACGGACGCAGTATCCCAATCAATGGCGTGAACCGCAGAATACTGCTCACCATAGTTAAAGAACTTATCAAACGGATGGCAAACGCAAACCCAGTAACCCTCTTCATTCTGACGGAAAATAGAACCACGCGCTTCCTGGACTTCACGTAAACTCATATCAGACATAATCTGATTATACTTCAACAAAAAATACTGGATACCATCAATTTCATCAGAACGAATATCCAAATAGTAAGGTTCAGCCGCGAGTAGAGTCTTCCAGTCGGGGTGGGTATTCATGAAATTCAACAGCTCCATTTTTAGGATTCTCCTTTTTCCTTTCCTTTATATAATTATTATAACAGAAATCTAATGAAATGTCAATTTTTTTATTAGTGGAATCTTGTCGGTCCCAAAATTCATTCCACCATTTCCAAAATTCACTATCAATAGGATATTCATTTGTCAAGCCAACTCACCTCGTAGTAATTACACCCTTCTCCATTCTACTATTCTTCCTCCGCAACATGATTCAGTTTCAAATCCTAAATCTTGTTCTAGCCATTCAAGTGTATCTGTTGAAACGTTATCAATAAAAGTTTGAAACTTTCCTTGATTTGCGGCCTCATGTATTCGCCGCATAACAATAGGGCGCTCTACTGATGCTATTGCTTCCATTGCGATTTCGTTGGCTTTTGCCGCGCAAATTTCATCTTGATTTGTAATAGTATCAAGTTCTTGTAGTATATTAGTTAATTCACCAACCATAGACTACCTCCATTTTTCTTTATTATAACACGAAATTTCGGGAAAGTCAAATACCCAGCTCATTTCCAAACCTTCATTCCCAAATGAAAATGAAATTTCGTGGCTTTCCAACTTTTTCGCGTAGCGAAAAAGTTGGAACCAAGCCACGAGCCGGAGCGCTTTGCGCGACGGCCAAGTAATGGGAAACTTCAAATTGAAATTGCGGCGGGCAGGTTTAGGGGAAATTAAAAATGAAATTCCAAGGGTATAATTTCAGGACAAATGAAAATGAAATTCCAAAATGAAATTATGGGATAAAATGAAATTGAAATTCCAGCCGCAAGTTTTAGGGAAAATGAAAATGAAATTCCAATTCTAAAAATGAAATTGAAATGAAAATAAAATTACAGTTATACGTTATCCCATCGAACAATATTCCTACAATCTTCTGTATAGGTAATTTCAAATCCATATTCAATTAACTTATCCATATATTGCCATTCACGCGGTTCTAGTTCATAGAAATCATATCCATTATATGCAGCACATTCAATATGATGTTGAAGTTTTTGCCAAGTAGAAATTCCGTTATGATGGTATTGTTTGGTGATGTAGGCCATTGTATAAGCGTTGAAAGACATAATTATTTACTCCTTTTTTCTTTTATTATACTATGGATTACACGAATTGTCAAGTTTGAATAAAGTTATTTATACAAATTATACAAAGCTGCGAACTTGGAATAAAACGAAAGTAGGTGAGTTTCCAGAATGGTACATCCTAGTAAACAAAAGAAAGGAAAGAAAATAATTTAATGTAATAAGTAAGGAGTAGGATAGGGCGAATGGTAGGGCACGAAAAATTTGGTAGGGAAAATTTCGGTAGGGTAGTGTAGGATAGGGTAAAGTGGTAGGTAGAATAGATGGGAGTGCGCCTAATTTCTACTCTTGTCAAGTATTTGACTTTTAAAATTAAAAAATAGTGGTTGCCTTATTTTCAAGCAAATACTACCATTTGAAGGCTTGAAATCGTAAGCATTCCTTATTGTTAAGTATTTAACAAATATGCAAATTTCGGTAGGGTAGGAATATAGAAAAAAATTTTGTCCGGGGGTGTAGTATAGACCCCCGGACACTTTTTTTTTTCATATTTTAGCAAATTGATTAAAATTCTACTTTCTCTTTTATTATATGTCCATAATAAATTCCAGTACCTTGTTGACTTATATCATAATATGGCTCCAAGTCTCTCTTTAATGAAGTCCATTTACGTGGGTATTGCATAATTTGTATTAGTTCTTCTTTATCTTGTTTAGTTAATTTCCGGTTTAAATATTCTTGTGGTACAACCCATTTCTGGTTTGATATTTCAGTGAGTAATTTGTTACGTCGCATTTCTCTTTTCTCATTTTCCGCAGCTTGACTATCATAGTTATATTGTATTTGCCAGTCTCCACGCTTTCTTCCCGGGAATTGAATTTGAATATCTTTGTTCCCGCTATGTACTATTACAATTTGTACATTATCATCTACTAGGTTCCAACCAGTAGCATAAGCTTCAGTAGCTATAATATCATCTATATTATCTGGGTAATTATGTTGATATTGAAGATGCTGTATGGTGGCTAATTGAGTAGATGAAAGTTGTTTGCTAGAACGACGTGACCATAGGCACATAACATTACGATTAGTTTTTTCTTGGATTTCGCGCGCGAACTGCTCTGCCAACTCTATGGTAGGTGCGAAGATTAAACGTTTGACGTCAGGATTAGAAGCCAATAGAGTATGAACATTGGTATATGAGTATTTTTGGAATACTTCATAAGCCATTAACTGTTCTTGGATTTGAATTTCATTGATATAATTTTTAAGCCGTGGCCATTTTTCTAGATTGTCTGCGGTTGCGGTTAAACCAAACCACCAAATGCCTTGCAGCTCTGCCCAATGGAAAAGCGTATCAATAGCTATATAAGAGAGTGACTCGTGCGCGAGTAGTAAGCAGATTACTTCTTTATCGCTCTCTGGGTTGCGCTTCCAAATGTTAGCTTCGTCTATTCTTACATATTTGACTAAATTATGAATTTCATCGCATGCAACGTAATCAAACATACTGGCTGAGATTTCACCACGTTTAATCATTGCGGCAAATTTTTGGTAATTGAGAATGTAGGGTTTATCCAGTTTTTCACCCCACATTTGGCATTCATCAAGTGCTATCTTTTCTTCTTCTCCCATCGTTGTGTCAATAAGAATGAGACAGCGCTGTGGCGGAATATTTAGCTGTTCAGGAATGGTATGGACGGCGGCAGTTGTTTTGCCTTGCCCAGTTTGTGCTACTATGAGATTAAGACGGCCGCGTTGATAACATGGTCGTTCTTTTGTAAGGGCATCTGATAGGTGTAAGCCTTCTTTCATATTTAGCCTCCTTTTATTTTTATTTTATTTTCAAAATAAAAGTATTTAAAAATATTTTAAATTATTTTAAATTATTCTTTTAAATAAAATAAAATTTTTTAAAATAAAAAAATAATTATTTATTTGACAAAATAAATAATTCGTGTTATACTAAAATGGGAAATATTTTTTTCTCCAGCTTATTGACAGAAATTTTTTTTCTGCGGGGTGGGTGGTAAATTTTGTCAGCTTTTTACTACTTAACTTCCAGCTTTCTATTATTTGACTTCCAGCTTTCCAGCTCCTTGAGTTCCAGCTCCCAGCTCTTGACTTACTAAAATTTTTAAGCAGCCTCTTCTCTCCTCTCTGTAAATATTATAGCATAATTTTATAACGAAGTCAAATGGTAGGTTTCGCGCGCTACCACTTTACCGTACTACTATGCTAAAGTGCTACTATGGTAGTGCGGTGATATGCTACTATGGTAGCATACTAAAGTGATGAAGTATTGTTGACTTTTTGTAAATTAGAATGTACGTACAATCTAGTTTACATAGGTTTAACTTGACTTCCTTTGATTTGTATGTTATACTGTATACATCAAATGAAGGGAGAACAACAATGAGAATTGAAAAACGTTTCGTAACTCGGCAGTTTTATATTTATGGCGGCTGGACGTGGAATATTTGGGATAAAAAAGAATGTAAGTGGTTAACTGCTTTGGGTTTCGCTGGACGTGAAGATGCTTTGATGCAAGCAGATAAGATGAATAAAAAAGAAAGGGAAAACAGAGAATGATTCAACGCTATCAAGTAGCAGATAAAAATATGCAAGCGCTGTGTTTAGCGGCTTGCACGGCAAAAGGCTTTATTTGGAATATGTTTTTCGGATGGCGGCGGACATGGCTTGATGGAGATATTGAGGTAATGGAATTTCTCTTGCCGCCGCGTTTGTATAATGATTTACTTTGGGATTACCGTTATTATTTTCCTAACTCATAGAGTTAGGAATTTATTTTAAGACTGCGTAAATTAGATAGTACGTACTATATAGTTTACATAGTTTTAACTTGACAGAATACAATTTATAGTATATAATAAATACATCAAGAAGCGAAGGGAAACGCTCAATAACCAGAAAGGGAAAAAGAATGTTTAAGTATGAAATTGAGATTGCCGCCGCGAATGAGAAGTATTTGGAATGTTTGAAGGAAAAGAAGTTTAATGATTCTGGCGTAGATTTTTGGTGGGCAAAAGTATCCGCTTTTGGCATGAGCGGCAATGGAAATAATCTTTCTGTTAATACCGCAATTGCCATTAAAAAGTATTATGTATGGGATGATTTGAAGGGCTATGTTCGTGTAAGAAAAGCAAAGGGAACATTTGGCGTTGACCGCAGTGACCGAGACAAGTTTGAACGCAATAATATTATTTATCCTCATGCGCCTGGTCTTTATATGATTTGTCAGACTTTCTTTAATCCTATTACTGATGAGAAGTTTTATTGGGTTAAGGTTGGAGAAGCGGCTGACTTGAATCGGCGCAGAAAGGACTATAATACTACTACTGCTATGATTTGGGATGTTGGTTTTTATCTGGAAAAAGATTTGACTGAATCCGGATGCCATGAGAAGTTGAAGGAGATTTGTCTCCATCGTCATGCGGATGAATGGTTTTCTGTTCCGTATGAAGATTATATGAAGATTTGTGACATGGGTTTTGACTGGTTCAAAGAGGCGTAAGCCTCTTTTTTTAATTATGTGTAAATTAAATTGTACGTGCAGTTTATTTAATATAAAATTAAAATAAGTTGGAATATTAATTCCAACTTATCTCAAGTACATACCCAGGAAATGTGCCACACCAATATTGACGGTAATCTTTGCTTTTTTTAGTAACCTTATATCCATGTGCGGTTAAATAATCAATCATTACATCAGGAATAATTTCTTCTGATGAGCCATAGAAAGAGGGGTCACCATTTGCATAAGTTTCCTTAGCGCGTTTAATTATTCGCGCAACACCATTGTTATCTGTGTTTGTGAACCAAGGCATTTCAGTTGTATTCCTTACTGTATTCAAGCCATTTTTAATAGCTTGTTTAATATATTCCGCTACGGTAGATTCACAATACGCAATGGTTTGAATCGCTACTTCGGCAATATATTTTTGCCGCTGTTCTTCCTTGATTTGATTTTCTTTGGCGATGCGCTCTTTTGATTCTTCGGTGGCATAAGTCGCTTCAATTGCAGTCATCAGCATATTGTTTTCCTTTCTGCGTTTACGATGTTCGCCTCATCTGTTGTATTTATTATAATCTATTATAGTTAAAAAGTCAAGTTAAATATGTGTAAAATAGACTGCACGTACAATCTATTTAACATTGCCTTAAAGAAAAGAGGACTTTACGTCCTCTTAACATCCATCCAACAATTCCGTCTAATTCCTTTTCCGTGCGGCATTGCCTTATGGCTGGAAAAACACCGCCGCATGATTTCGGTTTCAATCAGAACGTCGTCAAGTCCTTTGTGTTCTTCTTCATATTCGGGATTGAGAATCAGATAACGATAAACATTTTCCGCGCTGGTGCTGATGTTGCGCCCACGGTTGCTAATGAAATTGTTTTCCTCGCAAAAATCTTTGTATGTTTTGCGCTGGCAAATGGTTTGACAAGCCATATTCCAGATACAAACAAAGTTTGTACCATAGGGGAAGAAATAGCGCACGCGGGATTTTGTTAGCCATCTGATAGTAGTGTTAAGCGCGTTCCGGTCAAAGTGCGCATTGTAGGCGGCTACGTCTTTAATGTTGTATTTCTCCATCAAATTGAGGATGAAACGTCGCGCAAACATGAAATTAACCATTTCGCGCTTGCCCTCGCGAATGTCGGCGGCATATTCGGGAATCTTGTCTGCATAGTAGGCCGTTCGCATTAGTTCGCGTTCGTGAATGTAGATGTCCCGAATCACGAACGAAAACGTTTCATAAATGCGGCCTTGCTTGTCTACGATTGCGCCGCCGATGTCATAGACAAAAGGCTGTTCCAGTCCGTTTGTGGTTTCAGTGTCAAGAGCTAGATAGTAATGAATCCGATTATCAATCATGTGGGGTGTTCCTCTCTTTCATTTGATGTATATAGTATAGCACAAAAACGCACAGATTGCAAGTTAAGTGTATGTTAATTAGGGTGAACGTGCAATATAATTTATTAAAAATTAACTTGACTATATAAATAAAATGTGCTATTATATACATAACAAACGAAAGAGGTAATATTAAATGAAGATTTCTTAT
>Ga0247609_10000367_pt1 | contig 64924 bp, 69 predicted proteins | sample 172DNAGHGlowgp2_FD_193487 | JGI IMG/M metagenome (GOLD analysis project Ga0247609, IMG submission 193487) | Sheep rumen microbial communities from Palmerston North, Manawatu-Wanganui, New Zealand - 1728 DNA GHGlow gp2 | ecosystem: Host-associated > Mammals > Digestive system > Stomach > Rumen ...
ACATACAGATACTGAACTTTTGATAAAATTTGAACCAGAGGAAAGAGGATGGTACATTGAATTTGAACAGTCGTTTGACAACTGTGAAGACTGGGAAAGCAGAGGTTATGAGAGTTATAGCGATTGTGATTGTCAAAACAATCAAATTTGCCCTCCAGAACCAGACTGCACCGACTGTAACAACTGGTCTGAATGCGGATATGAGAGTTACGATGACTGCCGTTGCCAACAGTACGGTGAATGTCCAGAACCGCCCGTTCCTGTCGTGCCTCATTTGAAGATAGTGGAAACGTTGAAAGATATTCTTGAAGGTATGGTTTCCGACACGGATTGCGCATTGCAAAGCTGGCAATACAACAGATTGTCAAAAGCCAATGTCAGACTTGACACAAAAATGCCCTCTCCGACCGCTCTTTTCGTCCAAATTCAAGACTTCAAGGTTGAGATGACCAGATTTACCAAAAAAGAATTATCGCACGTTTTAGTGACGTTTCTGGACAAACAGACGAAACTTGACGATGAAGGGCTGAACGAAGATGCCATAATAGCCAATATGTCAGACTTGGCGATAGACTTCATATTGAGGGTGAAAGATGAAAAGAGTTTGAAAATCACAAACGATGTAATCAATTTGAAATCAGTGTTTTATCAATCGGATTCCAACCGCACTGGCGTAACGGTTGAATTGGATATAGAAACACTTCCAACTTGTATAATGAAATAAACACCGACACCGTGGATATAACGAAGACCACTACGATAGAAGAAGTAGCACCGTTTCTGAAACCAGAGCATATCGAAGCGTTGTTGGAGAAATGCGACACCGTTGCGCTGACGAAGCCGATTATAGGTTTCACGGTTGGCGAGTTTCTTGAGGCAACTGACGAGAAATACATTATGACGTTTTTCAAAGACCCGAAAGAGCTTGTCACAACAGCCGTTGGCCGTCTAAAACAGTTCAAAAAGGAAATGGAGCAGATACAGATGTTGCTCAAACAGAACGAGATAAAGCTAACACCAGAGGAACAGCAAGCCCAGAAGGGTGTTGTTTTCCCGTCATTCCAAGAGTGCGTGCTGGTTGAGACTATGGAATGGTTTGGTCTCCATAACCTCAACGATGCGGAAGACATACCGTTGTCGAATTATCTGGTTATGAAGCGCAAAAAGAACGCCGATGCCCTTTTTGAACGCCGTTTGAACGAAATATACGCCAATAAATCAAAGACAAAGAACAAGTGATGGAAACACATATAGACGAATTGAACAAGGTACTGGAAGACTGGGGAAACAGAGTTGTTGTCAGAATCCAAGAGAATCTGGACAACACGGGGACTACGGCCAGCGGCAAGACGAAGAAAAGTCTTGAAACGGTTGTGGATATGGGCGAGCTTACCATATACGGAAGACAGTATTTCAGAGGAGTTGAGGAGGGAAGGCCAGCTGGAGGCATACCTTACAGATTCCCAGACATAATCTACCAATGGGCGAAGGACAAAGGCATCGTTGACACTTTCGGCAACACCGAGAAAGAGAAACGCCAAGTTTCGGCTGCAATCGCCTATTTCATCAAAAACCACGGAACGAAATTGTACAGAGACGGAGGAAGACAAGACATTTACAGCGATGTAATCAATGAAATGCTTCCAGAATTGCAGGAAGGTATAGGTGTTATGGTCACGGAAACACTTGTCAAGAACCTCTGAACATAAAGAACTTTACACGACACAACAACAAATAGATGGAGTGCAAACTACTCCGTCTATTTTAGTAAATAACATAACATAAACACTATACAATGGGATTGAGCGACAAAGAAAAGGACGTTGTTCTGCATATAGAGACGAACTATGCCGAGACAATCAAGGAAATAGAGAAACTGACCAAAGATTTAGCCCAGCTTGATGTGGAGATGGGCAAGGTCAGACAAGACCAGAAAGACGGCAAAAAGACCACGGAAGAAGCTAACAGGGCATTGGAGGCACTGGAAGCCGAATACCGTAATGTCCAGTCGGAGATAAGAGCCAACAGAAAGGAACTCCAGAACGGAGCGAAGGCGTACAAAGAAGCCGAAGGAAGCATAAAACAGATGAGGATGGAGCTTTCAAATATGCGTAAGTCCTATGAATCAATGGGAAAAGCGGAAAGGGAGAGCGACATTGGAAAGGCGTTGTTGAAGAATATAGCCGACACGACAGACGAGCTTAAAAAACTGGAGAAACAGCAAGGCGATTACAGAAGGGAAGTCGGACACTATGAGAACGCATTAAACAATTTAGACCCGAAACTTGCACTTATCGTCAAAGAGTTCAAAAACCTCTCTGGCGGCACTATGAATTTCAGCACGGCGATGAAAAACGCCGTACCGATGTTGAAGTCATTCGGAAAAGAATTGTGGATGTTGGCAAAGAACCCGTTTGTCATAACGATAACAACGATTATAGTTCTGATGAAACAGGTTGCCGACCAGTTCAGAAAGAGCGATGACGCTATAACCGCCCTCCAACAACTGTTTGCATCGTTCCAACCGATACTTGACGTGTTTGTCGGAACTCTTGACGCTGTTGTGAAGGTTCTTACGAAAGTCATAAGCGGTTTCACCAGTGCCGTGACAGCTGTTATGTCGCTTATACCAGCGTTCAAGGAAAGTTCAGAAGCGGCGCAGGAGTATGTGAGGGCTATGGATGACCTTGAGGAAAAGGAACGCAAATACAGCGTGCAGACGGCCAAGAACAACATTGAGATTGCAAGGGCGAGGAACAAAGCGGCCAGAGCGGATATGTACAGTGTTGAAGAACGCAGGGATGCAACAAAAGAAGCCATCAGACTTGAAAAAGAGAATCTGCAAATGAATCTTGAGGTTGCAGCTGAAAAACTGCGTCTTGCCGAACAGGATGCTGCCAGAAGACACGACACATCTGACGAAACAAAGAACAATATAGCCGAACTTAAAAGAGCTTATTTTCAAGCGATTGCCGACACGGAAGCTGGTATGAGACGTTTGAACAGCCAGATGGCTAAATTCAATGCCGACATAAGGAAGGACACGATAAACACTTGGAAAACCATTATCGGCAACAGTGCCTTCACAACAGCCGAATGGAAGAAAGCGGATGCTGAATACAAGAAGATGGCCGATGCCCTTGAGAAAAAGGCCAAAACGTGGTTTAAGATGGCAGCAGATTCAGCCGCAGCTGGTGACGAAGCGTTAGCTGAACAACAAAAAACACAAGCAGAGCAATACCAAAAAGAAGCGGAAGACGAAAGACGCAACCAGAGGACAGAACACAAGAAATACCTTGATGCCTTGAAGAACCTCTCCGAATCCTATTACAGCAACCAATTGTCAGCAAGAAGGGCGTATGAGGACGCTGTACTTGAAATGATGGATGATTCACTTGAGAAACAGTTGCAATCCATTGAAAACCAATACAAAAGAGAGATTGAAGACCTTGAACACAAATTGAAAACGGAAGAGCATCTGACGGTTGAGGCGAGGGATTACATAAACAAGTTGATAGTCGAAAAACAGAAACAATACGACAGACAGAGGACTTTGACAGAAGCCGCATACTGGAGCAATGTCCGTGAACAGGCGAGGGAGGCGATAAACGAGATTGTTTCAATGAACACGAAGATACTCAACGCAGACCCTAACAGGTATGTGGGTTCATTTGCCGCAGCTATGGTGCAGGAAATGAGAGGCGTGACAGACGAACTTGAGACAACATCCAATATGCTTCTTGACAAGTTCAAATCCCAATACGCGGCTTTGCGCACGACCATCGAAAGAACGTTGTCAAACGGTGCTAAAGGTATGAGTGACAATGTGGTGAAGATGTTTTCAGCTATCGTGAACGAAACAGACGAGTTTTCAAACAACGCCACCAAATCACTTGATTCCTTTATGCTGGCTTTTGAAACTATGCAACAGCGTATAGCTATGACCCCAGAGGAGTTCAACGAGATGAAGGAAGTGGTCAAACCTATGCTCGACAATATCTTTGACTATTACAAGGTGCTTGCCGATATGCCTTCCCGCTATATGGAGTATATGAGCAACCTTATGTTCAACAAAATGAAAATTGACGCTGAAAAGGTGCGTGATAATATGCTCAAGGCGTTTGATTTCGTGAGTTTCACAGATGCGAAAATACAAGCATTCGGTGTCGAACTGGACAGAATAGACAAAATACTTGCCTCCAAAACTGACGCTTGGCGTTACAGGATAGAGAACGGTATCGGATTCGCCATTGACAACCCGCTTGAAATCAAGACTGGTTTTGAGTTTGAAGACCCAAAACTGGAGGTTGACGGAATACTTGAAGAGACCCAGAAAGAGGTTGACAAACACCCGATACAAGTCAAATGGGGAATAGCCACCGAAGACCCGCAGCTTGAAAAGAAGTTTGAGGAACTTGGCGAGAAATACGGTAACGAGATAGACACGTCAATGAGCGGCGTATTGCGCCAGATAAGCGGTTTTGACGATTTGGGACAACAGCTTGACTGGCTCGTTAGGAACTACGAAACCGCAGTGAACAAAGTGAACGAAATGGCGAATGATATGCGTGACGCATACCAGATTAGCGGTGACGAGGCCTTCTATATGGCCATACCAGACACTTCAACCATATTGCAGGCATTGCGCCGTATTTATGACAGTTATTTCGACTATGCGCAACGCGGTTTCGATTATGAAAAGGCCAGACTTGAGGTCGAAGGAAAATATGTCGGAGAGGTTGACGGCGAACTGAAACGCCAGATAGAGCTTACAGCCCTTGACAAGAGACGCTACGAGGAACAGGAGAGGACAGCGAAGGCACAGCTTGACTACGTGAAGAACGTTAGGGAAGAGGTTGCCAACCTAAAAGGCGAATACAACAGAGTGAACGCGGAGAACAGCGCACAAATATCAATGCTTGAAACCCAATTGCAGATTCTACACGATGAGCAAGCGACTTGGGATGAGAACACCACGCAGGAGGTGAAAGACCAGAACTTCATACAGAGCGAACGGATACAAGCCGAAATCGAACAGTTGAGAAGCCAGATACAAAAGGCCTTGAGCGATTTGGTTGCCACTGGTTTCACGAGTGTGAACGAAGTTGATGAAATGGTCGGAAACCTTGAAAAGTCGGTGCTGACGGCACAGAACGGAATAATACAGACAACAGCCCAGCAGACAGCCAATTACACTGACCTTTGGATGAAATCATTTACAAGGGTCACAAACGGATTGGGTGAGCTTGGCGGTGCGTTCAACAGTCTTTTCACCGAACTCGGACAACTGAACAGCGAATATGACAAGTTTGCCGAATTGAGCGCATATTTCAATATAGGCATTGCAATGGCTCAAGGTATAGCGGAAGCGGTTGCCGCTGGTGCTGGCGTACCGTTCCCAGCCAACCTCGGTGCAATCGCGGCAGGCGTTGCAAGCGTGGTCGCTGGTGTCGGGCAAGCCATATCTGTCTTCAACCAATATCACGCCCCGAAATACGCTGACGGCGGTTTGATAGGCGGCAGATATGCCAAAACAAGAGCGGAAGGAAGACGCGATGACGTGAATATCAAGGCCTCAAAAGGTGAATACATTGTAAACGCCGATGCAGTCAAGAAATACGGTGTTGAGTTCCTTGATTTGCTGAATTACGGGAAGTCTATGAAACTGAAACTTCCAAAACTCAAATATGCTGACGGCGGCTATGTCTCCACCTCCACGATTGACGCTGCCAACAACCAGATGAATATGGATGCCACACGTGAAATGCTCGTTGAGGCAATGTCCGAAATCAGCCCAGTTGTTTCAGTTGTCGAAGTGACTAAAGCCCAGAACAGAGTGAAAATAGCCGAAAGAAATTCAAAACGATAAGAATAAACTATTAAACATAATTTACAATATGCGTACACAATTATTGCTTTCCATCAACGTGGTGTTCCCAGACGAAGTGGTGTTCACAAACGACAGAAACGTGGTCACGTTGCAGTATATAGGCGGAAACAACCGCACTGTCGGAGGCCAGTTCACTTTCACAAACGGAGGCGGCGAGACCGCACAATTGAACTACAACAGCGAACAGAAATATTTGGTTTTCAATCTTTTGTCAACTTTCAAAAAGCTGATAGGAAACGATACCTACAACACTGTCACGATGACTGGCAGCGTGACGGACGGTATAAGCACCTCCAACATAACTCCAGTCTCGTTCAAATTGGTTGACGGTCGTACATTGCACTCCAGACCTCACAACGCAGAAAAAGTGGTTTATTATTATGACAATATGGATTTGCACGCTTTTGAAGTGCTTTCCCTAAACGGAGGCACTGTCGGACAAACCACTGTCCAGAGCGGTATCACCAAGTTCAATTGGGAGACAAATCTTGATTCGTTTGAAATGCCGCAAACGGACGGAACTAACGTCAGAACGATACTTTTCAAGCGTGCTGCACTCGGTGGAGACAACAACTTCCAAAGCGGTTGCGAGGACGGCAACGAGGAGGTAGGTGTGTTCAAAGTCAGATATTTCAACGTGGACGGTTGCAAAAGGTTCTTGCAAGGCAAAATCCAGAACAGAAAACGCACCGTGGGATATACCGAATGGACGGCTGACGATATTGTTAGACACACACCTAACGGTATGATTACGAGCGTTTTGGATGAAATAACGGTCGGTTTCCCTTCCGTGGCCAGAGAGAGCTATGCAGAGGACATAATGTACTCACCGATAGTGGAATACCAAAGGGAAGACGGAGAGTGGCAACCTTGCATAATCAGCGGCAAAAGCGTTCAATTGAAAAACTGGACAGAAAACGACATTGAAATAACCTTCAAAACCCTTGCATAATGGAAATATACGTTGAAAACCAGCAGCTTCATATAACAAAAGGTGATGTCTCGTTGAATTGGACAAACATCCGTTTTGATTCGTCAGTAGCCGATGAATGGTCAACGGAAATTGAGCTTCCTAATGACAAATGGAATATCAACCTTCTTGACGCTTACGGCCTTCTTGACCGTGGAGCGTTGTTCAACCACAAAATAAAGTGTCTCGTTATGGTGGATTCTGTGGCGAGGGACGGGTATTTGCAGATTCTCACCATTGAGGAGCATTCCATAAAAGCGAGGGTGTTTCTGTTGATGTTCCCTTACGAAGTACTTGACAAAAAGGTGTGTGAATACTATCCACATAACGATAAAGTGTACAGATGGGACAGATACAGCCCGATAAAGACCACGATAGCTGGTGAGGTGGCTGGAATATTCCCGTATGACTATTCGGAAAAGGACTTTTATTCCAACATATTCGCACAATGGCACGCCAGTTGCAGCGTGAGCCATATAATTGGCCTCATACAGTCAGCTGAAAATATCACTCTTCCGACAGTCAGCAACACGCTCTGGGAGCTTGCAGCACGCAAAAAAGTCTGTCCTTCAAACCCTTACCAAGTGATGATGGGCAGTTTTGAACATTCAAACGCCATAACGGACAGAAACCTTGATATGGCTGGCGGTCAGCATATCACCAACGATTTGTTAAGCGATTGGAAATATTCAAATTTCAAATGGCTTCCAGACTGGTCAAACTGGAACTATCTGGAGACGGCTATGGACTGGTGCGAAAACGCGAAGAAAATGGATGTAATAACCTTCAACCGCTCTTGCACAGCCCACATTAAGGTCTATGCGTGCGCAACGAAGATTGGCGGCATTCTAATCCCACGTAAAAACGGTGTGAACCTCGCACCACCTGCGGCGAGTGCTGTGCCTTCTTTTACGACTGGAACTTGGTCGGAAAGCGATGTACTGATTTTTGACGATTGGGTTGATTTTGACGATGGTGACGAACTGACCTTCCATTATAGCGGTTCTGCGCAAATAGGAGGCCGTTTCTTGCAGTATTCCGTGGTGGTTGAATACGAACACTATGATTGGGATGAAAACGACTATGACGTTGATTTGGAGTACATTCCCGCTCCGTTCTGCATATTCTACAACTGGACTTCTGGCGGTGTCACGACCTACGATGACAAACACGATTTCGGTGGAAACGGTGACGGTACACACTCTCTTGAGGATTACGCTTTCACATATTTCGGTGTTTATACAAACCTTGAGCGTGAAATGACCGTTAGAGAGTATATAAGCGATTTGTGCTGGATTGCCAACCAGAAACTCTATCTTGACAAAAACGAATTGATATTTATGTCACCTAATGTTGCGCGACCAATAACGGCCAATATGAGGACGATAGAGCCGTCCACGGACAAACTTGGACAGAACAACAAGATAGGGTACAGAGATGCGGAAGAACCGCTTCAATTCGCCATTGACAATGAGTTTTTGGATGATGAAATGGAGCTTCACACTTCGCACTTCTACACCAATGAATACATACCGCAATACAGTTACGAAATGACCTATTCGGAGAAACCGAACAACAGCGGTGACAAATGGGTTACGGATGTCAAGGTCAATTTTGAGGATTTGTCTCCAGTCATAATGTCGGCAATATACAACGGCAGTGTATATACGATGGAGAAAGCCCCAGACCTTCAAGGACTTGGACTTGCACACTTGACAAATGCCACACAAATCACTTTCGCCACTTTTGACACGGTTTGGGATTGTGATTATGTTTATGTTGACGGTCATAAGTATATGGTTATCAGCGGTGAAGAGGATATGCAGACTGGTGAAAACGAGATTACGGTGATAAAGATGGACGCTACGGTTGAGGTTGAACCTCCAACCCCACCGCAATACACTTACAAAGCCACATACCAATACCCTTCATCCACGTATGACACTGTGTTTTTTGACGTGGCTGTTAGCTACGGAAGTGCCAATTTCACGCTTTGCGGAGTGCAATTATGCACAAATCCAGATTTCACTGGGCAAATAATCAGTGCAAGTGCTTATAACTACAAATATTCTGGAAGCATAAGCGGATTGGCGGAGAACACTATATACTACTACCGTTATTTTGCAGAATCTACGGAGTTCGGATATGCGACATACACACCGAACAACAATTCATTCAAAACCAATTACGCACCTCCAGTGTTGTCAATCACACACGACAATGTGACCGACACCACGGCAAGCGTCTCTTTCACTTACGTTGGAAATTACCCGATAGACACCCAAGCGATGAGCGGAGTTATAGGTGTTAACGGCCAGACCATACAGACAGTCCAGTTTGACCATTTGTCTGTCGGCACGCCAGAAGTGGTGACATTGAGCGGACTTACACCGAACACTATATATGACGTTAGTTGGGATGTTGACTACTACAACGATGAGGTTTCCGCAGTTGACAATTTCACTACAAGTCCACAAGACACTGGTTCAGTGGAAATTAACGATATGAGCGTGTACGACACAGCAAACAACAAAATGACCTTCAAAGCCACGTACAAAATGGGGAAATACGGTGCTGATACAAAAACATTCCAAGTGCGTGTATATGACGAAAACAACAATCTGTTGGCTGATTTCACACCAACGGTCAGTGGCGATGACTTATCTGGCGCACTGACGAGAGCCGCTGGCATAGAACTTCCCGACAAATGCCAATACGTGAAATATCAAGTCGTTGTAACGAACAAAGGCGGTTACACCAATTCAGCTTGGATTGAAGTTTACCTTAAATAGCTGGTTTGCAACAATATGAAACCAAAATCCGCGCTTTGAGTACATTACCCTCGGCGCGGATTTCTTTTAATTAAAAAATAAGTAAAAATGAAAGAAGTTTATGCACCCGTAAGGGCGTTTTTGCGTTTGTTTATTACGTTTCTGAAATTAACGTTGTTATGCAGATTCGGGTTGCTGTCCCAGTAGTATTTCAGTCTGTCAATAGTGTCGGCGTTCATCACCAAACCATACAACTGTCTGTCAATCATTGACTTGTCTGTTGCCGCAGTTGCCGTGCAAAACGCTTTGTTTATGTTTTCAACAGCTTTCTTGGCGTAATTGGCTGTTCTTTGCGCGGTCTGGATTACCTCTTGTACATTTGAGTTAGGGTAATTGAAAACCACGTTCCCGAAACGGTCAACAATTACCAGTTTGGTTATTTTCTTCCCATCGTACCCGATTTCCTTCACCGTGAACGTCATATTCATCTTGTCGTTGTAGTAATATGAATCTTGACATTTGATTTTGATTTTTGGAGTGGTATATAACTCTCTACCAATACCCCAGTTGAAACACGCCCTTTTGAACGCATCGGATGCCTCGCCTTTCTCCGCATCCGCACTGCTTTCTATGCCGCAATCGTCCTTGAAAATCCACTCTCCGTTATCGTCTTTGATTCCGACACTGCAATAAAGGTTTCCTTTTACCTCGTAATAGCGTTTCTTCCAGTTCATCTGTCCTACCGTCTCATCCAGAATGTTCATATCACATCTTGCGTCTTTGTACAACAGCAAAAGCGCACTGCCTTTGCACTTCGTGTCAGTGGGTCTGACTTGGATTTCATCTGCTTTCAAATTTCTAAACTCTTTCATTTTTTACTGATTTTTAATTTATAATTTATTTTTGTGTTTTTGATAACTCTTTTTCTCTGACAAGCTGTGTCTCATTTTCCAGTCGTTTATCCTGTCTTGTGGCCACCTCGCCACTTTGTCATCCAGATATTGGAAGTCTATTCCGCTTTTCAGCTTGAAGTACCCGTATATCACGTTCCGAACCGTCACTACGGCCAGATGATTGTCTTTTGCCGCCTCTTTCACGCTCGGATAAATCCAGTATATACTTCCGTTGATGTACTTGCCAACCGCTTTCGTTTTCCTCTTCTTTGCCATTGCATTAGTTTTGAAGTCTTATTCACGGTAAACTATCTGAAAAGTCCCATTTTTCATTAGTCAAAATTGCTGTGTGTTTACCTCGTGTTTCAATTGTACATAATTTCCACGACATATCCAAACCGAAATGCAATTTTTTTTCAAACGCTCGTATTTGCGATTTTTCGGGCGATTTTGTCTATGGATGATTAACTATACCAGCCATACGGTTAACGCCTCGATTTCGTCATCTTTGACCCCTAATTTTTGATTTCTTCGGTATGGGTTTCTGTCGTTCCTTGAGAGATGTAATTTTCTTGTTCCATATCTGCCATAATTTAATGTTTTATTTTCCAAAAGTAAATAGTTTGTTTGAAACAAAAAAACCACCGTGCTTCGGGACACGGTGGAAATTTTACCAATTAACTATATATTTACAAACTATACCAGATTTCACGCTCTGGTTAGGCGTTAATTTATTCTTCTTCTTGTTCCTCGTATGCTTCAATCAATTCTTCCACATTGTTATTGAACTCATTAATGCGTTTGGTTAGATAACCATCGTAAGAATTCATTAACAAATCCAGTGTAGTGTGTTTTCGTTGAAATACGTCATTTATATCCTCTTCACCATAGTCCTCTATCTTATCCTTAATCTCATCGCACCAGTCAGAAATATCCTCAATCAGCGATTCCCTTTCCGCTTTCAACTCTTCATTTAATTCTTCTTTAGTCATAGTAATTTCAATTTTAATTTGTAAATAATATTTTAATTTGCTTTTTCTTGTGCCTCTTGTTTTTCAACATACTCTTCAAATTGCAAGAAAATCCACCCGCTGGCATTGCTGTATGCTTCTGTTATATGTTCTACGTCTTTCAGAAAGAAAACCTCCCGTTTGTCTTTAATTTCAACACACAGCGTTGAATTGTTCTGAATATACATTAACACCTTGAATCCGTTTTCGCTTTCAAGGACAAAACGCTGCCCAAGCGCGGCACATTGTAGGAAGTTATTGTAAAAATCAAACATCATATCAACAAAATTGGTTACGTTTTCGTTGTTCTCTGCGTTTTTGCTCGCCAGCACTTGATTTTCTTTCATATTACTTTTTAATTTATATCACAACCAACATCGGCTGTATTGGCAGTTGTACCAAAAAAGATATACAAATCCAAATCGAAACGCAAAAAAAAATTCATCGTGCTTGGAAGGTTTTGATTTTCAGTCTGTTGAGATGAAAAAAAAAAACGTAATTCATAACGGACAGTCACGTTTCGTATCGCGCCCATATATATTATATATTTAAGAATATATTGCTATAAGGTAAGAAGCGTACCTTTATAGAATACGTAAGTAATAGTAACGTTACGTAATCGTTTCTTATTTTCTTTTTATGTTACTTTTTCTTTTCTTCTTTTTGGCAATCTCAATCGGAAAGTTAAATTATGTTAAAAATGCGATGCGATACGTTTTCGGTTTGGAAGTCACGATTTATTTTTGTACAACTACCAGCGAGAGATAATGGTGAAGGTTAGAGAAACAACAGGCAGGGCTATATCTGGAACAATACCATTATCTCAAAAACTCCAGATGTAGCCCGACCTGTATTAACTAACAAACATATTATGGCATACAAAGATACCAAAGAGCTTTGGGACAATTTCAAGTCCTTGAAAGAAACAGCACCATCAATGGATGCGGAAACGTTAAACACGGAGTTCCAGCGTATTCTCAACAGCGTTGACGAATATTACACACTCCAATGTTACAGGGATGACACACGTAAGAAGATGACAGAACAACTTGAGAGGATTCTGCGTATCAAACAAAACTTCATTGACAAGTCTGGCAAACCGACTGTAAAGGGATTTGTGATTTCAGACAATATGCTTCCAACCGAATCGAAAGAGACGATGCGCGTGGCCATTCTTGACTGTTTCATTGCAATGAGGTTGAACGAAAGATTCTGCTCACTGGTTGACACAGACCAATCGTATTTCTGGGAGTATCTGACACTTTTGAAACAGTCTGTGGCCAGAAAATACGAGGTCAGCGAGGAGAAAGCCAGACAGACCATCATTGAGCTATGGAACAAGGTGTACGATGACGAAGAAACGGCTGCGAGAAACGCAAAGGAAACGGCGGAGTTCCTTGCCATTCTCAACGGAGAAAAAACTGGTACAGTTTTTGCTGAAAAAGAAGCGTCAAAAAATTAACTTAATACCCAATCCTATGAAAAAATTGGACGTAATTGGTATCGCAAATGAATACCAAACAAAAACAAGACTGATTCAAGAGAATATCATCAACTCAATGAAGAGGTCGGTCAAGACAAGGGATTTCAACAGAATGAAACGCATAAAAAGCCCGTTTGTCGAAGACTGTTTCGTGTTAACCACAAGCGACAGATACACTGGAACTATATTCATCAAGGTTGACGGAAAATGGGTGTTCAACAGTGAAAGAGTTGATATTGAGGGTAAGGTTTTTGAATGTTTCAACATCATTTCAGAGCATTGCATTGAAAGATTCCGCTGCCGTCTCAATATGTACGCCACGCCAATCGAAGACGTTCTGAAACGTTTTGAAGAATCGTACCTAAACGGAAAATCGTTTTCGACCACAACGGACAGATTAGGCCAGTGCGTCTATATTGACACCTACAACGTTGTATGCCCAGTTGAATATACCTATTACAACGGCAATACCAGTTTGGTTTGCATCATAAAGACAGTGTTAGACCAGCCAGACAGAAAGACAGACGAGGTTAGGGGCAGACAAGATTCAATCCTTGAGAAAATGGCATCAGTGGCGTAAACAAACCAAATATTGTAAAGAAAATGAAAATAAAGAAACATATCAATTTTGAAAAACTTGACGAAAAGGCCGTCAAAGTGGAGAGTATTGAAGCACTTTTGAAAGAAGGTGTTATAACGGAAAAAGACATCAGAGTTTTCAACAGTTTTGACATTCTCCCTCACCAATGTCACCATACCAGCATAATGGCGGCTATATTAGGCGATGGGATTGATAGCGTGGCTGGACGGTTCACCAAAACGAGAAGTGTTTCTGGCTTCCATTGTATCAACCGAAAGAAAGACCAGAACGGAAATTGGAGATATTTCGATTTGACAGACTGGAAAATCGGATTGCATTATAAAAGTTTCTACCAAGAGAGAGCTTTCAACAGAGAGAACGCCTATAACTGTTTCTCTTATTACCGTTACAGCTTCAACACCTCTTTCCCCGCTATCGGCAATTTTTACTACGATGACAATGGTGATTTGAAAACCACGATAGACGGTGCTACACCAAGACTATTCAGTAAAAGGGAAATTGAAATGTGGGATTAAGCTGGTGATTTCTGGCACGGTTTTTGCATATAGCCAACTGTCAAAAAATAACTTAAACCCAATCAGTATGAAAAAGATTTTATTTGCAGCATTGGCATTCGTGGCCATCGTTTCAAGTTCCTGCACCGATTCACAGAAAGCCAGAATCTATGTCAAACGTTACCTCGGTGACGATGTTAAGATTACCGATTTCACGTATAATGAGAAAGACACGGTTTACACGTTTGACGAAATGTATGAAGTGTTGAAACAAGTGGACTACAAAGATAACGAGGCGAGGCGTTATAAGAGATTATCGGACAAACATTTTCTTTTCGGTAGCGTAAGTCTTGGCGAAAGATACGGTGACAAAGCGTGTGAGATGTTGAGTGAAGAAAACATATTGCTTGATATTTTAGGCGATATGCAGCCAACGAAACATATTGTAAGCACCGTTGAAGTAACATACAGAAACAGCGAAAACAACTACAAAACAGACAAGTTCACACTGACAAAAACACACACTGTCGGAGGCAAAATCGAAAGTCTCGGTGTAACCCTTGAAGAGTTCAATACCTTGATGAGAAAAATAGCAAACAAACCGCTTGACTAAACAGGTATGAAAGAATATTTATTTACACTTATTTTTGCGGTTTTGTCAAGTGCCGCTTATTCCCAGAGCTTCACTATTGAAAATGTCGTTGGAAGAGGACAATATTTCAAATACGAAACCGAAACCCAATACGAAAAATGGACTGTCAAATACCTTAATGTTACGAAAGACAGTGATAGTTACAAAGTATCGTGTCAATTATACAACGTGAACGAATCGTTTTATGACGAAATACCTAATGACACCACTGTTTACACGTTCATTGGTGATTTCACAAAGTCAACACGTAAAGACGGTACAGGGTACACGCTCAAACATTCGGAAGAGGACGGTTATGCAAACTATACCGTCAGCGTATGCAAGAGCGGGTGTTTTGACGAAATAACCATAATGATACATTACCAAGTTCTGACAAGCGGTTATGTTGTTTTTATAGATATGACAACAGAAGAATTTCAAAAATGCCAACATAATTAATACACAACACACAAACAGTTATGAAAAAGTATTTATTAACACTTGTTTTAACAATTGCTTCAATTGTATCAACGAAAGCACAAGACATATTCGTATTTGAAAAAGACACGGTAAACAACAAATATGACAGCACTCTTGTTGTTTCCTGCAAACTCCACGAAGGTGACTGTTTGTATGTACAAGTTTATGGATATGAAAGCAAAGGTGTAAGAGCAGAGATGGACACTGTTGTTTTGTTGGAATATAAAATAAAAAACAATACAAATCGTGTGAAAATCGGATTCGTGACAAAAGACGAAGTATCTTGGGAGGTGGTTTATTACATAATTGATTACAGAATATTCTACAAAGGCGAGTTTTGTTATGATTATGCGTGTGATTGTTACAGATATATGCGAGTAAACAAAGGTAGCCATATAAGATTTACAAGACCAGAAGAGAACGAAGGAAACTATGAATGGGCTTTTTATAACCAAAAGACTGGTGTGCATACACTATCATATTGATAATCAACACGTAATTTTTGGCACAGTTTTTGCTTATAGGTAAGCGTCAAAAAAATAATTTCATTCACCAAAAGGTATGGCTACCGTATAACAGCCAGAAAGATATGAATAACAACATCAGAGAGACCATCAGCAACAACGTGAACAACACCATCGCCAACCACGAGAGCGGAAGATTCGTCATTGAGAACATCATTGACTTCTATGACTTCAAGTATTCCATTGACGTGGAGAAAAGTGATGACCATTATATCTATTTCCCTATCGTGGAAATTGAAAGTCTGGAGTACAATGTGAAGATTGTTGACAACACTGCCAGTGCCGAATGCACTTATTTTGGTGATGATGCCGCAGAAGACATTACAGATTACATTGAATCTATGTACGAGAGTTTCATTCAGTATGTAACCGATATGCGTGAAATCGTTGAGAACGAAGTCAAAAGAGATATGGATATTCTCGGTGAAGATTTCAATTCAGATGACACTTTGGCTGACATTCAGACCAACTATATTGACGATATTGACGATTACGATTTTGAGTTCTCAACTGACGCTGACAAGTCCTTCAAGTCTATGTGGTACGAGACTTTTCTTGAGTGTGTTGACCAGATGAAAGCAACAAGATAGTCATTCATAACTTATAATTTTAATTGTTTGGAAATCAGTCCTTTGCTTAAGGGCTGATTTTTTTTTTTAGGTTTTTCTTGACTTTTTTGGTATAATAGGTTATATTGTTAACAAATAATCTATTAAATTACTGGAAAATGCAGAAATACGACCCTATCAGCGTGCTGGTGAACAGCGGAAACAAGTGGAGGGTGTTCACGACAGAGAGTTTCACCATACGACCGATAGTAAACCATTTGCAGCGATACAACGCTGATTTCAACATACGCAAAGTCCGTTACGGCTACTTTCCGACAGAAATACTGCCTAACAACACGTCTTGGACAAAAATGACTTTGTACGAAGTGAATGATATGTTTGACGTGATAGACGAGGACACCAATTTCGACACAATACCGAGTGTCCCAGACCTCAAGAAACACCTTCTGGAGAACTACGACTACAGAACCGCATTATCTATGTGGTATATTCATTGTGCAAACAGCCACATATACCCCTCAAAATCGGTTTTCAGAGGCGTTAAGGTATCGGACATCCCAGATTGGCTGATAACGCAAACAGGGCGATGCCAGAGGCCTTGTTTCGTGTCTGACAAAGACAACCCATATACAAACGTGTGGGATATTCTCAAATATTACGATGGAAGAAGGATAGACAGAATGATTAACGGCCAGAAGGTCAGCGGCTATCTTCTTGATTCAATGAGAATAACGAATGGAGAATCCGACACGTATGGCGTATAACATTGACGAATCGGATTTTGTTTACTACTGCACAAAATGCTATTCCCTTGACATTAGGACTGACAACAAGAAATGTATGCACTGCCATTCCTGCGGTGCTGACATCTACAATATAGACATTACCAGCTTCCATAGATGGGAAGAGCTTTACCAAGACAAATACGGACGCAAACTCGTTGAAAAGACGAGCGTTTATGACGATTTGAACGAAGTGTTGGCCGATGAAGGCGAAGTGATTATGACCGCTGACGAGGCGTTGTCGAACCAGATGAACGTTGGTGACGTAATCAACAGAAAAATAAAAGACTAAACTATGAAGACAATTGGACAAAAACAAAGTGAAAGCACGCGAAATAACGGACTATGCTTATTTCAAGATGATGATACCAGAAGGATGGACAACGACCCATTCGACAGACGAATACTCACGTTACGATGCGACCGTGACAAACGGCAACAAAGTGATTTACACGGAGTTGAAGGGAAGGGACATTGAGATTACGGACAAAATCAAAAGCGAAGGCGCATATATAGAATGCGCGAAAGCCGACTATCTCTACAAACTCGGTGACGCTGCGATAGTACAGATGTTCTGGAAGTCAAACGTGACCTATGTATGGAACTTGAAGGACAGAGGCGAATGGGAGAAGGTTTACAAGTATATAGACAACAACAACGAAACGAGGAAGGATGTAGGCAAATGGGTTTACCTGTTGCCGTTTGACGAAAAGAACGCCAGATACACGGTGGATTTGACCGATTACCCAGTAATGCTTGAAAATATTTATAATAAATTGGAAAACAACGAGATATGAACATTGAGAGAAGAGCGTGGAAAAACCTCCACAGACTTATAGAGGACGGGCTTCTGACAGAGAAAGAGAGCTGGGAGCTTGCCTGCGGAATATTCAAAATCAACATCGAATATTACCCTCAATACATACAGCCGAATGACATACAGATACCGTTTGACGCGAGTTCTATTGACGAACAACAGCAAATAAATGAAACCAAAGTCAAAGGTTTCGCACCTACGAATAATTGAGAAAAATTCAAAGGTAAATGGCTGATATAAACAAGATTATACCGAAAATCAAAAAATGGGAAGGCGGTTATGTATCACACCCAGCAGACACAGACGGCGGTTGCACTATGCAAGGAATTACACTAACGACTTTCAGACGCTATTACGGGCGCGATAAGAATTGCAATGACCTCAAAAAAATAACAAATGACCAATGGAAACACATTTTGAAAACTGGATATTGGGACAAAATGAAAGCCGATGAAATTGAAAACCAGTCAATTGCGGAGTTATGCGTTCAAATGTGCTGGGGAAGCGGAGCGGTTACAGCAATAAAGAAGATACAAAGGTGTTTGGGGACAGAAGCGGACGGTATAGTAGGAAAAAAGACGCTTGCACTGCTTAACGGAGAGAACAGAGCCGAAATACACGCAAAATTACTTGAAATGAGACGCTTGTGGTTTATGAACATCGTACAGAACAATCCAAAAAAGAAAGTGTTTTTGAATGGATGGTTGAATCGTTTGGCTACGTTTGTCTTTGAAGAATAAGAAGGAAATTGCGTAATGAATGTCAAAATCAAAACACAAGAAAGACGTAGGGAAATTCAAATCACATTTTGAATTGGAGGTTGCGGAGGTGATTGGCGGTGACAAATACGAGGTAGCGGAGGTGGACTATGAAGAGCCAGCTGTGAGCCACAAATACACGCCAGATTTCACGATTACGGCCACGGATGGACACACAGTCCACTTTGAGACGAAAGGCCGTTTCAGAACGAAATCCGAGGCCGACAAATACATCTGGGTGAGGGATTCCAATCCAGATATAGACTTACGTTTTATCATAATGGGCAAAAAGACGCTTATGCCACGGTCAAAGAAGACCACAATGTACGATTGGTTGAGAAAGAACGGTTTCACTGTGTACGTGTGGCCTAATTTGCCGAATATGAAAAAACTTTAGTTAGGATTTGGAAATCTCAAATACATTTGCAATAATAGTATTGAACTTTTTTCGTACATAAAATTTTTATTTTTTGGTTTGAACCCCGTCAGAATCCGCTGGCGGGGTTTTGTGTTTCTTATGGAGAAACCTGTTTACACGCGCCGCACAGACAGCGAAAGAACGCCTTGACTTGAAACAGAACCTGCCTATGTTCTCGTTGTCAACCAGAACGAGGTAAGCCCCGATATTGGGCAGATAATCACCCGTGTGCCTGTCGAATTTCAATTCTTGGCATACAATGACCTCACCGAAATAAACAGATTCGTCTTCATCCATAATGATGATGTACGCACCAGTATCGTCAAGGGCTTCGACAATATCATCCGTGGTTAGAAACGCGCCTTTTCTGGCATCGTCTTCCGTAATTATTATCTCCATATAGCTTTGTCGTTTAATACCAGCAAAAATACATTTTTTCCAGACAAGTCAAAAAAATATTAAAAAGACTTGACATTTCAAATAAAAATCGTATCTTTGCCGCCGACTTCACTGGTCATACGGCCAGTCCCCCTTACCCTTTGGGTAGAAGAAGTTATTTTTTGACACTTGGGAGGTTAACGCCTCCCTTTTTTGATATGTCATTATGTCAGAACGGTTCTGCCATTCTGTCAGGTTGATATTGCAACTTGTTGAACGGCAAACAGAAAGGGACTGCCAAAAACGACAGTCCCAAGTCCAAGCCCGACACTGGAAAACCAGACAAGTCAAACGGCGCGAAAATACAAAATATTCACAACAGACGGCTGTTGGCTTCAAAAAGTCTGTCAGTCGGTATCTCACCCAGATAATTGTCCGTTATGCCGAGATTATGACCGAGATTGCGCTCAATGACGGCGTAATTGACACCTTCGGAGTTCAGCACGGTGCAGTATGAATGTCTGGCGAATGTGAACGAGCAATCGCACCGCAAACCGAGTTTCCCGCACACTTTGCGCAATACCTTGCTGGCGTAGGTGTTGACATACATAACGCGCATTTCAACGGCTTCATCGTCATTGACATCAACGCCTCCGAGATAAGAGCCGAATACAAGCCCGCCAGATTCGTATTCGTCACCAATGGAATCCAAGAGGGATTTCAATTGTCCAGTTATCGGGACACGCACGTATGCCCCGCTGGTGTTTCTTACTTTCCGCCTGTGGAATCCGAACACCCTGCCGCCAGAATTGTCGTATTCGCTGTCGTACCTCAACCTCAAGAGGTCTGCCGCGTTAGCACCGTTGCAGAGGTACGAGGCCAAGAACAGACCCAGCCATCTTTTAACGCCCTTCGGCTCTTCCCCGACAGACACCCAGTAATCCCAAATCCTCTTCATATCTTCTTTGGTGAAATAACTGGACTGTCTTTTTCGCGGTTTCTCCAATTGCACTTTGTCAAGCTCGTAAGGTTTTGAACGTGTCAGTTTAGGGTCTCCCTTCACATATCCGAGATATTGGCCGTAATGCGTGATGGACTGCAACAGCGCGAAATAGGTTTTTATCGTGGCGGTTGATTTGCCTTCGCTTTTCAGCGTTTTGTGGAGATTGGATGCAAACTGCGAGTTCACATCGGACATTTTCACTATTCCGTAGTGTGTTTCGATTGTACGCAACAGCGTGCGGTAGTTTCGGAACGAAGAGCGTCCCTCGCTGCGCATAATCGTCATCTTTTCCGTTACAAGCTCGTTTAACGACCGACCGTCTTTTTTCATCTTTTTCATTTTTCACATTTTTTGGTTAGTTTATACTTTATAACTATTTGATTATCAAATATGCCCGCCATTTTGATGCTGGCAAGACGAAATAATCCATATAATAAATCTTGACCAGATAAACCGCTGTACCAAAGAACTTTAGGTACAAAAACCTAATTTATGCCACCCACAGAGGTGGCTTTTTTTTGTGCCGCAAAACTACAAATTATTCCAATACGCAACACACACAGCCATATTTTTTTTATGAGAACTCCACTGACACGGGCTTCAAATAAGTGGATAAAATAAAATTAAAATGGCCAGACCGTACACGGATGAGGAGCGTAAGAAGCTCAAAAGGAAATTTTTGAAACTCTACAAAGAGAATTATGCTTTGATGTATGATGCGTGCGACAAAATGAACGTGTCAAGGGAGACTATATACAATTGGATGGAAGACGATGAAGAGTTCAAAAAGAAGGTGGAACATATAAAAGAACACGTTGGGGACATTGTTGAAGGGAAGCTGATGGAGAAGATATTACAGGGAAACACAGCCAGCATAATGTTCTATCTCAAGACACAGAGACATTGGAAAGAGACCTCAAAAGTTGAGGTTGAAAGTATCGGTGACGTGGATGTAAAAGCCGCTATTGAAGAGATAAGAAAGGAATTGGCTGATGACAACGAATAGTCTTGGTATAGGGAAAACGTATTTGAAATTCTTCGTTGACAATATAGACAGCCGTTATGTCATTTCAATCGGAGGCCGTAGGTCTGGAAAGTCATTTGCCACAGCAAAGTGGTTGAGGTTTCTTGCCAGCGGTAAACCGATAAAGATTCTTGTAATAGCAGCCACATTTCCAGCCATACAACTTGTAATAGAAGATTTCCAGAGAGCTACTGGATTGACCGTCACTGGCTCAATGATATATGGATACAGTTGTAAATTGAGTAACGGAAGTCTGTTTCAGTTCAGAGCGTTCCCAGAGAGCCAGCGAGTTCAAGGGACAACAGCGGATTACATCTGGTTTGAAGAATTTTTGAATATACCAGAAGAAGTTATCAGAGTTGCAACTATGTCTTGTACTGGACAGATGTATTTTACAGCCAACCCAACAAGAAAATCAAAACTGTTGAAAGACTACATTAACAAAGACGGTTCTAACTACTTGAAAACCACGTACAAAGACAATCCATACCTTACACCAGAGCAAGTTAAGGAGTTTGACGATATTAAGTTACGTTCACAGCTTCCAAATGCCACTATGTATGATATTTACTGCGCCAAAGTTTATTGTGACGGTGATTTCAGTGACCTCATCGGCAGATGTTTTGAAAAACTTGAATACATAACCAAAGAAGACTATTTCAACGTCCCGAAAGAAGAGGTAATATTTATGGATTTGGCTTTCGGAGGTGCTGACAAGACGGCGGTGTGCGGTTTCAAGATGTGGAACAACAAACTGTACATACACACCTATATGTACAAACAAGGAACAATAAACGCAAAGGAGTTGGGTTGGGATTTGGTGGATTGCGGTTTCAATGCTTACACGCCCATATTCGCGGACTACGGAGGTGTCGGAAGGCAGATACTTGACTGTCTTATCACGGCGCAACAGAACGATGAATTGTGGACTGAACCAGAGTTGAAAAACGGTTTCTCAATCGCCAACGTGTTGAAGGGAAGGGTTTTGGAGAGCGTTATGGCGTTGATGGCATTGGATTCAATAGTCATTGACGATTCAAACATTGAAACAAGAATGGAGTTTGAGAACGCGCAACTTGACGAAAACCAGAAACTTACTGGAGAAAACGACCATACAATAGCGTGTGCGAGGTATGCAATAAACTACTTCCACGCTGTTGGACAATAATAACAAAACACAGACAGTATTTTACACTATGATAATTGATTCAAATTACCTCTTGGAGTTCGGATTGCAGATTTCCGATGAGATAACAGAAGACAAACTGGCAAGGGCGATAAAAACAGCCGAACAATACGTTATTAAGCCCCGTTTAGGGTATGAACTGTACGCAGATATAGTGGAAGACCCGACAGCTTACGAAACGGTCTTGAACGGCGGTTTATTGGTGCAGGATGACAAACATATCTATGTCGCTGGTTTGAAGGAAGCGGAAGCCCATATCGCTTTCGGAATCCTTATAGCTGGTGACGTGAACGCCACGGCTTTCGGTTCGGTACTGAAAAACGATGACTATTCCACACACGCTGACGAAGACAAATTGAGACGCACTGGTATGATGCACACTGAAATAGGTATGCAGTATCTCAAGGAAATAACAGACTATTACAAGATAGACAACACGGCCAAGCCGTTGCCTAACATCTGGGAAGAGCTTATCTAAAAGAACTCACTATGTTTTTGTTGCATATAGATAGGATGTTAAGAAGAATAAACTGGTTTGCCTACCAATTACTGTATAGACTGCCATTCGGAATTTGAATTTGAAATATGGGAGACATTTTAAGAAAGGCCGTTGACCACAACTGGGCTTTTTGGATATGCTTGGGAGTCAGCATTTTACTGATATTAGGTGGAGCGTTTACACCCCCGCCATTTATCATAGACAGCTCAATATTCATAGCAACAGGAGAGATGTTCGGGTTTGCGTCATTATGGGCTTTATACAAGGCGATAGACAAGGGAGTGGATGCAAGGATAAAAAAAGGTGATACGGACATTCACATAATAAACGAGGATAAAGAAGACAAAGAAGATGGATTATCTGAAAATTAACAAGGTTGCAAAATGGATTACGTACAGTCTTATGGCCGCTTTCGTGGTCGTGTTCATCATACTGTGCGTTGCCGTAGGGCAGAAGAACAAGGCAATCAAAAAATTAAAATCCAATTACACAGACCAGACAGAACTGGTTATCAAAGCTAATGCGAGAGCTGACAGCTTGGCGAAACTGGAGTGTGTCACGGTGAACAACACCGTTGTCATTAACCAAAAAGGGCTGGTCAACACGACACAGGCCAACCAAATAAGCAAGACCGTTGCCACATACACACGTGATGAGGTTTTGCACGCTCTTGACAGTCTGAATAAGCAGAAGTAATTTACACTGATATGGGATTATTTGACCGAAACAAGAAGAAAGACATTGACGTGTTCCGTAACGCAATAAATATCAATGACTTGAACGAGAACGCATATTTCAAACCGTTTTGTTGGGATTGGAAGAAGAAAGGCAGATTTGAATTTTCAAGGTTCTTCCTTCAACTGATTACCAACAGAATATTCAACGGTATGAGGAACGTGACTTGGGATACTACTGAAATTTCATACCTCGGAACGGACATAGCCAATTTCATTGACAAGAACGAGCAACTTCTGTTGTGGAGCTACTGGACAAACGGATATATGGTGGTTATGGTTGACAAGAGCGGATTACTGCGCCTTCCGTATCAGAACGAATTGAGATTAGACGCAAACGGTTATGTCATCAACAAGAACGCCATTGTCATTTATTCAGACCCATACGTGACGGAGAGAAAGACACATTTCGGTCTGGCTATCCCCATTCTGAAAAACATTAACAGCAACCTTAACAATGCCAATTTCGCAACAGAAAACCTCGGCGCGTTGGGTATATTGTCAAGTAAGGCAGTTCCGTTAAGCCCAGCTGGTAAAGAAGAATTGAATGAAAAACTGGCCAAAGAATATGGATTGAGCGAAGACCAATTCAGATTTATTCTGACAAACCAAGAAATGGCTTATACGCCTATCAATTTGCCGATAAAGGATTTGGCATTCAACGACAAAGTGAAAGACGATTTGAACTGGCTGTGTAATTTTTTCTGCATATCTCCAGATATGGTGTTCGGTCAGTCAACATACAACAACAGCGAGGAAGCAACAAAAGCGTTCTATCGTACTTGTATTCAACCACTTGCTGAAACATTGCTGCAATTGGCAAGGACGTTGTTCGTATATATGGACACTGAATTGAAACCGTCAACGATATTGACTTACAGAATAACAAACATCCCAGAGCTGAACAAACACCTGTCAACCGAATGCGAGGAGAAAACGGCGTATCTGGATTTGCTTATGAAACTTGACCAAGCTGGTATTGACGTTAGTGCCGACATCCAGAAACTTTACGAAATGGCAAAAAAAATGCTGGATAATGTATAAATAACTACTTGTAATTTGCACACAATGGAAAACAAAATATATTTGAACGACCTTGAAGACAATCTGGTTTTCAAAAACAGCGATGACAAACTTGAAATTGAAGGTTATTGCTGTCACTTCAACAGAAAGAACCTCAACGGTGAGATTATTTACAGAAGCTCTTTTGATACCTTTTTCACCGCATACGAAAAGGGTACAATCAGACCATTGATTAACCACGAGCATAACAACGACAGAATCATAGGTGGCATTGACGATTTGGACAGAGACGATACTGGCCTTTACATTGTCGCACACCTCAACAAGAACATACCTTTTGTGGAAGAATGGCTGATACCTAACATAATGAGCGGTGACATAAAGAACTTTTCAACAGAGGGATTCCCAGTCGGTGGAATCAATTCAATCAAAATCAACGATGACAAAAGCTATTCGGTGCTTGATTTTATGTTGACAGCCGTAGCCATCGTGAACCATCCAGCAGACTGGACAGCAGATTTCACTGTCAAAAACTATCTGTCAACAAAACCGACAGAAGAAGAGGTTAAAGAGACTGTGAACAAATCAAAATGGTATCTATTTTAGAGTTCTCCATAACCGTGGACAGCAAACAAATAGACAAACGAATAATAATTCTTTAACAATAAGGAGTACAATGAAGAAACAATTTATTGAATATCTCCAAAACTCATTGACCGAAAAACAAAACATTTTGTCAACCAACACTTTGAGTGAGGAAGACAAGACTTTGTTGGAAAACCAAGTGGCCAACCTTGAGCAAATGATTCAGAAACTTGACGAGGCCGAAGATGAAATCACCAATGAGCAGATGGAAGACATTAAAAATCAAATCAATACATTAAATGACAAGCTCACTGCTTTGAATGAGAAGATAAACTTAAACAAAAATAACGAAGACAACAAAGAAAACGAGAATAAAATGGGAAACTATTTATCAACACAGAATGCTGTTAAGGATTTCGTAACTTGTATCCGCAACAGCCACAATTCACAAGAGTTCCAGAAAAACTGGAATGACATTCTTTTAGCAAACGAAGCCCAAGACGGTTTGAATTTCGCAGAAGGCACACAACAATTCTACGTTCCAGATTACGTCCGCTCTAAAGTGGAAGACCTATGGCAAAAGGGTAGTATGTGGCTTTCAGATTGCGTAAATAGCGGAGCGCGTAGGTTCGTTGTAAGATTCAATTCTGATGAGGTAGCTGGTACTGACCAAAGAGCCAAAGGTTGGAAGAAAGGCGTTACCAAAACCTCCCAGAAATTAAATCTTTCTGCAAAGACCATCACTCCTCAATTTTTGTTCAAACTCATTGACATTGACAGAATGACCGAATGGGAATCAGACCAAGATTTGCTTGACTATATCCTTTCAGAAATCGTTAATCAGCTGCTTGCAGAAGTCCGTATGAGTATATTAGTTGGAGACGGACGTAATGTTGACGATGACTTCAAAATCACATCATTTGAAACTATCGCAAAGGACACTACCGACTTGTTCACCACTGTTTTGACAGCTGAATCAACGTTTATAATTGATGACATCCGCAAAATGGTCGATGAAATCCGCAATGAGGAAGGAAACGACATCTATTTGTTCCTCAACAAGACAGATTTCCGCGCCATCTCACGTGTGGCCGCTTCCGAAACCTCAACCCCAGTGTACCTTTCTGACGAACAAGTTGCTGAAATGTGCGGTGTGGCAAGAGTGTACAAAACCGATTTGTTAGGCGGTGAATCTGCTTATAAAGCAATTGCCTTCATCCCGAAGAAATATACATTGGTTGGAGCTGGTATCAACGCTATTGAAATGACCACGCAGCATAACATCTATTCCAATGTGACAGCCACACGCGGCGAGTTCCCGCTTGGTGGAGCAATCTCTGGTTTGAAATCAAGTGCAGTTCTTAAAGCTGGCAACTAATCAAGAGTAAAAACTACACAACATAATTTATACGCGATGAACGGCGGGCGAAGTCGCAGTAACCCGCCATAATTAGAATAACAAAAACAAAAAACATATACAACAATGGCATCAAATCTATGTGAAAAATTCATAAAGGGCTGTGTTTCAGTGGAAGATTGTGACAATATTGGTTTCGCTGGCGTTTCCAACACTGGTTGGATTGCAAACTACGCAGACATTGACACCGTTACATACGATTCCAACAACGGTAACATCGTTGACGGCATTACTATGAAGACCGAAAACAACGAAAGCAAATGTTTCTTCCCTATGACCGTTATGGGCAACCAGCCGTATCAAGGTTCTAACACCTCTTTGGTTATCGGTGACTATGGTAACAGATTTACACACGTTGTCAACATTTCCATTTTGGACAACAGTCCTAAATTGAGCAATGAAGTGCTTGATAATCTGGCAAATGGTCGTTTCGTGGTAATTTTGGAAAACGACTTCAAAGACGCTAACAACACCAACAGATATTCAATCTACGGTCTTGCAAAAGGACTTAAGGCAACAAATATTTCACGTGACCTTTACGACAACGAAGCCGCTTGGATTTGCGAATTATCCGAAGAGGGCAACCCGAAATCTGAAACTTTCGTTAAAGCCAGCATAATGTCTGGTCTTGAATGCGACTGCGAGTAACAGACACACGAAAACAAAATATGAAGCGACCAATCACGGTCGCTTTTTTTATGCGAGTTCTTTTGTACAACCAACGGCAAATAAGTGATAAATATTCAGATTATGACAAGAGAAGAAATGACAAAAAAAGTCCTTGCTATAAAAAATCCGAAAATGGAAAAGGATGTTATTTATGAAATAGCGAATGAATTAGGACTGAAATTAAAAAAGACTGAATGTGGAAAGTGCTTACGTGATTACGTGGCAATTTTGAAAGAACAACTTGGTTTAATTGAAAACGCTGCCGATGAAAGCGATTTCAACAACACTGGCGAATGGGTTTATTTGCTCAAGAAAAAGCAATCGTGGCACGGCCATATTATTGACCAATACACAGACCCAGACATAATCGCGCAATTCGTGAAAGACCATCCAAATGGTTATTATGCGAGAAAAGAACAAGAAACTATAAATAACGAAATCTAATTTATATTAAAATGAAATTAAACGATGTAAAATTTACTCCAGCAACCAATGCTGTTGCTGACGTATATACAAAGGCCACTGGTATGCCCATTGTGGGTGAGATGATGGTGGCCGCAGCTGGACAAGGCGGTGAGCCGACACCGACCAAAGCGGAAGCTCCAACATACACATATTCACAAGAAACCACATATTGTTCCAACTACGATGTTACGCTTTACGGTGATTTGACTGTTAATCTTGCCACAACAACGCCTAATGCAACCATATATTATAAATCTTCAATAACATCCATACCAGTTTCAGCTGAAGATTTTAATTGGGATATTTATAGCGATTGGATAATTTCATCAAGCCGTACATTCAACATAGGTGGCGCTTTTGACGGTAATGCACTGATGATTGCATACGCAGCAGCTGACGGTATGGAGAACAGTGATTATACATATATTACTCTTCCTTACAATACAACTCAAGCCAGAACTTGTGATGAAATCCCAACAATTTACGACTTGAATATTGAATTTACGGGAGTTGGACAAGCTACGGTTTCAGCAAGTGCGAGAGTTGATTATTCTGCCGATGAGATATATTACAGAATCGGTGGAGTGGACATCAGACTAAAACCGATGGAAGGCGACTACACCCAACTTGAACTTGATAATGATTATACAAATCGGTTTGAAGATATAACTTCAACAACTCTTTACGGAACGATTGAAGTGTTTTCTCCAGAGCAAGGTGAAAATATCGCAACATTTGAATTAGAAGCGACTGTAACGCCTATGTTTGATGTCTTTGATATTTCCGTCCAAGAATACGATGTTGACGATTACTCCATAAACGGAAGCGGTGATTTTGTCCCGAGAGAAATGTTTGATGGTGGTTGTATAGCTGAATTTCAAGGTTGTCAAAACCAAATATCATTGTATATTGGTGACGGTTCATTTGATGGAACTTATAGCGGTGTCGCGGATTTCCAAGACGGCGGAAGTGTGACGGTTACAGATATTAACAACAACATTTCTTGGAGTGGCACATATAGATATAATTCGTTGCCTTAAAAATAACTGAACATAATTTACACAATATATGGCAAAGACAAGAATATTACCAATTCCGCTCGGCGGTGGCGGTGGTGAGTGCAATTTGCAACAGAAAACCGCCACTCCAACCACATCCACCCAGACAGTCAGACCAGACGCTGGTTATGACGGTATGTCAAGAGTGACGATAGAGGGTGTTGATGCGAATATTGACCAGAACATCACCCCAGAAAACATCAAGGACGGAGTTGAAATACTCGGTGTGACTGGAACTTACGAAGGCGAAGGCGGACAATGCAACCTTGAGCAAGGGAAAATTATCAACCAAAACGGAACGTATGACGCGCAATTGGACGGTTATGACGGTTACGGAGAAATAGTGGTTGACGTGCAAGGCGGATGCAACCTTGAGAATGGAAAGACAATCACCCAGAACGGCTATTATGATGCCCAGAGCGATGGATATGACGGTTTTGACGCGGTTGATGTGCTTGTACAACCGAATGTCGGAAGTTTGTTTGTCGTTCCGCAAGTAATGCAACAGACTTTCAATGCTTCATCTGACGGTTACGATGGATATGACACGGTGGATGTCGCTGGAATGAACCTTCAATCAAAAACAATTACGCAGAACGGCACGTATGACGCGCAAAGCGATGGATATGACGGTTATTCGTATGTTGATGTTGACGTACAACCGAATGTCGGTTATAAATTAATAACCCAGAACGGCTATTATAATGCACAGAGCGATGACGGTTGGGACGGCTATTCCGAGGTTGACGTGCAAGTTACACCTAACATTTCACACGGTGACGTTTTCACGCCTTCCACGCAGCAACAACAAATAACAGCTCCGATGGCAACTGACGGTTACAACGATTTCACCATTGAGGCCGTGGATGCAAACATTGATGCGAATATTCAAGCTGGCAATATAAAGGACGGTGTTACAATTTTGGGTGTCACTGGCACGTACACTGGAGGCGGCAGTGTTGACTATAACGAACTGTGTTTCACCGCAAACGAAGCAAACTGCACTGTGGAGATTGAGAATAGCGGCACGAATGCACCCGTTATGTACTACTCAACGGATGGAAGACAGACTTGGGCTTTGTGGGATTACTCAACAATCACTCTACAGAACGCTGGTGACAAGGTTTACTTTTACGGCAACAATCCAAACGGATTCTCAACATCTGATAATGATACCAGTATGTTTGTGACAAGCGGTGATTTGTCGGTCAGTGGTAACATAATGACCCTTTTGACAAGGGACGGCTCTATGACAACCATACCGTCTAACGATTGTTTTACATATTTGTTTAGTGACACAAGCATAACATCAGCGGATGATTTGGAGCTTCCAGCGACGACACTGGCAAATAATTGTTATTGTGGTATGTTTGATGGATGCGCAAGTCTTGTATCTGTTCCAGAGCTTCCAGCAACAACAATGGCACAATGTTGTTATTATGGTATGTTCCAAGGATGCGCAAGTCTTGTAAATGCGCCAGAGCTTCCAGCAACGACACTGGCACATCAATGTTATGATTATATGTTCTATGAATGCACCAGTCTTGTGACCGCTCCAGAGCTTCCAGCAACGACATTGGCGGATTGGTGTTATGAATATATGTTCTATGGATGCACAAGTCTTGTATCTGCACCAGAATTGCCAGCAACTACGCTGGTAAATAATTGTTACGACAGTATGTTTGAAGACTGTTCAAATCTGAATTACGTTAAAGTCGGTGCTACTTTTTGGGACGAGAATTACGCAAACAATTGGCTTAACAATGTTTCACCTACTGGAACATTCGTCAAACCTTTTGAACTTGTTGTAGGAACTGGTACTGGCGAGATACCTTCTGACAATCCAAACGGAATCCCAGTTGGTTGGACAGTCAAAATCGGAGACCTTGACAAACACGCTTTATGCTTCACAGCAGAAGCCGCAAATGTTGACATATCAATCTCACGTTCAGACACTTTCACTTTACCCACTTTGTATATCACTACTGATGACGGCGCAACTTGGACGCAGATGCAGCTCCAGACATCGTACCGTATCAAGAATATTGGTGACAAGGCGTATGTATATGGAAACAACACGGCGTTGTCAACAGATATGACACACTATCTGTATTTCTCAACAAGCGGTCTGTTTTCCATCAGCGGAAATCTCACCACACTTCTGAATCCAAACGGAACAACCACATTGCCAGATTACGCTTTCAACGGCTTGTTCATAAATAACACGAGACTGATTAAAGCCGATTTGACGATTCCAGTCACTTCCGTTGGATTACGCTCTTTGTACGGTACTTTTGAGGGATGTAGTCAAATGGTTGAATGCAATCTTGAATTGTCAGCAACGACACTCGGAGACAATTGCTACGGTAGAATGTTCTACGGATGCACGAGATTGAGGAATACACCTACGACATTACCAGCGATGACACTTACAGATGCTTGTTACAATGATATGTTCAGCGATTGCACATCAATCACAACAGCTCCAGAATTGCCAGCCACAACACTTGCAACAAACTGTTATGCTGGTATGTTCCATAATTGTGACGCTTTGGTTAATGCACCAGCAACTTTGCCAGCAACAACAACGGCAAGCAATTGTTATAACGGAATGTTCAATTTGTGTGAAAACCTTGAAAAAGCTCCAGAAATATTCGCCGACACGTTTAACGGTAATATGTACTATATGTTCCGTCAATGCCACAGTCTGAACTATATTAAAGTTCATTGCACGACTTGGGACACTTCTGGTGGAGACAATAGATGGGTTGAAAACGTTGGTGCGACTGGTACTTTTGAAAAACCTTCTGGAACAAACATCCCGACTGGTATGAACGGAATACCGACTGGATGGACTGTGATTGACTTCTAACGATATAAACTAACAAAACCGATACGATATAAACTAACAACACTAATTTATACAAGGTGGTCAATATGGCCACCTTTTTTTTTGGCAGTTCTTTATTGAAATTGCCGACAAATAAATAGAAAATAGATTTAGATATGAGATTTATAGATTACTTGACAGCAAACAACCAGACTGGCGATTGGGAACCGCAATGCAAAATTGACACTGGAATAGCTATGACAGACCCAGACATAACCATTCGTATCAAATACAAGCAGAAATATCCATCCAGAGGATGGACTTTCTGTGACAGGATAGTTGGATATGCACCAACTATTGATTATCAAGATGAAGTCGGTGGTACAGGCGGAGGGTTTAGACTTTTCGGTTGGAGTGGCGGTACTTTTGACTGTGGTGGAAGATGGACTAATTTGGGAATTGTTGAACAAGATACAATGTATGATTTGACTTTCAATACAAACTACCTGTTTGACAATACAGATGGTACTATGCTTGTTACCAGTGCTGGCGGAGTAGTTCCAACAGTAGTAGGTACACATATATTCATTGACGTAAGTTGGACTGAAATATATGAGCTTACTATTCAAAATAACAACGGCCTTCTTTTAGATGGCAAACCAGCTGTTGACAACAACGGAAATGTAGGACTGTGGGATTCCGTTTCTGAAAGCTTAATTTACAATCCAGATTTGGATATGTACGACCCGAACCCAGTGGACTGTACGGACTGTAATAATTGGCAAGAATGCGGCTACGAATCATACGAAGACTGTCAGTGTCAACAATATGGAGAATGTCAACAGCCAGACTGTACGGACTGTACCAATTGGGAGGAGTGCGGGTATGAATCTCTTGAAGAGTGTCAGAACACACACAAAGTAAATTTATTACCATCTACAATGAATAGGATTCATTTGCAAATATCTGGTGGCGGATGGCCAAATGAAAGAATTTACATAGGCGATATTTATGTCTGGGATGATGATGACAACGAGATGGACAGTTTTCTGGAAGTTTACGTCAACAACGGACATATAAATTATTATGACAATGATTGGGATGACGATTTCGGCAGATATGTGGTTGAAACACATACAGATACTGAACTTTTGATAAAATTTGAACCAGAGGAAAGAGGATGGTACATTGAATTTGAACAGTCGTTTGACAACTGTGAAGACTGGGAAAGCAGAGGTTATGAGAGTTATAGCGATTGTAATTGTCAAAACAATCAAATTTGCCCTCCAGAACCAGACTGCACCGACTGTAACAACTGGTCTGAATGTGGATATGAAAGCTATGATGATTGCCGTTGTCAACAATATGGCGAATGCCCTCCAGACTGTACGGATTGTAACAATTGGGAAGATTGCGGATATGAATCTTATGATGATTGCAGATGCCAACAGTACGGTGAATGCCCTCCAGAACCTCCAGTCCCTCCTGTTCCTGAAAGAACAAGGATAGTGGAGATACTTATGGACATACTCAAGGGAATGGCCGAAGACGAATATTGTGATTTGGCATCATACCAATACAACGACAAACCTACAGCCAACATAGTGTTGGACAAGAAAATGGATGACCCTACGGCATTGTTAATACAGATAACAGACTGGAAAATTGACTGGTCCAAAGGAAGGATATTGGAGAAAGCAGCTATAAATCTGTCTTTCCTGAAAAAAGAGCCTAAACTTGACGCCAAAGGCATTGAACAGGAGGCTATTGTGAGCGATATGAAGGATTTGGCTATTGAGTTCCTGAGAAGGCTGAAGCAACGCAGATTCCAAGTGAGGATAGTTGACGATGAAATAACGGTAAAATCTGTTTTCTTGCGCTCAGACAGCAACAGGACTGGTGTTAATTTACAATTTGAATTAGAGGAGGTACAGGGAAATTGTCTATGACGCATAACGCCATATATATTTATATGATGTTTTGTTTCTTCCTCTACAACAATCACTAATTTTGCTCCCATAGAATCCTAATTCACTCTCAATATTTTTAATTGATGACCAAGTTTTGATAAATTTGCCATCTAAATCGTATTGGTTTATTTTTTTATAGTGTGAAGTAGCTGAACGCTTTGTCCTGTTTCCATAATTACAATTGTATTTATTGTCACACCATTCCAAATTGTCAACTCGGTTATTCGTAACATCTTCGTCAATATGATTTACTTGCGGCAGATTATCTGGATTTGGGATAAAAGCATCAGCTACTAGTCGGTGTATTCTATGTTGTTTATAGGAACCGTTTTTATATAACGTTAAGGCAAGATACCCTTTAGTTTTTTTTACTTGTTTTAATATTTTTTCATTTCCAGTTCTGCGATAATTAAGACTTTTAACCCTGCCAAGGTTTGATATTTCATAAATACCCTCATAGCCATTCACTGGTTTCCATATTTCATAAAGTTCTGTCATAAAACTGTAATTAAATTAATGGAAATTATACGAATATTCTACTAATAAAACAATAATGCTTATAACAAAAAGGACAAAAACGAGGGATATTCTTCCTTTGCTCAACGAGGAGAGGATGAAAACATTGATAGACGCTATACCAGAATATCCGTTGGAGAAACCACTGTTGGAAATGACGATAGGCGAGTTCATTGATGTTCTGGATGACGGATACGCCCTCAAATATCTGAAGGAAAGAAGGGCATACAAGGCGTTCGGTAAGATGAAATCCTTCAAAAACCAGCTTGAGGCCATCACCAATTTCCTTGAAATGAACAATGTGGAGGCTGACAGCGACCAGATAGCCGCTGCAAACGGTGTGCAATTCCTCACTTTCGAGGAGAATATGCTGTACACAACGGCTGAATTCTTCCACCTGAAATCGTTTGATGAGGCTGAAAAAGTGAAACTGACCAATTATTTGCTCATAAACAAGAAAAACACATCGGAGACAAAGTACCAATACAACCTGAACAAAATAATGGAAAGAAAACAAAAGACCAAAAATGGCAGACATTGATACCAGACTTGATTTTGAAAAAGTGCTTTCTGAATGGGCTAATGGTGTTATAAAGAAAATACAGTCCAATATGGAGACTGAAAATGTCAACGCCAGCGGTGATACATCAAGAAGCCTTGAATATAAATTCACAGACAAGGGAATACAGATACTTGGGGCACCGTATTTTGCCGAGAGGACTGAAATTGGACGCACACCGACAAAAAACCATCAGTCATTTGACTTCCAATCCATTATAGCGCAATGGATTAAGGACAAAGGTCTTGACATTAAATGGGGACTTGACGAGGAAAGGGATATAAGGAAAGTCGCTGGAGCCATAGTGCACACCATATCAACAAGAGGTTCCAGAAAATACAGGGAACCAGACAAACAGACCGATGTCTATTCAACTGTTGTAATTGAATCTGTTGACATTCTCACAGATATGCTTTTGACAGGCACAACAGAAAGGCTTCTCGGTATGGTTGACAACATTGCAAGGGAAGACGGTGACAAAGTGTCAACAACAAAAATAAAATAACTTAAAAAACAAAATAGATATATGGCATCAGGAACTTTATCAAAAGATGTTATAGTGAATATAGAAATCAAGGACCAGGAGGCTGTTACCAACATTGCCGCCCTGTCAAAACGCATTGACGAGCTTAAGGCCAGACAGAAACTCCTGAACGAACAGCAGAGGGATTTGAACAAACAGCTAAAGGAAGGGGCGATAACGGAAGAGCAATACGCCGATGCCCTTGAGAAGAAATATGTCGAAATAGCCAAGAACGAGACTCTTCTCAAAGAGACTAAACGCTCGCTTAGCGCATACCAGAAGGAACTTCAAAACAACATTGTCGCTGAAAAGGCTGAAAAAGGCAGTCTTGACGCTCTGAGGGCACAACTCCTTAATATGAGGAAAGCTTACGAAAGTATGTCAGAGGTTGAAAGAAACACAGATTTCGGTCAGAAACAACAAAAGGATATAGCCGATTTGACTCAGAAAATCAAGGACTTAGAGTATGCGCAGCTTGATTTCAAACGGAATGTAGGAAATTATCCTGAGACAACTCAGTCGGCTAAACAGGCTTTGAAGGAGATGAGGATAGAGTGTGAAAATCTTGCTGTAGCATTGGCACAAAGCGAGGGTGAAATACAGGCCCAGAACACGCTGTTGAAAAACCTTGCCACGACTCTTGGGACAGATTCACAGGAATACAAGGACGCTGCCGCAGAACTGAACCGTATGAATACGGAATACGACACTTCCAAACAGAAATTAAGCGAGATGACAGCCGAGACTGGTAAACTGGCCGACACATTGGGTGATGTCAGACAGAACATCAACTCATTCGCAAACGACCAGCAGAAGATAGCCGCTATGCAGGAGGGTGTCAGTGTCCTCACCAGCACATACACGATATTGGCTGGCTCAATGAAAGCGTTGGGCTTAGAGAGTAAATCACTGCTAGAAGTTTATGCTAAAATACAAATTGTCCAACAGTCCGTCAATTCACTAATGACAATCTACAAGGCACTGAACAAGGATTCAAACTTGATGATTGTCTTGCGTAACAAAATGGAACAGACAAGGCTGGTATGGTCCAAAGCATACGCCAAGTCATTGGAGGAACAGAATGCGGCCATCATAGCCAACATAGCGGCAGAAAAAACCAACGCAGCGGCTACAACAGCGACAGCAACAGCCGAGGGAGTGGCCACAGCAGCCACATTTTCATTGAAAGCCGCGTTTGACGCATTGAAGGCCACTTTGCTCACCAATCCATTCACAGCGATACTTGTAGGAATTGTCGCTGTCGGTGCCACTATAGGTGCTGTTGTGAAGAAGATTGTCAAATCGAACAAAGAGGCCAAAGAATCCGAAAAGGAACTTGCCGAACAAACTAAAAAAACTTCCGAAGAATACAAGAAAGCGATAGACAAGAGGGTTTCCGCTATGAATTCGGCATCCAAGACATACACAGAACAAATAGCAAAAGTGAAATCATTGCTAAGTGTATTGAAATCAGAAACATCAACTTACGATGCCAAAAAGAAAGCCGTAAACGAACTAAACAGGCTTGTCCCAGCATATAACGGACATATCTCCAAAACTGGCCAGATAGTTAAGGAAAATTCAGCGGCAATTGACAAATACATAAAAGATTTGGAACGTCAGGCAGAGGCTGTGGCTACTATGAACGCCCTTATTTCAGCATATGAAAACAAAATAGAGGCCGACAGAAAGAAAAGGGAGAACGACAGATACCAGAAATACTACCAAGATATGCTTAACAAATACCAAGATATGCTTGACGAGCAGTACAGTATGGAAGCCAGATTAAGAGACCCGCAGATAATTATGACGGCACAAAAAAACATTGACTACTACTCTAAGAAAATGTCAGCTGTGAAAGAAGAGGCTAAGGCGATAAACAAAGAACTTGACGGTGTCAACAAGGATATAAAGTATTTTTCTTCCATTGCAAAGGATATTCCTGTGTTTACAAACGAAAATACATCTGGCTCTGGGTCGGAGGAAAACGAAAACGTAAAGAACGCCCAGAAGCAATATGATGAAATGCTGAAAATAGCGGAGGACTACTACAATGAATTGGAGAAAATGGCCGATGATTCGGTTAAGACATTGACTGAAAAGGAAAACAACAGATACAAAGGCGAGAAAAACCAGTTGGAAACTGCATTGTCCGATGCCCAGAAACTATACGAACAGTTATCAAAAGACCCGAAACTGTTGAAGGAGTTACAAAAGAAGAACAAATACCTGTCACTTGAATCCCTTTCAAACCAGATAAAAATACTGGAGAAAGAGCTTGAGAATGTTGAAACAAAACACAATGAAAATCTTGACAAAATCACTTCCGACACAGAAACAAGTTTCAATCTCATAATGACGAAACTCAGGTACGATTTGGATAAATCAAGCTCCAACCTGACGGCAAAATACACAGCGGAACTCAAATCAAGGCTTGACGCTCTTGACGATGAACTTAAAAAGGAACTTGATGCTTATGAATACAATGAACAACAGAAAATTGAGATAACAAAACTATATGAAGAGAAAAAAAGACGCTTGATAAGCGAATTTTCTAACGGTTCGATTGGCGATTATTCAAACATAGACAACTTAAACCAACTGCATACACAGCTTGCAAATGATTTGGCTGAGATAGAATCTATGAAACAGGCCGAACTCGCCGTATTCAAGGGTACTGAGGAAGAAAAACTGGCCATAACCGAGAAATATGCAAACAAGAGGGTGGCGGCTGAACAGTCGGCATCAAGACAGGAAGCCAAGATATGGATGAATTCCACTTTGACAATAGCTAACGCACTTTCAACAACACTTGGGAATATGTCCGACCTTTTCAACACTCTTGCCGAAGACGATGAGAAGATGAACAGATACTCAAAAGAGCTGGCTATGGGTCAAATCATTCTTTCAGCCGCTGTAGCCACCGCACAGGCTGTAGTCGCTGCAATCAATTTCGGTAAGGACACTGGACTTGGCGCTGTGGTTGCCATACCTTTGGCATTGGCCGAGTTTATGGGAATAGTCGCTTCTGTTATAGCACAGGCGAAACAGACGCTTTCTTCCGCCACTTCCAGCAAACCCAGATTTGCGGATGGAGGTCTGGTCGGTAACAGGACCACAAGGAGAAAAGATGACACTATTGACGCGAAACTGTCCGAAGGAGAATATGTAATAAAGAGTGATGTGGTTGAAAAATACGGTGTGAAATTCTTCGATTTCCTGAACTACGGAAAAAAAGTGACGCACAGTGCTAAGAACACATACGCCGATGGTGGTCAGGTTGTGCCTCAGTCTGTCATTGACAAGACACAGACATTCACTATGAATGATTTTGTCGAGGCACTAAAACAAATGCCAGCACCGCAAGTGTCGGTTAAAGAGATTTCCAATGTACAGAAGCGTGTGTCTGTCAAAGAGAGCATATCAAAATTAAAATAATTGAAACAATACATAAATAATGAGAAGTTATACATACAACAACGTAACGGTAACCTACGGCGAGCAGGTACTCTGGACAGGGGACAGCAACACCATAACAATTGAGTCAAGCGTGTCAACTGACGAGGTTGGTGCCGATATAATCATAAGACACCCGTCTGGTGTTGAAACAAGGACAATCAGACATTTAAGCGAGCTTCCAAGGATAGTTTTCGTAATAGATGACGCTCTAATCGCACTTGACGATGACAATATAGGTCAATACACTGCACAGGTAAACGTATATAAAAACGGAATTTACGATTTCTCGCACACTTTCTCATTCCAATTGCTCAAGGGGAAATCGTTCACCAACCAGTCACACGCTATCAGCAGGACATTATACCTGTACGACCCTGACGAGCTTGTGAAATTGCAGGTGTATTCTCCAGAAAGCGGTTCTTTCCATTTCGGAAGCACATACCTTCCTTTGTACCAAGGATTGAACCAATACAATATGTCCCAACATATCACTACCTTGGGAACATATACTTTCTGTCTTGAGAACGAGGTTGTACAACCTGTTGCTGTGATAAGCGGTGATACAGCTAAGACACCGTTTTCATCAACATTGTATTATTCGGTAATCAAATCCAATGAAGACCCTTCGTATGAAGAAAAGGGGGGAGATGTATGGAAATATGACGAAACCATCTTCCCTGTATGCTACACTATCGTATATGACGAAGCCTGCTGGTCCAAGGATTTCGTGGAGTTGAGATACAGGGACTGTGACGGCTGCATAAGATACCTTGGCGGTAAGCTTGCATCCGAGACAAACGAGGTTGGAGGAACTCCTTACACGCGGACGGAAACCGACAATGTATTCCGCAACATTCCAAGAAAACACATAGAGAACACCAAACGCACATTGAAGGTAGGTTTTATGAACGTAGCAAAAAACGCCTATCCTCAGGACATTCTCTATTCTTCAGATGTTTATATGCGTATGTACAACAGCGAATGGTGGCCAGTTGTGATAGGCAGCGACAAAATAGAAACCAAAAGGGATGACACACAGGACATAGAACTTGAAATAATAATCAGCGAAGAATAGATAGCGGATATGATAACAATACAGATGAGAAATGGTATGCTGGATGTCGGCTCAGAACAGGACATTGCATTCTCTTGGAAATCATTCCGATTCGCGGAGGGGCTCAGGGACCAGTACACGACCGACATAGAATTGCCGAAGACAGCGAATAATATAAAAATACTGGACTGCTACAATTTGCTTGATTCTCCTAACCAGTTGTATGGTAACCAGATACAGCCAGCCATTCTGACTGTTGATGGTCGTATGACAAATTGTTATCTTCAGGTTGTGAGTATAAACAAGACCACGATTACGGTATGTTTGTACGAAAACACATTTCCTATGTCAATCAGGGACAAAAACATAGCCCGTATGTTCGAGGATGACAATTCCACAATAATAGCTTGGAATACAAACACTTTGACAGCTTATCCAAACTGGTTCAAGGAATACGACTACGGAATGCCTTATGACACACAATACGCACAGCTACACCCGTCTAAAAAACTAGATGACTTGCTGCCTGTGATTTCAAACAAAATAAACACTTCCATACCGTCCATAAGACCGAATTGGTATGTTCTGGCTACAGGAAAGTATTTATGCCCACAAAATCATAAACAGTATGTTGAGGGGAAGATGGATTCGTCTAACATATTCTGCATAATGGGAGGACAGCACATAACAAACGATTTGGAATACAGTGCTTCCATCACCAGTAACGACAAAATCATATTCAACCGCGACTGCAATGTATCTATGAACATATGGATAAGCTGGAAAGCTAAGAACAACGGATATAAAATACCTTTTGTAGTGAACCAATGGCATTACGACACGCACACGAACACAAGTTATGAATACCAATTGAACGGTCTTGACTACACGAACGACATCACGATAGGAAGCGCCACTTTCAACATAAAGAGGAATGACCATATTTCGTTTTTCATACCTGACGGGGACAGGTTCGATATGGTAAGCTGTTTAGCTGAGCTTGACATAACGGACTACGAAATAACCGAAGACGACTACTACCAAGATATGCAGTATGTGTCCAGACTTCCAAAGCTTGTTGTCTATCAATACGGAGGCAATAGTTACGAGGACTGGTATTTTGACGGCTCTTCATACGACCTTGGATGGCACAGAAGAGGGACTTCAAACACTTTACACAGATATATACAGACAACTTGGTCATCATTTGCTTGGTTCGGCTATTATGCAAACATTCCAGAAATGAGTGTGGCGGACCTTATTTGGGGTATTGGATGGCTACTTGGTAGAAAGCCTGTGTTCAGCAACGGCGAGCTTGAATGGGTTGATGTGGACACATCGTTAACCCTGACAAACGCTTATATAAGCGAAACAAGACCAGCGTCTAATTATTTTGGCAAAAAGAACTATATCAAATGGAAAAACGATGAAAATGCCGAGCCTATAAGCGAAATAGACAATATTTGGCTTGAGGACAGGAGAATTCTTCACGAAAGCCCGTTTGCAAAAACCACTAGGCTCGGTCAATGGTCAGGCATTGTGCCGCAATATTCAAATCCAGAATACGACAGTGAAAACGGAGAGTACAATTGCGATTTCGAGGATGTAGGTTTCGTGATAATGGAAAACGCCACAAATACTGGCAATATACAGGTTATATCCCCGTATATCAGGACCATTCCTTTGCAAACACTTGGTCTGGAATCAATAACATCAACAGTAGAGGTGACGATAGAATCTTTTGACATACCGACTGAACCAACCGACTTCATTTATCTAGACGGACGCAAATTCTTTACAATAGAAGGTAATGTTGACCTAGTAAACAAAAAAAGTACAATAACGGCATTGCTTGTGCCGACTTTATAAGAAATATAAAATGGCTATAACAAATTCAAAGATAAGAATTTATGCTGACGAGGACCTTGAAACTCTCGTCAAGACGATAGACACACAGGGAGATGCGAACGCAATAGACGCTTCCCAACTTGATGAAGGAGAGACATACTGGGCCACTGTTCAGATTACGGTTACAGGCGGTGTCACTTCCGAGGAAAGCAACAAATACAAATTCTATACACTCCCTGATATAGAGTTTACACTCGCACCGTTTGCGGCTGGCACTTCCATTCTTTTCGGAGTTGAAACATCAACCAATACTGTCAGGATAGCCAGAAGCGGTGTGATGTACAAGGAAACAGACCAAAGGAGCAGGGAAAACTACGTCTATTCAGACGGTTTCCATCACGACTTCAACGGACAGATAGACGGTCTTCTACCTGACACAATGTACACCCTCACGCCTGTTGTTGTTGATGAATTCGGCAGGATGTGGGTAAACACACCAAGCTCTGTTTATGTGAAAACAAGCGTTGTCGCGCCTGTCGTGACAATCGGTTCACTCAATGTATCTGGTAATGTGGCAAGCGGCTCTGTGAATGTGGTGTCGGATTCACCGTTGACTGGTCTTGAAATCAAATTGCAGCCTCAGGGTGGTGGAAACTACATAAATGCAACAGGATATTCCGTACAGGACGGTGTCCAGCAATTCTATGCGTCAGGACTTTCCAACGACACTACATACAATGTGTATGCAACTGCAACCAATGACGGAGGAAGCGCAACAGCCACAGCCACACTCACAACCCTGTCAGTTGACGCTTATGTCACACTTGACGATTGCGATTTGGATGTCCAGCACAAAACAGACACCATATACGTTGAGGTAAGCGGATACGCTGGAAGCGGTGCTACTATCGACCTAGTCGGGGCCAGATTCTTCCTTGATGATTCAATTGGAAGCACTATGGTGGGTGATATTAGCGGCCAATTGGGTGAAACCTCTATAACATACCACGCTGGAGGTCTCCCTTCAGGTACTGAAATATTTGTATTTGCATATATGACATACACCGTTGACGGAAATAGCTATACTGTATATTCTGAAAGCCATTCTGTCACAACAGTACCTGTTATGGAATTTGTCACTCAGTCAGTTAGTCAAGACTCCTGTGCTGGTGATTTCACAATAAAAGGAAACAGAGTAAACGCAGTTACGCTGCAATACAAAGAAACATCAGCATCCAACTGGTCGAATGCGACAGTTAATGGTAATTCATACGTTATCAGCGGTTTGGTACCGAATACAACATACAACCTGAGAGGTACTGTTTCAAACGATTCGGGAAGCTACACAACAAATGTTCTGAATTTCACTACAAGTCCACAAGACACTGGTTCAGTGGAAATTAACGATATGAGCGCTTTTGTTGGTGAAAAAATGATGTTCAAAGCCACTTACAAAATGGGGAAATACGGAGCTGACACCACGACATTCCAAGTGAGAGTATATGACGAAAAGGACAAACTCTTGGCTGATTTCTCACCAACGGTCACTGGAGATGCCTTTGATGGCGTACTGACTAGAGAAGCTGGTATAGCTTTGCCAGAGAAATGCCAGTATGTGAAATACCAAGTTATTGTCACAAATAAAGGCGGCTATGAAAATTCCACTTGGATAGACATACGTTTGTAATAAGCTCCATAGATGACCGTAGAGAGGCGATTTACTATACAGACGAGTAACCATACCACCAGACCGTATATCGCTTGAAATTCGAAGGATTTGGTGGGTAGAACAAAAGAAAGGGCTTCCAGTTTGGAGGCCCTTTTCAGTTAGAAAAATAATAAAGTAAAAATGAAAGAATTTTATGATGCGACTGAGAGTGCCGCTTTTCGTTTGTTTACTATGTTTTTGAAAATCTTGTTGTTATGATATTGAATATTATCATCCCAAAGACCTTTAAGCACTTCAATAGACTCAGCGTTAGATGTTTTTGCAAAGAGCCAAGCAGGGATACGTTCATCTTTAGATTCTTGTTGTACATTCTGATTATGTTGAGGCTGAGTATATTGCTTCTGCACTTGCTGACCAGCTGCCCAGTTGAATACAACATTTCCGAATCTGTCCACAATAACTAACTTAACACAATCCTTTCCAACAAATTCAATCTCCTTAACTTGGAAGGTCATACACATTTTGTTATTGAAGTAATATGACTGGGGACAGTCAATCTTAATCTTGGGCGTGTAATAGAGATAATCACAACCCCAACGAGCCAAACAACGCTTGAGAATGTCGGAGCTTTTCGATTTCTCTGCTTCAATATTTGCTTCACTCCCCGTATCTTCCTTATAGACCCAGCAATTTCTATCTTCATCCCAAATATCCAGTCTTCCATAAATAGTGCCAGCGACATCCTTATAAGAAATCTGCCAGTTCATAACACCGACAGTGTCGTTCAGTATTCTTGCAGCGCAGCGTGAATCGATATATAAGAGGAGGCTGCATTTCCCTTGTACCTTCGTGTCTGTTGGTCTTACTTCAATTTGCTCGGCTGTGAGCGGTCTAAAATTCAATTCTTTCATTTTTAACTAATTTTAATTTATAATTATTTTTGTTTTTTTTTTTCTAACTAACGGGAAACAGTTGCTTGAAAAATCCCAATTTTCATCAATATCAAAATTGCTGTGCGTTTCCCTTGATGAATAAGTTTCATATTGCTTTCTGTATATAAATATACAAAAAAATACAGAGAATTCAAAATTAAAAATTATTTTTTTGTTACTTCTTCTTCTTTGATAGTCTCTGTTGTTCCTTGGGTAATGTAGATTTCTTCTTCCATTTTCTTTGTTTTTTAACTATTATTATTAAAACTAACGCTATATACAATAAGGTAAGTGCCGTTGGTGTCATTGTCAAGTGTTTTTATATAAATAGTCTTAAAAACAAAAAAACCAATGCACCTTCGGGAATGCATTGGAATTTTCATCCATTAAACTAATTATATTTTACAACTTACCAGATTTCACGCTCTGGCTGGCGTTAATTTATTCTTCTTCTTGTTCCTCTTGTTTTTCAACATACTCTTCAAATTGCAAGAAAATCCACCCGCTGGCATTGCTGTATGCTTCTGTTATATGTTCTACGTCTTTGACGAAAAAAACCTCCCGTTTGTCTCTAATTTCCACACACAGCGTTGAATTGTTCTGAATATACATTAACACCTTGAATCCGTTTTCGCTTTCAAGCACAAAACGCTTCCCCAGCGCGGCACATTGTAGGAAGTTATTGTAACAATCAAACATCATATCAACAAAATTGGTTACGTTTTCGTTGTTCTCTGCGTTTTTGCTCGCCAGCACTTGATTTTCTTTCATATTACTTTTTAATTTATATCACAACCAACATCGGCTGTGCAGGTAGTTATACATTTAAGTTTTGAAAAATCCAAATTTAAATTAATTTTTATTAAAAGTCAATTTGGCGGGCGGAACATTTTCGTGCCATCTAAAGATGGATTCACTGTTGGAATACTTGATGTTGCTTCGCTTTTAGATGTAACCTGCTGATATTGAGATACCATTCACCAAAGAGCCGATTTAAGAGGCGATTAGTAGTTGAGAGGATAGATTATACCAGTTGGTATATTATCGCTTGTCCTGTGTTATCCCTGCCACCACCAGAAAGAAAATTCAGATATTGGTATATTTGTAAAAACGAACACGCAAGTGTGAGAACATTCCAACGATAGTTGGGATGTAAATAAATAATTTTAATTAAAAAAATTATTCTATACTGCTAAGGTATATATACCTATAGGTATATTAGTAATATCTATATTACTTTATTAAATAGATATTAGTAATATCGATATTATTAATTGGGGTTATAACGCCAATCAAATTGAAAAATTCCCCAATCAAATACTAATTGATTGGGTATATAACGCCAATCAATTTATATGTTCCGCATATTGACTGGTATTATATTACCAATCAAAATAGCAGTGTTATTTCTTAAAAATTGTTAAAAATAATTATTTTTTAGAAAATTATTGATTTATTAGCTATTTATTTGTATAATAGTAATAGAAAGTAGCAGTGCGATACCACATAGCACATAGAGGAATAATGGCTGTCAGATTGGAACTTATGGTAGTGGTATCCCGTAACTCCAACGACAGCCGCTTTTTTAAGATACCACAACAATGTTACAGTTAACAAATTATTCCAAGCTACCGAGCATAATATTTAACTCGGTGGAACTAAACCCAAATGAAAAAATAATGCTTGCATATTTGACCAACAGAGCAAATTATTTCAATAGAGAAGATGATTGGTTTGGTGTTCCTCTTTGTTGTTTTGCAAGTGATATAGGTTTCAATGACCACCACAAAGTGTCTGATGTCAGAAAGTCTCTTGTGAATATGGGTCTTATAGAGTATAAGAGAGGCGGCAATGCGAAATCATCCAAATACAAAGTATGCTGGGATAATATTTATGAAAACCTCACATCAAGATATGAAACAAAAACAGAAGAAGAGAATCAAATCAACGATGTGATAAATGAAAAAATAGAAGACGTAATAAACAATAAGAAATCAAATTACGACATATCGTTCGAAAATCCAGAGTTTCGTAAAAAACTTACCGCTATGAAGGAAAATATTTCAAGACAATTCAATGTAGCAGAAGAAGAGGTACGAAATAACATAATAAACACTTTTAATAATAAAATTAAAATTTAAAAAAAAATGACTAAAAACATTGAAGAAACAATCGCCTTGATATTAAGGCCTAACGTAATGGAAGCCGCGTTCCAATTAAACGAAGTTGATTTCAAGTATTTAATAACAAAATTGTATTACTTCTCTAGGGGTAAGGAATACAACGAAACACCTGATAACGAAAACCCTTTGGTAAAAGTTATTTTTGATATGGAGAAATCATTTTTGGAATACAATCTCAACAGGTTCATTAAGAATAACGGTGAAAAAATTAACCAATAACATATGGACAAATTCATACCAAAAGAAGAGTGGCCGTCACAAGTCAGGCCGAATTCAACAGACAGTGAACTTTTGAGATGCGGTAACATCCTGAGGAAATGGATAAATGAAGACAAAAACATTGACGTTGATTTTGACTTTTTCTCCTTGTATAAGGCTATTGTAAGTTACATTGAAGCATATAAACGTAATGGAATAGAATTTGACGAATATTATTCCTTAATATGTTTGAAAATAATAAACGACATATTGTTGTTTCTAGCCGACCGACACAACAGGGAAATAGATGACTACCTGATAGACAGGGACTATGAGAACGCCAGAAACTACATAAAGAAAAAATATCACTTAGAAGAAACAACGAAGCCAGCCTAATCAGGCTGGTTTTTTTATTTAATGTTGATATATGAATTTTTCATTTTCTTTTGACTTTTTCATTATTTTATGTATATTATAATTGAAAAAAAAAGAAAACAACACACTATTTATATTAAAATAACAAAATAAAAAAAATATGAATGACAAAAATAAACATTCTAGTCCGTAGCGGACAGTATTGCAGGGTATTTTCAAGTCAAACATTCTCAATAAGGAATTTGATAACACAACTAAGAAGGTATAATCCCAACGCAGATGTACTATGTATTTGGTACGGGGAAGGCACACTTTATTTCGCCTCCAACGATGAATGGAAAAAACTACCGTTACACTCTTGGAGAGTGCCAGATGCAATTTACATCCCAACCGACAATGACAAAGTTAGTTTACTTGAGAACTACGACTATAGAACAGCCGTAAATCTGTCGTATGCGAGATGTATGAACATTGGCAAGTATCCAAAGCTTCACCCGTTCAAAGGCGTTAAAATAGGCGGTCATTTGCCATCAGAATTGTCCAAATACGAGGATGCACACTATCCTTTGTTTGTGGCCGACAATGAGAACCCGTACGCCAACAAAGAGGATATATTGCTGCACTTGGACGGTTACAGGATTGAAAAGAAAGTCAACGGATATGACATAGCTGGCTATTTGATTGAAAATAATAGATACAGTTCAATCGAAGATGGCGATAGAGCATAGTAATGAATCAGAATTCATCGCATATTGCACAAGGTGCCTTGCTATAGATATTAGAGTGGAAGGGAATTTAGAATACTGTCCTCACTGTTTCAAGAGAAAAAACCCCTCAACGATTGATTTCACCACTTGGGAGAGGTGGGAAGAACTATACGAACAAAAGTACGGTCATCAGCTGGTAGAGAAAAAAACGCCATACGATGACATCAGTGAGGTTTTTTACGAGGAAGCCGAAGAAACAATCACAGAGATAGATGCAATCAGCAAGCAAATGATTGTTAGAGAGAAAATTAATTTGAATTTAGACCGTCTAAAGGAATAATATAGATAATTCTGAAAACAAGTGACAAAAAAACAAAAACATTTCATAGAAGCCAAAGCGCACGACAATGTAGATTTTCATTTTTTCAAACAAATGGTAAAGCCCAACTGGACTTGCACACAGACTGGGGACCCAGACAAATTCTCGGATGGTGATTTCAGCGAGTATGACGTACTGGTGACTGACGGTCATAAAGAATTCTATGTAGAGCTGAAGGGCCGAAAATACCAACTTAACGAAAAACTCCTCAATGAAGGGTGTCTGATTGACAGGGATAAAGTTGAAGAGCTTGAAAAGTTCGGTAACGCTTATGTTGTTCAGTTTTTCCCTGAGAGCAACAGGACGTTTGTTTGGGATATACACAACAAAAAAGACTGGAGATACCAAGAGACTATAACCACACCGTTCGAGCTTGGAAGCGAAAGGAAAATAAACAAGGATGTATATTTTATGCCTTTTTCACCTGAGAACGAGAGATACATTGATATTTCAAACTATAATGAACTACTTGGCAAGGAAATAGACAGACTTACAAAAAATTATGAATAACAAGGAAAACAAATACTGATGACAACAAAGAAAAAAGCGTTCAAAGTTATTTACAACCTCATAGTTGACGGTGTTTTGGCTGAAAAAGAGGCTTACAACCTCATAGAAGGTATTTTCGACAGGGAAGTTATGCAGATTCCTGTGCCGATACCAACAGCTGAAACAGAGAACCCGATGGAAGAGCCAGTTAATAATGTAGAAGTGAAAGGTTTTCACTTGGAATAATTGAAGAAAATTCAAAGATTAATGGCTAAATGGTTCAAATTGAAGGAGTTTTGTGTTTCAGGGTCACATCCAGAGCTGGTTGAGGTTCCGAAAGAAGGAACACCAATCTATAACAACATAGTATATCTGATGGAGAGGATGGACATAATAAGGGAAAAATGGAACGGTCCGATAATTGTCACCAGCGGATATAGACCACCGAAACTTAACAAGGCTGTAGGTTCAACTGCCAAGAATAGTGCGCATTTGGTCGGTCTCGCTGCCGATTTTCACCCGAAGAACGGAAAAATAATGGATTTGGCGAAACAGATAGCCAGTATGGAGATGGACTGGGACCAACTAATATTGGAGAAATGCACAATAAAAAACAGTGAGATAATAAACTGCCAATGGCTACATCTTGGTTTCTCCAGAACAAACAACAGAAGACAAATTCTTGCTTGGGATGGCAAAACCTACAAGCCAGTAAAAATAACCACAGAAAAGAAATTGACTGTTTAATGGCAAGTAAGAACGAGAATTTACGCAAAGCTAAAAAAGCCAAAAATGATGAATTCTTCACAAGAATAGAAGATATAGAGAAGGAGTTGGTTAATTACCAAGATTTTTTCAAAGACAAAGTGGTATATTGCAATTGTGACCATCCTACAGAGAGCAATTTCCCAAGATATTTCATTCTTAATTTTGAAAAGTTAGGTTTGAAAAAACTTGTTTCAACCTGTTTCATAAGTGACAGCAAAGGATGGGTTGGCACAAAAGAAAAAGACTGTGAATACACTATAGAGCAGCTTGCAAGTGACGGTGATTTCCGTTCCGAAGAGTGTATTGAATTTCTAAAAGAATGCGATGTTGTTGTGACCAACCCACCATTTAGTTTGTTTCGTGAGTATATTGCCCAACTGATTGAATACGAAAAAAAATTTTTAGTTATTGGAAACTTAAATGCTATCACTTATAAAGATATTTTTTCCTTAATCAAAGATAATAAGATTTGGATGGGTACAACATATTTCAATGGTGGTGCAGCATATTTTTATGGTGATGCCAAAGTGTTTGATGTGAATAAGATTGCCAACCCAAAGAACGCTTGGGTGGAAAATGGTAAATTGTATTGGCGAGTTAATGGTGTTCGTTGGTTTACAAATATTGAGCATAAGAAGAGAAACACACCAATTGACATTTATAAGACCTATTCCGCAGAGAATTATCCAAAATATGATAACTACGATGCCATTGAGGTGTCAAAGGTTGTGGAGATTCCCGAAGATTACAAGGGAGTTATGGGTGTTCCCATTTCATTCCTTGACAAATATTGTCCTACACAATTTCAAATTGTGAAATTCCGTAAGGGTGATGACAATAAAGATTTGTCGGTCAATGGTAAATGTCCTTATTTTAGAATTTTAATTAAGCGAGTTAAAAATAACGAAACAAAATAAATATGAATGTCCAAAACAAAACACAAGAAAGATTGTGGAAAATTCAAATCGCATTTTGAATTGGAAGTATCTGAAAAAATGCCGACTGATAGCTATGAATGCGAGGAAATAGAGTATGAAGTGCCAGTCATTGCAAGAGTGTATCATCCAGATTTCGTGACAGAGCCAGATGGAAAGAAAATATACTGGGAATGCAAGGGTAAACCAAGAAATCTTGAGGAAATGAAGAAGTATATCTACGTAAGAAATTCAAATCCAAATATAGATTTGAGGTTTATACTGATGGACAAAAAGACGCTGATGCCAAGAAGCAAGAAGACCACAGTTGCGGAATGGCTGAAAAAGAACGGATTCGTTTACTATTTATGGCCAGATATTCCAAAAAAACTTTTACAAAATTCTTGACATTTTCAGAAAAAAAAGATACAATTAAAATTGACTAAATTCTTCTAATACTGGCTGGGAGCGCATACAAGGTGTGTAGCTTCCAGTTTTTTTTTTTAACGAAGGGCTACCCATTTAGAGTAGCCCTTTTTTTTGGTCCAAGCCCAACACTGAAACTCGCACAAAGTCAAACGCGGCAAAGATAGTATTTTTATTTACGAAAGAAGCTTTTCATTGGCCTCGAACAGTTTTTCAACGGGAATATCACCAAGATAATTGTCGGTAATACCAAGAGAATGGCCTAAATTGCGTTCGATTATCGCATAATTGACACCCTCTCCGTTAAGAATAGTGCAATAACTGTGTCTGGCGAAACAGAAAGAACAGTCACTTCGTAAACCAAGTTTGCTGGCCACTTTTTTAAGCACTTTGCTGGCGTATGTGTTTATGTACATAACCCTCAAATCCACAGCGTCATCATCGTTGATGTCTGTGTCGTTCAGAAAGCTGCCGAAAACAAGACCACCGTTGTTTACCTCATCGCCAATCTCGTCAATGACAATTGATAGTTTTTCCGTTACAGGGACGCGCACATAGGCTCCGCTCGAATTCCTAACCTTGTGCCTGTGGAAACCAAGTGTTTTCCCTCCACTGTTGCGCCATTCGTCATCATACCTCATACGTAGCAAATCGGCAGCGTTGCAACCGTTGCAGAGATAGCTGGCGAAGAATATCCCAAGCCACCTTTTCTCTCCATTTGACTTTTCAAGACCAATCCAGTAGTCCCACAGTTTCTGTATGTCATCTTTTGAAAAATAACTACCCTGACGCTTTCTTGGCTTTTCAAGCTTCACTTTGTCAAGCTCATATGATTTTGAGCGGGTGAGCTTTGCATCGCCATAGAACACACCTATGTACTGTCCATAATTCACTATGGACTGCAAAAGGGCGAAATAGGTTTTGATTGTTGATGCTGATTTCCTCTCGCTTTTCATCAGGTTATGCAGCCTTGTGGCAAAAGCTGGATTGACATCCTTCATCTGGACTATCCCGTAATGGCTTTCGATGTAGTGGATGATTGTCCTGTAATTGCGGTAGGAAGAACGGCCTTCCGCCTTCATTACCAGCATTTTCTCTGTCAGCAGCTCGTTGAGTGAGCGATTCTGTTTTTTTGTCCTTTTCATTTGCACATTTTTTGGTTAAGTTTATACTCGTAACTATTTGATTTTCAAATATGCCCGCCATTTTGATGCTGGCAAGACGAAATAATCCATATATTTCCCTCGCACAATCCATCTTATTGAATCAGAGGTAATTAAACCCTGATTAGTAATTTACACCACCCAAAAAGGGTGGTTTTTTTGTGCCGCAAAGATACAAAAAAAATCCAAACTAGGTCAAAAAAAAGAGAACTCCCGAAGAAAAGCTGCAAATAGTAGAAAACTTCATCAAACAATGGGAACACATTATACAAAGAAAAGAAGACAGGAGCTCAAAGAACAATTCCTGCAATATTATGACGAGAGCAAGGCTATGCAGGCTACATCAGCCGAAAGGATAGGTGTTACTGGAAGGACGATTGAAAACTGGAGAAAAAGCGATGAGGAGTTCAATGAGAAGATGAGCGAAATAGAGAAAAAGTGGGGTGAATGGGTAAAAGGCAAACTGATGACTTTGATTGAGAACAATAATGTCAGTGCCATCATATTCTATTGCAAAACGCGCCTTGGTTTTTCCGAGAAGAAAGAAGTTGAGGTTTCCACTAAAAAATCAATTGACGTAGAGAAAGCATTGGAGGATATTAAAAAGACACTTGGAGAGGAGGACTAAATGGAACTTAGCATTCCAAAGAAATATTTGAAATTCTTCGTATCCAATTTGAAATCAAGGCATTTGGTTATACAGGGGTCGCGTAGGTCAGCGAAAACTTGGTCTGTGCTGCAATACCTTTTTCTTTTGGCGAGCGGAGCAGAAAGGGAGGACATATTGGTTGTTTCTCCGTCATATCCGAGCCTGCAAAACACCATACAGGACTTTATGCAGTCAACTGGAATGGTTGTAGAGGGAAGCCAGATATACGGTTTCCATTGCAGACTGGAGAACGGCTCGATATTCAGATTCGTATCATACGACCGAAAAGAAAAGGCGCAAGGCACAAAATGCTCATATCTATTTGTAGATGAGGCACTTTCGGTTGACGAAGGTATAATAAGCACTTTGAGTATGTCCGTAAGCAAACAGATTTTTTTCGCATACAACCCAACGAAGAAAAGCTTCCTTGACAAGTATATAGACAAGGATAAGAAGAATTTCATTCTTACATCCTACCTTGACAATGAGTATCTTCCAGAGGAACAAAAAGAAGAATTTCGGCTTATTAAGGACCGCGCTTTGTCTCCAACTGCCACTACATTAGATAGATACAACTATTTTGTCTATGTACTTGGAGAATTTTCCTCAATGGCTGGAAAGGTATTCAAAGAGATATGGAATATGACCGATGATGAATACAAAGATATAAGAGCCACAGAAATATACGGCCTTGACTTCGGATTTGTTGACAACAACGACAAGACTGTTCTGATAGGAGCGAAGATATTCAACAACTGCCTGTATCTAAAGGAATACATATTCTCAAACACACTGTCAAAGGATTATGATTTGGCTTGGGCGCTTGTTGACGCAGGAATAACACCTTATGACATAATAGCTGCCGACTACGGTGGAATGGGAAAATCAAGGCTTACCAACCTCATCACAGCAAACAACGGTGAATGGGCCGAAAACCCCATAAACAAAGGTTTCAATGTATGCAACGCCGTAAAAGGAAGGGTTATTGACGGCATACAAAAAATGCAGCAGTTTGAAAGAATATATGTCACTGAAAACTCCATAAATATGAGGGAAGAATTCGACAGATACGAACTCAACGAGGAGGGAAAAGAGGTTTCTAAACATCAAAACTGTGTTGACGCTGCCAGATACGCAACGACCACAATGTTGGCTATGGGATATAAATAACGGACAGTTCTTTATGCTTTCTGACAAATAAACTATGAAAAGAAAATTTGAATTATGTTAATAACAACGAACGATATATACGACAGCGGCCTTTCTGTTTCAACCGAGATTTCAGAGGCCAGTGTGGAGAGAGCGATAAAAACAGCCGAGCAGTATATGGTAAGACCGAGACTTACGGATGCCATATACATTGAATTTGTAAATGGCGAACACACTGACCTTTTCAACGGTGGTGTAGTTGGTACGAATTATGTGGCAGGATTGAAAGAGGCAATAATTGAATTGTCATTTGCCGTCCTTTTGCACCAGTCCATCAATGCAACGACATTCGGGAGTGTTGTGAAAGTTGACGATTATTCCAAATACGCTGGTTATGACAACATAGCTGAAGAGGCAAAGAGACATATAGAGATAGGTTTGGCTTATTTGAATGAAATCACACATCTCCTTGGTATAAAAGAAGAGGACCAGATTTTGAATAATTTCTCAAACGAGGAATTCATATAATGCTCTGGAGACTTTGGATAAAAATAAACTGGTTAATGTACCAGTGCTATAGATTACCTATTGCGATATGAAGGAAATAGTGAAGGATTTGATTTTCGGGATGCCTTGGTATTCATACGTTACGCTTTTTTTTGTGATAGCAATGACAACAACAGCTTTCTTTCTACCACCAATTGCAATTGTCGATAAATCAATACTTTATACTGGCGCACTCCTTCTTGGCTTTAACTGGTTGATGTTCATAACCATCAACATACCGACATTCATAGAGAAGGGTGCAAGAATAAGGGCCACTTGGGGTGACAAGAAAATAGAGATAGGAAAAGAAAATAAATTTGAAAACAAAGATACAGATAATGAATATGACCAAGACAATCAAGATAGTTAGCATAGCTATAGAGGCGGTACTTATAGCCGTTTTCATCATCCTGTGTGTCGCTGTTGGAGTGAAGAACAGACATATTAAGGAATACAAGGCAACGATAGCCGCACAAACGACTCAAATAGACAGCCTACAGTCAAGATGCGACAGATACGGACAGATGGAAGGAATCAGCGTGTCAACCACATTCGTAATCAACAACAAAAACATTATGTCGGTGAACACCAATGCCGTTTCAAATGTTACCAGAAACTACGCTGTAATGACAAAAGAGGAAGTCCTCAAAGCAATTGACAGCCTGAATAATGTAAACAAGAATCAGTAATTTATGGGATTATTTAGCAACAGGAAACAAGAGAATCCGAACATAATCAAAAATGCGGTCCAGATAAACGATGTTGACCCAGCTGCTGTGGCAAGACCGTTTTCTTTCAATTTCTGGAAGAAGGGCAAAGCCAACTATTCGAGGATGATATGGTACATCATTCTGACCAGACTGTTCAACGGACTGAAGAATATTAGCTGGAAGACCCAGAAAATCCATTACACCGCTATGGATGTGATTTCATTCATAGAGAAAAACGCTGAGGTTTTGGTTTACCACTATCTAAAAAACGGTTTCGCTTGCGTCATAGTTGAGAAGAGCGGAAACATCAGATTGCCTCAGACTAACGAATTGAAACTGGACAGCAAATTGCGAGTGCTCAATCGCAATGCTGTTTGCATTTACAGTGACCCTTATACCATTGAGAACACATCGCACTATATGTTGTCTTTGCCGTACTTGTTGGATATCGATGACAGTTTGAATAATTCAAATTTCATAGGAAACCAGCAAGGTCTGTTCGGAATTCTCTCAGGAAAGGGGATGCCTATGTCACCAGCAGCCAAAACCGATTTCCAGAAAATGTTGAAAAAGGATTATGGCTTCAACGAGGAACAATACCAATTCATTATATCCAACAACGAGGTTGACTGGACACCAATCCAAATCCCTGTTGACAAATTGCAGTTTGACGAAAAGACGGTTAACGATTTCAAATGGTTGTGCAACTTGTACGGCCTGAATCCAGATTTCTTCTTGGGCGGCAGTACATTCAGTAACCAAAGCGAGGCAGTTCGCTCCTTCTACAGAAATGCCGTAGTGCCGTTGGCTGAGGTCCTGTTGAGATTGGCAAGGGGGATTTTCATCTATGTCAACACCGATATGGAACCGAGCACAATCATTACTTACGATTTGAGTAACGTACCAGAATTCGATGACACACTGTCAAACAAATGTGCAGAGAAGAAAGCGTATCTGGATTATTTGTTAGCGCTACGGGACGCTGGTGTGGATATTTCTATTGACCTGAAGAAACTGTACGAGTCAAGCAAGGATATGCTGACAGATGTATAAATAATCAATTATAATTTATATTGAAAAATGGAAAAAAACTTTATATCACAGACATTCAAGATTGAAAACGCTGCTAAAGATGACAATGGATTGAAAGTGGAAGGCTTCTGCTGCCATTACAATCAGCGTAATTTAAACGGAGAGATGGTTGATGACAATAGCTACAAAGCGTTTTTCACCCTTTACAACGAAGGCAAATTGAAACCTCATTTCAATTGGAATCATACTGATATGATTATCGGTGGAATAGATACCATAGAATCCAAAGACAAAGGGCTTTACATAAGTTGCCATTTGAACAACGATGTGGCACTGGTGAGGGATATGATTGCCCCAAATATACTCGCTGGAGACCTTGATTCATTCTCAACGGAAGAGAGTCCGCTTAACGGATATGAAGATATTGTACAACTTAAGGATAACGGTTTCTATTTGAAGAACGCAATATTGAGAGGTGTGGCAATTGTCTCAATCCCAGCCGACTGGACAGCAAAGTTCACAGTTGCCAATTATCTTAAGGAACTTGGTGTTGAACTTGAAAACAAGAAGGATGAAATAGAGAAAAACAGAAAATGGTATTTGTTTTCATAACAGCGGGCTTGGCTCAAAGTTATGAGATGGGCGAGTAGCTCAGTTGGCAGAGCATCTGGTTTGCAACCAGAGGGTCGTGGGTTCAAATCCCACCTGCGTCCACATAAAAACATATCAGAAAACAAATTAACAGGCAGAACTGCCATAGCTCTAACTATAAACAAGTAGAGATTATTTGTAACAATAACTTAATAAACAAAAACAACAATGAAAGAGACTTTCAAACTTTTCATACAGAATTCAATTGAAGAGAAACAGAAGTTGCTCGTTTCAAACTCAATTAATGAGGAGGACAAAGCCCTTATTCAAGAACAAATCGATAACTTGACCGCTATGGTGGAAAAAGTTGACGCTCTTGAAGACGGTGAAAAAGCCAACGAAGCTATTGAGGACCTGAAACAAACCGTTGCTGAAATGGCTGAGAAACTTGTTTCTATCAATGAGAAATTAAATCAAAAAGAAGAGAATAACGAAACAGAAATCGAAAAAGAAATGGAATACTTACAGACTAAAAACAGCGTCAACGATTTTGTTGCCGCTATCAAAAACTCCAGAAATGGCGAAGAGCTGAAAGCCAACTGGAATGAAATGCTTGTCAAGAACGGCATCACTTTTGAGGATGGAGAGGAATTCGCTTATCTTCCTGATTACGTTCGCGGTAAAATCTCCGACCTCTGGGAAAAAGGAGCTGGATTTTTAAGCTCTTTAAGAAACAGCGGAGCAAAGCGTTTTGTAGTTCGCCACAACAACAGCGACAAGAACGCAGAAACCTCAAGAGCAAAAGGTTGGAAAAAGGGCGACACCAAAGTCGGTCAAAGCATCGTTTTGGGTGCAAAGACCATCAACCCTCAGTTCATCTACAAACTTATTGACATTGACAAACAAACCGAGTTCGAGGATGACGGTTCATTACTTGACTATGTTTTGGAAGAGCTTGTAAATCAGCTACTTAGCGAGGAACGTCGTGCCATATTGGTTGGTGATGGGCGTGCTGCTGACAGCGATTATAAAATCACCTCTTTTGAGACTATTGCAAAGGACACCACAGACGCTTACACAACTGTTATGACAGCTTCCGAAACCTTCCTGATAGACGATATTCGCAAGATGGGTGACGAACTGAACAACGAGGATAACAAGGATGTGTTCTTGTTCATCTCAAAGGCTGATTTCCGTACACTTGCAAGAGTGCAGGCTTCAGAAACCTCAACTCCTATCTATATGAGTGACGAGCAAGTTGCTGAAATGTGCGGTGTCACGAAGATTTTCAAAACCGATTTACTTGGTGGCGAATCCGACTACAAAGCCCTTATGATGATTCCTTCCGAATATGTTTTGGTCGGTGCTAATGTTTTGAATCCTGAACTTACCACTCAACACAACATTTACACAAACAACACTGCATACAGAGTTGAATGTCCCGCTGGCGGTGGTATAAACGGTTTGAAATCAACTGTTTGTCTTAAAAACGCTTAATCAACCATAAACAACACGATATAATTTATAGCTGACGGTGGGTGAAGTCGTAGTAGCCCACCATTATTAAAGAATAATCAAAAACAAAACATATACTAAAATGGGAAAATGTGATAAATTCATAGAAACCTGTATCAAAGCCGACTGCAAGAAACCGCCTTTCACTGGTGTAGAGGAAAAGGCTTGGATTTTCAACAGAGCAGAATGGTTGGAACCCACTTGGAATGCTTCTAACCCCAACCTTATTGATGCCATCAACTTGGCTGACGGTGCAACTGGTTACACTGTAAACCAATTGGGCAAGACCCCTTACACTGGGACCACTGTGGAATTAGTGGAGGGAGCGTTTGGCAATACTTTCACAAGTACGGTACAATTTTTGGTACCTGACAACTCTGCGGCTGCTTCATCTGGAATTTTGGACCAACTTGCTGGTGGTAAGTTCGTTATGATTCTAGCTAACTCCTATGCGGGTTCGGATTCAAAGTCAAGATACCAAGTGTTCGGTGTCAACAAAGGTTTAAGCTGTACAGCTATGACCAACGACAAATACAATGCTGACGCTCTCGGTGGATGGCAAGTCACTTTGACTGAGGAAGCTGGCGGTGGCTCTGCTTATTTCCTCTATCACGAGACTCAACAAGGTGTTGACGACACTCTTGACTATATCGGCACCAAAACCGACAACTGCGGTCAGGATGAAAACAACGGCTAATAACCGATACAGTAAACAAACAAACAACCACATTCTATCAATTTAGGATGTGGTTCTTTTTTTTTATAAAGAACTGCTTTGCATTTGACGGCAATAAGGTAGAAAACATTTTCAAAGATTATGACCAAAGAAGAGATGATTGAAAAAATAAAAGGCGTGAAAAGCCCTAACAATGAGATTAAGACAATATATTCTGTTCTTGACGAGCTTGGTGTCAAGTACAAGAAGACAACCTGTCCAAAATGCAGAAAAGACCTTTACAATATCGCCCTCGAAGAGCTTGGTATGATTAAAAGCGCGGCTGAAAAGAGCGATTTCAACAAAGTCCCAGATGACGCTGAATACAGGTTCATCAGGAAGACAGGGACAGTATGGAAAGGTAAACTGTACGACCAGAACACACCTGTTGAAATGATAAGGGAATTCGTAAAACATTTCCCTGTCGGTTTCTACGAGAAAATAGAAAAGAAAGAACCTCAACAAGAGGAAACAATAAATAACAAAGAGTAATTTATATTAAAATGAAATTAAATGATGTAAAATTTCTGCCAGCAACCAACGCTGTTGCTGATGTATATACAAAGGCCACTGGTTTGCCCATTGTTGGCGAAATGATGGTGGCCGCAGCTGGTCAAGGCGGTGAGCCGACACCTCCGACACCGACACAATTCACATTCACATCCATAAAAATAATCAAAAATGCTGTAGATGACTACACTATAGAGGCCACATCCAACATACCAGCTCCAGTTGATAATGCAAGAGCGTATTTGGAAGATTCCTTATCCCAATGGGGAGGCAGTGTTTCTCCGACAGAAAATGGTTCTACACAGTGGGTTTTGAATCCCAATTATGAATATTTTTTCAATGAGGGAAGCATCCCGACAGAAGGTGGCCAATGTACAGCTTGGGGTGAGTTCATTGAAGGCGATGACCACACCATTCATTGCGATTGGACTTACGAACAACCAGCACCTATTTACGACTTGAATATTGAATTTATGGGAGGTGGACAAGCTACGGTTTCAGCAAGTGCGAGAGTTGATTATTCTGCCGATGAGATATATTACAGAAGCGGTGGAGTGGACATCAGACTAAAACCGATGGAAGGTGACTACACCATACTTGAACTTGATAATGATTATACAAATCGGTTTGACGATATACATTCAACAACTCTTTACGGAACGATTGAAGTGTTTTCTCCAGAGCAAGGTGAAAATATCGCAACATTTGAATTAGAAGCGACTGTAACGCCTATGTTCAATGTTATGGATATTTCCGTCAACCAAGACGATGTTGACAAATACTCCATAAACGGAAGCGGTGATTTTGCCCCAAGAGAAATGTTTGATAGTGATTGTATAGCTGAATTTGAAGGATGTGAAAACCCAATATCATTGTATATTAGCGATTACGGGTCAATTGAAGGATTTTATGATGGTGTCGCGTCTTTCCAAGACGGCGGAAGTGTGACGGTTACAGATATTAACAACAACATTTCTTGGAGTGGCACATATAGATATAATTCGTTGCCTTAAAAATAACTGAATAATTTACACAATATATGGCAAAGACAAGAATATTACCAATTCCGCTAGGCGGTGGCGGTGGTGAGTGCAATTTGCAACAGAAAACCGCCACTCCTACCACATCCACCCAGACCGTTAATCCAGACGCTGGTTATGACGGTATGTCAAGAGTGACGATAGAGGCTGTTGATGCGAATATTGACCAGAACATCACCCCAGAAAACATCAAGGACGGAGTTGAAATCCTCGGTGTGACTGGAACTTACGAAGGCGAAGGCGGACAATGCAACCTTGAGAGTGGAAAGACAATCACCCAGAACGGTTATTATGACGCACAAAGCGATGGATATGACGGTTTTGATGCGGTTGATGTAAACGTACTACCGAATGTGGGTTTCAAATCAATCACCCAGAACGGGATTTATAATGCCCAGAACGATGACGGTTGGGACGGCTATTCCGAGGTTGACGTACAAGTCACACCTAACATTTCAATCGGTGACGTTTTCACTCCATCTACTCAACAACAACAAATAACAGCTCCGATGGCAACTGACGGTTACAACGATTTCACAATTGAGGCCGTTGACGCTAACATTGACCCTAACATCCAAGCTGGCAATATAAAGGACGGTGTGACGATTTTGGGTGTCACTGGAACTCTACAGGAGGGAATAACCCCGACAGGTACTTTGAATATCATAAACAACGGCACTTACAACGTCACAAACTATGCCAGTGTGTTTATCAATGTTGCAAGCGGTGAGTTTGGCGAACTCTGTTTCACAGCTTTGCAGTCCAATTCTAAAATCAATATGTCTCACGCAGGAACAAACGCCAGTAACACGAAACCTGTAATGTATTATTCGACAGATGGAAGACAGACTTGGAATCTCTGGGACTATTCAGAAATAACACTTGCAAACGTTGATGACAAGGTTTACTTTTATGGTGACAATCCAAACGGTTTTTCAAAAGGTGAATATGATTATAGTACCTTCAATCTTTCTGGACAGATTTCTGTTTCTGGCAAGATAATGTCACTGATTAGCAGATATGCTGACAGAGATATACCTAATGCACATTGTTTCAGAGAATTATTCAAAGGAGCTGGCGCACTTAAAGATGCACAGTATTTAGTGTTGCCGTCAAATACAACAGATAGTTGTTATAAAGGGATGTTCTCGTCAACTGGAATTACTGTCGCTCCAAATCTACCAGCTGAAACTGTCACAAACAGAAGTTATATGCAAATGTTTCAGTTTTGCAGTTCTCTTACAACAATACAGAGTTTCGGTCTGAAACGTTTTGACACCTCGTCTTCATCCAATTCAGCTTTTTGTAGCAATATGTTTAGTTATTGCGGAAACTTGGTTAACATACCAGATGTCCTTGAGCCGACCGAACTTGCCCCAGACTGTTATTGGAAAATGTTTGAAAGTTGTACAAGTATTACAAAAGCACCTATGTTACCAGCAAAAAACACTGCTGTAAGAAATGTTTATCAAGAAATGTTCGATGGGTGCGCTTCACTTAACAACATTACAACTTTGGCGAGTAGCTTGAATCAATCAAACTGGGTGCGTAATGTTGCCCAGACTGGTACTTTCTATAAGATAAAAGGCGCTGATATTCCGATTGATTCTGCAAACGGTGTTCCTGTCGGTTGGACTGTGGTTGAAATACCTTCCGTTATTGACAATAACAATGAGATAACGTTTGACTATAATACTGGTACTAATATATACTACACGCTTGACGGAACTACACCGACAACATCTTCAACTTTGTACACAGGACCGATAGACGCTTTGGTTGTCGGTAACAAGTTCACATTGAAATATCTTTCTGTTTACAACGGTGTCAATTTGCCGATTATGGAATATGAATACTACAACGCTTTCTACATTGAGGCACTTGAAAACAATACCGTACTCAATGTCAACAACTGGAGAGACAATATGCTGTATTCAACAGACAAACAGACTTGGGTTATGTGCAATACAGCACCTAACAGAGAAATAACGCTAACAAACACTGGTGATAAGGTTTATTTCAAAAAAGCTATAGTTGACGGTGTGAAAATGGGTGTTGGTGCTTTGGGTACTGTTTCTGGCACGATAAAAGCTGGTGGATTCCTTGAATACGCTGCCACTTGGGATATTACTAACAACGCAACTCTTATATCAAATGTCGGAAACCTGTTTGAAAACTGTACAGGAATGGTTGACGCTTCGGATTTGATACTGATAGACGATATGACAGGTTACAATCCAGGTTACTCAAGCAACAACGGTGCTTATGCCAGAATGTTCAATGGTTGTACGAATCTGGTCAAAACACCTAATCTTCCGTCACAACAGCTCGGTTTGTACTGTTATTATGAAATGTTCAAGGGTTGTACCAGTTTGACAAAATGTCCAGACCTGCCAGCAAGAACGCTCGGTGAAAGAGGTTCTTATCAAGAAATGTTTATGAACTGTACAGGTCTCACAACTTCTGGTAAGATTATGGCAACTTCAATCCGTAATTTCTATTCAGTTAAAGATATGTTCAACGGATGCACTAATCTGTCAAGAGTGTTTATTGAAAACTGTACAGACTTTGAAGGCACTTACGGAACAAGTGATTGGCTTAAGAACGTTGCGACAAACGGTGTTGTGTTCGTACCGTCAACAACCAATATTCCTGCTGGTACAAACGGTATTCCTTCTGGATGGATTCGCGGTGACGCTCCTACAACCCCACGCCAATTTGTAGTGGATAGTGTTGGAACTGGAAGCTGGGTTGTCGGTATAGTTGACAACGGATGGCCTTCAACTGGAAATGATTTGCAGCTGGCACGCATATTCGCTACAATAGACAACACAGAGACGTATTGCGATTACGATATATTCTACAGTATCGCCAACAACACAATCTATGCAACAAAATATAGCGGTTGGGATGACAATATAGCAACTGGAACTTCAACAAGTATGACAGGAAACAAGGTTATCCGTATTGACTTCAATTATATAACCGCGAATGGCAGCAACTACGAAAACTCAATTAATGACTGCCACGACTGGAGTACACGAGGTTACAATAGTTTTGAAGATTGTGACTGTAATGAATACGGTTGGAGTTGCCAAAACGTAAACAATATGGTTTGCTTCACAGCTGTTGACCCGAATGTAACTATAGCTTATACAGGCAGAAACGCAACTTTGTATGCTTCAACAGATGGAGGTCAGACCTTCACACAAATGACCAAACAAGTGCCTGTCACACTTTCAAATATAGGCGATAAAGTCTATATTTACGGTAACAATGAGCGTTTGTGTGATATGCAAGACATTTCAAATCACACTTATTTCTTAATTAGCGGTGGTGATGTTACAGTAGGCGGTGATTTGACCACACTGTTAGACAGGAACGGACTTACAACTATTCCAGACAGGGCTTTCGTTCAAACATTACGAAGCGGTCATATTGTTTCTGCCGCTGATTTGACGGTTAACGTAACTTCTGTCGGTAAATACGGTTTATATGGTCTGTTCAAAGACTGTGTAAACCTTACAGACGGTATAGCGGCACTGCCAGCAACGAATTTGGACTATGGTTGTTATGAAAGTATGTATTACGGATGTGAGAAACTAACCACAACTCCAACCACACTGCCAGCTACCACTCTTTCAGATTCTTGTTATTCTCAAATGTTTGCTTTCTGCAAACGTATTGTAACAGCACCTTCTCTGCCAGCTATTAATCTTTCACAAAGTTGTTACGCATTTATGTTCAACAATTGTGCTGGATTGCAGAATGCTCCCGCAACATTACCAGCCACAACAACCGTAACTCATTGTTATTGGGGAATGTTCAACAATTGCGATTCATTACATACAGCACCAGAAATCTATACAACTAATTTCGTTGTAGCTCATTGTAGTCAAATGTTTGAAAGTTGTAGTAATTTGGATTCTGTAACTGTAAGAGCAACAAGCTGGGATAATTCTGGAAGTTCAACTTGGTTGGGGAATGTTCCTTCTGGCGGTACTTTCACAAAACCAACCGCCACTGTAATACCAACTGGAAGTGACGGAATACCTAACGGATGGACGGTGGTTAACGTATAAAACTAATAACTCCAATACAGTAAAAACTAACAACACTAATTTATACAAGGTGGTCAATATGGCCACCTTTTTTTGGCAGTTCTTTATTGAAATTGCCGACAAATAAATAGAAAATAGATTTAGATATGAGATATATTGATTATTTGACAGCTAACAACCAGACAGGCGATTGGGAACCGCAATGCAAAATTGACACTGGAATAGCTATGACAGACCCAGACATAACCATTCGTATCAAATACAAGCAGAAATATCCATCCAGAGGATGGACTTTCTGTGACAGGATAGTTG
>Ga0247609_10000369_pt1 | contig 64822 bp, 105 predicted proteins | sample 172DNAGHGlowgp2_FD_193487 | JGI IMG/M metagenome (GOLD analysis project Ga0247609, IMG submission 193487) | Sheep rumen microbial communities from Palmerston North, Manawatu-Wanganui, New Zealand - 1728 DNA GHGlow gp2 | ecosystem: Host-associated > Mammals > Digestive system > Stomach > Rumen ...
TTTATTCTCTTTTGCCCAAATAAGAAAGAAGATATGAATAATCATATCTTCTTACTGATATCGGTAATAATTTGTTCTATTGATACAGGAGAATTATCGTGAGCATCTAACTCACAGTGATAAATTAGCCCTTTATCAAAATCAGCAAAAGGATCAGTGATGTGCGAATGTCCGCATAGGTTAATAACCTGTCTTTTTAACGGCTTATCTGTGTCATGGTTACTTGTTAAAGTGGGATAATGACTAAGATAAAATGTATATCCTTCCGCTTTAATCATTGTAGCGTATCCTAAAACTTCTACATTATAAAGTTCTTTATATAAGTCCTTGCGGGTGTCGGTATCGTGGTTACCGAAGATGATTTTGATGTTACCATTAAGTCTACGGAGACAGTTTATACCTTCAAAGTTATCATTAAGCATAATATCACCAAGAAGATAAACTGTATCATCATAGTTTACAAGACTATTCCAATTTTTAATAATAGCTTCATTCATGTCAAAGACATTATCGAAACCGCGAGGTTTAAAAAGAAAATCTTTATCGTGACAAAAATGACAATCTGAACTTACCCAAATATTACTCATTTTATTATAATTCCTCCTTTTACTCAAAATTAATTAATCTATCTACATAGTTTCTATCTTCACCTTTAAGAATTGGCATATTAAGGTCTAATATCCAACCATTTTCAGTATTATAACAAGCAGTTCCTCTCTTTAAATATACGGGATAATTATTGAAATTGATACCCCTTTCCTGGAAAAGCATTTCCTGTATCATTGCACAGGACTTATTCTGAAGCTGTTTATGAGAGAAATTAGCCTGTCCTACCATCTGTATAGCGTTTCTGGTGGCGTCAAGCTGCCGCCAGTATACAAGATTACACACCTCTTCTTTTGATATATTAAAGCATCTTGAATCAAACATAGCTCCTTTCTCAGCTGCTTTAGTATATGTATCATAATAATCTAATATATATGGAGTCATATATACATTCTTAGTAAAGAACTTATTGAAAGCCATAGTTGCCATTGACGCAGATATTGAACAAAGTTTTTGAACTTCGTAATCAAACCATGCGGCGGTATCAAAAGTTTTATAGTCAGTTAAGATTAAAGTGATTTCATCTGACTGGCAGTATCCAAAAACACACCCCTGTATATTTTCACAAAGGTATCTCATTGTTTCCTGCATTGATTTTACTAATATATCATCGAAGGGTTTTTTAAATCCTCTAGTGAAGGTATGGAAGGACCTGCCGTCAAGACGCAGGGCTACGGGTGTCCGTTTCATTAATACGGTCTTAGATACTGCTTCATATCCTTTCATTCTTTTTCCTAAATCACTATGTACTGGCATAATTTTATACTCCTTTAAATTATTTTATATACTTCTCTTTCACCGTTTATTGAATAAATATATACTGTATCGAATCCCTCCTCAAGAGAAGGAATAGTTAAATTTTCAAACATATTCTTTAACTGATCCTCGGGAACTCTAGCAAGTCCTTCGCGGCGGGCATTCTGTTCAAGACAGGTCTTTAACGGGGTGTTAATGACCATAGCGATTCTTCTCGTGCCCGCAGGAAACTTTATATTTCTAAAAAGTTTAGATCTTGAAGGTCTGTTTAAGTGTGTAGCATTTACTATTGTTACATCATTTTTTATTAAACTTTCATTTATCTGAGAGCAGAAATCTCTAAACACTTCAGTCTCGTGAGAGAAATAATTTTCGCCTTCTTTTAACTTAGAATATCTAATTTTATCTCTGCTGATAATACCGACTTTTCCTTCAAAACTATCTTTGTGATGCTCTATCCAATAATCTTTACCAGCCCCAGGACATCCAACCATAACATATAACTCTTTATTATTCATTAGTATCATCTCCTTTTAATGTTATTTCGCCATTGTGTACTTTTGTTTTAAAAATACCATAGGGATATATCCTATTACCTTTTTCATCGAAATTACCATAAGTAAACTCTAAATCGAAATCTTCTTTACTATAATGAGTACCCATTTTAACTTCAACGTGATTAACTTCATCTTTACAATTTAAACACCATAACTTTTTTAAATGTCCAGCCTCTCTTTTTCTACCATTCTTTCTCTGAATAGGTATCCCGAGCTTCCCGCATCGAGTACAAAAAAACTGACTGTCTTGCATAAATATCAACTCCTTTTATTTTCATTTTATATTATAATTATAACATTATTTTTATAAAAAATCAAAAAAAATGCCCTTAATATCAAAAGATATTAAGGGCTATATATAAAGAAAGGCAGTAATATAGAAAAAAATCAAATTTTATATTTTTCGATTAGTTTGCATCTACGATTCTTATTATCGTCAGTATAAAAATAAGAGCAAACCGAACAACGTACTTTTGGACTAGGACATTTCCTATTAAAAAGAAATTCCCTAATTTTATCTAATATAAACATATCTTACCTCTTGTGTTAAATATGAACTTTGATAATTTTTATGGAAGTGCCTTCGCACTATATACTATACCTTCTTCATTATTATGCGATATGGAGAACAGAGGCTGAGCAAATGGGAGCTACCCAATTGCTTCTCTATCCCTTTCTAAGCCATAGCGAGATTTGTTTACTCGCACCTTTCACCCAGCTTTTTCAGCAAAACTTTCAAATAACCAATTTGAACCATTTTCATTACTCATAGCGGACTACGGCGTCACATTGAGCTACTCAGAGTCGTCGATAAATGTCTTATACCTAAATTTCTTTAGTTCACACCGAAGCAGATTGTTGGTTTTTCTAAAACGTCCTAATCAGCACCACCTGTATTAGTGTTCTAGAGAGGCTAATCTTTCAATTAACTTTTTATTTCTCTGCCGACACTTACCCTGCACTATAAAGCGATATAGTATATGCTATCTCTTACCGCTTGGTTCCTAGCCTTGTTTAATAGAATTACTCCTATTAAGAAAGACAATATAGAAAAGTATCCTTCTCAATACCATCTCCGATTTTCGAGATACCCCACCAGTAATAAGTAGTTACTGTTTGTCAATGGGTTTAACATAAAAATTGTCAAAGTTCATATTTTTTTTATCCTACATATTTATTATAACAAAAATTTTTTAATTTGTCAAGAAATTTTTTTTATTTCTTTATTTTTTATCTTATATATTTATTATAACAAAAATTTTTTATTTTGTCAAGAAAAATTTTTATTTTTAACATTCATTTTAATATAGCGGTGTGTCCATTTCCCCATTAACGGTGAAGTAAAATGAATGTTAAAAATAATTTTAAGATTAAAGACCGCTTTCACTAGATACCAGAGTAAAGTAAATATTCCGTTAATATATTTACAGTGAAAATAATTTTCAAGGTTTTCCTTTTTTGGTGCAAATTATTTTCTTTTTTATTTATATATTTATTATAACAAAAATTTTTTAAAATGTCAAGAATAAATTGGTCCTGTGTAATTGTATAAAGGTCTATCAGTTGTTGGAATCAAATAATTGTATGTATAATAATCATAAACTTCTATTGGGTTAGGACTTGTATTATAAATAAAAAGACTATTTCCTAAAAAATATCCTTTCAAAAGTGGAGTTCCCCATTCATTAACTTCATAATAATTATATACTGTTTTACTATTTTCAATTATAGATAAATCTGTTATTAGTCTTACTGATGAACAAAACGTTCCGGAATAACTTAAATAAAATCCAAAATTTCCATTTATATAATAATTATTAACATCGTATGGACGTGCTTGAGTATTAATTTCAAAAATATTTGTTCCTAAAAGTGCTGCACTTCCACCATGATAATAAACACGCCCTGGATAAAGCAATGTTTGTAATACAGGATGGTCTTTTATATATGTAAGATTACTAGTATTATAATCGTATATTGTATTAATCAACATTCCAGTTGTAATAGCAGGAATTTTAACGGTACTCGGAAAATTTAATTTTTGTCTTAAACTATTTTCAATATTTGTAATTTTTTCTTCTGGTATTGAATATTTATCGACATAATTATACATATTTATTTAGACCTCCTTTTATAAGTTATAGTAAACCCATATATTCGCAATACTATTATAATAACAATTATCTCCAAGCTGCCATGTTAATAAGTTATTAGGGAAGATATTCTCGTAAATATATTCTCCATTATTATAATAATATGAATCATTACATCTTGAGTGTCCGCCATTATAAATATAAGCGTTAAAAGGACTATCTTTTTCAATTCTTAAAATAATACGTTGATTACGTCTACTACCTTGGGTATATTTTTCTACACCCATAAAGAAGTTACAACTAGGAGATAATGATGCGCTATTATGGTTATAATATAAATTTATATATAATTGATATCCATCTGCATATCCAGATCCGCTCCAACGTCCTTGTCCCCAAGGCATATAATTACCAAACTGAATAAAATTTGAACATTTTATATTTAAAAAAAGTTTATAAGGAGAAAGCATATTACAAACATTATTAACACTAGTATTATCATCTCCAATACTAGAGGCTGATAAAAGTTCACTCAGATAAATATTATTACCTTCTATCATATTAATATGACAAATTTCATTATTTATTAGATTTGGACACTTATAAAAGTTATAAGGAATGTATCCTCCACTATTAATATACAGATTATCGCTTTTTATTAAATTAATTGTTGAAAATGTTTTTAAAAGTTTTAAAGCATTTGATATTCCGTCTCCACTAGTAGATGCTATAGAGAATAACCCTTGTCGAATATTTAAAGTATGTTCAGCAACTATTTGGTCTATTGTTATCATTTTTTCTCTTCTTGGTCCAAAATAATTTATTATAGATCCAAAATCTCCACCACTATATAACAAATCATAAATATTTATATTTTGACCATGAATATTTTTAAAAGTATATCCTTCACTAGTTCCACCACATAAACCCCCAGAAAGATATCCCATCTCAAGATTACCATTATAAGCTATAATATTATTAAATTGAATTCCTTTAAAATAATTTTGATTATTATATTCTTTTTCTATATATGGACAAGTTTGCCAATAACCTTGTTCTTGGTCTCCGTAAAAATAAATATTTCCATTATAGCTTATAAAATCTCCATGATAACCACTTGTTTTTAATTTTGGAGCTAAAAAATTTCCATTACAAGTAAGTTGTAAATATGATGAATAATAACGGATATCTTTTTCCGCAATCAGATCACCAGTAGAACAATGAAGTTCTTCTAAATTTGGATAAATGGAATATATAAACATATTATTATCATAGGCACCTCTAAAATAACTGTATATATAAATATTATTTGCATATATATTTCCAATTTTTTCTCCATGTATAAGATTTTGAGGAAAACTACCACAACACTCTCGCAATCCCCCTGGAGGCTGTGCAATAATTCCATTAACATACAAATCACCTATGAGACCAAGAGATTCGATATGACCTAAATTGACAAATTCACAACTTGTCATACCCCAACTTGAACCTCCTTGTTGTGATAAAATAATATTTCCAAAGTTAGGAGTTTTTTCTAAAGTAGGAAAGCTTGGAGAGGTAGCTTCTGAATATAGCTGCATATAACAACGTTGATTTGACATGATGGTATCATAAATATCTGGTAATCTTCTTAACCTACCATTATAGCACATTGTATACATATCAAAAATAAAAGGAGAATTTATATTAAAATGTATATAACAACCTTCAGTAGTTTTTGAACCAACATTTCCTAAACCGTTATAAAAATTTTTTATTGCTAATAAATTATTGCCTCCATTGCAATAAAGATCTGTCATGTATGTGCAACCATTATACATATAAGGGGCAGTAATTAAACCAGCACTAACTTCAGCACTTTTTAAATCTTCTCTTCCTATACAATAATCGTAAGCATCTATTACACTTGCGCCACAGTTAGCATGAGTAGTTCCAACATTAAGTATATTTTTATTACTAATATCCCAAACATAAGTGCCATATGTTTCTCTACATGTTCTAACATATTTTCCGCACCATAATAGATTATCTTTTTTCGGAGAGTAGTATATTCTTGAACCTTCTACCAGGTCACCCATACCAGCATCATTAATATTAATACCAGGAGCATAAATTGCATTATGATTTTCTGAATTATATCCAACTTGGATATAATTTAAAAAATAGTTTACCGTATATCCACCTGAGAATTCAGTTATTTTTAATTTATCAAGTCCAGATAAATCATTTACATATTTACTATACCAGCAATAAATAGCATTAACATTATAAAATCCAAAATTATATAAGTTATTTATATTTAATATTGGATAGTGTAAAATCTTAACAAAACTAGTATTAATTTTACTATAATTAAAAAATTCTGGTGCATAACTTACAGCTGAAGCTAAATATATAGGAGCGTCATTATCAGAAAAGATATAATGATTATCACCAACTGTTTTATCATAAACATTAGCCCCACCAACGCCTGTAGATATTTTAAAGTTATCTGTTCCTACCATACTAGAACCAGTTGCGTAAGAAACTAACTCATAATTAGCAAAACCATTTGCAAAAGTATAAATTTGTCCAAATTGACCGGAAGGGTATTGTGGTTGATAAGATTTGATATTACTAATTGCATTAGGCATTTCACTAGGCTTATAATAATTATTTTCATTAAGCTTATATCTTAAAGCATTTCCTATAGCACTTAAGGTACTATTTGTTATACTATAATTAGCCATATCTTCTTAAAACACCTCCTTCTTAAAATAAAAATAGTGGCGATAATAAATATCGCCACTTAAAACTACTGTTCATCAATAGTATGAATATATCCTTCTTCTCCTAAAACTCCAGATTTTTTATCTAAAGTGACTACCCATTCGGGTAAATTTTCTCGTATCTTATCGAATTCCGCCTTGCCGCCATATTCACTTTCTTTAATCTTTTTCATAAAATCAAAAAAAGTTATTTCTGGTATAATGCCGATTAAATCTGCACTCTTGCCCGCAAGTTGCATAGTGTACATATCACTAAGTATCTTATCATCAATTTGATGTTCTATCTCTTTATAACAAGAGTGATAGAATCTTTTTGCGTTAAATAAATTTTGCTCGGCAAATAAAGGCTTTTTGCCAAGACTTTCTATATATGTAAAATAATGACCTATCATCATTTCAACGGTGAATCTTGTAATACTACCATTGAAGGGATTCTTCTTGCGGCAGAACTTAATCGCATTAATAGCTGCGGCAGTGGCTCCGACTTGGCACAAATCGAAATTGTAAAGCGGTATACCATCATTCTCTTCGATTCCAATACGAGTAATACTGTGTTCACTGCCTGTCCGCCAGAAATAAACGGGGTCATTAGTAATATTTATCATTAATGGAGAGCCTTCTATTGTCATTCGTATCTTCCAGTTAAGCTCACCATCTTCCATGGCTCTGAGTTGGCTAAATTTTATACCGTTATCGTTAAGGAACTTAACGTTATATAACCTACCAAATACCCATGGATGACCAGGATCATTCCGAGGCATCATCCGCAGGCCTTGAGGATTTGGTTCTTTAATCTCCTGGAAAAAAGTTCCTTGAACCTCAATAACATTCGGTTGAACTTTTGTTATAAGACTTTCTATTGATAATGGTGATATAAAAATATCATCCGCATCAATAAAAGTTATCCAAGGTGTTTTACAAGCGTCTAAAGCTCGTTGCCGCGCTAGTCCAGGTCCGCCGTTAATTTCACATGGTAAAATTGTAATATCCAGATTGGGAAATCTAGTTTTTACAAAATCATAATTATCATTAGGTGAATCACTTGCTATAATAATAGATATGTTATCTATAACTGTTTGTATAGCTATTGACGATAATGCATCGCAGATATGGTCTTCCGCATGAAAAGCGGGAATACCTACAGTAATTATTTTATCTTTTTCCATATTATCCTTTTATCTCCTTTTGTTTATTTTATAATACCCGCTTTATAATCTTTAAACATTTCAAGTTTAGCTCTTTTTTTCATTTCAAACTCATATCTTTCGTTTTTAAACTGCTGCATATCTCTGTTAAATGTTTTTAACATATCTATATCTGGTTCTTTTGCATAATAATCGAATCTTTTTTTATCTATTTCATCAAGTTCTTTTTGAAGCATATTTTCAAACTCTTCAAGAGTCATTTGTTTTTCTTCTTCTGTAAGGAAATATTTTTGTTCTTCCATACTTTACTCCTTTTGTCTCAAAAAAAATAAGGGGGTAAAAATTTCTTTTTACCCCTTTATTATAACAAAAATTTTAATGATTGTCAAGTTGTGATGATACACAAGGAAGATTCAGTATTTGTTCCCTTCTCTTATCCAGAACTCCATTAGCACCTAACTGGTGATAAGCTGAATATCTATTTTCCCAATCGTCTAATTCAAGGTCAGTAATACTACCCTTATCCATGAAACGATAATAGTCTTTAAGCAATTCGCCACGCATTTGAGCCTGTTGAGCTTTCATTAAAATTTTTATTTGTCCCGCAAATTTAAAAGTTCTTGCGAGACACCAGCTTGCCATAGAAAATATTGTAGGTATACCAAAGATACCAAGATATGTAACTATAGACATTAGTTTCTCCATGGACCCTTCCTCCCATATTATTTAAACTATTTTAAGGATTTTTTATTTTCTACAATAATTTAACTTTTGGATATAAGAGATTAAATAAAGCTGCTTAAATTTCAACCCAATGTTTTTCACCAGTGATATCGTCCGGTACTGATAACATAAAGACAGTAGAAGTTTCGATTACTAACGCACTACTTCCAGATTCCCAATCAGTGGGTAAAGTAGCAATGTCAGATTCGGTATTTACTACGCAACTTCTTACATTGTATGTTATATCATTACCTTGCTGTGTTAATCTATAACTCATAAACAATACCTCCTTTTAATTATATAAAAAGATAAGGATAAGTTTTAATTAGAATAGACCAAATAAAAAAGCACTTCTATATTAGAAGTGCTTTAATAGTTGATTTACCGCCGGTTAGATTACTTATTCTTCTTAAGAGCGTCGAAATCTGAACCGTAATACCAGAGGTAAGACCATGCCTTGTTAGAATGACCTGTCTGATAGTTGCGGCAAGCATCAGATACGTTAGAAGCTGTCTCTTTCTTACCAAGAGCGATGTTAGCTTCCTTAACAGTAGCGAATCTTGCGATTTCCTTACCTGTCTCAGGATCTACCTGAACATAACCTGATGTGTTGTTAGCTGCTCTCTTCTTCTTCTCAACTACGGGATTGATAATTCCATTAAGAATGTTTGTAAGCTCTGTAACATCCTCAACTGCACCTGCCTGTGAAGCGTAACCAATTACTCTAATTAAAAGTTCCTTATCAAGCATATTTTTTTTCTCCTTTTTAAAAATGTTTTTTTATTTTTTATACTAATATTATAACAAAAATTTTTTAGAATGTCAATAGGTTTTCTAAAAATTTTTAGTATATACGGCACTAGTTTTCTTTTTACAAGTGAAAATTCGTAAAATATCTTGGTGGGTTTAGCCCTAAATAGCGAGTGCAAGATTCGAACTTGCGTCTATTGGGCATGAACCAATCAAGGAACCACTCCTCTAACTCGCGTTATTTTTCTTATCTATATTTATATTATAACAAAAATTTTTTAAATTGTCAAGAAAATTTTTTTGTTATTATTGAGTATGATGGAATCGGACCATCGTTACCTGCGTATCAGGCAGGTTTCCTACCATTGAAAGAATACTCAGAGCCCGTAACGGGAATCGAACCCGTATCAACTGCTTGGAGGGCAGTTATGCTAAGCCGTTACACCACACGGACAAAAAGTTGTAGGAGTCAGTATTGAACTAACATCCTATGATAATACCATCAGTAAGGAATCGAACCTTATCCTCCGGCTCTGAGTTTCTATTGGTTAGATAGGCTCCGGAGCCAGTGTGCCGCCATTACACTATATAACAGTATCTATATTACTAAAGTAACCAGCTTTTTCATATAGAAAACGGAATGGTGGGATTCGAACCCACGATCTCTTGGACCCAAACCAAGCGCGTTACCTAGCTACGCTACATCCCGTTATTGTAGTTAGTCCTAAAACTTCTAAAGGTAATCTGCCCTATATGAGAATCGAACTCATCAATACCTTGATTTTCAGTCAAGAGCCATCACCAGACAGCTTATAGGGCTGGATAAAGTCTGTTTCTACCTTATCCTTACTAAATCGCTTATTCATTTGTTAAGGTACTCCTTTATTATTTTAGATTTTAAAACCTTAAAGTCTCCAGACAGGACTCGAACCTGCGACTGGCGGCGATGCCGCCCACTCTTTCCAACTGAGCTACTGAAGAACCAAATTATTAATGAGGGAAACACGGCTTCAAAAACCCTCTCTGCTACTCTCGGACTAAGGTTTTGCTGATTACCCATTATCTTACCCTTGCAGTTAACTTCAACAAATTATCAGCGCATCGTGTTTTTTTTGTATAGGTAGTTACCTAACGCCTTGTGTTCGAGTCGAACGAACTCCCGTGAATTTTTTAATCCACTATCTCTACCAAGTTAGACTACAAGGCTAAATCTATTACTAAATTATGCTACATCCCGAATCGTTTTTAACGATAGTTATGAATCTATACCGGCTGCCGCATCTTCCGCCATCATTTTGAAAATTTCTTCAACATTTTCTCTTGCCAGAAAACGCATTCCATAAAGAAGTGTTATCTCAGTAGGAGCATCCGGACGGTCATCCATAGGAGATAAAGAAATTATGTTATTACTCGAAACCCAAATGGGTCTATCATTATCGTGTAACTTAATCATTTTTTCATCCTTTCTATAATAATTATAACAAAATTTTTTTAATTTGTCAATAAATTTTTATTTAGGATAGATATAAACTAATTCCGGCACATATAATAGCAATAGAAAGAGTTATATTTGCAATTTTACCCCATTTTTCATTTTTATCAATAATATTAAGCATAACAATATCAAGAATTAAAGTTGCTAACATTAAATTATCCATTTTTAAAACTCCTTTATTTTTATAATATTATTATAACAAAAATTTTATAAAAAATCAAAAATAATGCGACAGCACCAAACCTATTTAAAGGTCTAACGCCGCCGCATTTTTAACTTAACCCGTAATAACTGGACCGGCTATAATTTCACCACTACCATTATTCTGATAAAACTTATCATTAGCCTTGTCATAAAGACCAATAGCATTATCGTAATTTCTCTTGCAAGGAACAAAATCTCTTATGAGGTCTCCGCCTTGCCATATCTTACAATAGCCAAGTTCGAAATGTGAAGTAATTCCATCTATTGTTCCTGTTACACTTCTTGCGAATATAGGAATATCATATCCTGTTGAAACATTGCTCCATGTGGGAGTACCAACTGAAACTCCGTCAATATAAATTCCATTTGTATCAGAAGATATAATATGAGAGTTTGTATCTGGTATAAATGACTGACTTTTACCTGTTCCACCTACCAGATAAACAAGACTTCTGTTTTCATATCCTAATTCTGATTCTTTTAAACTCTCCCAAACGCCAAAGAAAAATTCACTAGTTAATGATGTAGTAGTCCATCTACCACCAATTTCGAATTCAGTATCAGTAATAAATTTTAAATTAGAGTTAATCCAAGAACTACCATCACTCTTAATATAACTAAGTTGCGTATAACCATAAATACCTGCGGGGATAGACTTTGCGAAGAAAATATCTTCTATACTTGTATTAGCTAAATCTTGCCAACTACCATTTATTTTTATTTGCGGCAAGAGATAATAAGTAAATGTAATCGATTCTAATGTCGATGTACAACCACTACTATTAAATATTAAATATTTTTCTCCGTAGATATCACTTGTATCAAATGTGTCAGTTATTTCAGTATCATCTGTTGTTATTCTTGATATCAATCCTAAAGGAGTGTCGGCATCTGTATCAACAGCATATCTAACTGTATCAGAAATATATAAAAATGGACAAAATCTTTTAGTACCATAATTATTATAACTATGAGAACCGGATTTTAATTTAAAGGTTATACTTTTTATATTGGTAAAATCAATTTTCTTATAAGCATAAGCACCAATATAAGCACCTGAGTCATAGATTATTTGTATATTATTGGCTGTTGTAGTAACAGTCATTCCTGCTTCATTCTGACTTGTCCAATCATCAAAAGTTATAGGTGTAGTTAAATTTCGTAAATATAAATCATTATCTTTACCAAGTATACTTGTAGGAGCATCACTGCCGCTATATACACTCATAGGTTCTACTATTGTTTTCTCATTAATAGGAGAATTTATGAGGGATTGCCATGCACCGTTTACCTTTTGATATGCGGAAGATACTATATCATTCTCTGCTTTAAGATAAATGTCACCATCATTACCTAAATCATTAGAAGGTATGGCAGTACCATTTAAAACTTTAAGATTTGCGGCATAAGGATTCTCAAAAGAACCTAAATTTTCTATTTCAGTGCCCTCTATTTCTATCCATACATTATCTATTTTGCGGAAAGCCTTTTTACAAACGATAGGTAATGTCATTGGTTCTGTTGGCGGTGTAAAGGCGTCTTCCCATAAAGCGGCACCTTTAAGATACATAAAATCATCAATATAACCTGTATACCGATACTGATTAAGATTATCCCATCCACCAAGATTAAATTGTCCACTACCTTTTAAATCAGCTATTTCTGAGATAGATACTTCTTTACTAAGAACACCATTAACAAAACTCATACATTTTCCGCCTTTTCTAACATAAGCAATATGAGTCCATTCATTTGTGTTTACTGTAATAGTACCATTACCAGCATTAGCAGCACTAGCACTATCAGATTGAATTACATTCCAACTATTACCGGTAGAAGATGCCCATAAGTTAGCATCACCATTATAGTGAAGGTCCATTGCAATACCAGTACCTTGTGTAGCGAATAAGGCAATTCTTGATGTTACTGTTGGATATACCCATAAAGATACAGTAAAATCTTCTTTACCAGGTATAAATACTCCATCATCATCCTCAGACTTAAGAATACCTGCGGTAAGTTTTAAGCTCTTGCCGCCAAATTTACTTTGTTCATCTGATACTTCTCCAGTACCTGCAGCAATAGTCCAAGTATGTTCACCCTCATCGGTAAAGTCTTCATCAAAATGTAATAAAGCTCCTTCATTACCTGTTTGTAAATAAATATCACCATTAGTACCAAGAGTAGAAGTAGGTTCAAGTTCACCCGTTAAAACTTTAACTCCGTTAATAGAGGATAAAGTTGCAGGATTTAAACATCTAAATAAAGCCATTTTCCATCATCCTCCTGTTTATAATTTTATATATTTTACAATTATCGCGTAAATCAATATGAGTGTAACCGTGAATAATGAGGGCTTTCATTCTTGCAATATGAAACATATTTGCATTTTCTTTAAACTTTGCCATGATTAAATCTCCTTTTTATGAGGTTACTTGAGTATAAAAAATAACTATATCAGTTACATTAACTATGCGTTCAACACGATAACTTACCTTTCCAGTCGTAAAACCTATACTCATACAAGTGATAAGAGTATTATATCCGCTACTTTCCCCACCGCCTTTAGTCCATGCAAAAATTAAATCATCTATGTCGGATGTATCTGTTTGAATTTCATACCAATTGCTGGGATTTGATGCTTGTGGTGTACTTAAATGAATTACTTTACACATTATTGGTTTTCCGTCTATCCATTTTTGTCCTGTATCTACCGCTGTAGTGGAATAATCCCACGATGAGCCACTACCACTTTCTCCCCATTTCCTTACCATAACGATAATATTTTCAGATTGAGCATCAAAAGTAAGTGTAACACTACCCGCAGCAATTTCTACAGCTGTAGGTATTACGCCATATTTACTTGTATAAAAATCATAAATTCCATCAGTTTCTATACGTGAATCTGTTAAAGTTATTTCTGTCTCACCTGCGGCAAGAGTACCCGTGATATCCAGGTAATTGTCGCCATCTCCATTCCCTCCGGTTGGAGTAACTCTAAAAAATAGCATCCTTTTTCCTCCTTTTATTCCGGATTAAATTCAGTAATTCTTACCGCAACATATAAGTCTTCAGATAAAGCATCAAAAGTCATAGTGATTGAATTTATTCCACTTGTAACTGTTTTAGGATTAACTCCATATGCAGATGTGTATAAATCAACTAAACAATTATCTAAACTACTTATTGCGGAATTCGTTAGGGTTATAGAAGTTTGCCCTGCGGCAAGCCTTCCCGCAAGCTCTATGGCGGAAGACCCTCCCGCCGCCATCTCGTTAGTAATTAAGCATCTTTCCCACTTATTACTATCAAAATTTTCTGCGGTTTCAACCGCAGTTACACATTTATATAAAGTTGTATTGTAGATACAATAATCACCAACGGCGTAAGTAGCTGTTGGATCATATGTATCAGAAAGGTTTTTATCATTTGCGACTTCATTAATTGCACCAACTAAATTTTTACTAGTAGTATTGAGTGAATTGTGAGTAAAATCTTCACCAATAGCATCAGATATGTCTCCAAGTGATTGTTTATGACTTGAATATCCTGATGATGAAGATTGATTCTCACAAGATGTCTCAAACAAATCTGTAATAGAGACCGCCGGTGCGGAAGTTAATTCGCTTATTGCTTTTGTTGCCATTATTCACTCCTTTACAATTCTATTTCAGTTTGTCTTGTATCGCCTTCTTCTGTTGTTCTAATATCGTCAGAACCCTCTAAAGCTCTATCAGTAACCTCCCAAGCTACTTTAATTACAACATCATTAACTGTATGCCATACTGTAATAGTGTTGCCGCCAGTATGGTAAATTAACATATCTTTAGAATATGCCATATATATCAACCCCTTATTATAAAAATAAAGTTACCGCAGAAATTAATCTGCGGTAACTTATAATTTTGAGGGACATTAAATATTATATCCGAGGTCATTTTAAATGCCCTTTCGACCTTCCTTATATCCGAACCTGCTATAGTGTTCGTAGTAAGCCGGATAATTCTTTCCATAATTCTTTACTAACTCAGGATAATTCTTTATATATGCATTTACATTAAAGTTAGTTATAGCTTGACGCCTTTCTTTCATACCATGATCAACAAAGTGTCTGAATAAATCTGTATCTTTTGTACCATATATTTTTCTAATATTAGCGATATCTGCTTGATGATTAGCATAATATGTGGCATTAAATACATAACCCATATCAACCTTTGTTTTATCAAAAGGACTTGTGTAATAATATTTACCTAATACTATTGCACTTTCATTTCCACTTGGAGTAGGTGCTGGCTGCGGCGATGGCGTAGGCTGAGGAGTTGGAGTAGGTGCAGCGTTAGAATAGTCAATCCAACACATTAAGCCCCAATCTGTCCATTTACCATTTTTACGACCACCCTTAAAATTTCTTCTAGTACCATCCGCATCTACCCATGAATATAAAACATTCTTTGTCCATGAACCGGTACACTCTATAACGTTATAGTATTTACCGTTAATAACAGTTTCTCCAACATAGCTTCCCGCATGACCAGGAAGGTAAAGGTAAGTACCAGGAATAGATAACTTTGTAAAATCTTTTCCTTTTGTAGTACATTTATTTAATATTTGCTGTCCGTTGATATCTCCTGTGATTTTAAAACCTTTTACATAGTAACCGTTTTCTCTTATATCTTTCCATCCATTAATGACTGATTTAACAAGATTCCAACAGTCAAATGAAAACTTACCTGTGGCACCATCATAATAGCCACAGTTATAAGGGAACCTATTTTTATATATAGTTTTACATTCTCTTGCAATATGGACAAGAGTATCAACGTATTGTTTACTTGTCATTGCATATGCCATATTAGTTCTCCTTATTCTTTTTATTGTATGTAATTGTGCTAATACCAAAAATAGTAATTAAGAACACTTGAATACCTTTAATTGTAATAGTAATTGCATCAATAGGAATATTCCAATTCCATGCTTTTGTTAAAGCTATTAAAAGCACTTCTGTTGCAGGTATTACAATAATTAATATCCATTTAAGGACATTATAAACCTTATCGGGTAATACAGGATAATTCATATTTTTTCCTCCTTTTTAAACTTCGTTTAAAGTGTATGTTACTTTTATTGTTAATGTGTTATTTTTGCTACAGATAATTATAATTTCTCCATATTTAGTAAGAATTTTCAAAAAAAACAATATGTATATATGTATCATCAGTGTTTTTAAGCTATCTGATACAGTAAACATATTTATATTTTCTTTAAAGTTTGATATTTTATTTCTTTTCTTTTAAGATATATCATCAATACTTACCCCATAAGGAGAAACCCATTCACCATTATTTTTTAAATATACATCTTTTATAAGCGTATACTTTTCTTCTTCTTGTCTTGTGGTTGCAGTTATATTTCCATTTGCTGTAAAAAAATCTCCTGTCATAATATCATATAATCCGATATCGCCATTAACGGTTTTAGGAATTAAATATCTTACTAATTTATCATTGTCATAAACTTCACAATAATATAAATCCATAAAACAAGCCGTATCAGACCCATATATAGAACTTTTTCCGGTACCGAGATTAAACAACATTACTGTCTGTGTTGTAAAATTAGCTTTATTTGTTGGAGTAGCACTAACATTATTACCTTGTTCATCTTCAATTTTAATTAAATCATTTGATAAAGTTATAATTATATCTTTATTAACAAAACTTGATACATTTCCTAATGCAGTATCTGCGCCATTCTGTCCGTAATAAGCAGTATTACCTCCATTATATTTAAAAAATATAAGAGAATTTGTACTATTGACGCTTAATCTATTTCCAATAGGTGTTGCATAACTACCACCACCATGGATATTACATTTAACAATAAATTTAGTATTTTTAGTAGCAGAAGTTCCTGTCGGGATAAACGCATCTGTATCTGAGGCGTTTGATAAATATAAAAGGTCTGACGTTCCACTTTTATATAACAAATATACATCTCCATTTTTACCTAAAGTAGATGCGGGTATATCTGAGCCTTTTAAAACTACTGCTTCGCTTTCGCCTCCACTTCCGCCGCTACCACCAAGACTGAAATATATCATAAAACATCACATTCCTTTCTTCTTTTTATAATAAATTTAAAAAATGCTATATAATTTTTCTTTACTTTTGACCAAATAAAAAAAGAGGGAGACTATAAAAGTCTCCCTCTAAAATTCTCTACTTAAGACCCATACTCATAGCAGGCATTGCAGTGTTATTCTTCATATTTTTATCACTAAAGTATTCTCTAACAATGTAAAGGTCTGCTAACTTTTCGCAAACTTCATAAGTAGTATTTTTACAATTTTCTAATCGAGTAATTTCTTCCTCGATTTCTTCCATATTTATCATAGTTTTATTCCTTTCAATTTTTTGTTATATTTTTTGAATAATGATGATTGCTCCTCCATTATATTAAATATGTCAAAGTCAATTATTTTTAACTCTAAAAGTTTTTGTTCTGCTTTTTCAAGTTCATTATTTACGTCTTTGACATATTTTTCTACAAAAATAGCAGAAGCAATTTCATCATTATTCATTAATTCCTTATACATATTTTGATATAATTTTAATGTATCAGTTTCCCATTTAACCCAATACTCAAAACCTTTTTGGATTGCGGTCTTGCGGGTATCCGGATCTACTTGTTGACGAGTATACATGTACCAATTTTCAGGAATAACTTGTGGATTATCAATACGAGAATCCGTTATAATTTTATGATATTTCTCTAAGTAATAAGTACAAAGCTCTCTAAAGTTAGTACTCTCTTCAAAATAGTGGTATTCCTGGCATTTACCATATCCGCTTAATCCTAAAAAGTAGAAATAATCAGATAACTGAGTATGTACCATTAGACCTTGTATCATATGCTGACTGATTTGTGAAAATACTTCCTCTATAGTCATTGTTTAATCTCCTTTAATATTTCATCTATTTTAGCATCTTGTATAGATAAATGTTTATGAATTTCTTTTAAAAGAGAATCTGCTTTTCTTGAAAAATCTTCTAAAATTTCTTGTTTATCTCCTTGAGTTAAATTTTCATTCAAGTTCATCATATTGATAGAAAAACTTATTATATTGAGAATATCAAGAAACTCTAATTGCTTATTCATAACTTTTTAACTGAAATAGCTATATTAGATACTGCGGCAGCCCCTCCGTTAAGAACGAAAGTTATATTGCTAAGACCATCACAACACATGCATGGTTCTTTAACAATAGTAACTATAGTTAAATTAACACTATCATCAGCTGCAGTAGCTGTAGCGCTAGCTGTACCACCAGGTATTACAACATTATCTTTAACAGCTGAAACTGTAACTAAACCTGCGGCGGTTGGAGCCAAAGTAACATTTGCGATAACTTCATAGTAACCGCTTCCCGCAATCTGTATACCATTTCCCGATAATCTAATATTAGGTCCAAAACGTCTTATTACTGTACCCGGTTGGATTATACCGGCTGCCGCAACATTTTGAACAGAAGTATTTGCAACATAAATAGCTGATTGACTCATTTATATATCCTCCTTAAAATAAAAAAATAGGGCGTTATAAATCAATATAACGCCCTTAATATAAAATAAACCTCGTCTAAACTGACGTTATAAATTAGATATTGCCGCAGCCGCATCCACATCCGCTATTAAAGCAAGGTGATGGTACTGCATAGAAAGTATTATTAGGATAACGAACAACTGAAGCAAGTTGATTCTGAAGCTCCAGAGCATTAATCTGATTCTGCATATCAGCCATTCTATTGCCTGTAATAGCATCAAGAACTTTCTGAATCTGTGCTGTTGTGTTAGCATTAATTGAGGCAGTATTCATAGCTGCATCATATCTGTTCTGAGCGATATTAGCATTAATACCGGCAGTATTTTCAGATATTAACAGTTTTGTCTGGCAGCAGCAGTCATTCTGATTTGCTATTGCCTGTTGCTCAAGTAAAGCTACTCCAGAAATATCTCTTGCGAGTTCATCATACTTATCTCCTACATATCCTACGATATCGTGATAAACCTGATTTGTAGCAGCTACGCTCTGAGCAGTACCGCTATTAACTGCGGCAAGAATTTCTCTCTGGTTAGCCATAGAGTTTTGATTATCAAAACCTCTCTGTACTTCATTAGAAGTAGCAAGATTTTCATAACCGATAGCATTAGCAAAACTATTTCCGCCAAGACCGAAACCGCCATTAGCTAAAATAAGTAATGCAAAAATCCAAAAGAATGAAGAATCTCCCCATCCCATACCATTTTTGTCGCTAAGTAAAGCAACATCGCTTGCGCTAAGAGAACTTTCTCCCATATCAATTTCCTCCTATTTCATTGAGTTGAGAAATTGATTTGGATCTACTCCTTTCTGTTTAGCGTAAGAATAAAAGAAATCTTTAGGAGTCATTTTACTTTGATTGAATAATTTCATAACCTCTTGCATTTTAGGGTTATTTGAAGCCATTTTTTGGATAAACTGCTCAGGATTCGAGCTAGATAAGAATTGCTTGAATAAATCAGAATTATTGTTTTTTAATGATTTTGGTTGCAGTTGTTGAAATAGACTGTTCACTTAAAGCCTCCTTTATTAAAGTATTTAATTCATCCTTTTTAACATACTCAGATAAATCCAAATCTTTGTTTATAGTTACATTTTTATCTACAGTTGTAGGTTGAACTACTTCTGTATAATCAAAAATTCTAAGTGAACACATACCGATATTATCACTTACTTTAATATACATTTTACCTTCAACTTCACTGTCTAATAAAATTACCATACTGTTAGGATTTAATTGCCAAGCTTTCGCTCCTTCTATACCTTGAACCCAGATGATATTGTTGGTTATAGCACCTTGCGCTTGAGTTGGGTTAAAGTAAGAAGAGAACTGATTTTTAGGCACAAAATTACCATAATTGTTCATAATCATTCTCCTTTAAATAATAAAAGTAGTTTTCGCATAGAATTTTTAATTCTTTTAGTGGGAAATAATAACGATGATATTATATAAGAAATAATATCAGAAAAATAAGAATTTTTGAAAGTAAAATAAGAATTTTTACTTTCGTATTATAATATAAAAAATATTGGTATAAAATTAAAGAGAAATAACCAATTTTTTCTTTTTTATCTTATATATTTATTATAACAAAAATTTTTTAATTTGTCAAGAAAAATTTAAGGCAGATTTAGAAAATTCTAAATCTGCCTTTTTTATTAATAAGGAATATTAGTGAGTTCTTCAAATTTTTCTTTAGAAATTTTATTGTTTTCTACATCTAGGCGAAGAAGCTCTAAAACCGCTTCCTTATATCTCAATGGACATTCCGCGTAGGTGCGAGCGCCCGCAATTATTCTATCTTTCCAAAGTCTAGCCATGATATTATTCTCCTTCTATTTCTTTTGATAAATCACACAGAGCATTTTCTACTTCCTCCATAGTGACAGATAAATCACATAAAGCATCCATAGTTTCTTCTGTTAAATTAATATTTTTCTCAAGAGCATCTACTCTATAATGCATTGTATGAAGCATTGCTTTTCTTTCATTAATAATCTCTTGCGGAGATATAATTCTCTCTATTGTATCCTTATCCTTATTATATTTATAATTATAAGGATAAACATGAAGAGGTATTTTATCCATCGCTTTATAAGAATACTCGTCATGAGAAAAATTTATATTATTACTTTTATCTAAAAAATAAACTGTTTCAGGTATTTCTTCTATTTCTTCAGATAAGAAACAAATAATACCACTTTCATTATCATAAATTATATATTGCATTGTTATCTCCTTTTTATTCTAAATGGAATATTTTTTTTCCTATTGCTGCCAACTGATCTTCAGTATAAACACCTAAAAGATATCTTTTAGCAGTTAAATCAAAATGAAGAATTTTAGCATCTTTTAAAGTAAGTAATTGTGTTATATCATTAAATCTATAAGAATTAGTATTATCACGTGGTAATAAAATTATATGACCCGCATCTGCATATAGTACACCATAGCTTTTGTTATCTCCATATAATTCTGTATATTTGATATCTAATGTGGTTACCCACTCAGCTGTTGCAGAAGCTTGAGAACCTGCATATACTTGTAATGAAACTGGGACATTTTTATTATTACAATAATTAGTAATAACATATCCTTTTGTGGCTGTTATATATGCAGTTTCATAAGTTCCACTTGACCAAGTATTTGCATAATAAACTATAGCACCATATCGATATATATTATTATTAGTATTTGTAGCCACAAGTCTATACCCATCTGTAGTTTTTTCAATACTATTAAATACATAAGAGAAAGAACTTGCAGTACTGTCAAAATACCCTGGGTCAGTAGATGTTTTACCTATATAACTATAAACATAATTTCCACTACTGTTTATGTATTGTAAATAAGTTGTTCCGATACTACCGTCTCCGGAAGAATGTAAATTGGAAATAGTAGTTAAATAAGGATAAAAAATTAATGAACGATAAGTATATACTATACTACTCATTTGATAACCATAATCACCAGAATCAGTGTAGTTATCTTTTTCAAAAACATAGGTTACTGCGAAAGGATTATATATAGACGGTACTGTCCAATAAGTGTAATTAGTAGATGCACTATTAGCAGATTTTATTGTAATAGCAGTACCAATAGTAATAGCTGCAGTTGTTGGATTAACTATTAAAGTATTAAGAGTTGTTGCTGTATTATAATAAGTATCATGATTATATCCGTCAACTGTATAGGTGAACAATCCTTCTCCCATATAAGTTATTTCTGGTGAATAGTCAATAGATGCAGTATTTGTAGCTATTTTTTGCGTAGTTACAGCACTCCAAGTTTCAGTTGTACTATCATATAATTCACTAACTATTGAATAAACCATAAGCTCAGAAGAGTTTAATACTTTTGAAAGTTTTAATCTAACCACTGGGTTTACATTAAATATAATATCCCCATTATGATGATCTTTTGAAGAAAGCGAGTAACTTGTATTCATTACATTATTTACTACAAAACTTCCATATAAATTAGTTTTTGATATTTTTTCTATAGTAGTATCTGTAAATGTTTCTATACCTTTTAATTGTATATATTCATCTAAAGAATTATTTAAAGATACAATATCATTTACATTATATTTCTCAATTGTTTTACCTTTTTCTGGTAATATATTATAGAGAGCATCTTTAACAATAACATAATTTTTACCAAATTTTTTTGTTTCATTTACTAAATCTGTATAAGAGGATTGTTTTGTTCCTAATGCAAAATCGCCAGTAATAACACCTCTTATGTCATTAACGTTCTTACTGGCAGAGTAAAAAGATCTTATACTAAAATCACCTTGTATAGTATTAGGAATTATTGACTCTAATGCTAAATTAGATTTAATATTATAGGTCGCACCAGGTGATAGGAAGTCAGATACTCTTTTAATAGTTACGTCCGCATCAACAACTAAAGTTAAAGGTTGTAATAATGCGCCTGTAAAAATTATAGTTCCAGAGAAAGACTCTTCAAAAGTGATGATAAGTTCACTTTCAGATACTCTTTCTATTTCATGTGGAATATTATCCATATTTTCAAAATAGATTCTTGTTCTTAATAAATCTAAATTAGGCTCTGAATCCTCTATATTTACAGTGTAAGTTAAAACATCTGTTACAGTTCTTGTAAAACGGTCTATATATTTTATTAAAATGTTTTTATCAATATTTAATATATCACATAGATAATTATTAATACCATCTGATAAATTATATTCATCATTTTCTGATATATTTTTAATTCCATTTAATTCATAGTTAGGAAGTGATAAATTATAAAAGGTTACTTTTGTTCCACCGCCAAAAACGTAGTCTCTAACAATATCAGCGTCCTCTAAATCTAATGAAGTTTTATCTGTTCTAAAGAATTCTAAATGATTTATTTCATAGCGAATATAACTAGTAGAATAACCTGTAGATCTATAAAAACTGAAGTTAAGTGTAAAACTATTTAGTAAATTTTTATATGTTTCAATATCATTAACTTCAATAATTATTTGATGATTTTTAACAAGAGAAGCAGATGTTTCAAATGTTCCCACAGGTATTGCTTCTGCTGAACTAGGATATTGAATACTTAAAGTAACTGGTTTCGAGTCACTGAATGTTATATAACTTGTAGAAGTTATTGATAAATCAATTAAAATATAATACTTATTAAAATGAGCTAAATTTGGTAAATCTGTATATAAATAAGTTCCTGAACTAGATGTTGGAGTTATTGTTGCAGATTTGTTTTGTAAAGTTGTTGTTGAACTTGCGGTACTACTTACGGAACCAGTAAAGTCCATATCTTTTCTTGCCGAAATAAGCCAACAACCCGCATATGAAGCAATCTGCTCTTCTGCTATGTTTTGAGTTGTAATTTCACATTTTAAACTATTATCATCTATTGCGGGTAACGTATAGTTACTTTCTTTAGAACAGCATCCGTATATCTCCGTAACAGGATTGATATAGTTCTTTTGATAAGGTGTATAATCTGTAGATTCAGTTCCTTCAAATAGTTTACATTCAATATCTGAAGGATGTAAATTAGTTATACCTCTCACTTTTTCCGCTCCTTTCTTTTAGATGGCGGCAGGATGCCTTTCCGCCCAAGCTTTTACTTGAGGCGAATGAACTTCATGACCTGCACCATCAAATTCTAATGTTTTACAATATTCAATCATTTGTTTATAATTAAAATTAAATATTGTTTCACAATAATTTGTGTTCATATAATCATAAAAATTACCAAACCAACATTCTGTAAATTTGCAATCGGAAAAATGTTTAACTTGGTAAAGCATATCTTCAATATCGGAATAAACTATCTCATTCCAATATTTATTTTTAAGTCTTTGCCTTAATTTTTTAACATTATCTCTTAAGGCATACCAATCTTCTTCAATAGGTTTATAGTCTGTACTTGAAACCTCTTTTAAGAAGTCGAGTAAATTATAAAAAGCATAAATACACATATTGAGATATTCGTGCTTCATAAATTCATCCTCTTGGTCTTCGAATCCATGCTTCTTATTATAATCATCAAAGAAATCGAGAATCGCATTACTACTTGCCATAGTCCAGCCGCTTAAATGCTGTCCATAATGAGGGTCGATTCTACTCAATGATTTCTCATTAGGAAACCAAAAAGCAGTACATTGACAATCCTCATTATTATTATACGGTAATTTTACTGCGCAGTATTCGCTATCATGCGCAAGCGCGTAATCAAACTTCCGCATAAAAGGATAATCCTCTCCTTGCTTAGAATTAAGACCGGTAGGGAAGTGAATATTATGTTTTTTAATAAAATCTCTATTAAAACATCTGCTTTGTACCCAAATACTTTCACCTATAATTTTTTGTTCATAACCTTTTGTATCAAACCCATAAACGAAACCATAAATACAGGCAAGTTTTGAAGGATTCTCTCCACTAGAAACTTCATTTATGATATGTAAATATCTATCGCAAGCATTGGGAGCAAGCATATCATCACAGTCAATAAGAAGAAAGTAGGGATAATCTGCGGCAAGAAAACCTATTTCCCTACTTTCTCCTTGATATTTATGCTCTTTATTTTTTATAATGTCTATTTTAATTCTATCGGTATTATAAAATTTTTTAAATTCATCCGATAAATAATAATTATAATAACTTTCATCACCTTGCCGCCCTTCAATGTAATCATCTACAAGTACAAGATGAATATTAAATGGATTTTCTTCACTGATATATTGATGGATAACTGAAAATACCATTCTATCTGTTATTTTTCTATCTCCATACATGGGAGATATAACTGAAATTCCTTTTATCTCCATTTGTTTATTTCCTTTATTCTAATGTAGTCATATAAGTTAAGGATTCATAATATCCAGCAGTAAAGTTTTGCTCACTAGAAGTTGCATAGCTATACGTTGCCGGATAAATTGAACAACCTGTCATAACATACCAGCTGGTACAATAAGTCCTAGAATAAGTGGTAGATCTTGAAGAAGTTGTAGAACCTTTCCCTTCAGTAGTATATAATAATCCTTCTACTGTACTATAAATTCTTAACGGATTACTAGAAAGAGTTTCATAAACACTTCTTTTTAAAATAGCATTACTTATTGTTTCAGTCGCACGAGAATAGTGTGTACTATTTTTAGTATAGACAGTGTCAACTGAGGCAAATAAATGATAAGTATTACCTGTAAACATACTATGTGATTTACTAGATAATATTCCGTTATTTGGAGTTGTGTAGCTAGTATAATAAATCTCATAATCATCATATAATGTGCTATTTATATTTGTAAAAGTTTTTAAGTAAGAACATTCTCCATAAGCGCTTATACTATTAGCTGAATTTCCTCTACTGCTAGAAAATGAATAAGTATATGCACCTTTAACCGAAGTCGCATTATAAGTAGTAGAAGTAAGTGCAACAGAGTCATAACTTAATAAATCTAATTTAATATAAGCACTACTAGTGGTTATAGTTTGTTGAGCAATAGGTATATAAATATTATTATTATTATCTTTTATCTTAAGATTCATACCTGTATTAGTAACAGTCGTTAAAGGTATGTACTTGTCCATAACTTGTATATAAGGTTTTGTGGCACTGGGTTCACACTTATATTTTTTAGTTTCAGTACCATTTTTGATAACTAAATAGGTAGACATTTATAATACCTCCTTTTAATCATCAATTTCAATCCAAATATTAAGATTTGATGTATCTACAGGGTTAACTGCAATTAATGCTTTATTTACAAGAGCTGTTTGTGCCCATCCTTGAGCCACTTCCGAATAATATTTTGCATTATTATTATGTTGATCTGCGGATGACGGTACATCTGCACCATTTATCGTACCAGCAGCCCAAGCCTCTGACTCATTCTTACTGTTTTCTGCATTCTGTGCAGATAAAACTGCTTGTTCTTTATAGTATTTTGAATTGTTATGATAGTAAATAGATTCGCTATCTACTTCAACATCATTTTGCTTTCCTACGGCAAATCCTTCTGAACGAAGAGCGCTGTTTCCCGCAGATGTCTCTGGAGATTGAATAAAAGCTCCGGCAAGAATATTGCATATGATAGTTTGGTAAGGATTTGTTTGAGCATAAAAATTAATATGTCCTTCTGTTGTCTCTACCTCTATATTAGCAGCTCTTGCCGCATCTATACTATCATCCTGATAATAAACTGTTACACAAGTTTCTTCAGAGATTCTATTATCTGATATTGAAGCTACTTTATTAACAAAATTTAATTCTACATCTTCGAGTAGGAAACTTTCACTACCCTCAGTATCACCGCCTCCGCCATATGGGATACCATTTTTATAAATTATTCCCATTACAAAAGAACCTCCTTCTATTCTTTCTATTATAATATATTTAAAAAATAAAATATGACTATTTGTTTCTTTTGTCCAATGAAAAAGATGATAAATCAAAATCTTTTAAAATTTTTTGACTTTTTATAAAATTTTTTGTATGATTAAATTGTAAAAAATAAAAAAAATATTTTTTTAATACGATATACTCTTCCTTTCTGGAAGTTTCGTATATAGGGCGATTTTAGATACTCTTCTAAAATCGCCCATTTCTTTTGTCTAAAATTTTATTACAAAAATGTAATATATTACAAAAATATTACATTTTTAGTGTAATAATTTTTTAATATATTATAAAAATATTAAATTTGTAATATTTTTGTAATAAGATTATTATATATTATTATATAAATAAATGTTATATACTAATCATAAATCTTTTTATTATTTAAATCTGATATTTGTTAATTGTGTAGGCAAGTATATTTTTTACCTACATAACCTTAATTATACTATATTAAGATTTAAACAGATAAAGACTACTTTATTAGCATCTACATATTCCGCAACCACAATATCTATGCTTATTATAACACTATGGCATTATGTTTTAAATATGCCATAGTTTATATCTCCTTTTAGTTTTTAATGTATCGCACAGTTATAATGGCTTCCGATATAGTGTAACCTTCTATTTCCATTTTTAATATATTATTTGTATCTACGGCAAAATATATCCTATGGTCTAAATCATAAAAATAAGGTAATTGAAAAACTATACCATCTGTTCTACGGGATATTCCTTGCATAGCAACAATTTCTCCTACTAATGTTGCAACACTACTTATACCAGATGATGGATTTTTAATACTAAATGTTTTTTCATATAAATCACTACCATCTATCCACTTTCCAACTTTATGTTCATTTGTTGAATAACTTATAACATCATTAACCTCAACAATTTCATCTCCTACATTCGTACTCTGAATATTAGTTCCTACTGTTAAAGTATCTCCGATAGCAATAGCAGAAATAACCTTGTAAAACTTTCCTTGCAACATGAGATAATCGCCAACTAAATAACTCCTACTTGCCGTCGTAGTTACCTCAATAGGTGCAAGATTTGAATTATCTTTATTTCCTCCACCGCCTTCTCCATCAGTTAAGAAATAAATAGTTCCATTATTTTGTACACTAACAGGTAATGATTCATATTCTGCTGTTGTTAATTCAACAGTTTGAACTGAATTTATAATCTTCCATTCTTCATTTATTTCATCATATTTATATATACAACCTTGTATGTAAGATTCAGTACTTTCTCCTACATAAAGAATAATAATATCCTCGTCATTAGGAGTAGAAGGCATAGTAGAAGCAATATTTAATTTTTTATTAACATAATGAGCGATTCTTTCTACAGCTTCTTCTCCTGCAAATTTTACTTCTGCCATATAAATCTCCTTTTATAAAAAAAATAAGCAAGGAGTATTAAAAAATACTCCTTGCTTTATTAAAATTTATTAGATAAATAAAGTGGGAAAATATTTTTATATTTTACTTTTTGCCTGTCTAATTTTATCAATTCTTATTTGTTTTAATATCTCGTCAGCATCTTCTCTAACAAGATTTAATTGCTTTCCTTGTTGAATATATCTATGAACAGTAGTATGTCCCAAATTAAATTTTTTTGCTAAATCTACTAATGAACAAGGTTCTTTATTAAAAGAATTACATACTTCAATTAATACACTTTTAGCAGATTTATTTCCACAGTCTATCCAATTTATTTTAGATAAATCAAATAAATCATTAAATAAACTTTGTTTAATTTGTTCTACTAAATATTCAACAGAACTTTTTTCAGCATTTATTCTAATCATTATATGATTAGCATTTTTTGCAAGATTGTCTTTTAATAAGTCATTAGTTTGCTCTTCTTCTTTTGTTCTATAAAGTTTGTTATTAAAATGCTGTATTCCATCTATTTCAACAACATAGTTATTTCCATTATAAGAAAAATAAGCATCATATACTTTATTTAAAGACCAATCTGGACAAAATTCAAATTTATAATCTTGGACAGGAAGTTGTAAAATAAAATTGCGAAGAAATTTATTTGGAAAAGAAATCCCGTCTCCACAAAAAGGACAATTTCTAAATTGCCCCATTGCGGTATATCTTTCTATGTCAAATTCTTTTCCACAATTATTACAATGCATTATAACTCTTTTTTCATCTTCAGTTAATGCTATTACAGAAATATTATGAGGATCAGATTCATACTTTTTTTGAAAATCTTCTAATTTCCATTTTGTTTTAGGTGGCTCATATTTTAAACACCCGCAACTTTTAGTATGACCTTGTGTTAAATTGCATCTATATACATTAACAATATTTCCACAATCACACTGGCATTTCCAAATAGCCTTTCCTTTTTGGCTTATTTTTTCAAGAGCAATTAATTTTCCAAATCTTTTTCCTATTAAATCTACATCATATTTTCCCATATATAAAAATTTTCCTTTTTTTTCTAAATTAATTAGGGGGCTATTTAAAGCCCCCTTTTTATAGTTTAATTAAATAAAGAGGTCGTCGATTTCAGCTATTGTTATAGGAATCATATCTCCGCTACCAGAAGATGTCTGAGGAATCCAATCCTCTTCTGTGCTATCATAAACATAAATAACTGCATGGTTATATTGGTCAGCTTCTGTATAGTAATACTTTGTAGGGTCTACAACGCTGTCAGCTGAAAGTGTGAATACTCCAGTATAATAAGTCTTTTCGTCATCATACTCGATGTCTTCACTAAGTACATATGCAGAAACATTTAATTCATAAAGACCTTCTTGCTTAGGGTTACTAATAGGTCTTACTGCGGGGTCTACTTCTGTGAATACACCCTCATAATACTTGTTCTCAGAAGGTCTTCCTGTAGGTGTTTCAACAACAGTATAAACTTTTGTATCTTCACCCATGTAAAGGAATGTTCTTCCATCCGCAGGATTTTTAGGGAATTCGATACCGAATTCAAGGTACTTGTCTTCGAGATCGAAGATACCGCCTAATATATCCCACTTCATTACTGTATTAGCTGTGAAGTAATCTTTACCCTGAACAGGAATTCTATCTTGAGAAAGCTCATAAGTATGTGTAACAGTATCTACTTCGTACCATCCAAGTGCTTTAGGGTCATCTGTGATAACAGGAGCAGCTACTTCTGTATACTCTCCCGTGAAAAGTTCAACTGCCGCAACATTTTCACCAATTTGAATAGTATGTCCTGCGCCCTCAACGAAATCTGCTGTAGTAATATCTTCTTTTTCGATATTATACATCCAACCAGGACGAACTGTGTTTAATGCGGGAAGGTGTGCTACGTCTTCAACAGATAATTTAAAAACTAATGCTTTAATAGGAGCATACTTGTTATTAAGATTTTGAACTAATCTTTGAAGACCTTCATAGTCTAAATACTTTTTTTGTTCTGACATTTTTTTATTTCCTTTCTTTGATTATTTTAGATGAATAAATCATCTATTTCTTTAAGAGAAATTGTTTTTGGTTGAATATCAACCCATTTAGTACCATTCCATAAATAGAAAATTTCATCTTCGATACTGAAGTACATTTTTCTATCCGCAGGAGTAAAAATAACGGGAAGAAGCGATGCGTTTTGTATTATGTCATAGTTACCATCCGGAGAGCCTATTTCATTCCATTTAGTATCATCAAACTCTATATCTGAATTGGGAGTGATACATCTATAAAAAGCACTTTCATAAATAGCTAAATCTCCATATTGATATGTATTACCAGAATGCCATACGTATATTGGAGTTCCGTCTTCTACTATCATTTCAGAAGTACGTATCTCACCTTCGTTATTCTCCCATTCGAAGGTTACTATATTTCTTCCGTTTCCTTTTACTATACTTTTAATTTTACAAGAGGCACCCTTTAAACCGCCAAATTGCGCGGCTGTTTCATCTGTATATTTCTTTGCAAGAGCATAAGTCTCAACAGAAATCATAACTCATTTTTTTCCTCCTTCCTTTTAAAAATAAAATTTTACCATATTTATATATATTTTTTCTCTACTCAAAATTAAATTGTTTTAACCAAAAAAAAGAGTCCCTACGAAGGACTCTTTAGTGAATAGATTTAATTCTTTTTCTGCCCAAATCTGAAAGGCACTGTATGGAGTAACTTGGATTTAGTTTCATACCAAGATTTTATAACTCAAGTTGTCAATATTTTGCGGGGTGCATCCCCCGCAGTTTCCCCAGCTTTTTCGTTTCTAGGCACTAGGTGGTGGACCCGCTAACCTCCAGCCGCCGCAACCTCCCTATGTTTATAGACCGGGAATTATGAGATTCGGTCATGTATTTATAAATTTGCTTAAAAAATTTTCAAAAGCTAAAAAATTTTTGACTTTTCTATTTTGACTTATGATGTCTTCCCGTTCTCAAGCGCTCTGATTTCTCTTTCTAGTCTTTTACAAACACCAGAAGTTCCACCATTATTTTTACCGTTATTCTGAAGTACGCTTAGACGAAACTTTTTCATCTTTAAAATATCTGCCTTTTCCATTATTTAATTTTCTCCTTTTGTCTCTTTAATTCAGCGTTACGAGGGGTGAATAAAAGTGTCACCCCTCCGCTGTATATCTCAACGGGATGTTGTTATCAGGTACCCCGATAAACCTGTTTATATGGCGGGAAGAAGGATTTGAACCTCCGTTTCGTTTATATTCATAAACTAGATAACCGGACTATCAATTCCCGCGTATATTAGGCGAGTTAACGCACCAACCCGCCCGAAAGAAAAGAGGTATAAAAAGTATATTTAAGGGCTTTCTAACTCGTTTATTTTACAATGCTGAGTTGACGGGATGCCCTTAAACCGCTATTTGACATTGTTTTCTTGCATACTTTTGTTTATGCAAAAGAGATTCCTAGATTAAAGGTTAGGTCGCCTTATAAATCTTTACCTTTGGATCTTTTTAACCGGTATTTCAACTCAGTCGATTATAATTTAGCAGTCCCCATTTTTATGGTGGATCCTCTCTTCTGTTAAGATTAACAAAAGTTACGACTCTTGGTAAAATTATTTTTTAAAATTAACGGAAAACTAATTGTGCATTTCGGAGTTACACTAATTGGTTTCCTACTCAAATGATAATGTAGGCATACACTTTGTATAAATACTACCTAAAATCTTTTATATATCTTTACCATCACAAGAGTTAATAAACAAGTGCGATGCTTGTTTCAATTCAATTAGTTTTCCGTTTATAAATTGTAGGTAAGGATTTACACCTTACATAGCTCAACTACTCATCGGCATTTATACTTATTCGTCAATAAGTGGGTAGTACCATTTCTATAAATGCGTTGCCTCGTGACTGCGTCTACTTATTCCGCCACTACAATTATAACACTTTATTTTATTCTTCTTCTTCTTTTAACCAACTGCCTATCGTTTTCATTAACGATGTATAGCACTGTGGACATAAATCTAAATTAACATTTCTTGGTAATCTTACAGCATTATAGTTATTTAAATCAATCTCTTTCTTACACTTATCACATTTAACTTTAATCATTACTATAAATACCTCCAAATTTAAGTTGCGGGATAGGATTTGCACCTATCATAATTTCCATTACTCTGAATGTACTTTACAACCGAAGTTAAAAGTCTTTACCTATTCGACTACCACAACCATAAGATGAAACAACCTTAAAGGATTATAATGGAATATTTCACATTTCATCTTATATATTTATTATAACAAAAATTTTTTAAAAATTCAAGTTATTTTAAAAAAGCTAAAGACTAGGCAGATGCATGTTTCATCATCACTTTAAGTGCGAAGGATTTTACGCTTACGCAACCAACCTCACTTTCCTCGCAACACCTAGTCGGGCGATTGGACCTGACCCGTTTCAACTCTTATTCAATATTAATCTGGCACATTTTCATTGCGGCAAGAGCATTTTCATGGCTTTCCGCAGTTACACCAGCGCACATATCTGATAATACATATATTTCAGTATTATCTCTTGCATATGATTTAATCAGCATAGCGTTACTAATAACACAGATATCGGTACAAACACCAACTAAATTGACTCTATCGAAACCCTTTGCCGCAACATACTGAGCAAGAGCAACAGAACCAAAATGACTTTTTTCATAACCTGTAGCATTTCTTGGAAGAACATTTCTAATGTCTTTAACCATCTGCCATCCTTCAGTTCCTCTGATACAATGTTTAACGGGAAGTTTCTTTCCCTCTTGTGTTTCAAAGTAATTCTCATAATGAGTGTCAAGAGTGTAGATATAATCATCTGTAGGATGCTCTTTAATATAGTTAGCAATTTTACCAACTATTTCCTCTCCACCTGCGGCGGGAAGTGCTCCAGTTATAAAATCATTCTGCATGTCGATAATTACTGTTAATGTTCTCATAATACTTTTATCCTCATTATTATTATTTATACTGTTAAAGCTCCCGAACGGAATCGAACCGTTAACCTTCTGATTACAAATCAGACGCACTGCCTATTGTGCTACGGAAGCATTATAACGGGGGTACTAGGAATTGAACCTAGGTAGGCGGATTAATGAATTTATGAGATTTGAACTCAAATCTTTGATTACTCAATGTATTACTTATACTAAAATCCCACAGTCCGCTGCTAAGCCACTTAGCGATACCCCCATATTAGAATATCCGGTACAGGACTCGAACCTGCATTCTATGGATGAAAACCATATGTCTTAACCTTTTGACTAACCGGACATGATTTCCATTTACTTTGTTAACCCGCTGAAATGGAGAAAGGCTTGACGATTCACAAACTTCACAATAAGTAAGGAATCTTGTTGTCTGCTCTAAATCGGTTAGAAGCCACAGACAATTTGAGACGATACCACCGCTCCACTGGTGAATAACTTTCCATACCCTGTGCGCACTAGGTATCACCAGCCCTCGACCTTAGTCGTTAAGTAATTTTATGTCACATGTAACATAAAGAAGCTATTTTAATCAAAGGTTGCCATCCTAAGTTTCTGTGCAACGCCTTGCACCATGATCGGGTAAAACTCACTCCAACCGGCTGTTTTTCTGGAAAAACAACTCCAAACCGCAACAATCCTAACCTCTCTTGTTACTGAGCGGGTTTTATCAACCTTAGCCTATGACTGATGAGTTTCATAGGACTTTTGTGGATATGCGTCTCGCAAGAAGTTCGTTACACTTCAATCTCCCTCTTTCCTCAAGGGCGAGTTACTTTTCTCTATTGCGGCAGTCGTGTTACCATCCACATTATCACCTAAGCCCGATTCGAACAGACGTCATCCGCTTGAGTGGCGGATATCCTAAACCCCTAGACGATTAGGCGATATATTTAAAAATGATTTCATTCCTTTTCCTACAGTCCAAATCTTCTTTATCTGTAACTTTGTTGTACATATTGGAGCTTCACTATTTTACCTTTTAAAACCATTCTACATGGCGGAAATCTCTTAATAAGTTGTACTAGTATTCTTATTAAGTGGCTTATCACTTTTGTTTACATATTTATTATAACAAAATTTTTTTAAAAAATCAATTAAGATTTTTTAGTTGACACACTAGGGTTCGAACCTAGACCTCTGCTTCCACTGCAGCGCACTGTCCTGATTATACTATATGCCGAATGCAGAGCCAAGCTCTCTGCGATGCCATGTTTAACGAGGTATTGGGAGTTTATTAAACTTGATGCCGGCTCCCCAGCGGGGTTTGGTACTGCGACCCTATCCGCTCATCCACAGGTATTTACCTCGAAAGGAAGAACACTTGTTTTTAAATTGTTGGTTATTCAGGAACGCTCAACCTAGAACCAAGACTAGACCGCCAATTTGCGTTAGCCGCAACTTTCCATAGCCTTTTCGTCAAAGACTTGTAGCAGTTTAATGACCTATCTACCACTGTCAACTGTACAGATTTTTCTTAGTTTTACAATTTCACGCAAGGAATCGCAACCCACGAAGTCTACCCCATTGTTTTTTTAAGTTTCTCACTCAACTACAGAACCGGAAGCTGGGACTTTGCAGCAACTTAACTGAAACGGAGCTTGTTTTTACGGAACAACTCTAAAACCGTGTCGACTCGAGTTATTTTTTTTCAGTTGGTTTATTATTTATAGTGATGACAACCGACGCTGCAACCCCCTAAAAACTGCGTAAACGACACCACTGCAAACTATCTAAAAGATTTGAACTTTTATCAAATGTTGCTTTACCAATTAAGCTAAGATAGTTATAACTTTAAGGTCAGTTAACCGCACATATTTTTTCCTTTATAATGATTTCAGTTACATTTGCTTACTGGCTCATCTGCAAGATTACTTTAAAATATTTTTTATTTTATCTTACATATTTATTATAACAAAAATTTTTTAAAAATTCAAGTTATCTTTTTATATCTGTTATTTTTCTTTATATATTTATTATAACAAAAATTTTTTATAATTTCAAATTAAAAGTTTAAAGAATTTAACAGGTCATTTACTTTCTGCTTTTCGGTTTCTGTTATCTCTATATTATCCGTTGCGGCGGTAGCTGCCTCTGCCACTTCGGCTGTTGCAACAGTTCCATTACCCTCGAGGTCTTTTGCCGCAACAAGTGTTACCTTTATTTCAATAGGCTCACCATCTTCAACAAGAGGTATACGAATAGTCTTACCATCTGCCGCAATAAAAGCACCTGCAAAAGTTGACATTATCTGATTAGCCACATTCTGTTTACTAACTGCACCTTTAGCTGCCATTTTTTATTTCTCCTTTTTTCTTATATATTTATTATAACAAAAATTTTTAAAAAAATCAATAAGATTTTGATTTAAAATATAAATTATAACATTTTTCACAACAATTAGTGTTGTTAATCTGTTCCCCTACAAATATAAACGGTACTATATCGGATTTTTTCCTAAAGAGCTTCCCGCAAAACAAACAATGGTAAGCATTTGAGAAGCTTAAATTTTTAGGTAATAATCCCGTAGAAGAAAGTATCTTTACCATTTTGCTATAAGTATCTTCATACTGCTTAATACTTAAAAGCTCATTTACACAATGTTCATAATAGTATCCAACAGAAAGGTTAACAGCTGCAATATCCCACACAGGAGCAATAATACTAATATCAGTAAATGTTCCCTTTGCGGTTTTAAAACCAAAACTATTAATCCATTTTTCATAGCTATTGTTTGAACCCTGATAGTAAACACTATCACAATGTCCCATCCGGTCAAGTTCAATAAGGCATCTTAAATCCGTAAAAAATGTTTCTCTCTCGCGGTAATCCTCTATCAAGGCTAAAGAGCCTATACCGCCGCACTCTTCGCCATTGGTAAAGATAATTGATGGGCGGAAACCCTCCTCTAATAACTGGAGTATCATAAAAATACCGGCTCTATCATCGGCACCGAGTCCATTTATACCCGTCATCATTTCTTTTTCAGGGTCGTAAATAATCATAGGAGATCTTGACCATACTGTGTCGATATGAGCTATAAGTCCTATCGGAAGCTCCCCGTCCGCAATTATATACATATCTTCTTTAACAATTATCTTGTTATAATACTGAGATAATTCTTTTGTTAAAAAAGTAAACAATTCTTCTTCGGAAAGTTCTAAAATTTTCTTTAATTTATTTATGTTTTCTTTTGTCATAAATCACTCCACGCTAATAAATTTTAGTTTTTTATTGCTTTCCTCTCTTATTCTATTGTAAGTTTTTAAGATATCGTTTACCGCACCACATAAATTACATTTACCACTACTACATGAATGGCGGCAACTTGTACGATACTTACCGAAATCTACTATAACTTCTTCGTTAAAAACTTCATCCTCAAAGCCAAGAATTAAATCGTTAAGTTTACCTTCCCATCTTCCGCTTTTATAAATCTCAAATAACACACTTTGTTTATCTAAGCGGTCTCCAAAAAACTCAAGATAATCTATATATTTTTCATAATACTTAATATCTTCAGGTCTTAAGAAAAAGTTACATAAATAAGGAGTTGTTTTTTTCTTCTCGTATTGTAACACGTTAGGATAAACTCTTATATTAATTCCATACTTATGACATATTGGAGCAATAGTCGATAAGGAAAAACATAAGTTATTGCAAATATAAACATCAGATACTCCTAACTGAGTTATTTTAGAAAGGGTATCTAATGTGGTTACCCGCAAATCAAAGAAAAATGGAATATTTAATTCGTATAAATCGGGAGCTAAATCTACCTGGTTCTCCCAACTTAATAAAACCGTACTATCCTTATGAGAATTACATACCTTTTTTAATGAATCTAATATGGTATGTCTATTCTCAACTGTTACATTTACATCTTTAATATTAAGCACTATCCTTTGATTCGGATGGTTTTCTTTTATATAATCACAGATTTCCGGCTCTAAGTTATATTTTAGAATAACCTCATCTGCCGCAGATAATACTCTGCATCCTTTATAAAACTTTATTGAATATCTCATAGTTCAAAATTCCTTTCCTACTTATATTATACTAAAATTTTACAATGAAATCAAGTTTTTTTCGTAGGCATCAATGATTTTTTCAATAGGAGGACGAGAGTTTTTTACATTATAACCTCTATATTTAGCAAAAATTTTCTTATTTTCTTCTGCGCTAATATCATCACAAGTATATGCTTGAACTTCATATTTCATATCAGGCTTTACTCCTAAAGGTTTAAAACCAATATAACCAAATCTATTATAAGACTCACTTTTCTGTAACTTAAAATTATACTTTGATAATATTTTTTTATTTGTACACTCTGAACAAAGACAAGGATGATAATAAGGATTATCGTTAAAATAACGAAGATCATCGTCCCACCTAGATTCAGAAGGGCAAGGGTCGGGAAGGAAATAAATCTTTGATACACATTTTCCTTCCTCAATATGCTGCTCCGTAGTACGAGAACGACTAGTTATAAAAAAGTTTCCGCATTCTGGACATTTACCGACTTCATGAGTTAAACACTCTCCGCAGATATACGTTTTAGTGTCGTTAGAGCCTGTATATATTGCTATTTTTTTATGCTCTAATGTCTCGTCATTAAAAAATTCTCCACAGTAAAAACACTTTATATTCCTTGAACAATCTGTACAAATATTGGTTTCTGGCATATCTCCATATCTTTCATTATATGCTTCATCCACAGAATCTCTGGTAAGGGAAGAGCGGAAACCTCTGTCCTTGCCGCAACATAAACAAATTGCTTTACCGGAATAATTTATAATAGTATTTTTCTTAACGGGATTACGATAGCAATAAAACTCATAAGTTGAATTATTTAAATAATCATTATACATCAAATTAGTATCCATAATGATATTTTGCTTAGTTGTTTCGCCATTTGCAATCCAAAGATGGTTATTATCCATTGTGTAACCATCATTAATATATTTCATATCATTATATCTACTTAAGCCATACTTATACCTCCACCCGCAATTTGTTTTTGCGAGTTTAGAAATAAGTTTCAGTATTTCTTCAACAATAGGCTTATGCTTAAAAGGATACTCCTTACCTTGAAGAATAATCTCCGGAGTAACAATAGCTATCATTCTCCATCTCTTGTTATTCCAAAATAATTCTTCTTTTGTGGCGGGGTTGACCCCTATACTATAAGGTGTAGCACTTTCGAGATAGCAGCAAACGACATTGTTTGAGTTCATCATCTCAACGGTTCCCGCATGATAAACTCCCGCATCTTCTTTATCCCATCTCATACATGAACTCCATCTACTATTGTTATTCGACATTGTTAAAAAGTCAAGCGGATGGATGGAAATAGTAAGTTTAGAGTTAATCTTATTGTTATTGATTAAAATTGAATACTGTTTCTGAAAATCTTCATAGCTTTCCTGTAACTCTTTTGCTTCTTCAAATTTCTCTAACTCCTCGTTAAAGTATGAAAGAACTTTATTGATAGCCTTTATTAGTTTCATACCTTCTGATAATACTAAAGTATGTTCTTTACCATTTATCTTTTTCTTATATCCTTTTTCCAAAGCATTATTATTTAACGAAATCTTACTTATTAAATTATAAAAAGCAGTATAATCACCATAACTCTCTCCCATACTTGGTATACTGTCTATAAAACACTTATAGTTTCTTACAAAAGTATGACTACCAAGAACTGAATAGATTCCAGTTTCACACTTAGTAACATCATACTGAATAGGTATAGAACACATTAGCTTGCCGCCAAGTAGATGAAACAATGTCTTTTTATTCTTAGCCCATTCCGCCAAAAAAGCATCGTTTCCGCAATAATTACTTCCCACGATACTATGATTATAAATATAAGTTTCAATTTTAGTTTTATCTTCTTCAGATAACTTATCAATTAAATTTAACATTATAACCTTTACTCCTGTAAATAGTTTCAACTGAATTTAAAACTCTATTTTTATCACACGGCATTAAATCATTAATACCGCTAATAAGTACATCAAAGTCGTTCTGCGATGTCGGCAATTCGTTATTTGAAGCCGCATAATTAAATCTATGTATAATTTCATCTGCCTTACTATCACTTGCAAGTGCCATAGTTCCAAAAACTGGAGAATTAGCTCCGAATAAATGTATCATATTATCTGCCCTCCTTTTCTTCTACAGTATTAAGAAGAGCATTGACTAACTGCCGCTCCTCAAATAACAATTTTCTTAAAAAGGGTACATCGACATTAACTTTTACTATCTCGTCATTGACACAATATAAAATATAATCGTCATAATAATAGTCTCCGTCAACCTTTATACCATAATGCTCTTTAACATAACCATAATCTACAACAGGAAAATTATTCATAATATATACACCTCTTTTTATTTTTTATATTATAATTATAACATTTTTTTTATAAAAAAACAAGTGAGAGATTATAACATCCCTCACTTGTTTTTTAACTTAATCATATTTGGCACTTTTTGTCCATTTATACCATCCGTAAATGCAGTTAATTGTCCAGAAAATGAACATTGCAACCATTACCCAATTACCTACTGCGATAAACATTATAACAGAAGCGACATCAATGATAAGCCAATGTAACCACTGCTCTCTATATCCAAGTACCATAAGTATCTGAGCGATAAATGCGGGAATTGTACTAATAGCATCCAGGAATGGCTGAGGGTCATTTGTCTTTTTAAGTATAATAGTCAATATAGTTGTTCCAATTACCAAAACAAGTGTTGTTATTGTCCAACCAAGAGCCTTAAGCTTTTTACCCTTGACTTCCGCAGACTGATTATCTTTCTTAACTCTGTAAATTTTATACCAAGCATAAATACCATACGTCTGTGTTATAAAGTAAAATAGATTTTCCCAAGCTTCTCCCCACAGATGATTAGGAATTGCTACTCCAAATGTATATGTAAACATCTGGATATATGCAAAGAGATAAAAACTAATCTTACCCTGCGCGCAAAAGACTACGCTAATTACTCCTGCAATAGAGCAAATAATTGATATAATACTATCCGGAGTTCCAGTTATATACCCATAAACAATAGCGAATGTCTGCAATATCAGACCAAAAGCAAGGTATATCCAATCAAATTTAGTCCTTCCATTAATAAATTCAGCTTTTATCTTATCTGTAAAGTTCATCTATGTATCTCCTTACTGTTAAATAATTTTCATAATATGTTCCGTTTAATATTTCATATTCATAACCAAAATCATCATATAATTTTTTGAGATATTCAAAAAATTCACATCTAATAGCATAATCGCTATCTGGCATATACCTTTCACCATCATCCACAATTCCTTTTGGCTGTGGCTGTATTAAGAATATCTTATCCCACTTGGTTGTAGGTCTATATGCCTTTGTCATTTCATATAACACATTAAACTCTTCATCGTTTAAAGCAAATCCTTCTCTTTTTCTGTAATAATTTGCATACATTAAAGTTACAAGATTATCAGTATCAGATAAAAAGATTCCAGGATTCTGCGGGCTCGAGATTAATTCCTCATTATACTTATGCTGCTCATAAATATTATACATGAAATCTTTTACGTTGAACTCGGGGTCTGACTTTAAATGGCAATTATCACGGCCTTTTTCGTATGAATAAGGTATTCCGTAATACTTACCTATATCTCTTGTCAATGTTGTTTTACCCTCTGATGCGGTTCCCGCAATTAATATGTTATGACTAAAATAGGCTCTAAAAGGTGCGGTAATTACATTCCAATACTTAATAGGATTTTCTCTACACTTAGTACCAGAGATAGGGTTTAGTGTTCTATCCTCTAATGATACCGTACAATTAAAAGCGCAGTTGTTTTCAATTCGCTCTTTATAAAACTCTTCCGCAACATACCAAGTGATTGTGTTGCCTTCCGGAGTAAACTTACCTTTATTCATTACTTCCTGAGTCCATATTTTCCAGTTATTTGGACACATTGATTCATCTAAGCCAAGTTCTGTGTCGTTGATGTACATAACCTCAACGAGTTCATCCTCTAAGAAGTTCTTTATAATTCGATATCTTTTAATAAGCGGGAGCCCGATCGACGCTCCACGGGGTTCTCCATCGTAACCACAGACAACTACATAAGTTTTATCATTCAACTTTTTTGATTTCATTATCAAGTCTAAATGTCCTTGATGCAAAGGGCAATACCCACCAAAACAAATTCCTATTCGCATTTAATTAAAACCTCTTTTCTTCTTTTTTATTATATATATATTATAACAAAAATTTATAAAAAAATAAAGTAGAGAATCATATCTCTACTTTATAAATATTAACCGTCAATATAAACTGTTTCAAACGTGTCCAAATCTAACAAAGCAATTCTGTTACTAACTATAGTGCAGAGGTCTATGTCAAATTTATGTCCCTCGCAGTATCTGATAACTTCCGGTTTAGGGAGAGCATCTGTTTTATCTGAGTATAAGAAATTATGTTTCTCTTGCAGATAATTAGGTCCTGGTGCAGGTTTACCATAATAACCATATTCATATGTGAGATACTGAACCGGTGTATGTCCATGTACTAGATAAGTCGTATCGGGGTCTCCGCAAAAGTCGGGTCTATAACCGGTATCCCAAACATCCAGAAAATGTTCTCTATCCCAAAGAGGATCGTGACGTCTGTGAGAAAGAGTAAATGGACTATAACCGGCATGTTCAAGTAATACCATATGTCCTTTTGGAGATTTATATAATAACTGGTAAGGTAAATTTTTTATCTTTTGATAAAGCTCTTCGACCTCGGGGATAGATAAGTCGTATAAACCATTAATAGTTTTTGAACCACCATTATTTACCCAACAACTATATATCCACTCATAAGATAAAATATCGTTAGAGGCTTTAAGGGTTGAAATTGCTTCCGGTAAACACTCTTCCATAAACTGTTCATGGTTTCCCATAATGAATTTAACTCTTGAATCTGAAAGTAATCTTGTTAAGATTTTTATACCATCAGGTCCGCGGTCAATAGCATCGCCAATAAAATAAAGTGTATCATCAGGTTTTAAAAAGTCAAAGACTTTATCGGCAACATTGCCGCAGCCATGCCAATCTGAACTAGCAAATACTCTTCCCATTTTTCTTCTCCTTTCTTATTTTCTCCTATAAGTCTTTTCCCAATAATTAATATATTCTTTAAAAGAACCATAATTACGATATCTTATTTTTTTATAATCTTGTATCCATTCTTGCTTAGTATATCTCGATTTAAAATCGTGAATATCATAAGTCTCATAAATTTTTTTATATCCTTTACCTTTTAATGGAACATCATCAGTTCGTCTGACTTTTTTATTTGCAAGTCTTTTACTTTCTTTTGTAGAGTGCGGAGAACCGTCTGTATACCATGGTTGTCTTTTATAAGACCTTGACATTTCCATTCTCCTTTTGTTAAAATTTATTGCGCGGTGCACACGAGACTCGAACTCGCAAGCCGCGAAATGCGACCAGTTGCTTAGCAGGCAACCCCCTCACCATTCGGATATGCACCATTAAATACCTGCGGTGAGATTCGAACCCACGGTATACAGTTTAAGAGACTGTTACCATAACCACTTGGCTACGCAGATATATAATAAATATCTCGGATAAGGATTTGAATTACTGTCACCTTACATAATCAACCTACCAGTATTGACTTAGACTTACCTTGAGCCTGCCCAGTGTACACTTAACAGCTATCAAGCCGAGTTACTCTTTAAGTTAAGCGCCCTTCTGCTTGGAGTCGAACCAAATAGCGTCTACCTATTCCGCCACCGAGATATTAAAGATTTTTATAAGATATGCATTACTTTTACATCACTTTCCAGGCTCTAGGAGCTTGGGGTAGAAATCTCATCTACTCTTTCCTATATTGATTTAATGGGCAGGGTTGGATTCGAACCAACGAACCTATCGGAACAGTTTTACAGACTGCCTGCTTTAACCACTTGCATACCTACCCTTAAACAGGCCCCGAAGGATTTGAACCCTCACCGAACGGGTTGGAGCCGTTCATGCTACCATTACACCAGAGACCTATATGCACTTGATGGGATTCGAACCCACACGAGATTACTCTCAGAGGTTTTTAAGACCTCCACGTAATGCCTATTCCGTCACAAGTGCAAATCTATAACAGCGGATGGTGGAATTGAACCGCCACAAATGGAATCAAAATCCACTGCACTACCATTATGCTAATCCGCTAAAAATTGTTACGGGAACCAATAAAATTATAACTGAACCATATCGGCTCCCGCATTTTTTACCTTACATATATATTATAACAAAAATTTTTTAAAAAATCAATGTTTTTATTTACTTCATCAACTATTACTTTAGAATAATTTTATAATTATATTGTGGATAAGGATTTGCACCTTACATGAGCCGTTTCCTTATTGGTAGGTTGTTGACAGCTTATGCGCATAAGCCCGATACTCTAACCTAATTGCGTCTACCTATTCCGCCACCACAATATTTATTTTCTTTTATTTTTATATATATATTATAACAAAAATTTTATAAAAAATAAAGTGGTAAACTATTTCTAGTTTACCACAAATTGACTTGTCTCAAGTAATAAATCTTCAAGACATAAATCTTTTAAATGTGTATAAGGTATACGAATCAATGGGATATTATTATCCTTGCACCATTGATTTTTTATTATATCTCTTTCTTGTTGAGCTTTTAATTGTTCTTCAGTATGCCAACCATGTAAATTAAAATTATAATGAGTTTCTCCATCATATTCAATAAAATACTGATTATTAATATAAAAATCAAATCTCGCTGACATACCAGAAGCAAATTTAAAAGCAGGATACTCCTGTTGATAAGAAATATTATTCTCAATTAAAATTTTTTCTACTGCTAATTCGCCATGCGACCTTCTTTCACAACCACAAGATTGTGTATGACCTTTTCTTAGATTACCTCCAGTTGTAACAATATGAGTATGAGCAGGACAGTCACATTCACATTCCCATAAGGCTTGTCCATTAGGATCCGATCCAGCTCTCGCAATAACAGTTAAATGTCCATATTTATTACCCAATTCATCTTTTACATTGCCTTTTGGTTCATGGTCTTTCTCAATTTTTAAACAGCCACAAGATTTTACTTGTCCACTAGTAAGCTGACTTGCAGGTATTTTTACAATTTTTCCACATTCACATTGGCATTCCCAAACAATACTATTCCATTTTCTTTCTTCGGTTGGTTTTAAAGCAGTTAATTTACCAAATTTTTGATTTGTAATATCTATTCCTTTAAATTTTTTATTAGGACAAGTTCTACTATCACAGCAAGTAGTCTCTCCATTTCTTAATCCTTGACCGGCTTTGCTAACCACTTTTCCGCAATCACATTTACAAATCCAATAAGCATTTTTACCGCTTCTTTTTAAATCTTTTTCTAAAACTTCTAAAGCACCAAAACGCTGTCCTGTTAAATCAATTAATTTTCCCATTTTTTCCTCCATAAAAAAATTTGTAGTTGTTCTTTACAATTATATTTGAATAAAATGTAAGAACAACTACAAAATCCTGCCCAGATTATGAATGAAATTTTATTAAAAATTCAGGTGATACAAATTTTGTATATGTCTGACCAGTTGCTTTATCATAGAATACAATACCTTCACGAGGCTTACCATCTACTTTGGAACCTTCGCCCTCTACATAAGCTTGTAACTCTTCTATTGTGTCTGGAAAGATAAAATTATCATCTACAATAGGAACATGAGGAAGATCATATTTTTTACATATTTCAACTACTGTATCCATAGGCATTTTTTTACCATTAGATACAATATGGAATATCATAGCCTGATGTTCATTGAGTGAATAATCTCTTTTTTGTATATTTGGACCAAATACTTCCATCTGAAGTGCTACATTAGGAAGATTATAGTCATTAAGTATTTGAGTAATTTTTTCTTTTAAATTATACTTTTTATAGGCTTCGAAATAAATATTTTCATCATAGTAGCATTTCTGGTTTTCATCTTCAAAAACAACATTTCTCGAACAGATATAGTATTTAATTTTACCAAATTTAGTACGTTCAGCCATAATAGAACAAGAGCTACCATCAATTTTTTCAGTTGCTACATATGGCTGTTTATCTTGAAGAATATATATCATATTCTGAATTCTCTCGACATCGGTCTTTGATGCAATATGACTAGGCCAAGGGTGATTGTCCTTTTTCTTACCAAAGAGAGCAAGAAAAATAAACTTTGCAATCTTATTCTTCTTAATAAATTTGCCCCACTTTTTTGCAATTTTAGGATGTCTTGCAAGAGCAGCATTAATTCTTGCATCTGGATTGACAGATGCCTTTCTTTTATTATCTTCTACTTCATAATAAGTAATACCAAGTTGTTCAGTAAGGAAAGCAGATTCTTCCCCAGGAACATGCTTTACTCCTTTGTTATCGACTATAAATCCAAAATCTCCTGCTACTTTAGCTGTCCAACCAAACTCTACGGCAGGCATAAGGAGTCCCTGTGACCAGAACTGTGAACCATCGGAGTTCTTAAATTTCTGTGTTTTAATACGTCCGTTATACTTAGCACAGAACTCAAAAGGTGCCTTCTCTACAGGAACCTTTGAATCAATCTCAAAATATATACCAGGATCTCCAACCTGAAAAGCACCCTTCGGCACCATGCAAGTCCAACCGCCAACCCTAGCACACTCTACCCTATCTTTTCCGGGAATAGCCTCAATTGCATCAACTCTGACGACATATGCAAGCTCTCTTTCTCCATTCTTGTTTACCATAATTATTTACCTCTCTTTATTTATCTTACATATATATTATAACAAAAATTTTTTTAAAAATCAATTAAAGTTCAGTAAGATAAGTTAAACCGGTGACAATAGAGCCGGTAGCTTCTGGATAATGTTCATTTAGCCAATCATAACACATACTCCATCTATCACTATGAATTAAATCAGATTTTCTAACCTCATAAAGGAAGGTCATAAAATCTATATCATCATTGTGAGCTACAATAAAGTCCTGTGCCCTTGACATATCTTCCTCATAAACATTCTCTATATCCATTTTACTCTCCTTTTTTATTTATCTTACATCTTGTTAACTGAGTCTGTTTAACATTCTTATACTCAGTATGCTCTTTAATAGTTCCTGTTAACAAAATCACATCCCCAACAGAATAAGGCTGATATGTTGCGGTGAACCATGTTAAAACATTACCATTATAGTCAAAAGTAAACAAGTTACTGTGACCATACTGAGTATCAAATCCTATAATAGACTTGATAGTACACTCAATATTAACAAGTTTCTCCTTTGGATTTCCAACCCATTCACTTGATGACGGAGGCATAGCTTCCCGCAATTTATTCTCAACATACTCTTGAGCGTCGATGTTAAAAACACCCTTACCCCATGCGGAAAAAGATATAACGTCATCTACGAAAATCTTAATTACTTTATCTTCATATCCTTCTGCGGAAGCCCTATGCCATTTTAAAACTGGATTAAACTTGAACCCTGCCGCTTTTAATTCATCTTTTATAGAATAACTATCACCGGTAATAACATAGGTAAAGCCATCTTCAGAAAAGTTATTTTGATCAAGCCAATCAATACGATTCAACTCGTACTCCGCTTTCATCTTAGCTTCTAGTTTCTCTTTTGCTTTAGCTTTGGCTTTTTCGTTAGATGCTTTTACTCTAGCATATTCCTCTTCAGTATAAAGACGTATTTCCTTAGTCTCGATACCAGTACCATTACATCTAAGGCATATTCCATTATATGCGGGATGAGGCTTAATCTGCCCATTCTCTACTCCTACGGCGAAAATACCTAAACCGCCGCATCTGTCACACTTACGAGTAGCTTTTACATATGGCTTGCCGCCCTTATCAAATGCTTTTGTTTCATCATATTCATAATTTTTATAACTATCTGCAACGGTCATATTAGGGTTTCCTTTCTTTTATTTTTAACTTATATAAATATTATAACAAAAATTTTATAAAAAATAAATAAAAGAAGTATATCCATATTAGAGATATACTTCTTTATACTTACTGTTTCTTTACTACTGTAAATCTCATATCTGTACACTGACCTTTCATCAGGTTACCACCTTTAAGTGTTACTGATGCAACAGCTCTTTCACCATAATTATTTTTAGCCTTAATAAGTTCATATTCTTCACTTATTTTTGTAGGGATCTCAAAAACACATCCCTCAAAAATTACTTTAAATTCATCCTCGGGAGTGTTGGCACCCCAAATAATACAGTCTGTATATTCATCAATATATTTTATAAATTTACCAAGTTTCATTATACATCAACCTCCTTAGTTAGCGTAATATAATTCTTTCATATCTTTTGCGAATCTATCGCTAACGGGCTTTCCCGCAAAAGTATTTTGACCTTTTATCCAATTAATCTCTCTTCCCGCAACCAGTTCTTTAAGTTCTTTAATCTTATCAAGTTTAAAGGTCTTGCCGCAACATTCATAACCATCACAACTTAACCAAGAACGAACTATTACATCTATCATTTTAATACACCTCTTTCTTTTTATTTCTTATAATATAATTATAACAAAAATTTTATAAAAAATAAAGGTAAGAGTTAAAACTCTTACCTTATATTTTAATATGAATCGTAAAAACTAAACTCAAGATCTTCCGCCTTTATCTCTCCACATTCGATATCTTCAAGAATAAATCGGATTCGCTGAATGTTTTGAGCTATATTAACAATGGCTTCTGTCCAACTCCAAATACTAGAGCCTTCGCCATTATTCCAATAATCTTCATTAAGAAAATCTTTAAGCCTCTCCGCAATTTCTTCAAGTACATCCGCATCAAAGTAGAAACGGTAATCCCCATCAGTTTTTGTATTTCGATAAGTTACAATATCCAAAATTGCGTGTCTAACATTCCAGCATTTCCGCCAATAGGCAATTTCGTAGGTCTTATATCCCTCATCATATTCGCCTTCTATACCAAAGCGTTTTGGAAAAGTATCGAGATAACGCCTTCCCGCAGATGTTTTAGCTCTTACTTCAATTCCATTATCAAGTCCCATAATAATTAGTCCTCCTTTTCATTATTTCCAATAGACTTTCCTGTTTTAAAACCTGCCCAATATCCTTCTGTATACCCTGTATCGTAAATGTCAACTATTTCTCTACTCACCTTAACAGGATAACCAGCTTTGATATCTCCATACCAATAGTAAACCCACTTACCATTATAACTACGTCCGGTCCAAGAGCAATCATTATCAATTATCCACTGAAATTTTCTCGTAGGAGTTATAAGCCTTCTAATCTTGTTTAACATAAAAATCACCTCTTTTTATTTATTTCTTATAATATAATTATAACAAAAATTTTTATAAAAAACAAATTATTCATCTTTAACGGTAATTATAAAGCCAGATTTATGGTCATAATCCTCACCAAGGTCATTTCTCCAGCAAATAGGCGGATAACCTTCAAGATCTTTAGCTTCAGCAAGTTCCATTTCCGCAATCCAATATGGTGTATCATATAAACTACCATCCCAGATAGGTCCGAAATCTTCATCTCCCGCTACATAATATAATGCTTTAAGCGGCGATGCGTCAATAGGTTTAATCCAATCTAATACTTTCATACAACTACCTCCTTAAAATGTCTGAATTAATATCCATTATTAACTCTTGCACTTTCTTATAGTCAGGTTTTGCGGGAAGGCTTGTGTTGTTAACAGCATACTGTAACCTTTTCTCATACTCGTTAACCATTTCAAAAAATTCCGGAAGAACCTGGTTATCTTCAGTAATGTATTTACCATTTCTAATTTCCATAAGCATATCATGGTCCGCAACTCTATGCGTAATAATTTCCTCTTTTTCAAGGATATCAAAACACATGAGATAAAGCCTAATCAGATGCATCATATGTTTACCAATTTTATTATGTTCAATAGCTTTCTCATTCCTCTTGCCGAGTTTGCCATAAGCGGAAACAGTATTTTTCATTTCATTCCAGAGATTACACCAATCCCTAAGAGGATAATGAGTCATATTTACATCCATATAAATTTCTGTATCATAACCCTCCTGGTTTGACTTATCAATATATAACTTGAGATTATCATTGTCATAATGAGTATATTCAGAAGCAAAATGCTCTTCCATAAAGTTAATTGTTTTAAGAATATGCTTTTCCAAATCTGCCTGACTCATAGCATGAGCAGATTTCTGGTTAAGACGATATAGCTGGGAATTCGCATAGCCGCCAAACGACTTCGCGCACTTCTTAGACAGAAATAACTTTCTGTTATCTCTTAACATTTTGCCTTCTTTTGTCATAAGTAAATACTGGTCATCATCCAAACCTAAAATCTCAATAGTATTAGGGTTACAGTTTAACAATAGTTCTGTGATTTTACCAAGAGCATAAATAGTTGTATCAGTAGGATTATCAACAACCTGTTCTGATCTATTACCAAAACCATAGGCAAGAATCTCTTCTTTTCGAGGTTTAAAGATACCTCTAATATCAATATCAGAATTTTCATTATTGGTACCATAAGCATGGCTACCGCCTAAACCTAAAAGGATAATATTATCACCCAAAAGAGGATTAGTACGAAGAAAATCATATTCAGTTTTCTTAATTACTTCTGAAAAATTCATTGTTAACTTAACTCCTATATTCTTATCTTTATATAATAATTATATCAAAATTTTTATAAAAAATCAATAAAAAAGTTATACCTAAAAGGTATAACTTTTAATCCCATTGTTCTCGTTTTCTAATCTTTTCCATTTTCTTTTTTCTATTGTCTGTGCGGGCAGGTCTACTGCCTTTTAACGGAACATATTTGTCACAAGTTTGGCATTTATCGCGAAAGGTACCTTCACGCCCCTTGCCGCAACTCCCCTCACAGATATAAAATTGACATGGTCTTTCCCTATCTTTAGCCATTTTAAGACCTCTACTTCTTAGCATTTACTACAAAAATAAACATCAAAAGCGCAATTAGGATAAATAAGATAAAACTAATCCATATAGGACTAAGTACCCATACCCATGACCAATTTATTACGTGACAAAGTTTAAGAACAATAAAAACTATCGTTAAAACTCCCGCAAAACCTATTCCATTGTTTGTATTGTTGTTATTACTATTATTACTCATATGAACTCCTTGTCTCCTATTTTTTCTCTAAAACCAGAAAAATCAAAAATTATAGGGCTACCGTCATTTCTTATGCCGATATTGTTACAATGTAAATCGTTTATAATATCGTTATGGCATTTGATAAAATAAAGTAAATTACGAGTTTTATCTTCACCATAATAATTTAAACATATATAAATAAAGATATATGGTGGCATACGATTACTCGTATTCCCGCAAAAACCAAAGATAGAATCATATGTTTCTATCTCAGCTAATGCTTCCCGTTTCTCTTCTTCTGATTCAAATTCATAGTGACTATCTTCCCATAATATCATTTTCTTTTGAATATATACCGGCGGGAAGATGCCATATCCTTCTTGATACCTATATGTTTCGGGGAAGAATTCTTCTACACCAGCTCTTACCGCCATGTTATAGATATTGGTTTCAGTTAAGCAATAATCCCAACCATTATAACCATTATCAGCGTATAAAAAATCATTACAAATATATTCATCAGAGTCGTAGTCATATTTCTGTTCCCCATAAAAAGGAATCTTAATTACAAAATCACAGTGTTCATTAACGATAACCATTTTAGTAGCTCCGATATATAAATTACATCCTGGGATGCAGTTGACTAATTCTCCAAGATAAGAACTCTCATAATCAATATAAAAGTCCCAATCCTCTCCAACGAGAGAGAAAAATTTATTAATGATACTATCTATAATTTCTTTATCTTTTGATGATATCGGTATAAACATTTACAATATAACCCTCTTTTTATTTTTCTTATATAATAATTATAACAAAATTTTATATAAAAATCAATTTAGGCAAAAAAGGTCTTGCCGCAATCTTACTCTTCGTCAGACGTATCGAGTTTATCTACTACGTAATCAACAAATTCATAAACTTCTTCTTTTGTTTCTGAAACGTTTTCGTATGTTACGTTACTCGCAATTAACATCTCGATACAAGTCCTTTTTGATGGAATCGCTATACCAATAGACAAAAAGATTAAACTTATAGCCATGAACTTTTTAAACTTTTTAAAAGTTGCCTTTTCATCATCATCCATATTAAAGATATCAACAGCGTTATCTAACCCCCAAAACATACATATTAGACCTATTAGTACTATTGCGATAAGAGAAAAGAGTAAAAGAATACTTCCTACTGTATCAGCAATATTTGCTAAATAAAAATAAATAGGGTTAATAATATAATTTGTCATTTATTTGTTCTCCTTACTTTTTATTAGGTTTGTTACAAAAGTATCGGCAAAATTTTCTCCACATTCTTCAGATACCATAAATGCTAATGCTTCCATAACAGTACCTATGCCTTCCATAAATTCTACATTACCATGTTTAGCATCATATTTTCCACGAAACAGACTGCATTTACAAAGTTTATCAAATACTATTCTTGCGGCTTTACTCTCTTCGTCCTCGTTAGTTATTGGTTCAATTTCCCCTACTCTACAACCAAGTTTATTCCATACTCTTACAGCTTCGTCACCAGTCATCACTTTAATAACATCCATACCTGGTCCATTTATAAACATACGCTCTCTACTAACAACAAGTGTTGGAATATCCTCATTTGATTTATCAAATGTTACTGTATATCTACTCATCGAATTCTCCTTTCTCCATAAAATATAATATTTTATTTCTAGAATCTAAAACAATATTGAATTTCTCTCCTGCGAGATTCATTAGTTTTACATTATACTTGTTAAATTTTTCTTTTATTAAATGTATTAATTCTACACTATCATTGTTAATTGCGTGGTTTTCATTATATGTTCTTATACAGCCTGTTGTATCTGTTTTACATGATGCACATGCCTTGCCGTCACAAATATAAACTCCTTTAATCTGCATTATTACTCCTCATTCTCTACACAGTTTTCAGATACAATTTCCTGATATCCAAAGGATTCTGGAGCAAAATAAAAATTAACAGTAATAGTAGATATAATTCCTATAATTATAAGCATAGCTGCTATAAGTCCAAGCATATAGCTTGTTTCAAAATCATCATCACCTGTTCGCCCTGTCATTGCAAATGTTACCGGTATAGCAGCTAAAAAGAAAAATGCAAGAACAACCATTAAACCTATAATACATAATATTCTCATAAAATTTTATTCCTCACTGCTCTTTTGTCATTCTTTATTCCTCGCTTTCTGCCTTATAAATCCCCCATACTGCCAAAATCTCGATAATTTGGAGCATATTTCTCTTTAAACAACTTAATAATGCAATCTCCGTTTTCTTTCTGACAAGGACATTCATCACATCTAAATTTCAAATCATCAAACCTCTCATAGTCATTCGGATATCTACAATAGGTTTTGGTAAACAAATCAAGTAATACTACTGACTTTGCTATTTCCTGTTTATCTATCTCATCCCAATTTATTTTTAACATCTGTATTCCTCACTTTCTGTTTTATATTTGTCAATTATTTCAAGGCAATCTGTATAAGCTTCTTTCATTCCTTCGATTTTTAACTCATCTTCTGTTATTGCTCTATCAATAGTTGACTTGTATCTTTCTATCTCGACTCTTATCTTGTCGAGAATATCCTCGTGTTCTAATGCTTTTATAGCCATATCAAGTGCTTCTGAGATATAAATTGCTCTTGGCTCATTCATTTTATGTGCAATCTTATGATTCTTAATTCTTGCTATTGCTTCTTCATTTGTCATTTTTATCCTCACTTTTCATCTTATATTTGTCGATAATCTTTAATATGGAAAATAACGGCAAACCTATCGTGTACGTACTATGTGATACTAAAAATGCATGTTCCTCCATCTCAGTTCTTATCCTGTCCAAAATATCCTCTTGCCGCAATGCTTTTATTGCCATATCTGCAGCCTCATGTAGCATATAATCATCAGTTAATTTGGCAAATTCTAATTCTTTAATTGCTTCTTCTCTTGTCATTCTTCTCTCCTTAATAAAATTCGCCTATCCAGCTCCAATTACCATCTTTTCTATCCCTTATATCGGCAATAGTTCTGATACCAGGATCATTCTTACTGATGAAAAGAGGTCTAGGAGTTCCCTGGTCATCTATAATTCTACCATTTTCTACATTATATATTTTTGAGGGTGTAAACCCTATATCATTTGTTTTTACACAAGTTACTACCATATCTTATTTCCCCCTAAATGAAGTTTTTGTATCAAATCCATGCATAATAATCTTATCATCGTTAGTAGCACCCTTTGGTTCAGTGGTCTCCGCATTAGTTTTCTCTATTGAAAAGTATTCCTCAATAGCAATAAAGAATTCAAACGGGTCTATAACACTAATTAAGCCACTCGCTTTAAGTATAGGCTTTCTTAACTTTACACGCTCACCATTTACCCATATCCAGTTTTCAGAAAGGGTACGTCCTCTATAATTACAAGTATCTATATCCTTCTTTATGATTTCTATATTCTTTATAATAACATCATAATCAAACTCATGTCTAAAATCCTCTAACGGAGCATCATAACCCTCGATTTCCTCAATTACGAGTAACTTATTGGGTTTGTTATAATTTCTCCAACAGTCAATAAGCTCAACTTTAAAATCAGTAGGGTTTAGAGAACCCATAGCAGTTACAGTTAATAACTCTAACCAGAAAGTACCTCCACACTGAATTAAGATTAAATGATGATCTCTTACCTTGCCCCAATATCCTTTTCTATTATAAAGTTGACTACATATTCCTTCTTTAGTCAAGAGAAAAGAACCACGTCTATCAAAGACTCTATTATCAGTATAATCCTGATAACAGTCATAGAAATCATAATACTTATCTATTATTCTCATTAAAAACACACCTCTTTTCTTTATTTTATTACGGGGTATCAAGCCTCTTCACAATAAGTTTCTATAAATTCATCTATTCCTAACTCATTAACTTTATCATATACCTCTTTGTCTGTCATATCTTCATATTCATCTTGTAAGACATAGATTATGTAATATGTATTTTCTCGCATAAGTTCATCTAAATATTCATCGTATTCTTCAGAGTCTCTTTCGTATACTTCTGCGGCAGTATCTTCGAGATCTTCCATAATTGACGAATAACTTTCCATTACTGATATAGACATATCTTCAGCTTCTGATACTGCGGTATCATAATCGTCGGTATCAATTAGACAATAATCTTCTATACCATGAAGTCCCTGATACATATTTTCTGCTGCATATAGAAAATATTTCATTTGTTATTTACCTCTCTTTTATTATTTCTTATATAATAATTATAACAAAAATTTTATAAGAAATCAAAAATGCGGCGGCAGTGATAGTTATAATACCCCCGTTATAGCTATACCGGCTGCCGCAACCTTAATAATTACTAACAACTTTTATTTCTCCGTCTATAATATAACTACGTAAAGACGGTTCATATTGAGTTGTTATTGTCATATATTTATCTGCTTGAGAAGCTAAACATTGTGCGAGAGCTCTTGTAATAATGTCAATATATATATTTTCATCATTGTTTTCAATTAAATCTTTAGGACATAACTGCTTTGCCTTTAAAGTATCTACATTATATTTCGATACTATAAATTTTGGAATCGGTTTTACCTTAGTTTCTTCATATTTACGTTTATAATACTTAGCCTTTTGTCTTGCGTTCATATTTTTACTCCTCATTTTCCAAATCTAAGAAGAAAGTCCATCATATCAAACTTTTTAATCATATAAACAGATGTTGAATCTTCAATATATGGACTGTATATAATATTTGCTCCTTCGGGTAAAGATGTTTCAAGTGTTCCTTTCACATCTTTGGAACCTACAATAAAATCATAATTCTCGATAGCCTTTGCTAATGCTTTTTCTTTTTCTCTTGTCTGCTGACGATAAAACTTTTCTATCTCTTCATTGATAAAATCACCATAAGTAAAATCTTTCATTCCTCTACCTCTATTTCATCGACCCACTTATTTAATACCATGCGGATAAATTCTTTATCTTCACCTTTACACATACATTCAGTGTCGGCTTTCCACTTGTTATCATCGTTTTGCTGATATAATGTCAATTCGCCAAATCCGATATTTGCGCTCCATGAAATGATAACCCCATTTCCACGGCTATTTTCAAAACAATTTACCTCGTCAATCTGTAAGTTTTCTATTGTCATTCCTCTTCCTCCATCTTTGCGCCACAATGACAGTATGGATAATCCCTATACAAATCTACATCTGCTTTTGACTGAAATGGAATAAGTACAGTTCTTCCACAACAAGAACAACGATAAATGCTATCATACCAATTAGATTTATCTTTATCATATTCCCAATATCCTGTTTTTGGTTCTTTCTCTCTCAATTGTTTTAATTCTTTTAACCATTCCGCAAGTTGCTGATGTTCTTTGGCACATTCTCTACATTGCATGCTTTCAAGACAGTTTTTATCAAACCATTCATTCTGTTCCGCAACTTCCTCTGCGTGTTTAATAGCCTCGTCAAGTGTCATCATTATCATCCTCCTTTTCTTCATTTGAAAAAGTAAACTTACTCCAATCCACACTATTGAATGCTTTCACTATTCTATTACTTGCGTTAACAGCCATCTTCCTTTTTCTTTGATGTATTCTGCAATGTAATCATTTTCTGTCATTCTTTCACCTCACTTATCCCAAAAACTACAAAGCCATTTTTTAAGCCCCATCCGTTTATCACATAAGTTATCTCAAATACCTTGTGTTCAAATTCACAGACAATCGAACTATTTTGACGTGTCCAGTCATCTGAAATGACTTTGAATTGCACTCTGTCACCTTTCTGAAATCCTCGATCATTCTCCCGTATTTCAAAAGTCTTACTTCCATCCAAAATAGGTCTAACAAAACTACTCAATATTTTTAGTTCATGTATCATTCTTCTTCCTCCATTTTTGCTCCACAATGACAGTATGGGTAATCAATTTGCATATCTTCAAATTCATCTTTGTGAACAACTCTACCACATTCTGAGCAATAATATGAATATCCATCCCAATCATAATACATAGATTTTTCTTTTATCCAATGCCCTATCTTTGGTTCTTTCTCCTTTAACTGCTTTAATTCTTTTAACCATGCCGCAAGTTGCTGATGCTCTTCTGCGCACTTAATACAATGTACACGATCATCAAATAATCTGCTTGCAACCTCTTCCGCATGCTTTATTGCTTCATCTATTGTCATATTCTTCTACCTCTTCTTTATTTTACATATAAACTAAAATCTGAACCTATAAATTTATCTATATCAAGTTTATGAGAACAAAATAGTCTTATTAAACCATTTGGTAAGCAATCAATAGACCAATCAATTCTTTTTACCATATCAGTAAAATTCTTATTGTATTTACCATATCCTCCAATACCATTAAGTTGTATAACATCACTACCTCCGCCAACGCATCCTACAACCTCGCTATGATTTAGCAAAGCAAATTTCATACATCCAAAACCACTATCATGCAATTCATTTGTCGGAATAATTACAACTCCATTAAATTCATCTGTTGGTTCAAAATAATCAAGATTTTCAAATTCTTCTCTTGTACTGTTTATATTCATTCTTCTTCTACCTCTTTCATTCTTGCCCCACAATCTGGGCAATAGTTAGCCATTTTCCAAAGTATAGTATCTGCTGTTTCTGTACAAGGAGCAGCACAACCACATAAGGAGCAATCATAGTACACACTATGACCAGTTTGTAGGTAATTAATATCGTGTTTTACCCAATGACCTATCCTCGGTTGTGACATGATAGGCGGTAATTCCTTTAAAATATTAATGCAGTAATTAACTCCCATTTGTCTATCTTCTGCGCCTTTATTATCTTTTAATTGTTTCAATTTTTGCAATTCTAAAAATCTATCTTCGTAAATTTTTAACAATTCTTTTCTGCTAATAGCATCCTCTGATGCAATAAGCTTTATCCATTCCCGAAGTGACTTATCCATATACAAAAACTCGTCCAGTGCTCTTTCCGCAACCTCTTCCGCCATTTCTTCATATGTTGAAAATTTAGCCATTTTTATTTTCTCTCCATTTCATACATTGTTACTTTTGATATTGTAAATCCTGCTTTCTCGTAGATATGGATTGCTTTTTCATTATCAGCTCGTACCCATAACTTCTTTATTCCATAGGCATCAATCAAATCAGATAACATTTGCTGACCATAACCTTTATTTTGATATGGCTCGAGTATTTTAAATCTCTCAAGTATCTTTTTATTAGGTTCAATTTCTGCCGTACCTATCAGCGTTCCATCTGACAGTTTAAGGTCAATTTCAATATAATATTCTTTTTCTTCAAGTATCATTCCTCTTCTCCTCCTCCATTCATTTTATCTGTAACATAATCAACTATCTCATATATTTCTTCTTTAGTAGCTGCTACATTCTCATGTGTTACTTGACTTGCAATCATCATCTCAACACATGTCTCTTTGGAGGGAATAAGAATGCCGATAAATATTGTTATAATACTTGCTATTATGACATTCTTGAATATTTTAAAGATTTTCTTTTCATCATCGTCCATATCGAATATATTAGCACAGCTATCTGTTCCCCACGTTATAAGTATAAATATGGTAACTACCAATGCAACAAATCCTAAAGCGCATAAAAATATCTTTAGTTCTGCTGATACATTCAGTAAATAAAAATACATTGGGTTAATATAATACATTTATTTATCCTCCTTATCTTCTTTAAGAATAACCTTAAGCACTTTATCAGCATAAGGTTCGTTTGTGTTACAAATATAATAAGAATTATCGAGTTTTCATTCCTTATCTTCCTTATCTGCTTTTATAGTTGCCACTGTTGCATTTGACAAACCGACTTCACTTATCCATTTCTGGCACGAAAAACTTAAAGGTGTTTGTTCTCTTTCTATCGCATCTTCCGATAGAATTATCAACTTTTCATGTCCTTTCGGTAATATTGTACCTTTGCGGATTGATTTTGCCATTGCTAATATATCATCTGTGTCATAAAAATCTGTGCCGTTATCGAATAACCTTGTAAATACATTTTCATCAATATCAATTACTATCTGCATAAAATCCTCTTTTCAAATTTAATACTGCTCACTGGCTGATGGTGTTTAATTTTGATGAATGGGAATATCCCGTGTATAAAATGAGCAAAGAAATCTGTAAGCGCATGAAACGCCACTCTCCAATTCATAAATAGATGCTTAAAGTAGTTCATTCTTCTACCTCCTGCATTTTTGCGCCGCAATGGCAGTATGGATATTTATTTATCATCCGACTATCTTCTATTCGTCCACATTCAGAACACTTTGCAATAAACTGTTCACAGTCATCTACAATTATCCAATGCCCTATTTTAGGCTGTGGTATGACAGGTGGCATAGTCTCTACGATTCGTATTGCATTTAATTGATCGCCTGAACATGTAAAGAATGGGTCAGCCCGCAACGCAGTCATTACATTTTCTCGGCTAATTATATCTTCATCTTCACATGACTCTTGCTTTTGTTTTAATGCTTCGATTGCTATTCTAAAAGCTGTACACCATTCCTGTTCTGATGGAGCCTCAATTAACCCGTTATACAGTATGTTATATGCTTCTTTATTTGTCATAATTTATCACCTTTTTAAATCTCTACAAATTCATCATCATAATAGTTTGAAAGTAGTTCTTTACGAGAGATATATGTCATCCCGCAAAAATCCCCGAATAGATTTTTCCAAGTATAGGATACCTGTACTCCATTTACTCTGTTATTATGTTTGTAAACTTTGGTAACGATATATTTAAGATAATCGTTACCATAAAATGATGAATCCTTTTTCAGTTTATCTACTATTAGTTTTCTCATTACTGATTTTCACTTCCCGCAAGAATTAATTAACACTATAAAAATAAACCATATTGATAACGGCAATCGCATCTGCAATTCGTATTACGTCTTCACGTCTTCCATCTAATCTACCAGTATCAACATTTTTCAATTCACGATTCCTAATTAATTCAATTAGTTTTTCATATTCTTCTTTTGTCATATTATTTACCTTTCTTAACAGTAAAAATCAACCATTACGATAAGGGGTCATGTTCATTCTCATATTTCGAATATAACATATCAACAGTTTCTTCAAGTTTACTGATTCTCTTTTCTAATTTCTTAATATATTTAACCAAATCGTATGTAGTTCTATCTATACCTTTTAAATTCCACAAAGTGTTTTTATTGATTATATCTATTATACCATCCATTTATTTACCCTTTCTTGGTTCTCAACACGTTCTGAAATATAATTCTCTGCCGTTTCGTCTAGAAAGTCTAATATAACTCTATTTAAATCAATATCATCACCATTGACTATAAAGTTTTTAAACCATTCTTTTTGATAACGTACAAAATCACCTATTATCGCCGTTTTAATTGTAGTTACAAGTGAGTCTGTCATTCTTTATTCACCACCTTTAAATAATTCTGAAGGTAATCAAATCTTTCTCTATATCCATCTTCTTCAAGACCTGCATAAAAGTCACCACGGGCTTCCTTTAAATATTGATATATTATTCTATAAGCTAATGGATCAATGGCATTTTTATTTCGTCTTGAGTCTATATCACGTTCCAATAAATTAAGAACTTGTATTATTGCTCTTATAGAGTCAACGTTATCTAATTCACATATATTATACATTTATTCATCCTCCTCAACAAGTTCGAGTGCGTCTTTAGGATAATACCAATGATCATGAAGTTCTTCTGAGCTTACCGTATAAGGCAAACTCTGAGTATCATCTATATCTGTAATCTCACCTATAGTTCCAACTGGAAAAAGTTTGCAGCCATCAACTGTTTCGACAAGAGTCCTTACCTTATCACCAATTCTAAAATCTACATCTTTATGTTTCTTAACCGGTTTTGTATCGGCACCCTCTTGCCGCGTCCTCAAAATTGCAATATCTACTTCCTCTATCGCAGTTTCAGAATTCCACCACTTCTCTAATTCATCATAACATGATTCACATAAATCTTTTTGATAATCAAGATATGGGTCACCGTCACCATGGATATATTCTCCAATGCCAATGAATTCCTTTCGTTTATCATTCCATTTCTCAAATTCTTTTCCGCATCTATCGCAATACATTACTACTTTACGCATATTTTTACTCCTTTATCTCCATATTTTCTATATATCTGAAATACTCGTAAAACTCCTCGGCTATATTTGCTAAATCACTACAAAACTCATAGAATTTACACCCCTCGCATTTTCTATATTTATCACGATTTGTACACTCATTAACAATTTCGCCAATGGTTATATCATAAATTTTTTTCATGTTTCCGCTTTCCTTTCACTTTCCATTTTCGCACCACAGTTAGGACAATACTTTGGTTTCCAATCAGACCAAATATCTGCATCTAAATCCTTGAATTTATCTTCTCCACAACAAGGACATATAGGGTCACAATTTATCCAATGTCCCGTCTTTGGCTTCTGTTCTTTATATGTTTTTAACTCTTTAAGCCATCCCACCAACTGTTTATGCTCTTCTGCACATTTAATACAATACACCCAATCTTCACGCTCTCTGTTTGCAACTTCTTCTGCGTGTTTAATTGCTTCGTCTAATGTCATCATTTTATCTCACTTTCTTTCTTTATATATCTTTATTATAATATAATTTTATAAAAAAATCAAGAGAGGAGAAATTGACAAGTAAAAAAAATTTTGTTATAATTATAATAGGAAGGAGTGATTTTTTATGAGATATTTTATATATGTTTTAGGTTTTATATATCTTTTCCTATGTTGTGTGGCGGGATATAGTGTCGGTAACATTCAAGAGGAAAAGCAAAGAAAGTATTTACTGTCTCTTTTTGCGGCGGCGATACTGGTTATGGTAGCAACGATAATATTAACGGTAATACTTTTCTCACCAGAAAGGTGGTAATTATGACTAAGATGGATGTTTGTAATCTTCTCGATATCTCCGAAAGTGCTGTCCGTACCAACTTCCGCCGTGTGGCTGATAAGTTTTTTGATAGGGGTATTATTATTTATAAAGAGGGGTACGGTAAAACTGTAGAATATTTTATTGAAGAGTATTGGGAAGGAGCTATAAAGCAGTATTTAGACAAGCACTTTCATAGAGTTGTCGCAACTAAGCCGAGAAAAAAGAAAAAGATAATTGCAATAAAGAGAGATTCCATAGAATGAAAAAACACGGTTCCTTACGAAACCGTGTTTTATTTATTTCTTAGTAAAAATACTTAGTGAGATTACTTATATATTTATCGAACTCTTCTTTCGAAGCCATCTTCCCGCCAATGTAATAGCTGGTTTTAGACTTTTCTTTGTTATCCAAACTTCCGATAAAAGACTCTGTCATCTTTGCTGCCTTTTCTTTATTACTAGCTCTATCTGCATCTGAATCAATAGCATTAAGATATGACTCTACTGCATAAATAAGATTCTGCTTTGCTCTTTCAATCTTGAGCTTATTCTGAGTTTCTTTTTCCTTCTGCTTTTCCTCTTCTTTAATAGCGCCTTCTGCCTTTTCTATTGTCTTGAGGATTTCATCTTTTGTGTATCCTTTTTCAAGTAGTTCTTTAAATAATTTGTAAGTGTCCATTATATCTTCTCCTTTTATTAAGATTCTTTTATATAAGTCCTAGCATCATGGCTAAATGTCCAAAAACCGGGGCTATATATATCTGCATAACATATAAAACCTGTTATATCGGCAATTTTAGTGAGATATTTTACACTCTCTTCATTTCCGACATAGATTCTTTCTACTCTTTCATATAAATCTTCTGATAGAAAATCTGGGTTTTTAATGATGTTGTTATGTCTATCATAACACGTTATGCTCTTGCCGCAATATGTAGAATTAAGTTCTAAGTTCATTTCATAGTCGCGGCAAGATGCTTCGTCATTAAATATAGTTCCATCATTCGCTTTATAGAGTATTTTCATCATCATTCACTTCCTTTTTTAATTTCTATATTTATTATATCAAAAATTTTTAAGAAATTCAAGATAAGAGGTTTCCTAACAACTAACGAAGAAGCGGAGCTTCGAAGTTAGGAGTATTTGGTCAAAGTTCATTAATTTTTATTTTATTATTTTTATATGATAATATAAGATGGAATAAAATATCCATAATATTATATAATACTTAGCGACTAGCGAAGAAGCGGAGCTTCGAAGCTACGATGGAAAGGAGAAAAATACAATGTCTAAAACAATTTCAATAGTAGTTCCTGAAGAGTTAAAAATGGGACTGGAGATACTTGCGAAGGAAGAAAGAAGAACTTTTTCTTTTATTGCTAGAGATATTCTTATTAATGAGTTAAAGAATAGTGATAACGAAGAAGTTAGATATTTAGTGAAAGATTTATAGGAGGAATATAAAAATGCCAAATCAAAAATATAAAGTAGTTTATTCTTTAAGAATGGAACTAGCGTTAGAAAAACTGGGGTTTAAAGCTGTATCGGTTATGCCGAATCCGCGCATTCCCGCATTTAATTGTTGGGTTTATGAAGAGACTCCCGCCTTTTTAGAGGCTTTTGATAAGTTTATAAGAGAGGGGGATAATAAAGATGGCAGATAAAATGACAGTTATGCGGAAATGGTTGGATGATATTGAAGCTGATGAAAATGTTACATTAACTGATAATGATAGGGCTTTTATAGCTTATGCTATACTTCGTTATGGTTTGTATGGAGAAAAGACAAATATTGGTGAAGTTTTTGGTAAGGAACATGGAATGTTAAATTATCTTATGCCTAATATTTATGGTCAGATAGATAATATACAGAATTATAAACCTGTCGATAATAGTGGTAAATATGATCCTAAGAAGATTTACGAATTAAGATTAGAAGGTCATACCGCAAAGCAAATATGCCAGGAATTAGGTTATCCGGTTGAAAAGTGGAGAAGTATTACTAGTAATAAGGGTTGGACTGATGCTAAAAAGGAGTTAGAAAAAAGGGAAAAAAATGTGTCAGAAATGTCAGATCTGACAAAAAATGATGGGTTCAATTTTTGAGTCTGCGGTCAGAAATGTCAGAATTTAGGCAGAAATTAGTCAGATTTTTGACAGACTTTAGGCAGAATGTGTGTAAGATTTTAGGCAGAAAAAGTCAGAAGTCTGACAAATCTGACTTTATGAGAAAGTTCTTGAAATAAGAACATTTGGTCAGATTCTGACAAAAATCGGTCAGAATTTGTCAGATTTTTTGTCAGAAAATGGTCAGAATTTGGGCAGAAGTCAGATCAGTCAGATTCTAATATAATATAACTTCTGTCTTTTTTACTTCGTAAAAACAGACAGAAGGGTAATGACATTTCGCTTCGCTCAATGTCATTACCTAGGGGCTGCGGAATGAGAGCGGGAATATAAGAAAAAAAATTTTTGAAAAAAATTTTTCCGAATTCCGATTCTAAATTTTTCGGAATTTCGGAAAAAGTATCTTTAATTTCGGAAAAGGAGAATAAAAATGGTAAAAAATTTTCAAGATGTAGGAGACGAAATATTAGATGAGTTTTTAGTTTATATGACTGAGAAAGAAAGGTTTGAAAAACTTTTAGTTCAATCGGGAGCAGATATGATGAGTGATGAATGTAAAAAACTGCTTAATATAAGAGATGATAAGTTATGGCAAATATTAAGGAGTAAAGTTTATGAGAAGTTAAGAGAGATACCGTATTGTTAAATGGGGTATAGGGGTAAGGAGAGGAAAAATTTTTTTTTGAAAAAATTTTTATTTTTGATAGGGGCGTGGTTGAAGTTTGATAGAATTTAAAAAATTTAGTGAAGTTTTGCAGAATTTGATGGAATGGTGGTTAAAATCGTAAAATTTAGTGAAATTGTGGTGCGGCAGCTCCATTCCCATATAACCACTTGCAAGAAAATTTTTCTTTTCTTATCACTCGTCCTCTTATCCCTACTCCCTCTCCTCTAACAGCATCTCCCGCCGCAAAATAACCTCTCCCCGCCAATTTTTATGGCAAAATTTTATGAAAAACTACATGAAATTTCAAGAGGCTATTATAAATTCCGAACATTGACAAGGATTTGTAAATTTTGCTTCCAAATTCAAGCAAATTATGACCTTTTATGACCTTTCTCTTGTTTAAAAAATTTTTTAATTTTTCATTTTCCGCGGGGTATCAAAAAATTAATCCCCGCCACCGAAATTTTAAGACGATTTCAGATAAGAAATTGCTTGAAATTTGATGAGCCTAATGATACAACACGAGTATTTCTCAGAAACGGAAAAATTTTATGAGGGGGCTTATCTCTGAAGGCGAAATTTAAGAGAAGTTTCTTAGGGTATCACTGAAACAATAGGGGCGTATCTAAATCGGGGGTGTAAAAAATTATAAGAACTTGAAATAGGGGTATATGAGACAATTACGATAGTGTGCGGAGACCGCGAAACAAAAGAAAGAATTATGAAAGACATATACATAGGGATTTACGATAGTGTGCG
>Ga0247609_10000370_pt1 | contig 64651 bp, 80 predicted proteins | sample 172DNAGHGlowgp2_FD_193487 | JGI IMG/M metagenome (GOLD analysis project Ga0247609, IMG submission 193487) | Sheep rumen microbial communities from Palmerston North, Manawatu-Wanganui, New Zealand - 1728 DNA GHGlow gp2 | ecosystem: Host-associated > Mammals > Digestive system > Stomach > Rumen ...
TCATTAAGACCTATACAGACGAAGGAGACTTAGTGCTTGACAATTGCATGGGTAGCGGTTCAACAGGCGTGGCAGCAAAGAACACCAACAGAGATTTTATAGGCATAGAGCTTGATGAGAACTACTTCGAGATAGCTAAGAAGCGAATAGAAGAAACATTTAATGCGAGGTGACTTATGACCAACAAAACCAAGAAAGCCTTTAATAATGCCATTGCAAGTGCAAGAATGGAAGGTTTTGATTTTACAGACGAGCAACTTGAAAGCCTTGCTGACATCATTGAGCAAGTGGATGATGGTAAAATGACTTGGCAAGAAGCTATAGACTCACTTGTTCAGAAATATAGGAGGAGTGGCTAATGAGAATAATTGAGAATAACTATCAGGATAAAGAACAGGAATATGAGATTACTTGCCCACATTGCAGGTCAAAGATTGCTTACACATTTGATGATATTGTAAGTGACAGTTTTAATGACAATTGGATATACTGTCCGGCTTGTAATAAAGAGATTTCAATATACGATAGTGAAACACCGACAATTGAGACTATACAATACCCACAAAACTTCTTCTCATATGCAGATGGTGTGTCGATGAAGGACACTGAGATTAATAAGTGGATTAAAGAGTGCATAAATGATCTCGATAAAGATACTGATTTCTCTTACAGGGCAGGTGGCGACACCATAGTTTTCGCCTATAAATCCGATGAGAGTTTGCCCGCAGCTACGATTATAGTGGCAAAGAAGTATCAGGAGACAGATGTGAAAATTTCTCGAAATAATTTTTAAAAAACTCTTGACAAAGCAATAAATTAATGATATAATATAATTGTAGCAGAGATACTGCTACCTCGTCATATCTTAACAAAACAACAAATGAAAGGGTGATACAATGAGATTTAAACCTCAGAAGTACCGAAGTTTCCTCTTACGAGGAACGGCAGCATTAGCAACTACACTTTTACTGTTTGCTGGATTGGGTTGCTACAGCAGTAAAAGCACAGGCTCAAACGCAGAACAACCCACGACCGAAACAACTGTTATAACAACAAGTGTCGTAACAACCACAACAACTACTATAACCACAACAACGACCACCACTACAGCGGAGCTGACAACAACAACCGTAGAGGTAACTACTACTGAGATTATTCCCGCAACCGAGGAAGTAGAAACTGAGCCGGAAGTGATAACAGAACCGGAGATAGTGACCGAGCCAGAGACAATTTCTGAGCAAGAAGAAGTCGAAACTTCTCTGCCTATAACAGAGCAAGACTGGGTTCTTATTGCGAATGTTGTTTCGCATGAAGCCGGTTGTTCTTGGATTAGCGAGTACGAAAGAGTGTGCATCGTGGCAGCAATTATGAATAGGGTTAATGACACTCGTTTCCCCAATACCGTTGATGCCGTTTTGCACCAAAGAGGACAGTTTTTCAATGTCCCGTATTCGAGGGTAGACTATAGCGGAATAGGTTACGCACCAATAGATGATGCTATACAGGCTTACTTCGACGGCAAGTACGATTGTGGCAATATCAATAGTTGGTGTGGCAACGGACGCAACAATAAGTTTTATTATCAGTAATAAACGCCCAGCTTCGGCTGGGTTCTACCTAAAGGAGATAAGGATGGGTATTTCACAGAGAGAAAAGATGTGGCGCGATATACGGCGTACATTTGCAGAAGCAGAAAAATTTAATAGAGAGTCTATTCCTGTAATTCGGACAATGACGGACGAAGATCGCAAAGAACTGGAATGGCTAAGAAATCACGAAAGTTGTCATAAGTTAAAGGTGGGAATATGAAGATAGAAAATATAAAAGTCTATGGGTTTGAAAATGCTGTACGATGTAGTAAGTTTCCTATGCAAACAGACACAAGCCTCTGTACTACAGAAGCGACTAAGACTACTGATAAACTTGCAATGTGTGGCTTAGGCGAAGCTCATGACAATTTCCTTAACGGTATAATAGTACAGTTTGATTTAACCTTTAGTAATAAGGCGTGGGTTGAATTGCAAAGGTATCACTTTATTGACTTCATTTCAAGTCAATCTACAATGCACCGCATAACAAAATTCGACCTCGACAAAGCCTACAATGAATATGTAGATGGGCGCATGATTGGCATTATGAAGGAGCTTGTAGCGCGATACAATCAAACGCAGGATATTGAGGACTATCTCAGAGTGCTTTACAGTAACCCTTGCGGATTTGAGCTTACAGCAGGTATGACAACCAATTATAGACAGTTAAAGACAATTTATCAGCAGAGAAAGACACACAGGCTTCCGGAGTGGAAAAAATTTTGTAGGTGGATTGAAAAACTTCCGCACAGTGAATGGATAACAGGGGAGGGCGCAAATGAGTAAGCCTTTAATTGTGCTAATTGGCAAGTCGGGTAGCGGTAAAAACTACATTGCCAGCAAACTTGAACGCAAAGGATTAGTTTCAGTGAGGAGTTATACAACTCGCTCTATACGTCCCGATGATCCTAATGACATTAATACTCATATGTTCATTTCTCCCGACAGAATAAGCGAATACAAAGATGATATTGTGGCTGATACATACTTTAACAACAATTATTACTTTGCTACATCAAATCAGCTTAATACGTCCGATATTTATATCCTTGATGTAGTTGGACTGAAGCAGTTGTATAGGAATTACAAGGGGAAAGACATTCTTGCTTTTTATATAGACTGCGATAGTTCCATCTGCGCCGATAGAATGGCAAGGCGAGGGGATAGTGATGAAGCTATTATGTCCCGATTACTGCACGATTCCGAAGCTTTCAAGGGGGCGGCAGAACTGTGCGACTATGTTGTGACAAACGAAACTCAGGAACAGGCAAATGACATAGTTGACTACATTGAGAAAACGATTAAGTATTACAGATCGAGGGTTGGTAATGATTAAAATAATAATGAGTAGCGTTATTATCGTAAACGCATTTATGTTTTGGGCTTGCGCTCGTGTGGGAGGCAAGTATGAACGTTAAAGTCTATATGAGCGAGATTATTAACAGCAGGGCAGTTGAACTCTTAAATTTCTTAGATGAAAGAGATATTTCATACGAGGTCGAGAGAGTTGGAACTGAGTGGGTAGGAAGTCACAAAGTAAAGTCTCTGCCTGTAGTCGAGATAGACGGTGAGTTAATAGTAGCAAAGAAAGCTATGAAGAAGTTAAAGAGAGGGTGAGAGAATGATAACGTTGTATACGATTGATTGTCACAACTGCAAACGTCTGGAAGATAAGTTAAATGATTGTGGCATACCGTATGACGTATGCAAAGACAAAAGCAAGATGATAGAATTAGGTATGACAGCTATGCCTGTTCTGCAAATTGACGATGATTCATTCCTTAGTTTTAAAGAAGCAATGAAGTGGGTAAACGACAAGAAGATGGGTGATTAAAATGTACAGAGAAAAATATGAAAAATACAGAAGTAATGTTGATTTTATAAAGACATATAGAGGTGCAAGTAATGCTGCTACAGGTTCTAAATATGATAGCAATGCCAATGTCGAATTTAAGAATATTTGCACTTGCGCTGGTGAATTAGTTAAAGGTGAAAAGATAGGGACAAACAGACTACTCATGGTTGATAAACTTACTGAGATGTTTGACTCTGATATTGCAGAGGAATATATCAGACAGCTCGAATGCCATGAGATATACAAACATGATGAAACCAGTCTTTCACCTTACTGTGTAGCCCTTACAATGTACCCATTTTTAAAATATGGCTTGTCTGAAATAGGCGGTATCAGTTCAGCACCACAACACCTCGATTCATATGTAGGATCATTTATTAACCTTGTGTTTGCCGTAGCTGCGCAGTTTGCGGGTGCGGTGGCAACACCTGAATTTTTACTTTATTTCGATTATTTTATCCGCAAAGATTATGGCGATGATTACATTAAACACTTAGACGAGATTCTATCTCCCGATTGGGTTATTCGCAAGAGGACGCTTAGACAAAAGATACACGATTACTTTGAGCAGGTAACGTATAGTATTAATCAGCCAGCCGCCGCAAGAGATTATCAGAGTTGCTTCTGGAATATAGCTTATTTCGATAAGTCTTTTTACGAGGGTATGTTTGGCGATTTCTTATTCCCCGATGAAACAGAACCTATCTGGGAGACATTTAATTGGCTTCAGAAGGAATATATGGAGTGGATTAACAAAGAACGCTGCAAAAAGGTTATTACATTCCCAGTCGAAACTGTAAACCTTCTTGAAGATGGCAAGAAGTTTGTTAATGAAGATTGGGCTGATTATGCCGCTGAGATGTACAGCAAAGGTTCTCAGTTTTTTACATATCATAGCAATAGTGTAGATAGCCTCAGTTCTTGCTGTAGACTCGCCAATCAGCTTGTAGATAACACATTCTCTTATACTCTTGGTGCTGGTGGCGTATCAACTGGTTCTAAGGGCGTTATCACAATCAATATTAATCGACTCGTACAGAACGCTGCAAGAGATGATATTAGCATCGAAGAAGCTGTAAAGATACAGGTCGAAAAGGTTCACAAATATCTTATTGCTTTCAATGAGATAATCATGGATAGTTACAGGGCAAATATGCTTAGTATCTACAATGCTGGTTTCATAGATATGGATAAGCAATATCTCACGATCGGCATAAACGGATTCGTGGAGGGGGCAGAGTTCCTCGGCATAAAGATTTCCCCAAATGACGAATACTTTAAATATGGCGAGTTCATATTAAAGCCCATATATGAAGCTAATCAGGCAGCTAAATCTGAACATATTATGTTCAATACAGAATTTGTGCCTAAAATGAGTGGACACAGGGCGGCATAATCCATAAACCGTTCAACAAAAATTTCTCTTAATTGACTTGGAGTTCCAGAGATGGATAACAGGGGGCAAGTTTAAATACAGCCTGAACGACTAAATAGAGAAACCCTATCGGAGTTATATAGGGATGCGATAGTCTGAACTCACGCTATAATCTAACAATGAAACGTGAGAGTTGGAGTCGAAGAACTCTGACCGCCAGTTAAATTAAATGCTTCTATTTTAAAGGGAGAGGAGTTGATGTAATGAAATGCGAATATTGCGGAATTGAAGATACTCAAACGCGAATTATCGAAAGCAAGTATGGAACTTTGTGTAGAAAACATTATTTGCAAATGTATAAACATGGCAAGATAAGCAGAACTATCTACGATAGAAATGAGATAATCTTTTGTGAAGATCATGCGGAACTCGTTTTAAGAGACAAAGAGCAAAATATAGTTGGCAACGTTCTCCTTGACATTGAAGATGTTGACAGGGTTTCCAAGTATAAATGGCATATAAAACGATCTCGTAACACGAATTATGCCGTATACAATGAACATGGAAGGACAGTCTTTATCCATCAAATAATTTTAGATTACTACGGAGATAATGACATAGACCACGAAGATCATAACGGGCTGAACAATTGCAAGGGTAATCTCAGAATTGTATCTCACGCATTAAACCTTGTCAATCAGCACAACGAAGATAACGGAGTTCAACAAACGCCCTCCGGCAAATATCAAGCCCGTATCTCAATCGACGGCAAGACGATTTATCTTGGTACATTCGATACGTTTCAAGAAGCGAAACAAAAAAGAACAGAATACGAAGCAACTCTGTTCTAATTTAACTGGTCATAAAAGTAACAGAATGGCAGAGAATCTGGGAGTGAAGAACGCCAAGTGGGACAAGGCGGATGGGTATGTAGTTCCTCGTGATTGCTACAATAGTTATTTCTACGTTGTTGAAGATGAGACTTGTAGCATAGTTGACAAGTATATCCTCCACGGCAGTAAGCTCACCAAGTATCTTGATGGTGGCTCGGCACAGCACAATAATTTCAGTGAATACCCCACCAAAGAACAGTATCGTAAAATGCTTGATCTCTCAATCAAGACGGGTTCAAAATACTCCACTTCAAATGTTAAGAATACTGTATGTGACAAGTGTGGATTTATTTCAAAATACACGTTAAAGGTTTGCCCTCATTGTGGTAATAAAGAGCTTGATTACACTACAAGAATTATCGGCTACACAAAGAGAATATCTTCATTTTCCGAGCCGAGACAGAAAGAGGAAGGAAATAGGTTTTATGACAAACCGTCCGCTTAAATACATTAGCACTTGTATCGCTCTACAAGAAGTTCCAGATGAAATATCTCTTATTATAAACATAAGTGGTTGCCCTCACCATTGTGAGGGTTGCCACTCTCAATACTTGTGGGAATACACAGGTAGAGACTTAATAACAGATATACAGGACTTAATTAATGAGTATAAAGAATATGTATCATGTATTTGTCTTATGGGTGGCGATTACAACGTGAATGAACTCAATTATGTATTCAATTTAATCGCCAATAATGGGTTGAGGACTTGTTTGTATACAGGTTTAAATCATATTCCTATCGGTTTAACGATGCTTGACTATATTAAGATAGGAGAATACAAAAAAGAACTTGGCGGCTTAGATAAGATCACCACCAACCAAAGATTTTATAAAAACATCAACGGTCAATATCAAGACATTACAAAGATATTTCAGACAAAGGAGATGCTGTATGTTAAAAATAATCAAGAATCCTGACGAAGAAACCTTTAAGTCTGTGATTGCAGAGGTAAAGGCAAACGATGGCTACTGTCCGTGTCGCCTCGAAAGGACACCCTCAACAAAATGCCCTTGCAAGGAGTTCCGTGAGCAGACCACAGAGGGCGAGTGTTGTTGCGGAGCGTATATAAAAATAAAGGAGAATTAATATGTGTGAAGAATGTAGACACCACCCCTGTATTTCAAGCTGTCCCAATTATGAGCCAGCAGTTGCTTTCAAATGCGACTGCTGCGGCGGGGACATATATGTTGGAGATACGGTGTATGTATTAGATAAAAATCATTATTGTGAGGAATGTTGCTACCCAACAGAAGCAGAGATTCCAGAACTAGACGAAGATCGCAAGTACGACCTTTGGAGAGATAGGCAGCTTATGAATGAGTGGGAGAAAAATGATGATAGATAGACTTTATGAAGAATTTGTCGAAAAGGCAATTCCACCAGAAACACCAATCACATACAACGACACTTGCGTAGGGCACACCATTGGTGATAACTTTATGGGCAGACCAGTAAAAGTTATGCTTTATCCTAATGCTTATGACGTTATGAGGCTATGTGAGACTGCTGATGTTTTTAGTTTAGAAATAAGAAAGTATGATGACAATGCTTGATTCAACCATTTGCAACGTGTTTCCGTATGATGAAACCATGCTTTTATGGGTGACGTATACTTCAAGTGACACGTCAGGTCAAACGTGGTATATTACTTCCGATACTTTGCGCCGTGAATATCAATTGTGGAAGGGCAAAAAGAAAACGGCGAAGAAGTCTGAGATACCAACGGACTTGTATAAATATATTAAATAAAGGAGAGTCGAAAATGGAAACAACAGCAGAACAGATTAAGAGACTTGAACAGGAACTTGCAGCTCTTAGAGACAAGGAGCGTCTTGAACGTGAAGAAGCCCGCAAGAAAGCAAGTAGGGATAAAGATAAGGAGTTAGCCGCAATCAAAAACGCAGTCTCAGTCTTTAATGAGAAACATAATGAAACACTTAAAGTGGTAAAGGAAGATTTGCATATATACAACGACGGATTTTGGGGCAAACTCATAGACCGTCACTATATAGAGGTGTAATATGGTATTAGGTTTCGATCTTGACGGTGTAGTAGTAGACAGCCCACAGCAAGTCGTAAATTATGTAAATGAACGACTGGGGCTTAATCTCTGCATGAATGACTTTAAGACATACAGCATGGAAGATGCGCTACCAAATCAGTATAGGTGGATTATCTCAGCCGCATTTAAAGACTGCGAAATGTGGCGTAAAGTCAATCTTATAGACGGTGCGTATAAGACAATAAAAAAGCTATACGAAGAAGGTCACGAGATTTGGTTTGTAACAAGTAGTTTGCCATCTAATCTCCGTAAAAAGATTAATCACTTAGCGCGAAATCTTGACTTTCTGCCGAAAGATTACGTGTGGCAGCACACAATTAACACTCAGCGCAAACAGATAATAAAAGTCGATATTCTCGTGGATGACGGTCTATTTAACCTTATAGGCAACAGAGATTATTTTTCAATTTGTTTCGATATGCCGTACAATCAAACCAACGACAGCGAGATTGATAATTTTTATAGAGCACACAACTGGGACGAGGTTTATTCCTTTATAAAATTGATTGACCGCTTTATAAAAACTGCCAAGTTGATGAATAGAGGTAACCGCCATGACAATGTTTAACCCCGACCTCTTGCCGGAGACTGCCGATCCCGAAGGCTCTGTAAGATATGAAGATGTGAATATACTACTGCTGATAATCCCTTGTCGAGAAACGGGTGTTCTCTGTCAGTGGCATAAGGACAATAATATGTTTATAATTTACGACTGTTCACCGGAGTATGTCAGTCAAGCTGTTGATGCCTTTAAAGGTACATTGCTTGTTGAAGCTAACGGCTCATACTCTTGGTGGCGGTCAATAATACAGGAGGATAACAATGAATAAATTTGAGAAGATTAGTGAGACACAGTTTTTTAAGGATTTTGCAGAGTATATCTCCGATGAAGCTTTAGATGCAAAAGACGCATTAGCAGTCTATAACGCTATTAAGTTGCCAAAGAGAGCAACAACAGGCTCGGCAGGTCATGACATCTTTGCTCCGTACGATATAGAGATACCACCTAAAGGCACTGTCAAAGTACCCACTGGCATAAGAGTTTTTCTCAACGACAATAGATTTCTTGCTATTTACCCAAGATCAGGACTCGGTTTTAAGTACAAGATGCAGTTATTTAATAGTGTTGCCGTAATAGACGCAGATTATAGCGGTTCTGACAACGAGGGACATATATGGTGTAAGTTCTACAACGACAGTCCCGATGGCAAGACAATTACTATTAAACAGGGTGAGGCTATGTGTCAGGGCATTATCCAACAGTTCTTTATGACGGATGACGACGAGACTGACGGTGTAAGGAATGGTGGAATGGGCAGCACAACAAAGTGAAAACAGAGAGAGGAGCAAAGAATATGAACGAAAAGATGTGGATTCAAGCGATAGGAAGGCTTCTTGAACTTCGTGGTGTAATAACCAAAGAAGAAAAAATTAAGATTATTAAAAAAATTGGGAGTGCATAACGCACTCCCTTCTTATTATATAATAAACGACGAATCTATGATGTATGTCAGCATTACTCGTTCTCTGCCAAAAACTCGTTCATAGTTTAGTTGTAGTTGTGGTAAAATCTTCTGTAAGATGATGCCAGAACTACGACTAAAAGTTCCGGATTGCTCGCCTATGCGAGTTATTATATGTAAATTCATTGTTTTGTTATCAATTGCTGAAACTTCGACTCTTTCTAAGAACATTCCAACAAGGCTATCCACTTCTTCTTGCGAAAGAGTTGTGTTGCCAGAAGTTAATAGATTGTTTATTACATCACGGATCTCTTTTAATTTAACTTCCACATCTTTCTTTGAGTCCTGTTGAGCAGAAAGAGTTTGATATTTTTTCTTAATAGTATCAATCTCAAGAGACAGACTATCATTTTTCTTTTTAAAATCCGCCTTTGAAATGTCTCCGCCCATATAAAGGTCTAAAAGCATTTCCTTTTTATTTTCAAGATTGTCTATGTCGGCTGATAGTTTGTCAAGATTAACTTGCGATATATTCTCCGCAAGCACTTCCTTGTATGCGCCTATAAAAGAATCAGCATACTCGTTAAAACTATTGAGATTTTCTATAAAGCACTTTCCCAAAATGTCATATAGTTCACTTTCATAAATTGCAAATGTAGGGCAAATTGACGATTTCTTTTGTTTCTTCTCTCGGCAAATCCACTGATAAATGTTTTGATCTCTATGAAGTATATGACTGTAGCTTGTACGCCAAAACGGAGCATTGTGGTGAGTGCAGTAAATTTTGCCGGATAGAATTGATGTTGTTTTTTGACCGCGCCCACGGTTTTTAACTTCTTCACTTCTTGTCTTATACAAACTATTAGCTCTGTCCCATAATTCCTCAGACACTATGGCTGGAACTTTTTCACCTGTCTCGTCTTTGTACATTACCCACTCATCTTCGGGTAAAAATACTTGTTCTTTGGTACGATAATCGGCAATCTTAACTTTATTGCCACAGTAATACCCTTTATATTTAGGATTGCAAAGAATACCGCAAATTGTGGTATGACTTATTTCCGTACCATTTCGAGATTTATACCCCTTCTCAATCAGCAGACGTTGAATTGCACGTACCGCATACATTCCCGAAGCATACTGTTCAAAAATAAAACGAATCATTTCAGCTTCTCTTTCGTTAATTACGAGTTTACCGTCAAGTTTATCGTAGCCATAAATGCGACTATTGCCTAAAACTACTCCTTTTTGAATTGACTGTTTGTGCCCAAAACGCACACGTTCTGAAAGTTTGCGTACTTCGTCCTGCGCAATTGAAGCCATTATAGTCAGACGAAACTCTGCATCACTATCCACAGTGCAAATATTATCATTCTGGAATAACACTCCTACACCATGTCTCAAAAGTTCTCGTGTATAGGTCAAACTGTCTATGGTGTTACGGGCAAAACGCGAAACCTCTTTGGTCAAGATTAAATCAAATTTGCCGTCTTTGCCATCCTCAATCATGCGCAAAAAATTTTCTCGATTAATTGTTGACTCGCCTCTAACACGATCAACATAGCCATCAACATATGTCCAATTAGGATGTTCTTTAATTGTTTTGTCGAAGTATTCAATTTGGTGTTCAACAGAACTATCTTGTTCTTCTCTCAAAGTTGAAACACGGGCATAATATGTTACTTTAATATTTAGATCGAAGATGGTTTTGTGGTTTTCTTTCATGTAATTAACTGTACTATAAATGTCCATAACGCACCTCCTCACCTTATATTATATCACACGCAATACTAAAAAGCAAGGGTAAAAAAATAGGGTATAGCAAGTCGATTAAGACCTACTATACCCTAAAATTATTTTTTGAAGAAATTCTTTATTCTCTGCCAAAGAGTCTCTTTGTTTTCTTCCGGTAAAGCTTTTGCTCCACTTTTCTTTCTCCAAAACTTTTTGATTTTAACAGTTATTTTTTGCCCCATAGCTGATTACCCCATTTCCATTTCCAATTATTGCGGTATTAACCCCTTCTGCGTCTTGTTCAATCTCCACTTCTGTTTCTTCTACATATTCAAAGTCGCTTATAAAATTTTCAAATTTGACAATAACGCAAATCGTTGCAATAAGGCAGAATAGCGTGATTGTAAAGGCAATGATAGTTCCTATCACCAATCTTGTAACAACCTTGTCGAAACGTTCTTGCGCTATTAAATACTGATTCTTCCAATTATTATTATAACAATTTTTGCAATCGGGCATAAGGATCAACTCCTTACTTGATTATCAATTTCATAAGTGCGCCCACAATAGCCGCCGCTACAGTGGTGAGCATTACTGAATTGATTTTGATAAGCAACCCAAGCTGAGTATTAATCTTTGTCTGCTGAACCGTCAGCTCCGTTATCTCTTTAGCAGCTTCAGCGTGTCGCTCATTACAATCATCTTTGCGCACATATCTATTGTCGAGCTGTGCAAAATCTTCTGGTGTAAGCATACTATACCCCCTTTACAAAAGTCTCCCAGTCTGTCCCATAGAATTTTCCAACTCCTAAATTGTTGGCTTTCTGCCAGTTGTTAAGAGCATTAACGGTTTTAGCTCCACAAATTCCGTCTGCCTCGCCGGAATCAAAGCCTTTAGCATTAAGAACTTCCTGCACCCACTTGGTAAGAGTCCCCTTGTCTTTAAACTCAATGCTATACTTCTTCAACTCTGCAAGTGTCAGTTTTCCACAAATGCCATCTACTGCAAGATGACCGCCTTTAGAATTGAGAATATTTTGCAATTCCTTTATCTTGTCCGAGCCGCTATTAGTAGTCGATTTGAAATAGTCATTGCGGTTTAATCCATAATAATTCCAATACGTCTGAGGCTCATTTATAACACTTCCACTTGTGCCACCTTTGACAGTTTCATCGCCAAGCCACTTTTTACCACCATGTTCTGCAAGACTTCCTACATCGCAATGGATATATTCGCCTACAGATTGGATTCTGCCTATGCCTGTAAATCCAAGTTCCTGCGCGATGCAAGCAATAAGCTTACTACTTACAGGCTCACCTTTATAAGTGATGTTGAAGTCAAATGCCTTGCCAACTACGTGCTGTCCCCAACCTGAACCGCCTACGCTTATATCACGGGCTTTACAGCGGTTGGCAGAACTAATGTTTATATGAATATCATTTGAAGAAACGCCTTTAATCTCGGCAACGACCGATATTAGCTTTTCAATTTTGTCGATTAGTTCTGTGTTGATTGTAATGTTGTGTGTTCCACCACACTTACATCTCACTTCTTGTGCGGATATGTGTGCAGAAATCTTTTCTCTCGAATTGTATGGCAATGTATATACGCTCATACTTTCACTCCTTTCCATCTTTGTTAGGCTTATTTGTTTGATAGCTAAAGAAAAATGTAAACGCCATTGTGCAGACAGTTAAATAGTCTTTAACATCTACATCTCCGTTTAAGAACGCAACAGACAAACAAACTGCAAACAGTAATGAAATTAAACTTTTTACGTCGATGAGTTTTGCAATCTTCTGAAAAAGTAATCTCACACAACCACTCCTTTCATAATAATTTTTCTATATTAAAGGCAACAACCGTTTAGCTGTGCCTATTGCTTTCATAACATTTGAGGGTGGCGGAATTAACCGCCACCACGAGGGCTTACTTCATTTCGGAAAGGAAACGCTCGAACTTCTTACGAGTACGCTCATCAGGAGCTTTCTCCATAAGTTCTTCAATCTCGTCTATGAAATCCTCTTTTGCATCATCTCTGCTGTAGCCACGAGCATAAGAGCCTCGTCTTGCATATGAGCCACGACCATTAGAACGACCGCCTCTATTTTCCATAGAGTTGTCATAGTAATATCTGCCGCCCATATAATAGCCACTGTGTCCGTCCTCTGCCTCTATCATAGCGATAGTGGTTTTGAGAGACTTCATTGTGTGGGTGAGTTTATCGAGATATTCCAAATCACCTGCGCTCAGTTCTCCACCAGAGCCGTTAATCTTCTCGTTTGCGCTTTCAAGTTCCTTTGAGACTGTCTCACAAAGGTCATACAGAGTATCTAACTTCTTATCCATGCTCTACCTACCTTTCATCTAATTCTGCGAGTGCCAATATATTCAAAGATAATATTAGCGTTCATCACATTGATTGGCTGTGTGCTTATGTTGCGTACTGAAACACTCTGACAGCCACAAAGACTTGGTACTGCCACGATTATTGAAGCTCCGACATTATCACCTGATACATCTGAAACCAGAGGTACGGTTACTGTCATAATGGAACTCGGATCAGTTTCGCCGCCTATTGCAATTGCAAGGCTGATAGGTTCAACTGTTCCTGCGGGTTCTTCGGGCAAACTGATGTTGCCGTGAAACTCCACGTTGTAAAGTGTTTCATATACTCGTCTGCACTCATAGCAACCTTTAAAAGTAGGTGCATTGTTTGCGAGTAAGAAGATTCCGCTTTCGTCCCTATGGAATACAAGCCCCTCATTGCAAGGAACAGGGGATTCTGTAAAGATTACAGGTGCGGTAGCCTGTACTACCTGAGTAGCGTTTGCACTATATTCTGCTGCCATAGTTATCACCGCCCATCATTAAAATGAGCCATTGCAACCGCAAGCGTTAGTGCAGCAGTTGGGGTTCTGCACCATGTAAGCAGGGATAGCACGAGGAGCTACATACTGCTCTACCTCGTTAGCGAGATTTCTCTGACCAAGCTGGATAGCCGCTGTCTGAACGTCCTGTGAAGCCTGTCCACGAGCAAACATAAGCTCTGAGCGAAGCTGTGCAATGATGTCATTCTTGCTCTCAATCTTGTCTGAGCAAAGCTGATCCTTAATGCTTTGAATACCGCTATTAAAGGCTGTGAGAAGCGCGTTAGTATTCTGAGCGTCGGCGGTTCTTGTTGCACATCCTTCCTGTGCGAGCGTGTACTTTACGTCGGCTGTAGCCGCACGATTCTCGCAACAGCAAGTAGCAAGCTGAGACTGAATAGCATTTAAACCCTGAGAATTAGCAGTCTGAGCCGCATAACTTCTTTCGAGGTTTGCTATCTCGTTGCCATAGAGCTGCTGTGCAAGTGAGTTCTGTGCGCCTGTAATAGCACTAATCACACCATTGCCAGTCTGACAGATGTTCTGATTTACACCTGCAATGCCAAGCTGTACGTCGCCAAATCCACTTGTGATAGAGTTCTGGATGCCCTGTACTGTGGAGTTAAGCATCTGGTCGCGGAATCCATCGTTGATGTTCTGACTGTTGTTGAGCCAAGGATAAAGACCAAAGCCGTCAGCCATACCCATTCCCATCATTGCTCCATAACCGCCGCCGAAGCCACCAAAGCCGAAGCCGCCGTTACAGAGTGCGATGAGGAACAGTATGCCGAGCCAACTGTCTCCGCCACCAAAGAGTCCGTTGCCACCGTAACCACCAGTAGGAGATACGAGCATTGTTGTGTCCATTCCGTTTTCTGTAAGAGCCATAAAGCCCTCCTTTCTCCCCATAACTTTCGGGGTTGAGCGTTCACATCCGTATGTGTGAACGGTACGTTATATATCAAGGCGGAATTGCCTTAATACCATTAGAAAGGTAAAGACTATAACTCATCGTGAGCCATAGCTTTACACTATAACTCACTTCCTACCAAGCATTGCATTTACACGCTGTTGAAGCATTGGTGGGATTCTGCCGTTATCGGCTAAGTATTGTACAATTTGTTGCGGAGTTGTAAACTCCTTTGGGATATTCATTCCCGTAAGATATTGCATAGGGTTCTGCATAAACTGCTGATATAATGCGTTCATATCAGGCTGTTGCTGTCTCCCTACATTCAAAGGATTATTCATTTCCATTCAGCTCCTTTGCTATTTTCTGCATTTCTTCTATTATCGCCTTGTATGGCTCAAATTCTTCTTTGGTCATAAAGGCTGATAAGTCATTATTCTGTTGTGTTTCTTGTGATTGTTGCTGTGAAGTCTCCACTTCCACAAGTTTGAAGCACTTGAATATAGGCGGTTCTAATTGCGACATTCCCATTGTCTTTGTATAACAATGCGGGCTACTATCATCAATGAACATCACAGAACTGTTTGGAGCAACCGTCCACGCACGAGCCTGTTGCTCATTTTGAACGTGAACTATATTGTTAGTTTGCGGTTGCATAAATTGTTGTACAGGCTGAAACTGTTGCCCATAAAGGTTGTAATTGTAACCATAAGCCATTTACTCACCTTCTTTCGTGTAATAATATATTGGCATTACATGACCGCTATCCCAAGCATCATAGTAATCGCCGTCAACTACTGCTACGGCATGAGTGCCAGTCGCCACTATATACTTGCCAGTCGGGTGATCGTTTGCAAAATCCACAAGCGAATAGCAAAACGGACATTCATTAGGACAGATATACCTCTTAAAGCCCAAGCTCCTAAGATACCAGTCCCACGATGCATTTGTATTGCCCCAATCGCCTAAGTAAAATCCTTCGGCACAAAGGGTGGTGTAGATTTCGTCCCACGATATTCCTGTAACAATGTTAATGGCTCTGACTACACAATCACCTGCATAATAGTTCCCACGAGGGTTTTCATTGAAGTTTACATACATAAGACCTCCTTTCATAGTAAAGGCGCAACCAAACTAATGATTGCGCCAATTTGTTAAAAAATGATAGCCTGTTTTTGGCTATATTACGTCATTTCAAATTCAATGAAATTACCTTTTTATTCAGTCCCACGAACCGTTTTCACGCTCGTGCACCGTTCCTGTGTGCCAGCCCTCATAAGTTGCCGTGACCTCTGACGGCTGTACTGTGGTATCAACTGCAAGTGTGGTTTCTCCCGCCGTCACCGTAAATGTGGGCATTGTTATTTGTGTTACAACTGGTGTTGCAAGCACTGAACCGTCGCTGTCAACTCTGCGTGTGAGCGTTCCGTCTGCCGCCAGTTCGTCAACGGCTGTCCCGTCAAGGGATTTTCTCAGCGGTTCGTCCCCGATATATATATTCGTGATATCCGAATTTAATAAAATCGGGATTTTATAGCCGTAGGGTTCATAAGGAAGGGCTGTTGAGCCTGTATTCACTTGAACGTCTGATAATTGATAACTATTTTCGTAGTTTATTCTTATGTAACCAATATGAGTGTTTGAATAGCTACTGTGTGTATATGTGCCCTCTGCAACTATACGAGCAATGAAGTTTTTATTATCATCATAGGTTGATACACGCATATATGCTCCACTTCTTACGGCATTCCACGATACAGTGTAGTCCCCGTCAACTCTGATTAGAACACTCAAATCCATTGCAGACTCATAAGAAATAGCCCCGTCTGTTCCTAAAAATTCGTGTGTGATATTTCCGATATCAAACAAATTCGCCGTTTTATTACCCACGCCTTGCACCTCAACAGGATTACTCGGACTCGGTGTACCACTCTGACTGCTCTGTCCTTTTACACCAACAGTAATCGATGTATCATTAGGATATATCACAGCAGGGAGTGTTGTGATGGTGTCGGTGGCGGTTTTCATAATTCTTTCGCTACCGCTTACCCACGCTCCGCTTACTCTTTTGCTGATACCTGCCATAGTATCAGCCTCCAATCCATATACTTCCGTCAGGTATTGTTCCTGTCGGTGCTGTTGCGCTGACATATACCCTTATACCGTTGATAATTGCATATCCGTTACCACCGTCAGCAATAGTGTTTTGCTGAGATGAAATATTAGTTTCATTTGTAGAAATCTGCGTGAGCTGTGCAGCCGTAGCAAACTTATTTGTCGAACTTGAATCGTCAACAAGGTCTGACGAGAGCTTATGAGAACTGTCAATAGTTGCCTGTTTGCCACCAAGCAAAGTGTCTGTCTCAGCTTTGCTGTAAGCATCTTTTGAAAAACTTATCCAAGCATAATCGCCTGTATCAGTATCATAACCCCAAGTGTACTCAGTTCCGTCCTCGACAGAACCAGAACTGCCAGCATACTTAACAGTGTAGGAATCGCCTTCTTCCGGATTTGCAGGAAGATCAGTATAATAACTTACACTACCTCTGTAATGTACACCGCCCATAAGAGACTGAGCTACTTGGTCAGTGTACTTTTTAGAACCGTTTAATGCAGCTCCTAATGTTACAATATCCATTTATATACGCACCTCCTCACGCGAGAATCTTTGCATAAACGCTTGTAAATCCACTCGCATTTTGAAGCGAGATAGAGTACAGTCCACTCACGTCGGTGGTGTAAATCTCATTATCTGTGATAGTATCTACGACAGAAAAGTCGCTAAATCTAACAAGAGAAAGAACTTTATAATCACCATTAGCGGTCAGTTTACCAACCACTTTACATGAGCCTGTACCCGAAGCCTTAATCTTGACATCTGCCCCTGTGTACTGTTGTACGGCAAGGTCTTTTACAACGCCATTCTCGAATAAGTCTCCGCCATTAACAGAATACTTGTTTGCCATAACTCATCATTCCTTTCTTTAATCTGAATAATAATTTACTACGCACCCTTCCGGAAAAGATGTGGGGAAGTAGGTACAATCATTTGCTATTGTGACCGAAGTAAGCTGCGTTCCCCTGAATGCGGTTTGACCTATAAACTTAACACTCCGAGGAATAAGAACGGATGTTAAATTCGGACAGTGCATAAACGCACCCAAATTAGTTGCTTCTTTATAAGCCCCATTTTTTATTGAGAGTTTTGGTACACTTTCAATATACCAAAAATAACTTGGATAAGGAGGTTCGAGAGCATTGTGAACCGATCCTGCACCCTCGCTATTATACATCTTAGGCGACGTTGATGATAAATCCAACACCCAATTTGCATCTGCCATTAATGAATCACCTCGCCAACCGGGAATCCTTCTGCTGCAAGATTACTCTCGCTGTAAGCATAGTCACTTGCAGAGCTATCGTGTTCTTGCATTACAATTCCAGTAAGAGTTTTAGTTCCGCCAGCTACATATCGGTCTGTGAGTATAAGTCCAATGCTGTCGCTAAGAACTAAATCGCCCGTTGTCTCAACGTACATACTATGCTTATTATTTCCGCTGTCACTTTTGCTAATAAAAGAGCCATTAAAGGTCTGGCATTGCAATTTGCAATCAATTGAGTCAAGAGGGGACTCAACAGTTGTTCCTTTGCCAACTGTGTTGCCAAATTGAATTTTTAAATTGCTTGCACCAGACATACTGATAGTTGAGTTTTCCAAGTATAAATAACTCTGCTCTCGGTAGCCCGTTGTATCGCCTGAGTGAAGCCAGAAAAATACGTCGTGATTGGTCGTATCATTAAAATGAATATTAAGGGTACAATTGATAAGCTCATATTTAACCCAGTCCCTATACTGATTATCTCGGTTATGTCCGATAAATGCAGTTCCCAAACCAAACCTACTTATGTCCTTTGGATAGCCATAAATCGAACCCGCAAAATTACAATTTTCAAGACGGCATCTCTTATAGCCACTACTACTATCCCAATCATCAGTTATCAGACACGTTGTAGTGCCAGAAACTTGAAATACATAATTATATACATTGAAATTCTTTAGTATTTGAGGTTGTGGCAATGAATATTCCGCGGCTTCATACCCGTGTACAAGCAAAATTGCATTGCCTGTATTCTGCACAACAGGGTTGATGATTGTCAGCCCTTTGCCATCAAAATAACGACATACAAAATTGATTGGCAAGGTAATATCTCCGCTGTTGCAATTAAAGGTCGGAGAGATTATTCCTGACTCAACGTAGGCTTCTGCAACTGCAATAGCTTCTAAAAATCCTTCGACAGTAGTAAATTTATAAGGATCTGCTTGTGTACCCGTTCCTGTGCAATGTGGCAATATATCTCCAACAGCCATAATCTTCCTCCTTTCTATTCAATTCTTTCAATTCCATCCGGTATGTAAACAGCGACCACATTGGAATAGTTAAATGAAGTGCAAGTCAGCGTGTTTACACTATTCCCATCAAGCTCATCTATAACTTCCGGACTGGGCGAATCGCCAATATACAAATATACTTCTGCACCGTCATCATTTGTTCCCCATACATAATCATCTTCGTCAGTAGGTTCATAATCTGGTATATAGATATTTACGTACCCCGTAACATAAGCGCATATTGAGCTAAGTGACAAGTCGATTCCGATTGCCTTTACAGTAAGTTTATGCTCGCCAATCGCCACATCGCAAGGTAATGTGAATGCAAGATGATAACTTCCGTTAGCGACTACGGTAAATTGTGGTCTGTAAGGCTGAATCACATCATCTAAATATATAGATAATCTGCCAGTTTTTTGATATTCGCTACCGTTTTCACACACACCATTAAATACCAAACTTACCTTTGAGTAATAAGCGGTAAAATAAATTTCAGCAATTTTACTTTCCGAATTACTAAGTGAACCAACTTTGACATTTGCCATTACAAAATTAGTGCTTGGCTTAAATGGCGACGCTCCTATATACGCCGATCTGTCTGAGATCACAGTTCCTCTGTAATATAACTGCACCACTTCACCTACCGACACAGGAGAACCACAAAGATTCGGCACAGTATACTCCATAGGCTCGGACAAAAGCTGCACTGTAACCATATTATTCTCTAAAACTTCTACCACTAAAGTTGGTATTGTTTTAATCAAAGGCATAGTTTCAACTTTCTTTTGGGTGCGGTTATCTATAATGTTAAGTAAACTATCCATTACGCACCAAACCCTTCTATGTCAAAAATAGTAGGCAACCAATTAATGCTCGTCGCCGTAATCGACATTGTGGTTGCAGAGAGTGGAATTGTTATGCTTTGAACAATAAAAGTCTCTCTGTCAAAGTCCTGCTTGCGATCAGTTATTGTTATTGCTCGGTTTACGTCAAGATGCGGAATAATAGGCGAATCAAATGCAACACTCGTTCCACGCAGAGTTTCCTTTATAAGCAAATAGTCCGCATAGTCCTTACATTTCTTTTCCATTTCTTCATCCGGTATATCTAACAAAGGAATCTCTTGTGCCTCCATACGCCTTACTCCGCATAAGCCAACGCGAACAGGAGATGCGGGATTTTTATTATAGGCAGTATATGAAAAGTTCTTTTTGTCTGAAGATGCCGTATAAACCGTGATCGTATTTTTGCTGTCAAAGTTGTAAGTAAAATTCGCAAGCCCGTAAAATGAATTGCTATCATCAAACTCCCATTGAGCCGCCATATATTTATACCCGTCAACCCTACTTCCGTCAGAGAGTTCTGCTACTTGGAAACGACCGTTAATGTCATAGTACATATCGGCATTATAGCCCTCTCCAAGTTGCTGAAAAATATCACCAATGCAGTTGTTAGCATCGACTGTAATTTCTCTTTCCGTTTTTACTTTGTTGTATTTCAAGTCAATAATAGGCGTTGCCGGATCAATTGGCTTACCACTTGCATATGGTATTCTATCCGTTTGCTGATACATATTCAGCATTAATGTGTCTCGCACTACATCGCCTATGTACGCACCAGATTTTATCTTATATTGGGTATCTGCTATATTCATGCCCAGTGTGCCGTTAAGCGCACCGCCTTTATCAATACCCTCAATATTAACTATATTGCCGTCTGAATTAGCCGATTGAGTAAAGAACACACCTTGCGCCCACCAATAAATATCGCCAGTCTCTTTATCCACCACGCCTATCCATAATTTAAACTTGCGCTCAAACCAAAACGGATTGTTGGCATTTGGCGTGTATTTTTTGTCTACGTTTATCATAGAAATGCTGCACGATCTACGCACAATAGGCTCATAGTTTATATTAATTTGACCATTTGCATCAATAGACAAATCTTTGGTGATGTCACCAATAACATTCTCGTAATAGCCAAGCAGTTCAAGTCGCACCTTGTACGAATTGTGATGACTATTGATTGCCTTTATATAATTAGAGGTATAAACATTAAAGTATTCCATATTCATACCTCCCTTAATTCATACGCAAATCAACATTATCTAAACTTTCGCACTCTGCCCACTCAAATGAAACTCTTGCAGGAATTAGCGGAGAACTTTCATCATACTCAACAGTTGGCGTACCAAAAATATTAACGAGTAAAACATCGCCCTTCTGTGTTTTGAGCATATAAATACTGTCACGAGAGATGAAATCACGCCAAGCATTTACCATATCAATTGTGTCTTTATACTTATTCTCAGGGCAGTCTATAAAGCCTAAATCTGCCGTCAAAGTTCCAGTAAGATAATTGGACTCTCCGCTTGATGCAACAGTAAATTTGCCGTGTCCAGCTTGTATTTCTCGGTTAAGGTTTTGAGTAGTTGTAGTATCATCTATTGCCCCTGCAAACTCCCAACATTGACCTTTACGATAAAGTTCTCTTTTGTTATATTGATTAATTGCATTAACGAGTTTAAGCTCCGTTATACTATATCCCATAAAATTGGTTTCAATTTGCGCAGATATTCTTGATGCAACATACGGAACTGCCGTTTCTCTGTTTCTTGGTAAAACAACATATTCAAACTTACCTTTATTCGGAACACTCCAATCAAACATATCCCTGTAATTTCCAAAAAGGTGAGTAACCTTGTTTGTTTCTAAGTCCCTGCGATAAACGTCAACTACGAAATCCGCCGATGACTCAGTTCTGTGCGCCACTAATGATACACACTGATGATTGAGAAGGTCTGAGTAAGATGCTGAAATGTAGTCCGGCACTTTATTATCGACCGCCGTTAAAGACAATTCATCATATACAACTATTTCATTGTCGGCGGTTATATTAAAGTCAACATAAGCCGATACCGTTTCACCATCTTGAGTAACTACGTCACAAGTAGCGCGATAAGTTATAGTCTCATCGCCCTGATCTACCCAGCAGTTTCCTATGTTGTAGTCAATTTTTTGGCTATATACTTTAGGACTTTTTCTAATGAGCTTTGAACCAATATTTGCAACTATTTGATAAAGAGAAACTGTGTAATACTTTATCATGCTTCCGTCTGACTGTTCATATTCTCCCATAATATGAATATCCGCTGATTTCTGAACTGACGACGATGCAAGTCTCTTTGAAACCGTAAGTGTTGGCGCTTCGCGGCACATAAAATAATATTGCGGAGTCACAAGGTAATTGCATAATACAACGTAAGATTTACCCGTAACGTCCGTACTAAAGGCTTGATCTACAATCAGTTCTCCGGTTTTTCTGTTGTATGATTCTACAAAGTGAGACTCTGAACCCACTTTGATAATTGCCCCCGCATAAACCTTATTGTCATCAATGGTAGGGGAGCATACATTATTTGACACATTCCATTCGTAAATATTAGGTATGCCACTTTTCAAAGTGATAGATGTTCCAGAAGCCCCTAAGATGACATCGCGTACTATCGGCATATCATATATGTTCTCCGTGCCGTCTGCCGTACCTTGTGTGTACATCATTTGAAACACATAGTCGTTGCCATTTGAGAACTGAGACATACTAAGAGTTATACCGCCGTCCTCGCCATTGTAAACGGTTGCAAATCTTTTCTGTGTAGTAACACGAGCTTTTGTATAATAGTCGTAAGCTCTGAACCACACGCTTTTCATTATGTCGCCATTAAAAACACAATGTACTGTAGTTGGCGTGTTTGCATCTATGGCTATATTTTGTGGGTACACACTTGTAGGGAATTGAAGCATTTAGTCACCTCCTTGTAAAATAACAGAGTCCCCAAAACAGGGGACTCCTAATTAATATATCTGACTCTTTGTAAGCTCTGTCTGCAAATATGTAGACATCTGCTTCTTGAATTGCACAGCAAACTCCTGTGGATTATTTGCCACTACGGTCATCTGCCCGATGTTTACACTTGAAGAATTATTGGTTGTTTTGCCCTTTAAGAGATTGGGACTCAAACTAAACAACCGTGAAAACTCCGGCATATTGTTTACAAGATCATAGAGTTTCTTAGACTGAGCCGCAGTAAAGACTGTCTCGTGTGAGTTTGGCGTTCCGTCCATCCAAGCAAATCCGGTAAATCCAGCAGAACCGCCCTTTGCAAAATGAGGAATTGAAGTTTTTAACTTTTCAAATGCTTCTTGCAACGCGCCTATAATAGTTTCAAAGATACTACTTCCCGTCAAAACACCTGTAATTCCGTTAGCAATGCTGCCCATAACAGGCGATGAATTTGTTTCAGGAGATAACGTCAAAGAATTACCAGCCTCACTTAATTCATTTAAACTCTTAGTTGCAATTTCTATTGCATTATTTTTCTCGGAGATCGCATCTATGAGTGATGAATATTTACCCTTAAAAGTTTCAAGATTTTTGCTCATTTCATCAAAACTTGAAGCCTCTGAGATTTTGGCATCATCAAGGTATTGCTTATAGTCCCCAAGCTTGCCATTAATCTCGTCAACTGCATTCGTTAATTCAGTCTTGTAATCTTGCCAAACCTTAATCTGCTTTTTCTTTGCGTCGATTTCTTCTTCTTTCGCCTTGATACTCTTTTCGAGATTCTTTATCTCAACATTAGTGAGATTTTGAAGCTGTTTGCCGTAAGACTGATAACTTCCTTTGAATTTATCAAGTATATCTGTGTCCTTTTGCTTGATTTTTTCACGCCAATCAGAGCCTAAGATTTCAGTTGCGATACGCTCATTTTCTTCTTCGTCAATACTGTCAATAATCTTCTTCCATTGTTTTGCGTATTTCTCATAGTTCTCAATTTGTGTATCGTAATCTTTGAGTTTGGCATCGCGTTCATCTTTAAGCCGCTTGATTTCTTTGTTGTTTTTATATGAGTCAAGTTCCTTTTGCGCCTCATCTATGGCAATTTTATCTTTCTCATAAGTCCAGCCACGAGCAGCGTCATAAACTCGCACTTTGTTATTCTTGGCGTTTTCTAAGTTCGCAAGTTTCTTCTCATACTCAACCGCGTCCTCGCGCTCATCGTTCTCGGCTTTAAGTTGCTCTATACGCTTATTATAGGATTCTTCTTCTGCTTTGCGTTGCTCATTAATTAAATCAACTTGATTGCTGATAGTCTTATCAACAGCATCGGCACTCGTCTTGTATTTATCAACGATCTCTTGCAAAGTATCTCTCTGCTTATTAAGCGTTTCAAGCTGTTCCTCAAGACCTTCTTTTGACTTCTCAATTTCATCAGACTCTTTCTCGTACTTTTTGATTATGTCATCAATTACTTTTTTCTGAGCGTTTAAGCGACCTTCGGATTCTTTCTTGAGTTTTTCGACACTTTCTTTGAGTCCTTCAATGCTTGCCTTGAGCATATCCGCTGTTCCAGACAAATCTCCCATTCGACTTCTGAGATCATCTGAATACAAACCTGCGTTACGTATAGCATAGTCATAAGCTCTGATTGCATCCTCTGTAGCAGAAACACCGCTCTCCAGCCGATTGTACTCGTTTTCTAACTCAGACACGTTCGTCGCCATTGAACCCGGAGCTTTTGCAGCGGCAAGTCTTACCTTTATATCTTCAAGTTGTTGCTTGGCAACTGCAATTTCTGCTTCTGCAACTGCTTTGTTAGCTTTCGCTGTGTTTATGATTTCTGCTTGATGCTCGATTTCTTTGCTTATCAGTTTGTCCTTTAATTCAACAATTTGCTCTAAATCAAATCGGTAGTTACCGTTTTTGTCTATTTGAATATTCGTGAGCAATTTGTCATTATCAAGATTAAGAATCTCCCAAGCAGCTTTTGAGTCAACTCCTTCGCCTTTATAAATCTTCTTCATAGCCTCGGTTATTTTGTCAACGTTGGCAATAACACCCTTCTGAGCTTCATCAAGCGATTTAAGCCACTCTGATTTAGCTGTTTCAAACGTGTCTGTAACGTGATTAAATGACAGTCCAATCGACTCAATTTCTTGATTTAAAAAGTCAGTAATGGCGGGATATTTCTGAGCAATATCATTTAACTCATCAACAGTTTTATCAAGATTTATAGACGCATCAATCTTTTCGGCAAAACTTGAAGTATCGGAATTGAGCGTATCATTAAATTGATTTAACTCTAAAAGCAGTTCACTAAACCTATCTGAATCCTCTTTATTGCCAATAAACGAATTTATAATATCGACATTTTCAGTAGCCTTACTTGCTTTTTCTAAAATGTCAACGCTCTTTGAAATACTTTCAAACCATTGACGCTGATATTCTTTAATTTCATCGGTGTCTAAAACTTTATTTTGTAAGTTCTTATATTTCTCAAAAGCTTGTTCATAAGCCTTTACAAGTAATTCGGCAGCCCTTTCTTGCTCTCTCGGAGTAATACCGGCGTTTATGCTAAAACCGTATTCACCTTCTGTAATAGCACTTTCAAAAATATCTGGATAGTATTGCTTTAAGTATTCGGAAACAGCCCTCGCGTAAAGCTTAACTTCTCGCCTTGCCTCGTCATCAATTTCAGATTCATCTTCAAACGAAAGATTGCCAAAGCCGTACTTGGATTTTTCATTAACACTCTCAACGCCAAACTTGCTCTTAGCCTGTCCGATGGCTTCTTCATTTTCCTTGAGAAAAGATTCGTCAATAACTTTTTGCCTTTCAATCAACCATTTAACATTTTCTTCAAGGCTCTTGTTTACGAGGTTTAAACCATCAGCTTCTTCACCGTATTTTTCAGTTACACTGCTTTGCAGAGCCACAAGACTTTCTTTTGCCGACTCAACATTTTCGGTGTTTGCCGCTAATTTAAGATATTCCGATGTAAGATTTTTTAAACTCTCAACTTCTTCATCGTATATCTTTGAACTCTTTTCATATTTTACATTTAGTTCTTCTTGCTTTATCGCTGCTTCTTCTGCAGCTTTCTTATCTTTATTAAGCCACTCATAGATTTTTGCAGCTGACTTTAAAAATCCAACTCCTCTAACTTCGTCAAGTCCCCTCGAAACAAACTTGCCAATAGCAGGAATATCTTCTAACTTGCCTTTTACGTCTATTGCTGTTTTGGTCAAAGAGATAAGGGCTTGTGAAACGGCATTAATTCCCACAATGATCTCTGAACTGCTTAATGATTGAAGTGCTTCGTTAAGGGCTTTAACAATTGTTACAACCGTTTCAGATTGTACAATTTGTTGTGCAAGTTCTTGATACGAAGCCTTTAAAGAGTCAAGATTATACTGAATTGACTTTGCGTACTCTTCTTGCTCTCGCATAGCAGAGCCGATACCGTCACTGGCACGTTCAGAAGTCTCATATACTTGCTGTAACAACTCTCCATTAGAAAGAATTGCCGCACCGATGTTTGCTTGTCTTTTGCCAAAAAGTTGTTCAAGTACGCTTGCCCGAGTCATATCATCAAGCTTATCCCATACCTTAGACATCTCTAAAAGTATCTGATAAGTTGACTTGTAGGTATTTTTGTTGAGTTGTATATCAACGCCTGTAAGAGCCAACATCTGCTCTCTAAGCTTTGATACGTTTTCAGCCGCGCCTTCTGCGTCCTCACCTAAGTCCTCTAACTCAGTCTTTGTTGAACGAATACGGAGGGACATGGTTTTGATACCCTGACCTACCGTAGTCGGATCTTGGGCAATAGTGTTGGCAGTTGTTATAAGAGCAATTGATTCTGAAACATCGTTGTTTGCAGCAGCTAATGCTGATGCAGAACGCTTGAGGGCTTCACCGATGCCGCCAGACGATATTGCGAAATTGTTGCCTCTAACTACAAATCAGGGGTATGTTTGCAGTTTTAATATCTGTTCTTGGATGGCATTATCGATGAGCACTTTATACTCCTCCGTATCTTCTGTCCAATATGGTATAGCCAAATAGAAAAAGCCATTGTCTATGACGAATTGTTTTTTGAAATCGTCAAGCCATTGGCGGTAATTAAAATATTCTTCTGTTGTCATTCCTTGCTTCTCTGCGTTGCTTTTGAAAAATTCCGACGGTTTATAGTGCTGTTTGCCCATAACCTCTATTATGATTTTTAACTCAATTATCTCGTTGTCATATCGTAATGGCATATTGGTTTTGGGGTTCACGGGGCGCAAACTACACTTTTCTTCATGCACTAATGTGTATTTATTCTTTTTGTTAATATAGTCCATAACTTTACGCTGAAGGCGAGAAGTATTGTTCTCCACACGACATATCGGACAACGCTCGCCTTTAATATAATTAGCGCAAGTCATCATAAATGGTGGATGCTCCTTGTTCTCAGCACAATTTAGCCACACCCTTTTGTCTGTTCTGCGAGAATAATCAAAAGGACTTAGAATGTTCTTGTCGCTCCATACTTCACTCAAGTAGTTTTCACTAAAACGATCTATTAGTATCTGCCCAAATGAATTACAATAAGAGCATTTTCTTGAACCTTCTTGTTTTAATACATTACTCAATATCTTTGCATCACTTTGATGTATTCCACGAGGACATTTAAAATAATATTTCTTCCCACTTGAATATGTAACATTCCATGCAGATACTTCGTTTTTTTCTTCATCCCATCGCGACAATAAATCCAATTCATCATTATCTATACACCATTGTGCGAAAGAATTACAACAACGACACCTGTATTTCAAGTAACAACCTTTATTTGTAATGTCGGCTATTCGAGTTTTTTCACTTTCATGCAAGCCTCTATTACATTTAAAATAATATTTATGCCCATCGCTCTTACTTATTTCATAAGGAGATACTTTGTTTTTTTCATAATCCCAATACTTTAACCATTCCACATCATTTTCTTCGCACCATTTGCCGAATGAATTACAACCCACACAATAGAATCTAAAATTTGGATTATTGGCAATATGAGCCAAATTTTGCATTTTAGTCGTTCCGCATCGAGGACATTTTAATTTATACTTTTTATGAGACTTTAATGATACTTCGTCCATTGGTGTTTCATCATCCCATGCCTCGATAATATCTAATATACCCTTATTTAAACAATATTCATATAAATTCATTTTAACCCCTTTACGCTACTTCCATATAGGTCTGACTACCTATGAGCGTATCACATAATGTTTCCATGTATGCCCGACTATCTATCAACGGTTATATTGTCGAACCGCTATTCCCTTATAGTCTGTGTACCTTCCCTTTAAGGGCTTGGCTGCTGATTATCCATTACACCACACTTAGGACATATATAGTTTCGCACTCTATATATGCTTTTATCTCACCTTATGCTATCTGTTTACTTATTTCCGGCTTTCGCCACTCACTTAATTGTGAGCTAAACAGCTTTAGGACTTCCCAGCAATTTGAGAATATTTGCCTTCTATTCCTTTTCGACAAGGATATAAAAGGGGCAGGCTTCTACCTCGTTAAATTTGTCAACAAGTTTTATAGCGTCCTTTGTTTCAATTTTGAACGCTTTCATTGTCGAAATTAAATCTTCCGACGCTGTTTCAATATCAATACCGTCGCCAACATTTTTGTAAAGGGTTGCAACTCTACCGAGTTCTTCAGCGTCCGGCAAACTTTCGCCAAGTCTCGCAAATGTAGCTGTTGCATTTATTACATCGCTGACACTCGCACCAAGCTCTATACCTGTCTTAGTTGCAGATTTTGCAAACTCTTGGAACTCATACTCTGTAGCAGTTGTTACTTTACGCAATTCAACCATTGCAGAATCAACTGCTTTGACTTCCTCAATCATCTGGCTCAGTTGTCTCTTAGCCGCATTGAAAACCATATTGGCTGTAATATAGCTTGACATAGTTTTGAACGAACTGAAGAACTTACCAAAGGCACTTTCTCCTTTAAGCCCAACAGTCTCAGCTTCTTTTCCGAATACACGGAAGTCGGCAATTAAGTTCTTTAATTCTTGATCTGTAAGATCAGCACCCTTTGCCATCTCAGAAGTAAGACGCGCCCATTCGTCTGCAAAAGTCTTGCCGTTTGTCATTTTTTTGGTAGACTCAACTGCTCTTTTGTTTGCTGCTGCATATCTATCCATATCAGCGGCAAGATTGTTGATTCTATTTTGAAGTTGAGCTAATTTGTTGTTATCTGCGAAGGCTTTTTTTTGCTGATTTTCAGCTTCTTTTTGAGCCTTGTTATAGTCCTCGTAATATTTCTTCATATCCTTGAGAACTTCATTTTCGGCAGTTTGAGCCTTTACAGCTTCTTCAAAACGTCCTTGCCAATAATTGCCCATCTCAACTTCGTTGAGTTCTTTTGCCTTTTGAATTTCTTGTTCTTTTAAGTTGAGCTTCTTTTGAATCTCTTTATTGTGAGCATCAAGCTTGCGATTGAATGCATCAATTTCACTTTCTTCTTTTTTTGCCGCCTTTAAGTTGTTAGTGATGCCTTGCAAAAGAGAATTGATTTCTCCATATCTTTGCGACCACTCCAATCCTTTGCCGCTTTCACTTTCAACTTGCTTAAATTCTTGAAGCCGCTGTTTAGCCAATTCAAGAGATTCGACAAGCCCAGTTCTCTTATCGGTAAATTGAAGCTTGCCAATATCTATACTAAGTTCTTTAATAGTATTATCAAAGTTTTGAGCTTTATTTATTGCATTATCAAATATATTAAAAGATGAACCAGCGGATTTAAGATTAGCACCTATCTTAGCCGCCGCAGTTTTTAGATTATCAAGTGCCTTTTGAGCTGTTTCAACTGAGCCAACACCAGCCTTTAAATTATCAATAGCATCTGTTGCTTTGGTTAAAGGTTCTGTTAAACCAGTTTCTATGGCTTGATGACTTGATTTGAAGTTTGCAAGTTCTTTTTCTAAACGTACAATATCTTGCTGAACTTTGCCAATTCCTTTATCACTAAATTTACCAGTTGTTGCAAAGAAAGCCTTATCAAACTCACTCCAAGCAAAAGTAAGAGTCCTCACTTCTCCTGATGACGCTTTAATCTCAGCGGTCATGCTTTTAAGGAATTGCGCTTCTTCTTTGTCTCCATAGTCACCAGTCACGGAAATCGTTTGCCCTAACGACGAAAGTTGATTTTTAAGAGCCTTCATCGTTGCATCCGCATCTAAATATCCACCTTTGATTACTGGCTTTATAGGATTTAGATAATCTCCACTAATATTAGCAAGACTATTTTCGACCTTTTTAATCTCTTTTTGCGTTTGTGTCGTGGCTTTACCAAGTGACTCCATTTGCTTGACTGCCACATTTGCGTTTGAATTGAGATTTATATTTCCAATATCCAGCTTTATATTCTTGCTTATAGTGGCGAGTTGAGACTGAATACGCTGAGTAGTCTTGCTTAAATCAACGTTGGCTATTATTTTAAGTGCTTGGTCTTTATTAAGTTGGTCAGTTATCTTTGATAAGTCTGCCTCTATCTTGACAACAGCAGCCCGACTTGTATCTAACCGCGCCACTATCTCAATTCTGTTATCGTCCATTTCATCACCACTCTTTCTTTAATACCAATTTGATGTATCTATATCCCATGAGACTTTTACGCCCCATCTATTATGCGAATTAAATTTTTGAATCCCTTTGCCCACAAAATCATAACCTTCAAAACGACGAAACCTATCTGGCTCACCATCATAAGTTTTCCACTTCCAACCCTTTAACATCAAAATATTAACAGGGCTTTTATGAGTATGATTAAAGTTCCACGCCCACACATTACTGCTGAATTTTAGAGATATCTCAATTGAATTACCTTTAATACGAGCATCTAAAAAATCCTCTGCATACAAGGCAGAGCGTAAACTCTCATGGTAAGGTCTGCGGTCATATACCTTTGGGGTGTAGCTATCATACATTGCATCAATCTCCGACTGTATGCACTCGTAGAGATAGTCAACAGCCTCCATTAAAGTTTGCTCAATAGTTCTGCCACTGGCTAACTTAGCTTTCCTTGCCACTATACGTTCAATTTGCTCTTTGATAGAAGCCATTAAATCACCCCTTGACATTTATTTTGCGTTATGTTATAATATAGTTGCGGAGCAATCCGCACCGTGTCGTGTCGCTCCCGATAAGCGTCTAATAAATAATCGGATATGAATGTTTACCGCTTTCTGATATGCGGTCTACAAATAGTCAGACTCAAATCAAAGCCTTGCCTAACCGCAGGGCTTTACTATTAGGAGCATTGTATGATTATAGGTCACTTTTATTTTCTCAAATCAGAATATTCACAACAATTTGCAAACCCTAAGTTTATGAACAATAATGAGCATAACCGTCCATATTTTTGCGCCTTTACAGATGGTAATGATATTTATTGGTTAATACCCATATCGTCTAAGGTTGACAAATTTGAACGCATCTATAATGATAAAGTCAAACGATATGGCAAATGTGATACCATTGACTTCTGCCATGTTCTCGGCAGAAAGAAAGCCGTTCTTATTCAAAATATGTGTCCCGTAACAAAAGATTATATTTTGAACGAATATCTTGATCCACATAACATACCAGTCCAGCTTTGTGATAAGGTACGCAAACGCATTATTCACAAAGCCAAAAAGGTATTGTCGTTGCAACGTCAAGGCATTGACTTGCTGTTTGGCGACGTATTTACAATTAGAAGGAAATTGATTTAGTGCTCAATTACTGAGCACTTTTCTTTTTAGTTTTCTTCACACTCTGTTCTACAGCAGCCTCCACAAACTCTTTCTTGTCAACCTTGTCGAGTTTTTCAAGCACTTCCTTAATATCGGCAAGATTCTGCGTGTTATCCGTCTTAATTATTGCCGATAAGTCAGCACAAAGTTTGTCAAATGCAGTCTGCTTACTCAGCAGATACGCGATTTGGTTATCAATTGCAGTCTCTACCTCGCCCCAAACAGGCAGTTTCACAACGTCGGTTTCAATCTGAGCGTACCAGTTGTTGCACTGTGTTGTCTTGAATATCTCTGCTACATCGGTATCTCCAAGCTCAATGTCAGTCATGTACTTGATTATGCAGTATCGACGAGCTATTTCGCGGTTCTCTGCGTGGTACTCGCCGCCTGTAAACGAGGACTGAGCGACGGTCTGCACAATTGAGCCAAATGTGTCTACGTCAAGATAGGTCTTGATTGTGACAGGTGCGCCGTTAATGCGCTTGATTGTGTTCTTGAGGGCAAAGTTTTTGCCGATAACTCCTGTAAGTTTACTCATGTTAAAATCTCCTTTTTATTAGTATTTTGACTTTGGTGCTTATTTCCGTGTTGATATAAGCACATCAGTCAATTTGAGACTGTGAAACGTAATAGGCAATACCAATAGCATCGCTTATATCGTCCACGGTTATATCTAATCCATACATCTCGTTTACCTTTGCCATAACGTCGGCTTTGCGTTCTTCACGCTTTATCTTACTACTATATTTACCAAACGCTGTTATCCACGTTTGTTCTAAAATAATATCGTAGGGGATTTGAAATTCCCATAAGATACGAGAAAGTTGTCCTTGTAAACGGCTCAAACTTCTAAAGCCCGAGATATTTACTCGGCTATAATCCATGCGTTTAGTCACAGGATTAAAGCTTGGAGCTACATATATTTCCTCAAAGGCAACATGATTAGGCTTTGTTTTCTTAACTAATTTTTTGACCACATCACAAATATAACTAATGCGGAGTAATGTCGTGTCATATTCTTCTTCTGGCATTGTTATAGTTATAAGGTGAGGTTCTTCTTTTATCGTGACTTCTGTGACACGTTTTGATGATTTAGGCTTTATAAGCCCATAATCAATGAGTTTACCATCTTTCATAACCGAGTATGCAGTTGCGGTAGAACTCTGATCTAATGCGAGTATCTTCATATTTCCTCCGTATAAAAATTAGGGGTAAGTTTCTGTAAAGTCACTTACCCCTTTCTATTAATCGTTATAAAGTTTTGATTTCTTTGTCTTTTTAAGCACCGTCTTTTCCTCATTAGATTTCTCGACGGTTACAATATTCTTAATTTGTTCAGCGATACCCGGCTTCAAATTGCTTAAATCGCTATCGGCTGTTACGCCAATGTTCTCAAAAGCAATTCTTGCATCATCCTTGCTGTACAGCTTAGAATTATACTGTTCAATTATCATATAAATTTGATAGTGCTCATGCGTATCGGTGTAAAACTTCCACGCATGAGTACCAGCACATGAAGGACAATAATTATACTTCTCACCACAAATTAAGCATTTTGTGAGATTAGCCATTATAAGCCTCCTTATTCACCTGCGACAACCATTCTATAAAGTTCACGCTGATCGCTACAGTAGTCGTATGAACAAGTTAAGCTACAATCAATAGTCGAGTCAAGTGAAAGTCCAATAGTATAGTTGGTCTGGAACTTGGCTGACGGGAAGATAAAATATGCGTAAATAGGTGCAGTTTTCTGTTATTATAATTCAACTACGCAATTGAATTATAATTATATTCACATGAAGTCGCTACTTCCATGCAGTTCTCTTATGAACTTCTCATACTTTCATATGAGCATAGACTATATCTTTCCTACGGCATTATCCGTTTAGGCTTAACCATTTCGGTGCGCTTGCACCTACTCCCGTGAGGGATAGTCGTTGAACCTTCTCTTTCGAGCTTGGATGCTGATTGTCCATTATAAAGCGTTTAGGATTTAACCCTGCGCCATCTATTCATTTTTTTCTACTTTCGTAACCTTCACGCCTACACCCTTTAAGATATTACGTTGTGGTTTGAATAGCTTTAGGATTTTCCAGCAATTAGATTAAAATGGGTGATGCGACAATCACCACACACATATTTCTATATGTGCCGACTTGTCTTGGCTTCGCCAACGTCAATCGCATACATCATAGCCTCTTACGAGCACCTTAACAACAGAAGCAACAGGGAACTCCTCAGCAGAGTTTACAATCTGAATTGCTGCCGCTGTATCATATTCATAAGTAATAAGAATAGAAGAACCAGCGTCGTAGTCGGAGTTAAGAACCGTAATTGTATCAGCAGAACCACTGCCTTTCGTAAATACAAATTCACCAGCAGAAGGAGTTGTTGTTCCTCTTTCAAGCTTCTTTCTTGTAGAACCGTCCTTTGTCAGATATGCTGCCGATATTTTATATACGGGAGTTCCAACAGTTCCGCTATTTCTTACATTCTGTGCAAGTGTAATAGTTGTTGTGGTTGTGTCAACTACAACCTTACCTGCTGTTGCAACAAGTTTTACTGTTTCAAATTTCGGAACAGATATTTTAGCATCGTCTGTTCCAACTTCCTTATCAGCCCCGTTCATCGCAGCAATTAATTCTAATGTCAGGAGAGGAGTTGAAAATGTAACATCACAAGACTTAGCTCTTGATATACTAAAAATTGTATTGCCTTGTGCGTCCGTTTTTACATCTTCCTCGGAATCAACAGAAATCTGAAAATCAGATATTTGTGATGTCATCCAAGAAAGTGAGCCGTCTGAATTTTCAGCAATTGCATAAATGGCTCTCTCAGGCACGAATGTAGAGAGGTCTGTGCTAAAAGCTACTGCCATATTATTACCACCTTTCTGTGTTAGTCAATTGGTTTTAACCAATCTAATTCTTTCTTAATTTTGCCGTATTCAATACAGCCACTATATAAACCTTGATATAAATGATTTGCATTATCAATTATCGAGATACGTTTCAAACTGTCAAAGAACGCATACACTTTCATATCCCACACTTTATCCCAACTATACTTGAAGTTTGGGTGATTTACAAGAGCTGAAATGTATGGCAAATAAGCCGAATGAGTGCCTTTAAAAGCACGAAGTCTCTCTTGATATTTAGCGTCATTTCGAGCGTCAATTATCAACTGCTTCTTTGCAAAACCGTCCTTGACCTGTGTGTACTGAGGTTGTGGCATACCATGCATTTTACGAATATACGCCGCCATTTCATCAAAAATATCACTATTGAATTTGATACCACTTTTATCGACCATACACAATTCGTTATCACATTCTACAGGAATAAAAGATGAAAAGTCTAAATCGCCAAACAAAGGAGAAGTATCCAACTTGTTGTTCTCTTTACCCTTGTGATTAGACAACATCATTGCAAATATGGTGAACATTTGAAAATTTGTTATCTCAGTATAATCAATTCCCATATCTTCTAATTGAGCGCATCGGTCTATATTAGTTGCTGTGAATACTGAAATCATGGAGAGATATTCGCTCTCCCCATAATCACATATTTCGCCCAAAGTTGGGCATTTTATTTCAACACCGTTGGGCAACCTATAATTGTCACCACGGTATAGTTTCAATTCGTCAATGTCTCGCACGAGAGATCACCCCTCGCACAATCCACTATCCAAATCTACCGCCTCAAACACAAGCTGTCTAAACCTGTATGTCGTATTAACGCTACCCGCTGTGTCCGACTTTAACTGAAGCGTACCCACGCCAAAATCTTGCCGTCCTTCGTATTTTTCTTCTATGAGTTCCGCAAGGTAGTCCATGCGAGTTCCGCTTTCGCCAACCATATTCATGCGCATATCTTCTTGATGGACAAGCACATAAAATATAATAGTAGGGTGAACCCAAATGTCACTATTAGTACTGCCGTAACGTGATCGCCTTTCGGGTATGTCAATCTCCGTCAGAATATAACAACGCACAAGTTCTTCTGTTTGTGGTATAAAATAGTGAGGGAACAAACGTTTCCACACCAAATCGTCCTCGGATTCATCAGGATTCAAATCTAAAGCATTTATGATTTCATCGTCCTGCGACAACTCACCCATAATCTTATTTTTCCATTCTCTTATACAACGAGACTTCAAATCCCAACACCTCCTTAAACCGCCCCAATTACGTCAACAAGTAACTCGCTTCGCTGACCGCCACCTGCTACAATCACCTTAAAAGTTGCCCCAACCAAAGCCGAATCATTAGCACACTTGACAACGCATTTATTGCCAGTCTGCTCCATTGTCAGCTTGCCGTCCAATAGTGCGGAATTAATGAGAGAGAACACAACTTCATTCTCTGTCTCCGCCGTAAAGGTCTTACGACCACCTATTCTAATAGATGGTACGCCTGAGTATGTTATGTTTATTGGACTTGGGTGCGGTATGTCGTTAGGATCAATGTAGTCACAAAGCATTAAGTCAACCCTGTCTGTTTTGGGGTTGTATTCGCATTCTGTAAATGTTATACGCATAATACGCATTTCGTTGTATGAGTACGGGACTTTTGATGTTGAAGTTATTACATAAGTTTCAGGACTTTCAGATGCAACATCAATGAACATTCTCTTATCACGATATAATTCTTTTGTTACGTCATCAAGAGAAATCCAACTCATAAGCTGAATATAGCCAGTCTCCAAGATATTACCGTTTCTTTCAACACCCGTGTTGTACTGGGTAGCATCTGCGGTATATGTTGGATAATAATATATATTACCATCTGCATCCTGCCATTTGAGTGTATAGTTACACTCGTGCAAAACAGCTTTGGTATAAATTTTGTTACTTTCTGGCATTGTCATAATCAAATAAATTTGAGTGTTACCTAAAGTATCTGCTGCTTTTACATATTTGTATTCAGCGAGATTATCCGAAATTCTTGTAAGAATTTGTCGTTTCCAGCCTTGTGTATAAGCATCAAAATCTCTATTTTGAATTATGGCCTGAGTTTCAACTTCTACTTCAAATTCACCAGTTTCGCCGTTGAATTGTCCACGACAAAGTTTTACATCATCTCTTAAAGGCGTTTCAGTGATTAACTCGTCAAAACTATCTGTAACCCAAGCATCCCATTCATCTTTTTCAAGACCGTCCAACATTGTAGGCTGAGGATTAATAACATACCATTCTTGCATATTATCACCTCAATTATACGAATGATTTTTCTGCTTATGTAAAAGCATTTGAACTCGCTCTTGTTCAAGAACTAAATCTTTATAGGTTACATTCTTTGAAGCGTCATTTCCTGTAAGATGAATGTCTTTGCCATAAAAGCCCTGTAGCTTTTCAAGTCTTGAAAGCTCACGAGTAAGATACTCCGAATACATCATTAGTCCCAAAGTATATATCACAGCTCTGTCAAGAACGTTCTGAAACTCATAAGTCGAATCGTCGTAACCAATTTCCTTTACATCAAGTTCATATTCAGCTAATGCCGAAAGAAAGAACTCATCTTCTAAGCCCTCTGGCAAAGCCTGTTTTGCCATTGGGTGAGAATGAAAACTTCTGATAACATCGCTTTTCGTTGTGGTATCACCCAATGTCATCACCGTCCTTAATCTTCAACTTTTAAGCCAGTGTATTCCTCAATAAACTTAATCTTATCGTACTCGTTAAGACCAAGCTTCTTTACACATTTTACAAGAGCAACCTTTTCACCGTAGCTATGGGCAAGCTCCTCAATAGCCTTCTTAAAGCCAGCCTTTGATTTAACGGCAAAAGCCTCTTTAACCTTTGCGTCTGATATTACAGCCTGTGGCTTTTCCTCAGTTTCAAATTCAAGCTCAACACGAGTAGCCTTATCATCAATGTAAATACTTGCGTGACTGCCTAAACCGTCCTCGCCTATAAACATACGATTGCCATTCTGTGCCTGAAAAATTACTTCACCACGATCTATACGCATAGGAGACTTAGGCGGAATAGCTACATCGCCAATGCCGTTTAAGCGGTGAAAATGAAGATAAAAGTCGCAAAGATTCTTAATTGTAATCTTTTCGTCCATATTGAGACTCATTAGTTATGTCTCCTTTCAATATAATAGTAGGGGAGTGTGTTTCAACTCCCCTCGATAAATTAGAACAGGTTAGTATCTCTGATTATACCAACTTCGTATTCTCTGCCCTTTGCAACGTCAACAGCAACTTCAAGGTCATATCTTGTAAGCTGTCTGCCAGTTGTAACATCATTGCCTGTAAAGCTTGTAAGACCACCACGAGTCCAAAGCTTAATAGGAGACTCGATGCCAGTAGGAATGATAAAGAGAAGTCCTTCGGGAGCAACTGTGTCAAATCCTGTACCAGCAGCATTGAGTTTAGATGTATCAAATGCGTTCTGAATAGCAACAACAGGTGAACCGCCATACCAAGAAACAAGACCAGTCTTACGGATTTCCTCCATAGCATCAGGAGAAATGTCGTTGAATGTTGCATAAGTTGCAGAAGCGTAAGGTACGAAATCATTAATCTGTGAAGCTACGCTGTAGTCACCGATAAGTGTAGGTGTACCAAATCTACGAGCAAACTTAATAGCATTATCAACAGAAGCCTTTGTGATACCAGCAGCCTCGGCATAGTTCTTAACGCCTGTAGCGTTCTTGATAGAACTCCAAACTGTGTTGATAGCATACTTAGCAGCCTTGTTTCTCATATCTCTCTTGATATTCTCCTTGAGAGTATTCTCAGCAGAGAGATCACCCATCTGAAGCTTGCGGTAATCAATCTGATAACCAGCAGAAATCATCTGTGTGCCAACAGGGTACTTCTTAGAAGCGATAAAACCAAGAGGAACATCGCCATTAGCAGCCTGTACTCTTGAAAGCTCGCCCTCTGTTGCCACAACTTCACGCTCAATGCTGTCACCATAGCCAACATTCTCATAAGAACCGAAGAAACCAAGAAGCTGAATTTCCTTCAGAAGCTCAGGCTCAATTGTGTACTTACGAATTGTGTTAAGCTCGGCAATAGCAGAACCGTCACCATTTGAAGCCTTGCTTGCAAGTTCCTTTATGTAATTAACTGACTTATCAGCCATGCTCTTACCAAACTTGTCAAGTGACTTGCCGTTTACCATAGCAGAGAAAACTTCAACAACGCCAGTATGTGCATTGTAGTTCTGTGTTACGCAATCTGCATCCTTACGTGCAGAATTAAGTTCAATTGTATAACTCATATTATTTACCTTCCTTTCCTATAAATTAAGCAATCTCAACGAGAACTGTGAGGTAGTTTGTTGCAAGACCACCCTTTGCAAGAACTGTGAACTTGATGTCGCCAGAAGTTGCAGAAGCCTCTTTAAACTTGAAGGTTGTTGCGTCAAATGTAAGTGTATCGCCAACAGCAACATCAGCATAAGTGCCAGTTACGTTGAACTCGTCAACATAAAGCTCCTTGCCAACCCAATCCTTGAGTCTGAAAAGATTTACATACTCGCCAGCAGCGATTGTCTTATCAACCTCATACTCACCATCACCAAGAGGTGTGTTGATTACAACATAAAGCTCATTAGCTGTTGCAGGAGCTTTTGTAACCTTAGAAGCACCAGTATATGTCAGACCAACGAGTGCGCCGTTAGGCATTGCAGCGTGTGCAGTTACGTTAGGAACGCTATGAGCAGAATGCTCAATTTCCTCTACAGACTTAAATCTTACCATAAATAATTACCATCCTTTCTTATTAGAGTACAGTTGCGAAAATGTCTATATCTTCGCCATCGGTGTTTGCATTTGTTGAATTGATTTCGCCAAAAATATCTGTTGTGTCATCAACAGAATTTGTTTCAACAACCTTTGCACTCTCAAGTGCAGTTCTGCCTATCTCACGATAAATCTTATCTGTGATAGAATTGATTTCGCCGTTCATAGGATCAGCCTTAAATGCCTCAATCTCATCCTTTGCGAAAGCCTTCTGCTCATCAGTAAAGCCTTCAATAGCAGAATTGAGTTCACCAAGTCTCTGAGCAGCAAGAGCCTCGCCAAGCTGTTTCTGAAGTGAATCTCTTTCAGCCCACCAAGCGTCACGCTCTACCTCCATATCTGCAATAGCCTTTTTAAGAGACTCAACAGAAGCGTTAAGCTCTGCTATCTGATTATCCTTATCGGCAACAGAAGTATTAAGTTCAGAGATTGTTGCTTCGTACTCGGCATTCTTTGAATTTGTTTCTGATACTGCGTTCTTTACAGAATCGCAAATCAGATTAATTGTTTTCTCATCCATTGTCTCATCCTCACTTTCTCGTTTATTATTCAGTTCAATCATCTTAGAAGCTTTATCCGCAGGATTTGATACTAAAGAAAAACCACTGTGAACATACTTTACAGGCACACGACCTTGCTCGAATTTGCCATTAAGATAAATGATGCTATCACTATCTTCAGGATGTAGTATTTCAATACTACCGCTTGGAGCAATGCCATTCGCCATATTGGTTTCAATTTGAGCGACAAAATCAGCGTGGCGCATTTCGTCAATAACACCTTTGCCGAATACAGCTTTGCTTGTAGTTCCGTTATCGTCAAACTCTGCAATAAAACCTTCTGTAAAATGACCAATTATATCCGCTTCAAACTTAGGCAAACCGTCATCCGTGATTTCGCCAGTTTCCCCATGTCCTGAAACTTCTGTTTTATCTGCATCTATAAAATCACAAGTCATACTCATATCTTTTATAGATTCAAGATTCTGTGCGGCATATTCTTCAATAAAAGTTATGCCATTTTCATTCCAATGTCCGTCTGTGCCGACATTGTTGACTACGGATTCGGGAGGTTGCAACTTATAAAGAAGTGCCGTGAATCTCCTCTTGCCGTCTTTTCGTTTCTTAGACGAAAGTTCAAAACTTTTCATGCTTACCTCCTTTCTTCCGTAATATATAAAAAATCCCCGACATTACGACGGAGAGATTTTAACTATTGGGCTTTGGTTGCCCGTTTGAATTATTGGTTTTGCTTTGAATCGTATTTTCATTAGTTGGATTATCAACCGTAGGTCTGCCAGCATCTTTTGATGACTGTGTATAACTTGTAGCGTGGACAGGATATTTATTCTCAATATCATCCTCTAATTCCTCATCAAGCATAGCATAAAATACATCAGACGAAATACCGACAGCAGAAGCCCATAATGTTAAACTTCCTTTACCTTGTAAATATAAATCCTTTACATATCCAATCATCGAGTTTTTATTTAGATGAGTTATTGGCAAATAATTTACCTTCACATCTATATAATTCAGATTAAGAACATTGAAGTTCAACACTTTATTTAACTCTGTAGTTATTTCTTCAATCCACTTGAATATCTGAGCCGTAACAAGTTCAAGATTGGTTTGCTGCGCAGAATATGAACTTGAAGCACTTGCATTAAGTAATGTAGCCGCAAATCCTAAATCCGTTCCAATCTTTTCGTCGAGCTTGCTCTCATATTTATCATCAAAAATATCTGTGCTTGTATCAATAACATTTATTTTTGTGCCAGCCGCAACAGATACAAATGATGTCGCACCTCTTGTATTCTTTGTAGCAATAACGCTCTTGACTGCATCATGCTGTTCTTTTTGCTGTTTATCAGTCAATGCAGATGTACCAGTAGTCTTACCCTCTGGGAATGTTTCGTACACCAGTTTGTTATTGACTTCATCAAGAGTTTTGCGCTTGGTATTGGTAAAATAATCACCATAAAGAATATCAAGAATTGCCGCTAAAACAAGTGGTCTGCCCCACGGCTCATCTCTCTTTGACGATATTTTGAAAACCATAGTTTTGGTATTATCAAGAACAACTTCCTGCTGACCTTTTTCATTGCGCCATTTATTGTAAGCCTCTTGTATTTCTTTTGGGTATTTGCGAAGTTTACTTTCATTTGTCTCCGTACCCTCATTAAAATATTCAAGATCAAATGTAACAATATAAGAATTGTTTTTAAAGCCAATGATTCTACAATAGTCTACTGGCAGATTGATAACAGACAGATTCATCTTTGAAAGTTTTGGCTTCAACGAATTAATCTCACTAATATCATGTGCGTCCCAATAACTCATTGACTTCTTATTACTGAGTTTGCGCTCACCAACAACAAGATAATAAAAAGCAATACCGTCAACACAACCCTTATGAATGGCATCTCTTATAATCTCTTTGTGCTTAATCTTGCCAAGCGCATACTCTATGATTTCCTTACGAGCCTTTGAGCCATTATCCTTAATATAATTTGTAACAACATAATCAAGAGTAGGAAGTGCCTTCATGTAATCTACTGTGTTTCTAAAGTTACCATTACTTGAATAAAGGCGGTTTGATATATCCCTGATTTCTTTGTTAAAGTCCATAGGGTGCTGAATAATCCACAACAGATGTGATGGATCAGCAGTATAATCATGCAACAGCCCCGTAAACATAGTTCCAGTAGTTACATCCCTAAAGAAATGATAAGCATTAGTTTCGTTTACAACTTCTTCATTTGCCTTTTTCTCCGACATTATCTCACTTCCTTTCTTGTTAATTTACATACACTCCAACTGAATATTTCTCATTTACTGATGCAATATCTTGTTCAAGAAGATTAATAAAGTAATCCCCATAACTACAAGAAGTATAGCGGTCTTTGCGATTCGTTCCTCGTTCTGACACGACTATTAATCCAGTTTGGTCTTTCTTTTCAATCTGCAAGTTGTTAGTTTCGTTAATCAACTCCTGCGTTTCAAGATACGGCTTTTCATAGAATAACTGAGTGTCAATATCGGTAGAATTTACATAATCAGGTATCTTAGGCAATTGATCTTCCAATGCTTTATTATAAGGAATTAAGAAATCAATTTTGTTATCTTGTAACGTGGTTTTGAAATTAATTGCAATTTTGCTATTAAGTTTTTGTGTAGCATTGATTACAAATATGCAAGCATCTGCATCTGGAACTTGAATACGCTCCGCTACTTCGTCATCATTCATACAAGTAAGAGGGGAGTATTCTATTTCCCTCTCATCGTCATACATAACTTTAGCAAGACGGTCATACACAGCCACACCAGCATTTCTCATATCAAGAACAATATAATCGGCTTCAAAGTCCTCAAACAACTGTCTTATTCTTAAAGATTGCCTATCTATGTCTCCGCCTTGAATACTTTCAATATAGCAAACTTGTCTACGATAACCTTTGTTGATTTCTAAACTCTTATCTGCTAAAGTATGTGTTGTACTTTCAGGTAAGGCTCTTATGCAAGTAAAGATACTGTTATCATTCTTGTCATTCGTAACAAATGCCATATCACAAGCAATCACTCTAACTTCTCCGTTTTGCTTTGGAATAGCATAAGGGTTCTTTTTATGAGCAAGAACATCTTCTGCCTTACGCGGATAAAATGCTCTTTGTAACCTTTGCTGGGTTGAAAGTTCTTTGTAGTTAAAGAAAGCACTTGTATTTTCTTTGACTCTTTCATTAAGATACTCTATTCGCCAAGATAAATTATCAAGTTTTTTCTTTTCAAGTTTGAGTTGCTTTTTTGTCTTTATCTTATGTTTAAGCACAACTGATAAATCAAACGCCATTAAGCACTGACTTTGATTGTCTAACATCTGTTTAAAAGCTTCATCTGCAATATCCCACATTGGCTGTCCACTATCCAACCAAGACGAAGTAATGTAAACATTCTTAGGTTCTTCTTCGACTTCTGGTATATCAGCGTAGTCTGCTAACTGCCTAAATCCTACATTTCTAATATGCTGAAAGGGCGAGAGAACACTGTCATCAATCTCTTTCTTTAACATACGTGATTCTTCCCTGATTAATAACGTAGACCTCTCACCTCTGGCATTTTCGTTAGCACATACTACCGTTATAGTACTTCCATTTTGAAATGTCAAAACAAGGTTGTTGTTAGTGCGCTTAGAGCCAACAATTTCAGACCTAAGAACAGGCGACATCCTGCATAACTCGCTTTCGATTTTCTTAGTAATAATTAGTTCCGCCTGTTTAAGAGTGGCAGATGCAATAACCACCTCGCTACGAGGATAGAGTATACAATGGCAACAAGCATACAAGCCTATAATAAAAGACTTTGCAATACACCTTGAACCAACCGTATTGAATAAATCAACAACTCCAAGCTCATAAAGCATTACTTCTTGATAAGGATATAACTTTATTCCAAGATAATCCGTAGCACATCTATTCATATTTCGCCTAAAGAAAGTTATCCACGCAATTGTATTTATAACTCTCTTTGGACTGCTCAAATAATGAGTAGAAGGAAACTTTTGATAGAGTGCCATTTGGTTCTTATCCGCATACTCACTCATCTTCATTTTCTTCACCTATATTAAAATCTGGATCTTGTTTATTATCATTAAACTCTAAATTACGAAGTGGTCTATAAACATGACGTTCAAGATATTCTCCGATACCATCAAAATCCTTAAACAACGTTTTGTCTTTATAAAATTCCTCTGGTGTGTATTGCGCAATAATTGCAGCATTTACACCGAGAGGATTATCATTGCTCTTATCTTCCTCTTGAACTGTTTTTAAGCCCGCCGCTTGAAAACTATCTCGATACAATTTAGTAAGTTTATCATAATTTGCAATATCATTTGCTTTGATAGCCTTTGTTTGAAGAAGTTTGGTCGTACATAAATCTCGAATAAATATCTCTCCATTTGAGTCCACGTTAGGATTCTGTTTCTTCAACATCTTATAATGTTCTTCAAGAAATATCATATCGTCCTTGCTTACGCCTTGCCACCTGTCAAACATAGCTTTGGTGATACGTTCACCCTCCAAAGCAAGATTTTGCATATCCTCTACGGTATCTATTGCATCACCTTGTTGCTCTGCTAAGTATGTATCATAAGTTTTGCCAGCGTGTTGTTGCAAATTGATTTGCCTTATATAAGTCTTAATTCTCGACCTGCTTGCATCTTCTTTCTTTACACTTCCAAGAATTTGCTCATTGAAATATATATCAAATTTCATACATATTCTTTTAATAGCTTCGTCTTGAGAACCAAGCATTGCCGTATATTGTTCAAGCATATTATCAACACAATTACAACAAACATTCAGATAATGGTTATTGCCATTAAAGATAGGAGACTGGCTATATGAAAAATTTGTAGCTTGTTTCTTAAATCTCCTACCACAACATGAGCATAAAAAAGGATATTCAAATCTATGAATATCTTCGTCACTTGCGTTTATACTCCTAAGTTTGGTAATTGACTTTTCATCAAATTTAATTTCTTTGAGTCCCGATTTATTTTTGGCAGACAAGCTGCCCTTTGGTCTACCTCTCGGCACTTGTCATTCCTCCTTCTTTTATTTCTTTAATTATATTAGGAATGTCTTTTATTTGCTGATACGGGATTTCCAACAGGTTGAATCCGTTATCATATGCGTAATTGCGCTTTCTTTCATCGTGATTGATTTGAATTTCAAACTGTTCTTCAGGCGTTAATCCCTGCCGACTAACAAGGGGTATTGGCTGGTAATGCTGAATACCCTGATATTCAATCAATATATTATATTCAGGAAGGTAAAAATCATACGACAATTTTCTGCCACCAACGCCAACGAGTCCATCAAACTTCATTTGCGGAATATATTGCATATTATTTTCTTCCAAAAATTTAGAAACCAGTTCTTCACCCTTAGATACAACAGAGCATTTAGGACAACGAGAACCTTGCAGTACATTATGCGGCGTAGCTCTAAATTGATGCCCACACTTGCAACATTCAAATAATGCTTTATTATGGGTACGAGTATAATCTCCAATACATATAACATCTTGAGTTATATCTGCTAATTTTTTATCGAATTGTTCTTTCGTATAACTTATTTTTTCTGACACAATTTCATACCCACAAACTTTGCATCCATGTCCAGTTCTAAGATTATAAGCATAACAATCCCACTCGTTTCCACACTTTTTACACCTACAACTCACTCTGCTTTCGATATTCTCATATCCAGACATAATTTCTACATTTTCTGGTATAAGAGCCACAAATTCTTCAAGACTACGAGTGCGCCGTTTGCCGTCACATATAGGGCATACACCCCCATTAAGAATTGTCCTCGGTAATCTATCATCCTCATATCCACAAGTTTTACATTTTACATGAATTTTTTCACGCCAATCAGAGAACTCACTCACAAGCATGAAATCAGATTCTATTTTAGCAAATCGTTCATTATAACGTTTAATGCTATGCTCACGCCTATAATCTTCGTGATATTTCATTTTAGGGCAATGAGTTCCACTTAGTAAATTGCTTGCCTTTGTCGTCCACTTGTTTGTACATTTAGTACAATAACAAGAAATCGGGTTTTTACTTCCTTGATACTCACTTAAAAATTCAATACTTGGATCGTGCTCAAACATTCTTTCGAGAAATTCGTCTTTTGTCATGCCTTTCATGCGTCTATCCTCTCTCTATCCTTTTTTATATTTATAAATAACAGAGGGCGGCAGGATAGAAAACCGCCCTCATATATGGGTAGCTACTCCCATATATTGTTATTCACTTTGATGTTTTTCCATAAAACCCATCACATTTCACAACATAGTTGCCATTGCAATAGTTTTTGGTCATATCCCTATTTGCAGATTCGCCACACTTAGGACATAATTCGTGAGAACTATACTCACTCATTTTCTTATCTATCTCAAACTTGTTATCACAGTTTGGGCAGATGTAATTATATATTGGCATATCTTTCCTCTTTTCATAGTATTGGTGCGCCGTCCAACATCATCGCAGTCAGACAACACATATGGGGCGCAACGCCCCAATTTATTAGGAGGAATATATGAATTTGAAGTTGTCTAATAAAATGTGGGTTTGATGCCTATATATTGAATTGATCTTTCATCTTACTAATACGAGATGTATCTTCTTTGATGTAAAACTTCTTAGTGACATCAGTTCCCGAATGATTAAGTAACGCCGACACATCTTCTAATTGCATACCGGCGTTCTTTAACAATGTCGCACCACTATGCCTAAAATCATGTGGGTGCAATGTAGGTACTCCAATCATTTGACCAATGTGTTTACACCAGTCGTTAAGAGTCCCTGCGGATATAGGCTGTTCTGGTGTATTGTGTCCACTAAAGAACACCCACCCAAAATCATCTATGCCACGACTCTCTCTATCAGCCTTCATTTCAAGCAACAAAGACTTGACTTCCTCACTAAAAAACAAATCAACTATCTTGCCCTCTTTTTCAAGGACATCTCTGACAATTCTCTCATCAAAGTCAATTTGTTCCCATTTGATGCTTGCAATCGCATTAACTCTTGCCATTGTAGACAAAGAGAACAGTGCATATGTGCGAAGCTGAAGTTTGCCACACTCGATGAGTTTTTCTCTCATAAGTGCAACTTGGTCAGGAGTCAAGAATGTTTGGACTGTTACAGGCAAACCTTTCTTCGGTCTATCAAGAAACTCCGTAGGATTTTCCTGTATTAACTTCTTTTTGCGCAAGAATTTATAGAAAGCAGAGATGGCTGCCATTCTACGTTTCATACGCTCTACATTGTTACCTTCTTGTTTGCAAAAATAAAGAAACTCAGTGATGTCATCATCAGTGAGTTCTGCAACACTTTGATTAAATTGATGGTCAAGAACATAAATAAACCACTGATTTAAGTCTTTCTCATAATGATAAATGGTCTTAGGAGAAAGATCACGCAGAGACATATCAATCTTATACTTCTGCATTAACTTTTGAGTTTCTGCATTAATCTGCTTTAACTTTTCCTCATCATGAAGAACTATACGTTTGCTACGTTCTGGCATTTAACCATCACCCCTTAAAAACTCTATTGTTTTTTGCTTAAAAGAACCGTTGCACATATCCTGTTGATATATAAATAAATAATTTACATTAGATTTTTTGAATATATCTATCTTTTGAATTGTCTTAAGACGATAGGATTCTTTCCTATCTGTATCATATTTTTTCAGTAAATCTTTATCCGTATATAACATTCCTGCAATTTCGATATAATATTTCTTATCATTATATTGAATTACATAATCACAGTTAATCTTAGTTTTGCAATCTGAAAATGTTTTATACTGTACATCTCTATAATAATCCGAATTGTATTTTAAATTTAGTTCATTGTGCAAAAAATTAGTATACTCTATTTCATGGATTGAACGACATAACTCACCATCATCCGTATAATAAGTCAGACCACAAGAGTAAGGAGTAAAAGTATATCCTCTATCAATAACGTATTTATAAAAATCTGCGCCAGCTCTTTTAAATGCCTTTAATATAGTGTGATGCTCAAGACTGTATTCGCCAGATGTCTCTCCTTCTACATCTCTCCATGAAATAACTTTTCTCCCAGTATTTTTATATATGGCGTCAAGACAATTATCTAATATAGTGCAATATTCTTCAAACGAATGTCGAGGTTGAACCGTATATTTTCTTAACCCAATATCTCTTTGACACGCTTTAAATGAACCCCAAATGCGGGTAATTACAATTTGAGAAAATGATAATGTGCCATCACGAAAATCTTTGCTTGTAATTGGTCGTCCCAACTCTTTTTCTTTTTCAATCAGTTCTTTAATGACATCATCTTTATCTCTCCAAGAAGTATTTCTTGCAAAGCCACACCACTCAACAAAATCATCGTAGTTTTTTACGTTTGAATCTGGACAATATTTAACAAAATATTTTGCTCGTGGTAATGCAAGAGAATTATCGCAGAGTTCTTCCGAGAGAAGTGCTCTACCCATTTTGTTACAACATTCTTTATATCTTTTTAAATATATATCATAATCTTTGGAGTGACATCTTATATGATTTGTCTTACCGTGTTGGCGTTGCCAATCAGATAATAAAATACCATGAGAGTCCAAAATTTTCTTTAAAATACGCCAGTGTGGCAAATTGTGAGGAATATCACAAATTTTCCCTTCTGGATAATAGCCGTTTTCTTCAACAAATTTCGTAAACAGCCAATCACAATCATCTAATGTCAATTCCTTTGCACATACTTCTTTTCCTTTTACCGTATACGTTGTTTTTTCTAACATTCATATCACTTACCCTCTCCGTCCCCTATAAATAGTAAAGGCAGAAGCGAGAGGACTGCGCTTGTCAATCGGCTCATGACTTCCGATTTATCTGCCTTACTCTTATCGGTGAAGCACTCAGGTCATTACCCCAAGTTCTTCATAAATGCTTGTGGCTTTGCAGGACTCATCCTGAATACCTACTACTGCAAGCACAGCGGAGAGGCGGTTTTCATCTCTCGTAGAATCCTAAAACTCTACCCTCTATTATGGCGTTTGATATAGGATTTGAACCTATGACATTTTGGTTAACAGCCAAACGCTCTACCAACTGAGCCAATCAAACACATAATGCGCAGGGTTGCTACTTGTCCGTAACCTACCAGTGCGCAGGTTTGCCTTTCCACATTAGGTTGTGGCGACCATAAAAGTCCTTGCGTAGTCAGCTTGTAGGCAGGACAGAGGCTTGCAAGGCTCATTGGTGCGGATTCCAAGTCGTGACCTCAAAATCCACATGGGCGGTGTATTATAACTGACCACCGCCTTGTCAGTGTCGGTTCTCCCGTCAGGAGGAGTGGTGCGGATTACAACATCGTTGCAGTTGCTCTCCACATTGCCTCTTTCGAGGCATCCCGCAACTTAATTACTCGCCGCAGCTTATAGGCGAGAACTTATTTGAAGCTGACTATTGCCGACCTTAAAAGTCAGATTTTATCCTTTTTTATCTGGAACGGTATAACCGTACCCTTGATAGGATAATCAATCGCGCTCTTTGCGTCGTACTCTATAAAGTATGTGCCTTCAGGGAACGCTTCTTCTGTTTTGAACACCACAGGCTCACCAATAATTTCACCAGTGCTGAATATTGTCACAAGCATGTTGCCGTCGTTCATCTGAGCTGTCGCAATATCGTTATCCACAAGGTCAGCACACTCCATATTGAGATAGAAACTATTCCCGTTAATTGACTTTTCAAACAGCGTTGCAAGAACGCCCTGATAATCCTCGCAGTTGATGATAAGGCTAACCATATCATCGTCCATGACGTTAAACAAAACGTCAACTATGAAGTCCTGATAGGACTCATATTTTTTGTATGAAGCATTTACCATACTAACTCTCCTTTTAATTCAAAATAATTTTATACGACTCTGTGTGTCCGTAAACCTCATCAAAGCCATAGATTTTTACAGCTCCCTTTGAGCCTTTAAATAAACTGTCTGAGTAAGGATCACTACCTATAAACGAAGGGCAGATAAGAACTTCACAGTCATACGTACAACCTTCTGCAACAGTGGTTTCCTTACCACCATGAAAATGTCCCATCAACAAATACTGAACATCATTTCCTGTAAAGGATGAAATGTCTCTAATTGCAGTTGATGTATTCTTAATTTGATGTCCGTGTAAAGCATAAACAGTAAAGCCACGAACTTCATCAATCTGTACATATTGCTTGTTTTCGTCTGCAAGTTTTACAGTTACTCTTTCATTATTGGCAAGCAAATCTTTTATGTAGTTGCCTATAACATACTCCAAGTCCTCTCCACCAAGTTCTGAAGCTTTAGTGCCAAGTGGACGTGTTTGAGTGTGATTTGCAGATGGAACATGATAATATGTTATACCCACATATTTAGACAATGTGTTTAAGAATTGTGCAATTATTCTACTGTAATCGACTACAGCCTTGACTATTGCTGTATCATTTATGAGCAAGTCTGAAACTCTCAAAAGACCTTGTAGACTATCTCCTAAACTTGTTATGATTATCTTATTGAGTTTCTTATCATCAACAAACTGTATAAGTCTATTAGTAAGGTATTCGAGTCTTGCACAAAACTCCTCAGGAGAGTATACATTGTGCTCGCTTTCAAATGTTGCGCCATAGTGCTGATCTGAAATTGCCACTACATACGACTTTTCATTTGCGTCATCGCCAAAATCACCAAAATATGGATTAAACTCTGGCACTGGTAATGTCTGGCACAGTGCACCTATCTGCTCATAATAAAGTTCCTGCCTTGCTTCTTTGCGGTCAAGACGGTTGCGCTCTACATTTGCAGTTTGTAGTTTCATACGCTCCTTACGAAGCTCTTTGATTTTTTCGTCGATAGTTGAATTGTCTGCGGTAGCAAATCCCTTATCTTCAAAATAACTCCGTACAAATGCACCGCCAAATATCGTTTGAGAAGCCTTGCGAAGCGTATCGTAATGCACATCAAGACCATATTTTTCAACTATTTCTTTCCAATCTAAATCATTGTCTCCATTGATTTTATCGGAACACGTCTTTAATACTGCCTCGTACTGGCTTTTATTTAAGCCGTATTCCGCAAGTCTTTCTTCAATATTTATAACAATTCCTCCTTTAATATATTTTCACATTTTCTATGAGACCAATAATAACCATTGGCTCTTTTTTCGTTACAAGCCGCATTTCTTGTCGCCGATACACTAAATCCTAATTTGTCATATACTTCATCAGCAGAAGAATACTCTCCCACCAAAATTCCATCAATACTATATTGATAAACTGGCTTAAAAAGTGTATGATAGTCAGTTCTAATCTTTTGTTTTCTGCCAATTTCATCTATCTTATAATCAGTTTTATCAATTGTTTCACCTTGATATTCATAAAACCAACGATAGCCACCCATACTATATCTTATACCCTTACAACATTTTGCAATTCCACTACGATCAATTCCAGTCTTATTGCCAGCATCTACGGAAGAAAGATATTTTGCTACAAAATTCCCATCTAAATCATAGCAATATATTGGCTTAAAGGTAGCTGATACCAACAAATCCCATTCAATTTGATTTCCAAGAAACTCATAAGACCATCTATAACCATAACCAACAGTATTAATTGGCTTGCAGCAACAATCTTGAATGGCAGATTTTTTAAATAATGGATTTTTCTCATTTACATCATCGGCAGACTTGTACTCGCAAATAAATTTACCGTCAAAACTATACTGATAAATTTTTTTTAAAAATATATCCGAGTTATTTACCCCACCTTCAGAAATGTTATATCCGAAATTTGGGTTCATGGCGTTATACAGTTTGATAAAACTTTTTTCCAACTCATTAGCATCTTCTTTTGAAAGATTATTTATTAATATTTCATGCTCAAAATTATCCCATCCATATTTTTGAATTGCCCTGCCGAAAACCTGCCCCCTATATCCATTTCCATCTTTCCCCCATCTTTTTTCAGGAGAGGTAGATGTTATTCCAATATAGACCTTGCCATTAATCTTGTTTGTGTGTTTATAAACCGAATAAGTGTTTCCCATATCATCATGCCCTTTCTTTTGTACTCTTTAGTGCTTAGAAGCCACCTCAAAATCTTTCTTAAATTTTTCCGTCACTTCAAACACAAATATTGTTTTTGTCCTATCTTCTTTGCAAGGTTTAATATCAACAATAGGGTTTCCCATTTTTAATAACCTCCTTGCAACATATGGTGTGAAAACTGATTTTGTTTCCAATCGCCACATCTCCTTTAACTCAATTTATGTAGGTTCTTCACAAGTAACCGTAATAATTACGTCCTTGCCGTTCAGTCTGTCTATAATATCTGCTAACACCACAGGCTCATCATCTCCACGCTCGATGGCAATAATGCCGTCATCAAGATTGAGAATGCCTGAGATTGTAAATTTGTTATTCCAACCGTCTTTTGTCGCCATATTATCTCCTTTTACACAAATCACGATTTTCTAAATCGTGTTTTACCACAAAATCGCGTTTTTTATTTTCAAAAATATCCGCATTTTGCAAAGTTTTGCGGAGCTTTTTATAAAAGGGTGGGCGGTAGTTATCCGCCAAATCCCTTTGTGCAGTTATATGCTAATTGCTGTTCCGCCATTAACACAAACTACCTTTGTGCTTTTATTCTTCTTTGAGTATTCGTCCTGTAGTTCCTTGCAGAACTTTTCCTTATCATTAAAATTTGAGTGAACAATTGCAATCTTGTTGCAATCTATATCTGAGTAATATTCCAACATTTGATTATGTTGTATGTGACTTGAAAAGCTATTCAATGTCGTAACATATGCCTTATTTGGTACAACCTTGCCGTCAATCGTAATAGTCTTTTGCATACTATTTCTAATCTTATCGGCAAGACTACCCTCGGCACTGTAACCGCAGAATACAAAATGGTTTTTGGTACTGCCTAAGAGTTTCTGCGCCCACGAGACTGATCTGCCAGCCGACATCATACCACTACTCGCCAGTATAATACAAGACTCACTTGTTTCCTGCAATGCCTTGCTGTCTGCATACTCACTAATAAAGTGAACATTCTTCCAAGTCATAACCTTTTCCCAAATGTGCATCTGCTTCTCGTTGACTATGTGGCACATGAGTTTACATATCTTAACCGCCATCGGACTGTCAACATAGATTTGAGTATTAAAATTCTCATCGTTGCCATATATCTCATATAGAACCGTAAGAATAGTTTGACATCTGTGATTTGCAAAAACAGGAAATAGAACTTTACCGCCCTTTTCAACGGTTTGCTCCACTACCGTTTTAATTTTATCAATATCACATTGCCTATCTTTTGGCTTAATTTGCCTTTTAGGATTTGCGTATGTTGCTTCAGCAATTACTAAATCCGCATTTGAGACAGGTTCTATGGGGTGAACATAATAGCAGGGAACAGATGTGTTTCCTAAATCCGATGTGTAATAAATCTTCTTCATTACATTATTGTTTGCCACCCACAACTCTATATGAGCTGAGTTTGTAATATGCCCGCTATGAGTAAATCGCAATGTTACATGGTCGTCAATAACAATCTTTTCACCAAACGGCAGCTCAACCATTCTATCTAATGTGGCTTGAACATCTTCTTCTGTATATAATGGCTCAACTGAATGCCCTGTGCGATTTAAGAACTCTGCGTCTTTGTCACATATATGAGCACAATCTTCCATGAGAATGCGCATAAGGTCAAAGTTGTCTTTGGGGATATAGATATTACCAGTAAACCCACGCTTTACAAGCAATGGTAACAGATTCACATGGTCTGAATGTGCGTGTCCAACGAATACCGCATCAATATCCTTTGCCTTAAAATCAAACTTGGCTGAGTTGATTTTATATTCTTCCCATATTGACTTAGAGGACTGGTGCAATCCACACTCAAAAAGATATTGTCTGTCAGCTACGGTCAACAATGTGCGACTTCCTGTTACCTCTGTTGCATTACTTCCACAGAATGAAACTCGTATAGCATTTTTATTCTTTGCCATGAGGCTTCACCTCACTTCTTGCAATCACACTTGTCGTGGTCGCACTCACAAGGTATATCGCCCATAAAGCCAAATATCTCTGCTATATCAATATCTTCGCCTATAATAGCATCAACAAATCCATTTTCTTTGCCTTCGTCAGCAAACCAATATGTGTCTGCTCTTGCTATGCTCGAAAGATAATCCGCCGTAAGTTTTGTCTTATTTGCAATGAGCTTATTAACACGCTCGTCAACCTTGTCATAAAACTTAGCCGCGTCTTTTACCTTGCTCGAAACATTGCTATCACAAGTCCAACCGTCGTGATATAAGAATGAAGCATTCTTAGTAGCGAGTCTTAAATCGCACTGAGTAAAAATGTTAAACGCCATGCTATATGCGTAGCCAATGCAAATTGCAATTACAGGCACACGGCTTGCGTTAATCGCATCGCATAAAGCAAGTCCGTCCATGACAGAACCGCCGCCAGAATTAATAATGAGAATAATCGGTTGCATATCTTCTGGTTCAAGTCCAATATCTACTCCATTTAATTTATATATCTGCATTATTATCGTATGAAGTACATCTGAATTTACTTCACCATCAAGATACATAATGCGATCTTGCATATCTTCAAGGACGAGTTTTTCACCAAGTCCAATATTCATTACAGTCTGAATACCTCCACCTGCTAATTCAGCAAGCATCTCTGGTGTAACTTCTGCATATCCTTCTGGGATTTTCTTCTCTGTAGTTTCCTCTGTTTTTGTTTCAGGTTTCTTCTTAGCCATAAAACAATTCCTCACTTTATTCAAGATCGGTTATCCAACCGCCACCGAAGTGGATTTAGACTTCGCCGTATGTGAGTACGACATTAACATTCTTGTTAAACTCATCAAGTAGAGCAAGGATGTACTTATCCTCTGCACACCAATAAGTATGTCTGTGAGAGCACTGTCTCGAAGTGCGTGTTATGCCTTCCTTGACTCCATTTGCTCTAAGGAACTGAGCCTGTTCTTTTGTAATCTGAATCATACATTTCACATCTTTCGTGCTTTATTTATGAACACTTGAACAAGTATTCATATATCCATATTCCCCACTATCAAAAAAAGAAAAAACGGCGTAATATAGCCGTTTCTCCCATGTTAATTATTTTACTATCGTGCAAATTTAGCCGATTTTTTGCTTAAAATAGTCATAATTGAATAATCTTACGCAGTTTTCACTACTCTTTTTTGAGAGTTTATACCGCTCGTCAGAACTACTTCTTATCATTTCGTATAGGTCGGCATTGCCTGTTGCAAACAACGTGTCGAAAATTGTCCTTGCATATCCAGCGTTTTTATCCTTGTCAATCTCTCTAAGAAGCAGATACATCTCTACGTCGTTCAAATGAATATTTGCGATATAATCAACGCAACGACTTCTGATTTCTGCAACTTCTTTAGTTATGAGTTTTTTCTCATCTTTTGTTTTATCCGTATACCCAATATATGCGCTCTGAATACTTTCACGCATAGCCTTAATCTTATTTATAATCTCATAAACTTTATTGTACAGGCGAGAGTTTGCTTTGCGCCAATCTACGTCCATAGGCTTGATAATCTCACAGAACGGCAGATTTTTTGCTTCAATCTTATCGGCTCTGAATTTATCAATTGCCTTTTGTAGATAATCCATAGATGTTTCAAACTGTCTGTAATGCTGATTGGGATTAAGCGTATATCCGTTTCCGAGGGTGATATTGCGGAAGAAAAGTGGTTTTGTAAATCTCTCTTTACCATTAATCTCAGTATAGATGCCATACTTTTCTTTTAATGTTGTGAGCATTTTTGACGTATCGACATCAAACATCTTCTTGGCACGGTCAATCTCTGCTCCTGACGCAGCACTGAGTATACAAATATCATCATATAATTTGTGCTGATGTAGAATCGCTTCTTCGTTTGAAACACCTTGTTTGACTTCATTATAAATACGCTCCCACATTATCGAATTAAGGTATTGCGATTGATTAACAATACAACCTATTAAATTGACACTCGTATTTATGTCAAGTTGTGCTTTTGATTTAGCGTCATAAGTCCACTGAATCTTCTTAGCCTCAATGAAACTTGTGGGAACTCTAAACTTATCATAATTTTTCTTAGCGGCATTTATAAGAATTTCATTGTCGGTTAAGAGTATACTATCAGAATCCATGTCTGCGCCTTGAAGCCTCTGCAATATATTCTCATCAATGCTATTAATATGAACGACTTCCTTGCTTGAAACTAAATATTTATCATACAATTCATTTGCTACATTAGTCGTGAGCAGAACATCACCCGAATTTATATGAGGCGATCTTGTGCCAAGCAAAGTCTTGCCATACTCAAATCTTTTTGTATGTATATGTCCAACACCTAAGACGCTCTCACCCTTAAACGTTCCAATAGCAGCTTGCAACATTTCTATACCATTTCCGATCAGCGTTTCATAGTTACCACTAATCCATATATGCCCCTTGCGATATTCTTTAAGCATAGACTTTACAAGTTCCTTGCGGAAGTTGTCATACAGCTTTGTTTCCACAAATTTGCTATTCATGCCTATTACCTTTAGCACAACCTCGTCACGATTAAGACAAGGCTCGTCACTATCGGCTAAAGCATAAGGGTATTTGAGATGATAACGCATTACCGCAGCGTCCTTGCGGATGAGATTAAGATAATCAAAATTAGGTTGTAGTAATGCTTGTATATCATCACGAGTAAGTTGTAGAGAATTAAGTAATTGATAGTGACACTGAACCATTCTACCATCAAGATACTTAGTAGGCTTCTCATACTTCACTATTCCAAAAGTCGGACAAAGATTGTCAAGCCATTGCTCAATAGTGCCAAACTTTACATACTTAATACTGGACGGAGTGGTAATAAGCTTAATATCCTCTATGCAGGTTGCTCTGGTATAGCCTTTAAGCTGAGATACTTCTGTGATGCCATTATCTCTAAACCAGTCCTGTATTCTTGCTTTGAATGATGCGCTTTTGAAGAAACGGTTGCGAAGAAGAAGCATTGTCCTATCTGCGTAATGTTCATCATACATACTTACATCTAAGAGGCTTTGCCCGTCCCAAATGCTGTTCTTTATCTTGGCTCGTTCCTCTTTGGCAACAAAATCCTCGCCCTCGCCATAGACTGCCACAACATCATCTTCAAACTCTGACTCATAGTCATCTATGACAAGTATGTTTTCAGGGCGTATCTCAAGAGTGTCAATGCAACTACTGGAAGGCAACGAAATGTAGGCTTCAAATGCAGCGAGGTCAATCTTGTCGCCCTCTTTAATCTTTAAACCACACAACTCCCATTTGTGCATTGCAGGATAAAGATTCTCGTCTATAAAAAGACATTTACCAACACGGCTACTACCTGACGATCTCTTATAACGCACATACTTTATGCCGTTACAGATAAATCCATTCTCGTAAAGGTCAAAGCGAAGCTCACCACGACTCATAAGCGTCGGTATGCTCTTGCCAAGTTTGATTTTACGATTAGTTTCATCGTACACGAAATACTTTGGCACACCGTCCCACACCACGACTTCATCTTCTGCGACATCGCCAACCTTTACACCAATACAGATTCCGTCTTTATAGAATGTTCTGTCGCCATACTTACCAATCTCTTTAATGTCTGCCATGCCATATCCATCACGCACATATATGTCCCCATGACGATTCCACTCTTTATAGGCTAAATCAAAGTCTACGTTAATAACACGCTGAGTAAATTCCTTACCCAACTCCTTATCAAAGAAGAATGAACTACGATTATGATAATGCTGATAGGCGACTTCACGAAGTTTCATAAGATCAAGACTAAAGTCAAGTGTATTCTTCCAACGCTTCAGATTAGTATTAGTATGTCCAAGAACCACGCCTTTATCATCTATTATAGGATTGACCAACCTCTTGGCTGCATAAAGGTCTTTTGCCTCGCATGAAAGTATATATACCGAATTTGTATTCAAGCAACTGCCTCCTTCAAAAAGTTAAGTTGATTATCAAGATACGAATAATACCAATCATATCCTTTTTTAGCTATCTTCCAGCGTTCAATCGGTATTCTGTATAATGGGATATTATGGCGTAAGCAATACTCATTCTTTCTTTTATCTCTCTCGTGCCCATCCGCCCAACGCTCATTAGAACTTCTATGAGTTTCATCATCTATTTCTACAAGAAATAATAATTCATCATTATCATCTAATATTGCAAAATCAAATCTGTATGGATTTCCATTTTCACCTATTAAATCATCAAACTTATATTGAGTGGTTACATTGAAGTTATTATTAACAAACCAATCCCACGCTGTCTTTTCATTAATACTCATACTACAAACATTGCACCATTTACCTTTAATTAAATTAACGGGTGTAATATTCCACTCGTGATTATGTTTTAGACATCTTACTCTCATGGGCATATCAGCATTTACATATGGTGTTACGATTTCACCACCTTTTTCTTTAACCAACATGGCAATGCGTTCAGCAAAATTGCCTTTCCTGCCACAACAATATGGACAGCCATGTTTGCCGCTAAACAACGAATCAGCCGTAGATTCAAATGCTGGATGTTCTGGATTATCACACTTAAAATGATAAACTGTTTTGGCAGAAACCCATTCCTTTTCAATGACTTTCCCATTCCAAGTCTCACAATATTCAACAAGACGATTATACAGATCCTCTTTTGACATCTTATGGGCATTTGCCGTTGCTATTGACTTCTTTTCTTTTTTACACCCTTTACATGGATTAAAAGCTCGGTCAAACACATTTTTAGCAACCATTGTCTTTACGGTATCGCCATGTTTCTCGCAATGATAACAAATCGTTATTGGTCTTTCTTTCCCCTGATATTCGCTAAGTATTTCTACTTTATCTCCATACTTAGTTCTGACCTTTTCAAAATATCTTTCTGTTTGTATCTTCGCCAATCCCATTCCTCCCTTATCGTTAATTTGTTGTTTTGTCCGCACAAAAATAATAGTGAGTCTTAGTACCCTTTGCACATTTCGTGCAATTTCTTCTCAATCCGTTCCAGCTCACTAATATAATCCCTAATGGTCTGTATCTGCCCGTCAACCACTTTCTCTTTTGCTAATATCTCCGCCAGTCTCCGCAGCATACCCGTCACGGTCTGAAAGTAAGCAACTTCCTCTTTCTTTACGACAGTCTCACCACTATTCTCTCCCTTCTTGCCAAATACGCCCTTTTCCTTTTCGTACTGGTGTATAAGTATATACTGCTTGTCATCAGCTTCAAAATACCAATCATCTATAATTTTGACCATAATATCCCTCCAATGTGATTTTAATGTCAAATTCCCGTTCTGCGATTTAGAATATAACTTGTCTACCTTTTGATTAAAACGCCATAATTGCCAATGATTTTACAGTGATTTATCATTAGAAATTATTATTTCTCTGTTCTTTAGCTTCTCTAAAAACGCCAATGCCTGTTCCTCGCTGATTTTCATAAGACAATCCTTATGGTAATAGTCCATAAGTGCCAGTAACGCATTTGATTGTTCTCCATCTGTGCTAAACTTCGCAATCTCCTTTGTAGTATAACTTGTCATCGCTTATCATCCTTTCCGTAAAAGTCACATTTGTTCCTATCTCCTTTACAAGAACAAGGTTCTTTTTCTCTCGTTCCTAAACAGGTATCGTATGACTTTAAAAACCAATGTCCCTTTTGCCAGCACTTGCACTTTTGCCGACTTATCCATTTTTCTGCCATTTCGTCATCTATATGAGACAAGTCATTGTCCTCGATGCCGTAATATGCCAGTATGTCTTTGAATGCAGATCCGTGTTTATCACCACAGTCCATAACTTTCATTAATGTGTCAAACTTCATACCAATCGCCCCCTTCACATATATTAACGCGAGGTCTGCCAATTAATTCTTCCAAGCGCAGATGAGCAGGGAAGGCGAGAGGAACATCGCACTCTCCAATTTTACCAAGCCAGAGAACCAGCTCATTTTTATAGGCATCTCGCTCAGCCTCTAACGCAGACATTTCTTTCGCTGTCTCCTGAGCCATCGTATCTACCGCTTTTAGATAGCCCTCTCGGAAAGAATCTTCTTTTAGCTTGTCCAGATATGCCCTTATCTCAGGCTCAGACATGAATTTGCCGTTAATCCACATACGAGTCCTCCTCAATCAAATATTATTTCATACATCACCGCATCGTGATACTTGCCACCGAAGTAATGACAATCATGCATACGCCCCGCTATTTGACCGCCGTACCGAGCAATAAGCCATTCATATATCTTATTAGCGGGGTTATCGCTAACCGCCCACCACTCCATTCTATGCAAGCCTTCACTCACAAGCTTATTAATGTGACGTATACAGTCGGTCACTAAATTTGTGCCATTGTCTACAAAAGACACAAGTCCAAACTGACTGATTGATCTTGCCACATCGTTGCGCTGATAAGAAAAATAACCATCCACTTCACCGTTTTCATCCAAATGCACTAAGTCAGTGCGCCAGTATGCATTGTCTCCCACATTGAACTCATTATATTCGCCCATAAAGTAGTAATCATATTTAGGATTATACCAACAACTAATAAGTTTGCGTTTCAATTCCTCACGGTATAACTGCGCCGGGTAAAGCATTTAGTTCCACTCCTTTTGATATTCGTACCACGACTGACAACCCTGATATGTGTCATAAGCGTCGTAGTTGTTCTGTATGTTATCCGTATACACATCGCCACACGGCTCTAAGATTGTCTGCTTGTATGCTGTGTAGTCATCCACTGTTTTCACCGCCTTATCTATAATTTGTTGTTTTGTGAGGGGATAGAAAAAGATTATCCCCTCTTTTCAATTATAGTATATCACTAATTTCTTGATTTGTCAATAGTTTTTTGAAAAATATATTTGGAATTACATATCTTCTTTTAAAATATCTTGGATAGCTTTACGAATTTTACCGTATTTACTAAGATATAATTCCAATTGCTTTCGCGTATTATGTCTTGTACCAAAAATGTTGTGAAAGCTACCCATTGAATATACTGCGTGACAACCTTCACAAAGGGTGATTCCATTATTAATATCCGTTCTCAAATCTTCATTATCAGCATAATTTTCTATGTGGTGAGCCTGTAAATTCTCTGTGAAGCCACAACATTGACAAGTATGATTATCTCGCTTTAAGACAGAATCCTTCCAAGCAAAATATTCTGGTGTATTTCTGTCAGTATTCAAATTGATTTTTTGATTCTTTTCTTGATTTTCAAAAGATAACGTTTCTTCGTCAAACAAATCCATCGGTATTAGCTTATCAAGCCTGTCTTTAATTGCTGACGACTTCTTCCCTAAATTTTTATAAAATAAAATATCTACAAAGGGTTTCCAATCTTTCGACACACTATCGCAAATCTTTTGACTAATCATTTTTATGGTGTTATTTTTACATTTATTAACGCTTATTTTGCCATAAGGATTGTTAGATATTGCAACTTGAATTAAATCATCATTATTTTCACAAGTAATAAATCTATCATTAATTAGATACTCAATCCCTTTTACAATATAATATTTCACAAATTCTTTTACCCTCCCAAAGAAAGCATAAGTTTCATCAATAGTTTTTCCGCTAATTTCAGAAATAATAATCGAATTTCGTGACCACACAAAAAGTCTTGGATCAACAATATTTGCTTTAAGAGCAATCAATCTCCAATCTCGTGAAGATTTTTCAAAATTAAACACCGACATCATTACTGGCAATAAATTCTTATAGACATCATTATTTGTTCTTATGCTTTTGTTTATATATCTATCAGATTTTATAGCCGTCAATTTATACATCTTATGTTCCAAAGGCGTAACATTACAACATTTCTTAGCTCTCTCCATTACCCTTCGCTTCATTTCTCCGACAAGTTTTCCATTTTCTTCATACTGTTTCAAGTGAGTGTCAGTGCCAAATCTCTCAACCAGTTCTTTTTCAGTAATCTTCTCCATGTTCAGCCTCCTCGATTAAAAAATTACTCTCATCCATTAAAAATTCGTCCATAGCAGACAAAGAATCTGCAACGCTCATATAACCAGAGTAAAATGCAGGATTTATAGTTACCCAATATATTTCTTCATTATTACTCACAATCCATCTATAAGTAATAACACTATTCTCTCGACCAAGTTTGTCTTTAAATCTTAATTTTTTCAACTGTTGAACAAATCTCGATTGATTTTTTACAGGAACGCCAAACTTCTCACAAATATCACTTGCCTTTAAAGGAACAATTTTTTCCTTATCCTGCTCAAACGGATTCAAACATAACACATTATATTTTAGATTGATAAAAGGAATCAGCCTATAAAGATAACTCAACACTCTTTTACTATGCTCATCGGTATTTTCATACATATACCTGACCGCCCTACGAAACAACTTTATCATAGCCGTTTTTTTCTTGTTTACTTTCTTATCATTGCAAAACCTAAACATATCAATTGGCAGCTTATATGTGTCTCCATCTTTGAGGATCAATTCTCTACTTTCACACTCTCGCCAAAATGATCTCCACGAAGGCTCAGACACATTGATAGTTGCTTTTATCTCTTGCAACGTCATAGGAACTTCATCCCTCTTGTACTCACCCCAAAATCCATCTTTACATATAGTATTGTCAGAACCTATAAACGTAGACAGATAAATTAATTTATTGAGAGTTGGAGCTGTAATATCAGAACGATATATATTTTCAAAATCCTTGCACAATACAACAGTGAAGCCACCACGCACATTATTGCTTCTCTTATATTCTATATTTCGATGCCCGTCAAGATTACTCTGCTCAACATAATTCTTACGGCGTTTTTTATCTTCTGCCGTATCAATAGTATCTCCATAATGTGCTTCATAAACCTTCCCAGTCTCACTATCAATCACAACATCTCCGTCTTTTAGTTTTAATCCCATTTAATCACCCTTTTCTGTAATTATCTTCATTAGCTTTCATTCCGAAGTCTCATAAACGGCTAAAAACCGTTTTTGTTATCTTCATTAGCTTTCATTTTTACACACGCCATAAATGCCTATAAATCGAGAAGTCAATTTTAGAAATGCCGATTCTACGTTGGAGTTCTCTTATTATTATATTATCTGGTTGCCAAGCCACCTCCCTCAAAAAGTAAATTAACACCTCATTTCTTGCTTTGCCAAGACATAACTATCCCCACACTTTTCTTCTCAATTATATTATAACATTAATTTCTTTGTTTGTCAAGCCTTTAAATTAGCAAAGCCCCATGAGTGGGGCGGTGCGCGTAGCGCATTGCGTTAGGGGTTGATAAGACAAAAAGTAGCCCCTTACTGTAACAGTAGCCGAGAGTTCTTCGGTAGCCCATAATTCTTAAAGGTTGCCCCATCTCGTTCTGTATTCAGAGTAGCCACCACTCCGCAAAAGGCTCGTCAGAGCAAAGAGAAATCCCACATTCGTCCCAAAGCCCCATATTTCGCCCCAAAGTAACGGTTCTGCCTGAGTTTGCTCCGCAATTGTCAGGATTTGCATATTCTTTTAAAGGCTATTTACAGGGATTTGTCCGAAAATGGCGACGATGAAAAATGGCATAAATTTCGCAGACTTTAAAAATTTAATGGACAGTGAAATTCATCACCTATGCCCTGCCGGTGCTGCCGGATCAGTCTCCAAAATGTAAATATATCCCCCATCTATACAGCCCGTAAATGACGCTATATTGTTAACAATCGTTTTGTCCAAATGCAATTGTTTAAATATCTATTTTATTAACAACTCTTTAATACGTCAAGCTCCGAAACCGTCCGAGATTATCAATCTTTATTTTGTCCACCATAGGTGCATTATTTACATTTTGTTCGTTTTGTCTACTAAAAGTGTATAAAGTGAATTTTTTCTATATCATAGTCATATTATCTTATAACACGTTCACATCACTATATATTACAGTCATTGCACTACATAATACAGTCACGCTAACACAAAAGAGTTCATATGAACCGATTAACAAAATGAGCAGTAGCAAACCGTGATTCCGTACAAACTGCGATATACAGCACCAAACCACAAAACAATAAATTATAGTTTAAGGCTATAAACCGTAAACGTCAAATAAACAGTGAAAATGCACGTTAACCGCGTTCTAAGTGTATAGTAGTATAGTTATATAGGGTATGCTTACAACGTCAAAAAACGGCATTTAAAACGCTCTGAGAACGTGACAACTATTTTTAGTTTACAGGCATTCAATACTGGATGTGATCTTTGTACTTTAATTGCCTAAAGTGTTGCTATTTGTCCTCTTTAATAGTATAAAGGACTTTGTTTGATTCTGAATCAATAATATCTATCTTTAGTGTACAGTCAAGAGTCTTGATAATATCCAATAACATTGAAAGCTTATAATCTTCATTTTTGTTTTGCAATT